>Ga0209902_100094_pt1 | contig 173780 bp, 144 predicted proteins | sample FECB27metaG_FD_188304 | JGI IMG/M metagenome (GOLD analysis project Ga0209902, IMG submission 188304) | Cyanobacterial communities from the Joint Genome Institute, California, USA - FECB-27 (SPAdes) (version 2) | ecosystem: Environmental > Aquatic > Thermal springs > Hot (42-90C) > Microbial...
AACATTGTGCTGGTGGACCTGCTCGTAGGGCGGGTGGGCGTGAACGTGTGCCTTGGCGAGATCGTCTCCGATCCAGTCGCGGAGCGGGGCTCGCGCGAGTTCCGGCTCCGACCGGCAGCGAAGGAGCTTCTGCACGTAGCTGATCGTTGCCTCGACGAGGCCTGGTCCGTAGCCGCCGGACGCGATCACCGCCGGATCGCCATGGTTGGGCAGGATCCGGCGGACCGGCCACGCCGCCACCCGCTGCAGGTCGCCCAGGTGGGTCGCGAGCCGATCGGGCTCGGCCACGTAGGTGATCGGGTCCTCCAGGGCGTCCCCGGCGAAGAGAAGGCCCGAGCCGGGCAGCAGGAGGAGCGTTCCGTCACAGCTGTGGATGTCCGCATGGCGCAACTCCACCTGGATGTCGCCGAACTCGATTGGCAGGGTTGTCTCGTACGTTCGTGTCGGACCGACCACGGGCATGATCGGTGGGGTGCCGGTTTCGATCGCATGGCGCCGCTCGTCCAGCATTCTGGCGGTCAGGGCGTGCGCGATGATCTCGCAGTCGGCGAAAACCTCGTTGCCGGCGATGTGGTCCCGGTGCCAGTGGCTCAGGACCACCGTGAACCGCTCGACGCCCTCGGCGGCGAGGGTGGCGCGGATCGCGCGGGCGTGGGCGAGGGAGATGTGGGTGTCATAGACCAACGCCTCGGCGCCGCTCACGATCGCGTAGGTGCAGACGCCAAGCTCGTAGGCTCCGTCGTCCAGCCAGTTCGGGTCGGTTGAGTAGGCCCTCACTCCAGGCACCCGCCCGTCATAGAAGGCTAGGATGTTAGGGGCTGGTCGGAAAACGCGAAGTGTCGACGCAAGATCCGGCAAAGATCGCTCCAGCGCGGAGAGGGGAGGCGTGGCCGACTACAACACGTTTCATGGAGCCGGATCAACCATCCAACCTGATGGTCTGTCCGCCGCGGTTCTGGCTCGGCGTGTGGGCTTTGGCTGGTGGTGGCCGGAACGCCCGACCGTTGTTCAGGTGGTCATCACCGGTGTGCCCGTCGGGTGCAAGTCACGCACGCTTCAGGTGTCATGCGGGATGATGGGACGTGCAGTGCAGGGAGGCCATCATGGGAAGGTCGCTTCCCCGAGCCTGTTCGCCGACGCGGCACGGGTCGGCATCGGTGCTCAGGAATCGCGCCGGTGCCGATCTCCGCCACGGCGGTCCCGCTATTCCTGACTGAGAGGATGCAGGTCGCGGACCATCTGGTGGAGGCGAGACGTATCCAGGTGGGTGTAGATCTGAGTGGTTTCTATGCCGGCATGGCCCAGCAGCTCCTGCAGCACGCGCAGGTCGGTGCCGCCGGAATGCATGTGGGTCGCAAAGGCATGCCGCAACACGTGCGGAGACACTCGCCTGGGGTTGGCAAGGCCTGCCGCCGTAGCCGCTTCCTTGATCTCGAGCAGGGCCGCTTGGCGCGTCAGGGCCTTCGTGCCATTCCGGACGGAATGGAACAGCCAGGGGGAGGGCGCTCCGCCGGAATAGGCGCGGGCCAGCCTCTGCCACTGGCCGATGGCTGTGATCGCCCGGTCATGCAGGGGCACGAGGCGCTGCTTGTCACCCTTGCCTTGCACCAAGAGCATGCGGGTGCCGGGAGGTGCTGCATCGGAATGCAGCGACAGAGCTTCGCTGATGCGCATGCCTGAGGCATAGAGCGTCTCGAACAAAGCTGCCCGTCGGGCATAGCCGGCCTGACGGTAAATGCCGACCGACGGATCGGCCGCCAGCCTGTGGGCTGTCTCCAGGAGCGCCTCGGTCTCGGCAATCGACAGAACGAAGGGCAGCTTCCGGGGCCGACGCATGGTCGACAAGTTGCTTGTCGGATTGCTGGAGCCAAGCTCCTCCGCGATCAGGAATTTGTGCAAGCCGCGCGCGACCGTGATGCGGCGGGCCATGGTCGAACCGGCGTACCCGCGTGCATCGAGGGCCGCGATGTAGTCGCGGATCTGCTCCAGGCCGACATCGTCCAGACCGAGGCTGTTCCCATCCAGCCAGGCAAGGTAGCAGTCGAGATCATCGGTGTAGGTGGCGATTGTGCCGGCGGATGCCCCGAGTTCGGTGGCGAGGGCATCGAGCCACAGCTGGGCCAGCCGTCGGTTGGCGCGCATGGAATCCTCCTTGTGAGGATCCTGCCATGGCAACAGTTATCAATAAGTACGGAAGGCGCTCCGTCGTTCTGGTCGGATCAGCCAGCTGGCGGGCAGTGAGCACTGCTGGACCTGATGGGCATCGGCTTCCTCCACGGCGACCAGCTCTTGCCGTGTTTCGGCCCACCAAGAGGAAGCGGCACGATGATGCTCAATCCTCCCCGAGATGACGCCGATCGGCGGCCCATCCTCTTCGCTGGCGCGCCAACCGAATTTGGTGGGCTCAGGGATAGGTCGAGGGCAGCAGCTTCTTGAACCGCCCGCGGATTTTGCCGTAGCACTCGCAGGCTGCCTGTTCGAGCCCAGCGCGATCGGCCACCACGATGCCCCCTCGACGTTGCGCGATCAGCCCGGATTTCTGCAGTGCGCGCAGGATGCTGCTGACGGTGGAGCGCTGGACACCGAGCATTCCGGCCAGAAGCTCATGGGTCAGGGGCAGGGTGTCACGGTCCATCCGGTCGCGCGTGCTGAGAAGCCAGCGGCAGCATCGCGCCTCGACCGGGTGGATGGCGTTGCACGCCACGGCGTGAAGCGCCTGGGCGAGAAGCGCTTCGCTGTAGGCGGAAACCGCTCGCTGGAGGCCGGGCCGCGCCTGGATGGCGGCCTGGATCCGCTCCAGGCTTATGCGGGAGGCGGTGCCGGGAACCTGCACGACGTAGCGTCCGAAGGCCTCGCGGCTGACGGAGGCGCTCAGAAGACCGAACAACCCCTCGCGCCCGAACATCGCCACCTCGACCCAGCGGCCATCCTCCATCACCTCGATCAGGGACACGATGGCGTCGTGCGGGAAGTAAGTGAAGCGGATTGGGTCGCCTGCCTCATAGAGCACCATGCCGCGCGGGAGGTCCACGAACTCAAGATCCGGCTCAAGGCAAGCCAGGTCGTTCGGCTCCAGGGAGGCGAGGAGGCGATTGTGCCGCCCAGGGGTTTTGGGATCTTCGCCCATGGTCAGGAGCTTGTCAGGATGCGCGATCCCCGATCCAGAGTGGCGGGGCCTCCGGGCGGCGCCTGGCGGCGGGGCGACATGGCCTCTCGCCTAATGGAGGTCTTGCGGTAACGGCACTCGAACATTGCTCTTCCCGGGGTGGGCCCCCATTCCGCCAGTTTCGGAGCCGGGGCGCATGCCCCGATTGTGATACGTCCTTCGGGCAAGCGGCTGCGACGGCTGCATCGGGATGCTGCGGCCGGGCAGGGCGGAGGCCACCAGGACATCCAATGCCGCCTGACGCTGCCTGATGCCGTGCGGCGGCCGCCTGGCGGCGTCGACCAGCCAAGTGAAGGCCTGCTCGGAGCATCGACCAGGCGGCGTCATTCAGGGGTGCGATCCTCCCCCGGGTGTTCAGCAGGATAACCCCGTACGCCAGTTGGTCGAGGGCGCCTCCGAGTGCGCGCGAGGCCCGTCTGCCCTCGGAGATCTCGGATGCCGCCATGATGGCCCGGGCCGCATGGGCCGCGAGATGGGCAAAGGCGTCCACTTCCGCCTTCTTGAACGGTCCCCGGCGGAGGTCGCGGTAGACCCCGAGAGCAACGATCTGGCGTGAAGGCACGACGGTGACATAGCCCAGCTGGGCGCCGAGCCTGTGAGGCCTGAGGAACTGCTGGAAGAAGGGATGGGTCCGTGGCGTCCCCTCGTCCAGGAGGTCGGCATCGGTGACCAGCCCCGCGGTGATGCCGAGCACCGATCTCCGCTGGTCACGGACGTCATGGCGCCACCATTCCCGGCTGTAGTCCCGTGTCGGCTGCTCCAGGCTGGGGGAGGCGATGGCAGCCAGCCTATCCCCTGCGGCGAGCGGCACGATGGCCGCCCCGCGCCCGCCGGTGTGCTGCGCGATATGGTCGTGGGCCTGTGGCGAGCACTCAGGGTCGAGCGCGGAGGCGTAGCTCGCGTCGACGGCTGTGAGCAGGCCCGGTTTTTCCATGCACCTCGTCCATGCCTCCCTGGTGGCTCCCAACGGAAGCATGACAGCAGAATGTGGCTTGCTTGTCACGGGGACTGTGACCCGAAGGATGATCTGTCATCCGAAGGAGCAACCATCTCGAACTCAACAGGTCCCAGCTTGTGGAGCCGTCTCCTGCTCTAGAATGGCAGGTGATAGGGCAACATCTGGCGCGGGTTCGAAACCGGAACCGTCCCGAGCACCCGAGCGGGCGGGTCAACGCCATGGCGCAGAATGACAATGTTGAACGTTTCCGCGCCGGTCACTCCATGCAGGGCTGGATCGTTGCAGGTGAAATGTCGAAAGGTGACGCTGTGCTCCTTGCCGTGGCAGCCACGAGCGCCGCTCCCCTGGGCTCCACAGAGGTGCCCGATCCCTGTCACCGAGTTCACGCGCGTGTTCTGGTGGAACCGGACCTTGGTGTTCAGGTGCGATGTTCCCGAGCGATGGACCTCGTCCAGATAGGCAGCGATGAGGAGGACAAGGAACCGGTTGAGGGGATAACTGCGGGAGAAGTGGCCGCAATCATGCGCGACGGTCACATCGACCGGCGCGTCCCTGACGATTGCCTTCAGGCTCGCGCAGATGGATTTCCAGACCCGGGACCTCCGCACATCAGCGATGAACGCGTTGATGCAGCCTTCGAGCCTCGTGTGCACGGGATGATCGTGCCGCGGGGACCTCCCCCATGCCAGGCAGCGTTGGGCTTGGTCCTCTTCACTCTGGAGAGTCCTCTCCAGCCCGGCGACGACCGTCTTGACGGGCCCCACCGCGAGGAGCGTGTCCAACACCTCGCGCGCTGAGCGTCCGGTGAGGATCCGGATGCAATCCTGAAGGGCCCCGTCCCCTCCTCCCGAGATCAGCACCTTGGGCTGGACGTGTCCCCTCAGGCCGAGGTTCGGCCGTTGAAAAGGATCGGTGTCCCAGAACCTGTACCCGGCGTAGTCCCCCGCTGTGGTCCTCTCGGTTCCGATCCCGACGCTGCTGATGAGCGCCCCGAAGGCCTCTGTCCTGCTCACCCGACCGGGTCCGGTGATCGTCACCTGCATCAACTTGCTCTGGTCAAGCACGGGCTGCCCCTGCGGGAACGCCACATCCGAGAGGTAGTGGATCTCAAGGAGGGATCCCAGACTGTTCAACTCGGCCGCGAACTGCTGCCTCCAACCGGCGGCAACCCTGTTGGCCGGGCCGGCTTCCCACTTCAGCGGAACCGCGTGCTCTGTCCATGGGAAGGCCCCTTCAGGCCAATGATGAAGGGCCCAGTCATACAGGGTCGGATCGATGTGTCGGGTTCGGCAGTGGGCTTGGCGCGTGAACGCCTGGTCCGTCCGCTCGACCAGCACCGTGCGGACACCATGCGCAGCGGCTTCGATCGCTGCCGTCACGCCAGCGGCCCCGGCTCCGACAACCAGCAACGGGCGCGTGTCGCCCATGATGATCCCATGTTCGACAGCCCGACGCACGACCAGGATGCTCCGGATCATCTGATCGCGGATGCTGAGGGGCACGAAACTCCCGACGTCGTAGCAGAACAGGTCGGACCTCACCGCGTGGGCAACGAGCACGGGATCCAGGGAGTCCATCTGGGAAAACCCTCCGAAATGAAGGCTCAATCCTGTTTCGCGGGATCATCATCCGGCATCGTGAGACGCTTGAGCCATTCTGTGAAGTCGGCCTCGGCGTATCCTGACTGGGCCGAGGTGTACGCTTCAAGGCTGGGCCTGTCCGGCGACAGGGCCGTGAGGGCCGCCCTCTCACGATACGGACGATTTGCGGGGGTTTGGCCCAGTTCGGCCTGGAGCCTGGCCGCTCTTTCCTCGGGACTCTGTGTCATCCGGTAGCCCTTCCGCGGCTCGTAGCAAATGGCGCCCGCCCGCTGCACTTGGTCGGCCAGATCATCGCTCACGCCGCATCCTACGACAACCATGCTGGGCATAGCCAATCCGTCTTTCCTGACCAAGTCTTTCAGCGACCCGATCCGCGTTACGGCGTCCGTGACCTTGCTCTCGTCGGTGGTGCCTTCGCAGGTCACCAGCTCAAGCACGGCCAGATGGGGTGCCTGCAACGTGAATCCAACCCTCAGCCATTCGGCTGGTGTTGCCGGCACGCGGCTTTCCCTGACAGGCGGCGCTTCAGGTTCTGACACCGCCGTGGCCCGACGGGGCAGTGCCAACGGCAGGTCGCGCTCCCCCTGAGACCTGCGCCGGAATTCCGACCAGAGAGCGACCGCCGCGGCTCCGAAGACCAATCCTGTCAGCATGCCGCCGAAGCTCGGGGCAGCGTCCCATGTGCGATGCGACGCTTCGGCAGGTTGCTGGTTCAACTCCCACCCGGCAGCGTCAGCGGCAGCCGCACGCGGTTGAGCTTTCTCCTGCTCCAGGATTCGCCGCGCAGCGGCGCGCTTTTCCGCCTCGGTCTGCTCCGGCACGACAGGTGCCTGTTGACGGGTGCCGGCCATCTGCAGTCCTCGGGTTCGACCATCCACGGCGGTGACATCAAGCCAAGACGTGGCCTTGTGGGTGCCGACTATGGACTATGCCAACCTGCCACGCAAACACCATGAATTCGTTCCGCTGTACTTCGTAATCAGGATGGTTGGTTCTCGACCACACGACACGGGGAACGCTCACATGCTCCCTTGGGTTCAGGCGTTTCCATCCCGGATGCAGAACCCGGACCGAGACAACGGCGAGGCCAGGACACCAATCGCAAGCTCGACACCTCCGCCGACGCACCCGTGCTGAATCCAGGGCCAGCGCTGCGGGTGGATACAGCCTGCGTCACGCCCCAGGTCCAGGATTGGGCACCGTGGGTGGTCCACCCGGCGAAGACAAGATCCACACCTGTCTCCGCGTCGCGGGGCTCCGGCGGCGATGATCCGGCCCGAGGCCTCCGTGATGGGGCGCCGGTCGATCAGCCTCACCGCCTCCGAGAGGGGAGGCGGGCTTGAGCGCCCTGATCAAGGCGCCCAGGTCTACGGTCAGAGCTGCACAGGCCTTCGGTCGCCGGGCCGAGGAGGACGCCATGGGTGCCCAGAAGCGCACGGGACGCGAAAGAGCGCAGGATAGGCCGGTTGGATCCCCTGGTCGTGGCGAACTTTGGCCAGGTTGGGACTGGTCACTGCAGGCTTCGCTTTGCTGGATCGACGCCCGCGCGTCGATGGAAGAACGGGCGCTCGCGAACGAGCGCCCGTTGATTCAGCTCAGCACCCGAACCCCGGCCTGGACCCTCCCGGGATAGCCACCGAGATCGATGGCGAGGTGCCAGTGGCCGGAATGGGGAACGGCCACTCGAAAGGGTGACCGCGTCGCATGGCCGCCATAATACCGGTGCTGGCGCCCACCGCGGTAGCTGTTGAAGTTGCTGGTGTCCATCAACCTAACATTGGCCGCGCCTGATAGGGTGACCTCGACGACCGCATCGCCGTCGAGACGCCCCAGATCGTTGTGAAGGAACTGCATGCGAGCCCCTTCAGCCCTTCGGCGGGTAAGGGTCGTCGCCATAGCTCCAGGCTTCCCGGAACTTGGCATCGCTGCCCTGAATGCGCAGCTCGGAGCTCTGGTTACGGGCGATGTTGCGCCCGTGCTCGATTGCCTGACGCTGCGTGTCGAAAGAGCCTGTCAGACGGGAGTTGCCTTCCCCTCGAACGCCCCACTTGTCGCCATTGCGAACGACATATTGATTTTTTCCGGCCATGGCCGTTCACCTCATTGCATTACCGACGTATGATTGCTAGATCGCAATCACGGTCTAGATATTGCATCTGTGGCTACGAATTGCAAGAGTGAAATAATGACGAATGCCAGATTCGATGCAGACGCTTTCTTCGCAGCCCTCGACAGCCACCGGCAGGCTCGGCGGCTGACGTGGAAGAAGGTCGCTGAAGAATCGGGGGTCAGCGCCTCGACCCTGACCCGGATTTCTCAAGGACGACGGCCAGATGTGGACAGCCTTGCCGCTCTTTGCGCATGGTCTGGCTTGAGTGCTGACAGCTTTGTTCGTCACGAAGGCGGAGAAAAGCATGCCGTTGAGCCCCTTGCCCAAATTACGGCATATTTGCGCGCTGATCCCAATCTCTCGAAAGAGGGCGCCACCGCGCTCGAGACGTTGATCAAGACCGCCTATGAGCGGCTGCGCAAGGAGTAGGGGCATTGGGGCTGCGGCGGGGGTTCAAGTCCGAGGCGAATTGGTATGCCCGATCACTCCGCCAAGAGCTTGGCCTCGCTCCTTACAGCCCTCTCTGCCCATGGAAGCTGGCCGAGCATCTCGGCTTCCAGGTGTTTCCCTTGGCTGAGTTCGCCGAGGCCATTCCCCACGAGGTCACCCATCTCCGCGGGCGGCAGGGCCAGGCTGAATTCTCGGCGGTTACTTTGTGCGCAGGCTCGGATCGCCTGATCATCCACAACGATGCCCATCACAAGAAGCGTCAGGCCGCCAACATCGCGCATGAGCTGAGCCATGGGCTGCTGATCCATCCGTCACGGCCGCTGCTCGACGATGCCGGTGGCAGGCACTACGACGCCGCAATCGAGGAAGAGGCCAACTGGCTTGGCCCGGCCCTCCTCATTTCCGAGGAGGCGGCCCTCCTGATCGTCGAGCGCAAGTACTCGGTCTCGGAAGCGTCGGACCTTTACGGGGCCAGTGAGGAGGTGGTGCGGATGCGGTTGAACGTGACTGGCGCTCATCGGCGCTTGAAACAACAGGCCGCCTGACGCACGGGCCTTCGGCAGGGTTGGCCCCTCCCAGACGCCGGTCGCGCCGCTGAGCGGCCCGCTCCACAGTTGCTGCGGGGTCACGCGGTGCCGCCGATGGACCGGGCTGGCTTTCCGCACCCCTGGGCGACGGGCGCCGAACGTGTCCGACGCATCCGGCGTGAGCCGAGGACAATGCGGTTGACCCCGCTCCAGCTGAAGTTCACGGCTGTCTCGCGCATGGCCCCGGTTGGCCGCCCGGGGCAAGGCCACCGCGTACGACCAAGTGGGCTCTCGGCTGATTGCGCCCCTGCAACGGACATGTTTATCTGTCCCGGTGCCGCCAAAATCCTCTCTGGTGATCCTTGACGTTCCAAAAGATCAAGTCAGACCTCCTTGACCGGGCCGGACCCGTCTGCATCTCCTGCGGCGAGACCTTCAATCCCCAGGTGCTTGAGGTGGCGCGCATCGTGCCTGGCCAGCTAGGCGGTTCGGCCCATCAAGACAATGTCACCTTGATCTGCAGCACTTGCCACCGCCTCGCCGACAGCGGAGCGAGGGAAGGGGAGTGGATCAGGCGGCTCGGCGCTCTGATGAAGGCCAACCCCCGGTTCGATAACGTGCGATGCGGGCCGGAGGTCTCCCTCCCAGCGGCCCACTGGGCGGACATCACGGCCGCCGCCGCGACCGGGGACGGCGAGGAACTCCTTCTCATCGAGTGCCGTCCCTACCATGCCTTGTCGTCGACGCTGGTGCAGGAGGTCATCGACCGGCTTCAGGAGGTCGCACTGGCGGGGGCTGCGGCTCGGATGGTGCTCGCCTTCCCAGGCCGCGCCTCCGATGAGCAACGGCGCGAGTTGGCAAATGCCGGAATCGATGTCTGGGACGTCGACTTCCTTGTGGCGGAGTTCGCGGACGAGATCGCCAGAACGGATGATTCCTGGGTGCGCGCCACCTTCGATCGGGCCCGGACGCGGCTTGGGCCGCACAAGGTGCTCATCGAGCGCTTGCGTCGCTGCCTGCCTGGGCAAGTCCACTGGCGGCGCTACCAAGACCTGGTGCGGACGATTTTCGTGGAACTGTTCTGCCCGCCTTTGGATGATCCGTTTGAGGAGCACAGTGACAGCCAAGGCGCGAACCGACGCGACCTCATTTTTCCTAACCACTCTCAGCATGAATTCTGGCGTTACCTAAGGGAGCGGTACGAGGCTGATTACATCGTGGTGGACCCGAAGAACCACCGCGAGAAGATCGGCAAGCAAGAGCTTATCGGCGTAGCCAATTATCTGAAACCGTGTGGCACGGGGCGGTTCGGAATTGTTGTCTCGCGGAAAGGCCTTAATCGCAGCGGCGAGGTCACGCAACGTGAGCTGTGGATGCTGTCACCGCACAAGATGCTCCTTGTCATCACCGACGACGATCTTCAGGACATGCTAAGGGCATGGAGCACGCACGGCGACCCCTCGGCGATTCTTCGCGCTAAGCTGGGAAGGCTGCGGCTTTCGATCTAACGGGGCTGGATCCGTCCTTTGCCCAGCGCACCGATGATCATTCTCGTCGCTGGCATCAGACTTCTTGTCAAAACCATTATTATGCGAAATGTTATTGTATGTACGGTGGATTCTAATCTGAAGTGCGAATGCCGTTACACAGTAAGGCTTTGCACGAGGACCCTGGATGAAGCCACTCTACACTCACCTGACCCTGGATGAGCGCCGTGAGCTGTTTCGCCTGCGCTCCGCCAAGATCCCGATGCGGGTCATTGCGCAACGGCTCAAGCGCCATCCATCGACCCTTTATCGTGAGATCAAACGGAACTGGTTTCATGATGAGGAACCGCTGTACCGCGGCTACTTCCATGTAGCTGCCCACGCGATGGCGCACGGCCGGCGCGCTCGCTTGGGCAAGCTCGCCCGCAATCCGTCTCTGGCCACGTATGTGGTTGACCGGCTTCAGGCCGCCTGGTCCCCAGAGCAGATTGCCGGACGGCTGCAGATCGAGCCGAAGAGCCCAGGCAACGTCACGCATGAGACGATCTACGCGTTCGTCTACAGCCCGCACGGCAAGGCGCTCGGGCTGTTCCGGCATCTGCCCATGGCCCGGCAGAGACGGCGGGCCCGGTACGCCCGTAAGCCGCGGGGCCTCACTATCCCGCTTGAGAACACCATCGAGCTGCGTCCCCCTGAGATTGGCGCGCGCACGAGTTTTGGCCACTGGGAAGGCGACTTGATCGCTTTCCGACAGGACTATGGCAAGGCCAATCTGACCTCGCTGGTCGAGCGTCAGAGCCGCTACACGATCCTGACCCGCAACCCAGACCGGAACGCCACTGGAGTAGTGGCGGGGTTGATTGGCAAGCTGAAGGCCCTGCCCGCCCCGGCCCGGCAATCGGTCACGTTCGACCGCGGCACGGAGTTCGCCCGCTATCCGTTGCTCAAGAGCAAGCTTGGGATGGACAGCTACTTCTGCAAGCCACAGGCGCCGTGGCAGAAGGGTTCGGTCGAGAACACCAATGGCCGCGTTCGGCGTTTTTTGTCACGAGACACGGACATTGCCGCTTTGCCTGAGAAGGCTCTGCTTGAGATCTGTGATCGGCTCAACGCGACCCCGCGCAAATGCCTGGGCTATCGCACGCCCCAAGAGGTCCTCATGAGCTCTCTGGATCCGAGACTGTCGGGGCTGTGCAACCCTGACCAGCTCCGCCCCGGCAGTCCCTGACCGACCGGACACCGATGACGCACCAACCGTCGCACTTGGGCTTGATTCCACATACCATCAGAGCCGCCTCCTGTACGACCACGACCCGGGCGAGCTGACCCGTGTGGGCGTGAGCCTTGCGTTGCAGCTCCGCAAAGCGCTCCAGCAACCCGGCCAGATCGCTGCCTAGCACCTGATGGCGCGACATCGTTTGGGCTGCACTTGGCGTCAAGGCTGTCACGTGCCAGACGGCGCGACTGAGTTCCAGCGAAACAAAGATCACGGCCGTGCGGTAGGTCGTCACCGGCGGCTTTCATCGCGGCGGGTACCGTTTCGCAAGGCAGGACGACGACAGCCAGATCATTTTCTTCTGCCTGCCCTTAGAAACTTGCTTTGGACAACGGGTCTGCCGGACGATGCAATGAGAGGTGAGACGGCGCTGCGAGAGAAGTTGGCACGCACGGATCAAAGGTCATACTCTGCCGTGACGTGGACGACAGGGACATGCTGCGCGCCCGAAACATTCAGGAGACAACCCATGCCTGCCTGTTCCAAGCTGATCGGCGCCTTGTTAGGCTTCGCGCTGGCCTTAACCGCCTTTTCCCCGACGGGGCACGCCCAGGCCCTTCCCCCGTTGGCAAAGCAGCTCAATCCGCAGGAGACCGCCCTCATCCTGATCGACTTTCAGGCGAACTTTACCGCGCCGGACGGCGCCCATTACGGCCGGCTCAAGCCCTATCTCGAAGAGACGGGCATGCTCGACAAGACCGTCGAGCTGGTGCGGCGGGCCCGGGCGCTCGGCGTCACGGTCGTGCATGCGACGGAAGGTTATACGTCTGACTATCGCGAGGTTGATGCCACCAACCCGGGTGGCTTCCGCCGGGCGCAGCTGCTGCGCCAAGCCTGGAAGATCGGCAGCAAGGAAGCGGCTTATTATCAGCCGCTCCTTGACGGCGCGGGCAAGACCGATATTGTGCTCCCGCCGCGTGTTCAGGTCAGCGCGTTCGGTGGCACCGGCCTGAACGAGATCCTGCGCGCCAAGGGCATCAAGAACGTCGCCATCGCCGGCTTCACGACGGACGTCTGCAACTATGCGACCGTCATCGCGGCCTACGATCTGAGCTACCACGTCTACGCCCTCAAAGACGCGATGGCCCCGTACTACCCCGAGCTCTCGGCGTCCCTGCTGAAGGATGTCTACCCGATGTGGTCGAAGGTCATGGGCAACCAGCAGTTCCTGGACATGCTGGATCCGCCGGCGGCCGCGCGCGCGAACTGACGGAGGTGGCGATGGCAACTCCTCATCGGCCGAGACGCTCACCAGACCATCGCCACGATCGCTCCTCCGGCAGCTTGCTCAAGCGATCGATGGCCCCTTGCGTGACCCGCCGCGACGCGCTCGGCTTGATCGCGGCCGCCACTGCGGCCGGCGTCACCGGTCCTGCCGCGGCGAGCACCGGAGCGCTGCGTCGCGTGGCGACGTTGGCAGACCTCAGCCAGCCCTGGGCGGCCGTCGCGTTCACCGCGCAGGACGGCGCCGAGGAGGTCCCCGGTATCCTTGTCGCCTTGCCGGGAGGCGCGATCTATGCGGCCGCCCTCCTGTGCACGCATGGGGGTTGTCCGCTGCAGTACGAGACGAGCGCTCAGACGATCAGTGACACTTACGACGTCACGGTTCCGGGCGCAGCCCTCGTCTGCCCCTGCCACTTCAGCGTCTTCGACCTGACGCGCGACGGCGCCGTCGCGGGCGGGCCGGCGCCTCGCCCCCCTTGGCGTTTTGAGGTCATGGTGCGAGACGGCGACGTCCTCGTCGGGCGGCTCGACCGCTCATGACACCCACCCGCTGGTCTGCGCCGCCCGAACCCGCGGATCTCGCGCGCATAGGCTCGCACCACGGCCCAGATGTTCAGATGGGGTTGTATCCGGCTTGAGCCCCATCTGCAACGGCCATGGCTGGAAGGCAGCGCTTCGAGCTGAAGGTTCTCCCGCACTTTGCGTGCTGTCCCTACTCCTCATACCGCTTCGAGAACGCGTTGCCGTAGCAGCCTGAAATCCGCCCTGCCGTACAACGCACGCTTGATCAGCTTGAGACGATTGATCTGCCCCTCGACCGGACTCGTGGTCCATGGCGTCTCAAGGGCTGCTTGCACAGCCGCCACATCCCGCTCAAGGCTCTGGGCCAATGGTTCAGGAGGGTTGCTTCATCGCATCCAGCACGCCTTGCAGCGGCTCTGTGCTCGCGTGCTGAAGCATCCGGACGAGACGTTGCGCAACAGCTGTTGCAGCGGCCAGCCCCGGGGTGATCTCCAGCAGACGCTCACAGAGCCGCCGGTTGTCGCCCGTCAGGGTCGCGAGATCTTGGGTCAGCATCCGGGAAAGAGCATCGATCGAGGGCACCTGCCTTGCCGGTGCGGCTGAGCGCTCCCGGAAAGCACAAGCTGCATCTGTCTTCCTCCACCGTCCCACCCGCACCAGATTGGGTCGGCCGGAAAGGCCCTGCTCACGCAGTTCACGCCAGAGCAGAGCCGCGTTGCGACACCCCTCTCCAAAGCGGCGCTCCAGATCGGCCCGGTATGGCGTCAGAATGCCGCCGCGGGGCCGGCGATGGTGCCAAGGCGGATGACCGGTGCGCAGCCATCGCTGCAATGTGCGGGAGTCTTTGCCCAGGGTTTTGACGATGCTCCCGATCGTCATCCCGGCGGTGACCATTCGCGCCACCTCATCTAACAAGTCTTGCCTCGCCGTTCGGGCTGCCTTGCGCCGACGCCCGAGAGCGGTGGGCAGCGGCGCAGGACGGGGTTCAGGAGCAGGCGGTGCAGGCGCAGCCGCCAGTTCCTGGACAATGCGGGTGATGAGGCCCTGATGCGGCTCGATGGCCTGGCGCAAGGCCTCTCCCACATTGCAGAGCAGATGCCAGCGGTCGGCAACTTCAACGGCTTGCGGGGCTCCATCCCGGCAGCCGTCGGCGTCGGCACCCGCGCGACGATCACCACGCCCGGATGGACCTGAGGCCAGGTGGAGACCGTGCTCGCTTGGCGGTCCGGCAGCAGATCGACGACTTGGTTGTGCGCGAGATCGACCAGGATGGTGCCGTAGCGGTGGCCCTCTCGGCACGCCCAATCGTCCAGGTGTCGCACGCGCGCTTCGATGCGAATGGGGTTGTGGCATGCTTGGGACAGCTGCAGAATCGGAGGGAAATCGGATTCGGTTCAGCGCCTTGGCGCTGGAACCAAGCTCACACAAGGACACACCATGAACGCTGAAAGCCTCGCCCGCCGCACCGCCCAGTCTATGGCGGTGCACGACTTTGTTGCGCGCTGGAACACCGGCGAGGGCAGCATGATCTCGGACATGCATGACCTGGACACGGCCTTCTCCTTTGACGAGGGGATCGACCGGATCTGGGGCATCGCCCTGATCGAAGCCCAATCGCACGGCATCCAGGAGGAGTTCCACGCCGCCTTTGGCGCGCTTGTCCAGCCGACGATCAACGAGACCTTCGAAACCGGATTGAAGAAGCTCTGCGCCTCGTGGGCCCGGAAGGCCGCGACCGAACTGCCGTCGGAGCACGGGCTCGCCGCCCCGTTCGACGACGTCTCGGATTGGGTCACATGGTGTCTGGCCACGCTCGAGTGGCCCCCGTTCGCCCGGCCCCAGGGCGAGGAGCTCATTCCGGACGAGCAGGCGGAGCAGCTGCTCCGCCACGCCCTTGCCCAGGAGCACGAGCCTGCCGTGGAGCACGGCTGGGTCTCCGGCGAGCCGCATGCCGCGCCTCACGCGGCGAGGCACTGACCCCAAAAAGGCCAGCCTTGCCGAACGCCCAACGGCGGTCCAGGTGATCGCACCCCGCCCTTCGGGCATCTGCGCCGGCCCACCGGCGGGATGCTGGATGAGGCCTAGGGCCGCACGAGGCGGACGCCCTCGCCTTTTCGGGAGGTCGCGGTGATGAATTCAACCCCCGCGTCCTCAAGCACCTGCCTGAGCTTCTGCGTGTTCTGGGCGCGGCGCGGATCGGAGCCCCCCTCCCAGTCCGTGCCGCTCTCGATCCGCACAAGGGTCCGCCGCGCGATGTCGGCCCGGCTGGCGAGCTCGTCCTGCGACAGGCCGAGCAGGGCCCGCGCGGCGCGGATGACACGCGCCGAAAGCTGGGGTTCGCCGGATGCTGGGGGACGGGTGTCATCCATCATGAGAATGAAAACGGCGCAACGACGCCAGATTCCTCTTGCGTACCCCGGCGGGGTGTGGCACAAAAAGCGACATACATCTGGCACAAAAAGCGCCAGACATCGGCAGCGGCTCAGGGGCGCGTCGAGGAACGAATCATGTCCACGGACCACCCGGACTACGTGGAGTATATTCGAGGCGAGAGGTGGCTCAACAGCCGGGCGCGGCGGGCTGAACTGCGCGCCTCCGGACACCGGTGCCGCCTGTGCGGGCGCGGATCGCCGGACGTCCGCCTGGAGGTTCATCACCGTACATACGTCCGGTTCCGCCGCGAGCGGCCCCGCGACCTGTGCACCCTGTGCGAGGAGTGCCATGGGGTCGTGACGGACATGCTGCGCCGCCGCAGGCATCTCTGCTGGACGCCTCCGATCCGCGACGTGGCGGCCCCCTGCCCGGCCCGGCGGCTCGTCGACTCGACCTGGGAGGGCAAGCATGGAGTCGCATGATCTCCTGAGGGTCCGCATCACCGGCGTCGCACCGCTCCTCATGCGCTCCTCGCGCTTCGCCGATCCGCTGGACGAGTACAGCCTTGAGCTCGAGCGCCTGACGCGAAAGAGGATCAAGACCAAGGCCGACCACGAGCAGATCGCCAAGGTGGAGTGGTTCGGCGGCCTGTGGACGGAGGGCGGACGGCCGTGCATCCCGGGGGACGCCGTGGAGGCCGCGCTGGTGGCCGCGGCCCGCACGCGAAAGGCCGGCGGCGCCGCGAAGGCCGGAATCCTCTGCCCGCGGAACGTGATCATCGAGCATGACGGCAAGGGCGATCTGGCCGCGCTGTGGTCGGACACCCGGTTCCGCCTGCGGACGTCGGTCAAGGTCAATGGCCGCCGGACCATGCGCACGCGGCCCAAATTCGAAAAGTGGGCCGCCGAGGTCCACCTGCACTTCCTTCCGACGCTCCTCAACCGGAGCGACATCGTCGAGCTGCTGCAGATCGCGGGCGACCGGATCGCCCTCGGTGACTGGCGCCCGCGGTTCGGCCGCTTCTCGGTTGAGCAAATGCCCTGAGGGTTGCCCCCGTGGCATGCCTTGGCCTGCAACGGCGAGCCAAGGCGAGGCAAAGGCCTGGCTTGGCACGGATCCCGTCCGGGATGCCGCGATCCTTTTCCAACAGCAAGGATCCATGCCATGCGCTTCAAGACCATCCTCCTCGGCGACCGCGACCTTCGGGCCTACGGCTGGGTCGTCGTCCAGCACGGCGCCGCGCGCGCCATCCTGACCCCCGGCGGCCGGGGCCAGGTCCTTCATCTCTTTGCCTGTGACGAACGCCTGCGGCCGGACCCGGCCCAGGGCGCCCTCACCTTCCCTTCCCTCGCCCATGCCCGCGCCTGGATCGAGCCACGCCTGGAACAGATTGACCTGCCCGACGCCCGGCCGGACACCCCAGAAGGTTCACCCGCCTACGCTCCCGCCTTCGCGCCGGCCCCGGCCAACGCCAATTAGCGGAGGATCCCATGCAAGACCTCCCCGATCCACCATCGGACGGATCCCGCGGCTCCAGCATCGACGATCTGCGCGACACGCCGGCCAAGCCACGGCAGAAGGCCCGTCCACCGACCGTGGACGTGCTGGCGACGCTGGCGCTCGACGCGGCTCTGACATCTGACCTGCGAGATCGCCTGCGCACCGGGGCCGTGACGGCGCTCCTGGTGAAGGTGCCCACCCCGGAGTGGTGCGAACCCGTGTGGGACGCCCTGCGCTGCCTCGGCCTCGTCGACCAGGCGATCGTCCGCGAGGAAACCGGCCGCTTCCGGCCTGACAGGGCGGCGAACCTGTTCGCCGGAGCCGAACTTGCCGCCGGCCGCCGGATCGCCGGCATTTCCCATGAGCTCGAGCGGCTGCCCCCGGTCCTCGTGCGCGCAGCGGACGCGGTGGTGACCATTCCCCCACCCACGCCCGCGGTCCTGCGCAGGGTCATCGGTGAGGTCACCGGCCGGCGTCCACCCCGCAGGGTTTCGCCCTCCTTGGGCGTCGGCCTGGGCCTGACCGACGTGGTCGCCGCGGTGCGCGCGGGCTCAACGCCGGCGGCGTCGATCGAAAGACTGGAGCGCGCCTCGACGGCGGCGCGCGCTCCAGCGCGGGCGGACGAGACGCCGCCGCTCGGGGAACTCCATGGGTATGGCGAGGCCCGGGAATGGGGCCTGGGCCTCGCCCGCAGCATCGCCCAGGTCCGCGCGAATCAGGTCGATCCGCGCATCCTGCCCCGTGGCGTCCTGCTGGAAGGCGAAAGCGGCACGGGCAAGACCCTGTTCGTGCGGGCCTTGGCCAAGGCGTGCGACATCCCCCTTGTCGCCACCACGGTGGGCGAATGGTTCACCACCTTCCGCGAGGGATCCTTGGATGACGTCGCGCGGGCCTGCACCGAATCCTACCGCTCCGCGTGCGACGCGGCGGCGGCCAGCTCGCTGGCGCTGTGGTTCATCGACGAGGTCGACGCCCTGCCCAACAGAGGCGCGCTCGAGGGACGCGGGCGGGATTTTTGGGTCACCCTCATCGCGCACGTCCTAGCGCTTCTTGATGGCGCCCGGGCCCGGGGCTCCATCATCGTGGTCGGCGCGACCAACCACGGGTCACGGCTCGACCCCGCGCTGGTGCGGGCCGGACGCTTTGATGTCCGCATGACGATCCGCCGCCCCGACCAGGACGGCATACAGGGGATCCTGAGGACCCATCTGGGGCGGGACCTGCCGAAGGCGGACCTGCGCCCGCTGGCCCTGGCGGCCGTCGGTGCCACCGGGGCCGACGTGGCGCAGTGGGTGCGCGAGGCCCGGCGCCGGGCAGCCGCGGCCGGGCGTTCGCTGCACCTGGACGACCTCGCGGCCCAGATCGTCGTGCCCGATCCGCGCCTCCCCCGGGACATCCTGCGCAGCGCGCTGCACGAGGCCGGCCATGCCGTCGCGATCAGCGTGCTGATGCCGGGGGACCGGATCCAGACGGTGTCGATCCTGGCCGACGGCGGCTCCGGCGGGCACACCACCTGCACCACGCCGGCGGGCGTCCTGGCGGACCGCGCCATGTGCGAGGCCCGGATCATGACGCTGCTGGCGGGACGGGCCTGCGAGGTCGAGATGATGGGTGACGCCTGCGCCGGATCCGGAGGAAGCCCGGAGTCGGATCTGGCGCGGGCGACCTCCTTGGCCACGCAGATGCACACCTCGCTCGGCTTCGGCTCATCCCTGCTGTACCGCGGCGACGCTGACGAGGCTTTCAACATCCTGCGGTTCGACCCGGTGCTGCGTCAGGCTGTCGAGACGCTCCTGGGCGACCTCCACGAACGGACGCTCGCCCTGGTCCGCCGGCACCGGTCCGCCATCAAGGCCCTCGCCGCAGCCCTGGTGCAGCGAAAGGTCCTCGACGGGGAGGAGCTCACTCGGATCATCCACCCCCTTCTTGGCGCGCAGGCGCGCACCGGCCCTGCGCGTCGTGCCGCCACGATGCGGCAGGAGGGAGCTTCGTCATCCGACGGATCCTCGGGCCGTGCGCCTCCGGACGCCTCCGGCAACCGCTCGCCCTCAGCGCGTGATGATCGGCAGACGCCGTGCAAGGCCGCCGGCGGCCACCGGCCTGAACGCGGAGACATGCCATGACGGCTCGGCAGAACACAGGCACCTCCAGCCCAGGGGGACCCCTCAGATGAGAGATCCATCCGCCCCGGATGATCCGCCCGGCGAGGATCTGGCCGAGATCCGGCGTGTGCTGGCCGGCATCGCCGCGGGCACTGCGCCCACCCCGTCCGAACTCGCGGAGGCGCCGCGGCTGACCGACTGGCGGCCCATGCGTGACCCGGTGAGCGGCCTCACAGTGCTGTTTGGCCAAGTTGCCAACCATCCGCGGCTTGGCACCGGGCGCTGGGTCATGACCTCGCCGCTGCTGGCCCTCGCGCCGGAGGCGGGATGGGCCCGCACCGTATCACGCTTCTACGTGCTGGAACGGGCCCGCGGCGAGGACAACGCGTAGCAGCGGCTTGGAAGGCGCCGCCGGAACAGTGGCCGACCGAGACGCCGAGCGCGAGATGAACCTGGCCACGGAGATGCAATCAACAGGAGGACCATCATGACCACCGATCCGGAACCTGCCTTTCCCAGCGAGATGACCTGCCGCTGGTGCTGCGTCGCCTGCTGGACCGAAGCTCCGGGCCCCATGCCGCGGGCCTGCCCCACCTGCGGCAGCGTGAGGCTGTGGGCGTCGGCCAACGCAGGCGCGGCGGTCGGAGCGCCGATGCGGGATCATTTCTACGACTACCTGGGCGCCACGGTCGCCCACCATGGCGCTTGGGTGGGCGAGATGCTCGGCACCGGGTTCAGGCGCAACGCGCCCGCACCCCGAGCCGCCACTCCAGCCGCGATCAGCGATGTCGAGGCGCGTCAGGCCGAAGCGCCCCTCCTGCTCGGCCATGGCGGCTGTCCGGGGCAGGAGGAGCTGGACGCGGCGCCGTTGCTGTGCGGCTGGCAGCTGGTGCTCGATCCCGAGAACCGGCTGCGGGCCGAGGGCCACGTGCTGCTCCCGGACGGCGGGAGCACCCCGGCCTTGCTGACTACCGCGGTGGTTCTCCTGGACCGGCACCTCACCTGGTTGCGGACGCTGACGACCCTCTACCGGCTCGGTGCGACCGGGGACGGGCCGCGGTCACGGTCTCCGATCACGGTCTTCCGTGTCTAGGAGGCGGGGCCATGGAACCGAAGTCCAAAGCCGCAGGCCGTCTGATCTTCCGGCGCGGCCTGGCCCTGGCCGAGGCCGCCCTCTACGTCGGCCTGGGCAGCACCCTGTTCCTGGAGCTCGTCAAGGCGCGCCGCATGCCACAGCCCCGTTTGGCCGGCACCCGGCGCATCTGGGACACCGTGGAGCTGGACACCGCTTTCGAGGACCTGCCGCACGAAGGGGAGACGACGTCGTGCCCGCCGCCGGCGCCGGCTCGGACGGATTGGGACCGTTACCGGGCCCGCCGCGACAAGGATCGTCACGCTTGACTCCCGGCCTGGCCCCATGCCAGCATCAAAACACCTGGTCGCGGACACGGCCAGGGATCCCCGACGGCAGGCAAGGCCCCGTCGCGGCGAAGAACCCAGCCGGCCAGTGGCCCTCAAGAACGCATCCGCCAAGCGGCACCCCCAGAACCCCGTCGGCCAGTGGCCCCCTCACCCTTCCGATCAGCTCCTGGTGAGTGAGCAGACATGTCCATCCCGAACAACACAGCGCGCCGGCGTGCCGGCACCAAGCGCGAGTTCCCCCACGTCGACCGCGTCCGCACCAACGGCAAGGAGTACCTGTACTATCGTCATGACCGGGGGGGCCGGACGGCCCTGCCGGGTCCCTTCGGCTCCCCGGCGTTCAGGGATGCCTGGACGATCGAGCACGCACGGCGGCTCACCCGGATCGACCCCGGCACCCAGGCCGCCCGGGCCGTGCCCGCGGGCCCCACGTTCAGGGACCTGATCGAAACCGTCACCAAGCGTCACGAATACCGAAACAACCTCAAGGAGCGGTCCCGTGAGGCGTACGACGGCACGCACAGGAAGATACTGGCCGAGTTCGGCGACCTCACGGTGGCTGGCGCCACCAATGAGGACATCCGCGAGTTCCTGAACACGATGAGCAAGACGCCCGCGGCTGCGAACACCGTGCTCAGCAGGCTTCGGAACCTCTACAGCCACGCCTTGGACCTGCCGGAGTTTGGCGTCACCAGGGATCCCACCGCCAAGATCAAGCGCTTCAGGACCGGCACGCACCATACCTGGACCGATCATGAAATCGACCTGTACCGCGCTCGGTGGCCTCTTGGAACGATCGAGCGGCGGGCCCTGGAGGTGTTCCTCGGCACGGGGCAGCGGATCGGCGACGTCGTGGCCTTGACCTGGAGCGATTACCACGATGGCGTGTTCTTCATCACGCCGCAGAAAACCGATGCGCTTCCTGCGCCGACGGAACTCGAGATTCCGGCGACCGACGAGCTGCGCTCGATCTTGGATACGGAGGTGCGCCACGGCGACCATGTGCTGTCCAAACCGGACGGAAGCCGTTTCACGACCAGTTCACTCGACCACGTGATGCGGGCCGCCGCCGCGGCGGCCGGGCTGCGCACCACGGAGCGGAAAAAGAAGAAAAAGATGTGCACTCCCCATGGATTGCGGAAAGCTCAATGCCGCCGCCTGGCCGAGGTCGGCTGCACCGCACCGGAAATCCAGGCCATCACAGGCCACAGAAGCCTCAGGGAGGTCGAGCGCTACATCGAGGCGGCCGACCGCAGGCCAATGGCCCGAAGCGCGGTCGGAAAGATCAACCGGAGGTATGCCGGTCAGCCCGCGGACTGGGACATGGCCGCCTGATCGGCGTCAGGCCGCTGGCGGGGCGTCGCCGGACATGGCGCCCGACCCCGCCAGCGGTGTCCCCGCAACCAAGGTTCGTCGGCAGGCGAGACCAGTCTGTCAACCATTGGTTGCATTGCTTGGCAACAAAAGTAAGGGGGCGTTGGCATCATGCCAACGTCTCTTTTGTTGCTCACCGCTCGCCGTTGGAGCCCTCGACGCTCGTCCCGTTCTGGGTGTGCACTCCAACCTTCTCAACACCGAGGCCTCCGAGCCCCTGCGGGTGTCGCAGGGGCTGTCGCAGATCTCGCGTTTGGGCTGCTATTTCCTGGACGTGCAAACCCAGTCGAAGGATCCATCGGGAAAGCTACCCCCGATCGGAGCCTTGGAGCCCGTGCCGACATTGTTCTTGTCCGTGCTCTTGGTGAACCCGTCCAGCGTGTGCACCACGGTAGCGGCACCGGCGTGTAGGATGGTTTGACCGCTTCCCCAGTTCGCGACATTCCCCGACGGAGGGTCACCCCACACGGGTTCCCCCTCGACGCCCCGCCACGTGTCGGAACCTGGCAGAGGGTTCAGCGAATCGACGATCTCAAGTGTGGCTGTTTCTCCGCTGCTCGCCGTGCAGTTCAGCGTCCAAGTGGTTGCCATGATCATTCTCCCGTTTCGCGCATAAGGAGGGCGGGCAGCCCACCCACCGAAGCGGCTCTGGAGAGTCCCACCATCGCCTAGTGTCCGTTGCGTTTCCCATCCTCGCAACTGGCGCCGAGCTTAAGGAGCACGGCTCTTTCGGATAGCATGGTCGTGTCATGGAGCAATCATCTTCAGCGTCGAATCAGAGGGCGCTGTTCCATCGCAAGGGACAAGGGCGGACAGCAACAGTATTTCATTTATGAACGGAGCGCCATAACTCCCTGGGAGCATTCGTCAATCGATGATTGGATTGCGGAATGCTGAGGATCAGCAGGGCAGAGGCACCCGGCGTGAAGGAACCTGAAGGCAAATCTGTTCCCATTAGATTTGTTCGGTGAGAGTATGGCTGGATCGCGGAGTGTCTCATGAACCCAGGCGACCACGACAGACCGGCCGCTGCGCAACCGGATGATTTGCAGTCCGATGACTGGGGCTCAGCGCCAGATGCGACTGAGAATGGCCCGGTCGAAGACTGGGGCGATTCCGAGCCGGTTTCTGTCCCCGTCACAGTTCCACTCAACGAAACCGTCGATCGCTGATGCTTCGTTGGATCACCCCTAGGGAGCCTGCCCCTTTGGTGCATCGATCGGAACGACCCCTTCAGACATACGTTGTCGAACCATCTAAATGCCGCTATTTTAGCATATAGGAGATGGCTGCCGGATGGTACTTATACCATCCACCCGTCCAGGGCAGCTTCGCAGGAGTTCACGATGCCGAAGGTCACAATGGCACTCAGCGTCACTGACGCGCGCAATGCAGCCCAGATCCAGGAGTCTACGGAAGCACGCAGCAAGGCCCATGCCCTGAGCATCGCCCTGTCACTGACCCGATTCGTCATCGACCAGATAGTCGAGGGCAAGGAGCTTTTGATCCGCAATCAGGACGGAAAGCTCGAACGTGTCTTCATGCCCGAACTGGAAAATCTGAAGCGTGATGGGGAAAGCCTCCATCACACGATGGGGTAAGCCTGCAACAGGGCCAGCGCCAGGCTGTCTCGGCTGCAAGCGCCCCAAACGCTGAAGTTTCTCTGGATCTCCGCCACTCGCTGCGCAGGAGGAGGGCTGTTCATGAGCCAGGAGCCGCTCGCGCCAGCTGAGGACTGGGGATCCGCGCCATACTCGGACGTGGCGGGCGACCTCGCTGTGGATTGGGGCGAGTCCGTTCCAGTGTCGGTCCCGATCACGGTTCCTCTTCCCGTATCCGATCCGATCGCAGACGCTGTTTTGAAGCCCCCGCCGAGCGCCCCACGATCGGACGCCGCACTGCCAATCCCAGTTCTGCCCGCGGACCCGCTCTCCACGCTCAGACGTCTCGGGTTTCCGGTCTCGTCCATCTTCGACCGAGGGATCACCGAGGTAACAGGACGCCTGCTCCCCGAATGGCCTATCGATACGCTCGCCCACAGCCCCCACCCATACGGCAGCTTCGGGGTGGGCAGTCCCGGGCAAGCTTCCGGCCAACGTAGTGGGGTGCCAACCGGTCAGTCATCTGAGCACCGCATTGGGATCTGGCTCGACGGGCAGTTGCCGGACACACCTCTCCTTCTTCAGGTAGGCACCGGCTACACGCTGAACTTCAAGATTGGCTCGGCGGTCAAGGACAGCCTTGTCGGAGGTGATCACACCATTGTGCCTCGCCAGGACATCCCAGAGGAAGGCCTGCTTACCGAATGGGAGGTCTCGTCCACCGATGCGGTGCTGTCCGCCTCCTCAGCCGAGGTGCGGGTCGAGAAAAAGACGCTCAACAGCCCAAGCGTTTGGGCGGCCCGTTTCTCCCTCCTTGTCAGACCTCATGAAGAAAGCGACGTCCGCCAAATCATCTTGACCCCGCTTCTCCGGACCGGTGTGCAGCTTGACGTCATTGTTTATCGGGGCAAGCAGGTGTACCGCGAGTTCAGCGTGCGCCTTCCCGTGTCGGCTGGCACGCCCACCCAAGACGTCGCACTGCCGGTCGCACCGGTCAGTGACCTCGTTCACGCGCCCTTGGGTCAAACAGATCTTGGAACCGCCCACGAGTGGACCACCCCTCCCGGAGAACTCTCGATCACCGTCGTGGGGAACCGGGCCTCGGTCAGGGGCGACACCGCGGAAGGGACCGTCGATGACATCGTCCCGTGGGACCTCACCGAACAGGACACCGGTGGCCGCATCACGAATGTGCGTACGGCAGCAGAAACGTTTCGGGGCAAATGGGACAAGTACCTCAACGCGATTGATCCTGACGAATTAATCAACCGGTTACGGAGCTGGCCCCCACAAGACGGGTGGGGGTTGAATGCCGGACCGGCTGAGACGGCGGAACAGGAAGCCTGGACCGCCGTGGAACGCAGCGGCGAGCTGTACAAGCTGGCTCATGCCGGACGGCGTCTGTTCGATCACGTGTTTCCGAAACATTCGGATCTCCGCCGGTGGGTCAAAGGTTTGCCGCTCGGCCATCGGCTCAACCTCACGTGGACACGGCGGTCGGGAACGAGCTTCGTGCCGCATGTGCCCTGGGGCCTCATGTACCTGCACGACCTTCCGGCCTCGGGACAGCCCCTCAACCCCATGGGGTTTATGGGTCTGCGTTTCCGTCTCGGATACACTGCGCATGCCGTTCCCGGCGGCTCGAAGGCCTTAGGTAATCTAGACGACACTCATCGCGTCCATTTTCTCTATTGGGGGGCGGACCCGAACGATCCAACCTCCCGGGAGGCCCGGCGGCAGCACGCTGATTGGCGGGAGTTGAAAAATCAGGTGTTCGTGCCCGGCGATCTCCCTGCGGCCGACCCCAAGGCTGCGATGTTGGATCTGCTGCATGAGCCGAAGCCAAGCCCAACCGCCGTTCTCTACCTGTTCTGCCAGTGCAACGCCGGATCTGGAAACACCCCTGAACTCCGCTTCTCGGCGACGACCAACCTCGCTGACCGGATCGAGCATTCGGAACTCGCGATCACCCCTCTTGCGGATCGGCCGCTCGTGTTTGCGAACGCATGCACCACCTCAGGGGCGGATCCCTATTTTACGAACGAGCTGGAGTCATTGTTCTTCGAGCGCGGCTGCCGCGGCTTTCTCGGGACCGAGACCAGAGTTCCGATCGCCTTCGCAAGCCGGTTCGCAAGCATCTTCTTTCATTTCTTCTACCGGATCGCCGATCAGGCGCCGATGCCGGCTGGCGAGGCTGTTGCCCAGGCCCGCCTGTTCCTCTGGACAAACTACAGGAACATCGGCGGCCTGCTCTACACCTACATCAACCAGTATGAGCTGTTCATGGCGGACGAGCCGGAGTTGATGGCAATGCGCCGGAGACCGGAAGGAGCATGACGATGGACATTTCGTTTGCTGACAGGTTCCTGAAAGCCGACACCAGGGAGCGTCTGCGCCTCGCACGAGATCCCTCCCATCAGGAGGATCTCCGGGCGCTGCTCGGAGACAAAGGGTTCGGCGAGTACCAGCCTTTGGCCGGCAAGCTCGACGAGGGGCACCTCGATTTCAACGCCGCTCCGAATGTCATTTTCGTTCCTGGTGTGATGGGCAGCCTGCTCCAGAGCCGAACACGCGGAGGCATCTGGTGGCTCGACGTCCGCACCCGCAACCGGATCGACCATCTCGGGCTGTCGCCGGACGGGACCACGGATGCCCAGCAGGAGAATGACATCGTACCCGCCACGAGCGACCCCTCCTACGACCCGTTCCTGGCGGCGCTCTTGAATGAGCCCGGCCTGGGCCACAGGATCTTCGCTTACGACTGGCGCAAATCGCTTCGCCTCAGCGCCGCGGCCTTGCGTGATCTCGTCATTGAGACCCACGACGCGAACGGCGGGAACGATGTCCACATCGTGGCCCACAGCATGGGTGGTCTGATGACGCGGGCCATGCTGATGGAACATGGCGAGGACGTGCTGCCGCGCCTCGGCAAGATCGTCTTCGTCGGCACGCCGCATTTCGGCTCGCCAGCAATCGCGGGCTACCTGAAGAACCACCTGTGGGGCTTCGATCTCATGGTGCTTCTCGGCCAGTATCTCAGCCGGTCGACATTCCGATCCCTTTACGGCGTGCTCGGCATGCTCCCCGCCCCGAGGGGGCTCTATCCTGGAACGCGCACCACGGACGCCGCGCCCTGGCAACCCGAGGAGAAGGATGACCCCTACGTCCATCCCTGCGCGAACTTCGACCTGTACCAGGCAGACGCCTGGCGGCTTGGGTTGGGGCCGGACGAAACGAATGCCTTGCAGCGGGTCCTCGACGAGGCGGCGCGGTTCCATCAGGACATGTTCAACGCTCATGTCCGGCTTGCGCCCGATGTTCGCCGCAGGATGCTGGTCATCGCGGGGGTTGGCTATCAGACCCTGTTTCGCCTCGCGTACGAACCCGGCTTCCTGGGATTGTGGGAGAAGGCGGGCAAGATCCGGGAACGGGTCCACGGCGATGTGCATAGGGAGGGTGATGGCCGCGTGCCGGTGGCGTCAGCCGCGCTCGACAACGTGGAGGTACGATTCGTGAAGGGCGAGCATGGAGGCCTTCCCAACATCCCCGCCGTTTACCGTGAGGTGTTTCGGTTCTTGAAGGATCAGCCCCTGCAGCTCCCAACCGACATGACCGTGGCATTGGGCGAGCATCTCGCTGGAGAAGGCGATGGCAGCGAGGCGCCGCACCTGGATGGGTCGAGCCGGATCGTCCCCTTCACCGATGATCCCGGGTACTGGAGGGCAGACCCGCTTGATGCTGCAAAACTGTCGTCGCTTGACGCCGAGGTGGACGCGGGGCGCGTGCCCGAATTCGCTCGACTGCGTATCTTGTGAATCCGGTTCCATGCCAACCCCGGGCAGGTTCTCGCAGCGTATGGCGTCATGTCACATGACGCTGTATCGAAAGCACATATGAAAGTTTCCTCAGTCGCGTCGGCGACGGGCTTCATCTCCATCGATTCAGCTGCCTGGGAACGTGAACCAGGTGGGATTGAGCAGCCGCTGCATGCCTGCGAATGTGGGTAGCTGCTGTGCAGTCGCGCTTAGTGCCATGGGTTCTGGACCGGTCGCCCAAAGAGAAGGAGGACTCATTTCTGGATCGGGAACCAATGATCTCGCTCGGCAGCCTTGCCGGAGCCGTTGGGATCATGCCCGCCATCGATGAGTTTTGGCGACGCAGAGATTGCATCGCCATAGTGGCCATTGTCCTCAGCCTTCCGGGGCTGCTCGGATTGTTCGTTCTCGCCACTTTCCTGACATCAGGTAAATTACCGCACATTTATCAAGCCTAAGCTCTTCCCGTGAAGAGCTATTGGAAATTAGCGTTTGTTGAGCAGATGGCCCAATTGATTGGAGGATTGGGGTGGATCGGAATACCGCTCTAGGCTTTGTTGACGAACTCGACCCAGAGCCGGACTGCGGCGAGGTCGAGCATGCCAAGGAAGGCGCCCGCAGTCTTCTCGTAGCGGGTGGCGAGGCGCCGGTTTTCCTTCAGGCGCCCTACTAAGCGCTCGATCTTGTTGCGCTCGCGGTAGAGGTCGCGGTCGAGTGGCGCGGGCACCTTCCGGCTCTTGCGCGGCGGGATGACGGGCAGGACGCCGCGCAGCAGCAGGTCGGCCCGCAGGGCGTCGCTGTCGTAGGCCCGGTCGCCCAGCCAGCAGCGCGGCCGCGCGTCCACGAGTGCGTCAAGTTTGGCAACGGCTGTGATTTCGTGGTCCTCACCTGGCGTCAGCACGAAGCTAAGCGGCAGACCTCGGGCATCGAACCGCAGATGAACCTTCGTACCGTAGCCGCCGCGCGAACGGCCCAAGGCGTTGTCACGGGGCCCCCTTTAGCGCCTGACGCGCAGCGGTGGGCGCGCACATGTGTGCTGTCCCCGCTGTGGTGGGCGTGGTCGGCGAGGCCGAGCGTGGTGAGCACGTGCAGCATCGCGTCCCACAGCCCGGCCTTAGTCCAGCGCGAGAACCGCACGAACACGCAGTTTCACTTGCCGAAGACTCCGGGCAGGTCACGCCATGGAGCGCCCGTGCGCAGCACTCAGAGGATGCCGTCGAGGACCCGGCGATTGTCGTGCGCCGGGCGACCCGGCCTGCCGCGCTCGGGCGGTAGCATCGGCCCGAGCACAGCCCATTCATCGACGGTCACGGTTCCCCGCATCGAACGGTGCTCCCTCAAGGTTGGGTGTGGCAGTCAAGCGGCCTCGGCCGCTGCCTCCTTAGTGGCCTCTGGCGCGGGCTTGTGCACGGCGACGCCCGCCATCACAAGGAGGATACCGAGCACGTCTCTCGCGCCGGGCACCTGAGCGAGAATCACCGCGCCGACAATCGCAGCCGTCGCTGGTAGCAGAGCCAGCAGGAACGCGAAGCTGGCGCGCGGCAACCGCGACATCGCGAGCTGATCGCAGACGTAGGGTATCACCGAGGAGCAGACGCCCACGCCGAGTCCGGCAAACAGCAGCGCCGGGTCACCCGCCACCGCGTTGATCGCCTGGACGAGCCCGATCGGCATGACGAACAGGAACGCGGCCGCCATCGCGGCGCCGAGCCGTTCCACGCCGCCAGAAGCGCCGCCCTCGGCGATCCGATGGCCGAGCAGGACGTAGCCTACGAACAGCGCGCCGTTCAGGAACGCCCAGAACAGGCCGATGGGGTCGCTTGCCCACCGCACGTCAATGAGCACGAACACGCCGATGACCGCCAGCGCGAGCGCCAAGAGGTTGCGGCGCGTCCGTAAGCCGTAAAGGGCGACGCCGATCGTGCCGACGAATTCAATGGCTGCGACCAGGCTCATGGGTAGCCGATCGAGCGCGAGATAAAACGCCGAGTTCATGACTGCGAGGCAGGCGCCCAGCGCGAGCAGGAGCAGACGCTCGCGAGGTGCGGCCTGGGCGAACGTCCGCCACGGCTTTGTCCAGGGTGCGAACACGAGGGCGGCCATCGCGATGCGCAGCCAAGCGACGCCCAGCACGCCCGCGGCCGGGAACAGCAACACCGCGAAGGACGGCCCAAGATAGTGGAAGACGGCGCTCACACTGAACCAAGCGTGGGGCGGCACCGCCTCGGCGGCGCGGCTGAAGGATAGTTCGCGCGTTCTCATGCCCGCTATCATGGAGGCGGATTGGGCTGGTTTGAAGAGAGAGGGCGAGGCATGATGCATGTTCCGCCTCGTTATCAAAGGTGAAACACCATGAAGCGCCTTCGTTTCCAAAATGGCTCCCTCGATGCCACCGACGCCGCGCTCCTGCGTGCCCTGGCGATGGAAGCCCGTACTACCATGACCGACCTCGCCCGCGCGGTCGGGCTGTCGCCACCCAGCGCGGCCGAGCGCGTGCGCAGGCTTGAGGAGGCCGGGGTCATCCGGGGTTACGGCGTCGTGGTCGACCCGGCGGCCCTGGGCCTGCCGCTGGCCGCCTACATACGTATCCGGCCGTTGCCGGGCTTGCTGGGCAAGGTGGCCGAGGTCCTGCTGAGGCTGGAGGCGGTCGTGGAGTGCGACCGCGTGACCGGTGAGGACTGCTTCGTCGCCAAGGCGCACGTCCGCTCGGTCGCCGACTTGGAGGCGCTCATTGACGAGATCATCCTCTACGCGATGACAAACACCTCAATCATCCAGTCATCGCCCGTGAAAAGGCGATTGCCGCCCCTTGCCACCTCGATGTACAGCGGGCCAGGCGACAGGTTCGTCAACAAAGCTTAGCCCTAGACTAACGTTAGTCTTTTGTCTCAGAGCAGGCGCAAACCCACTATGAAGTCATTCTGCCTCATTACCGCTATCCTCATGGTCACTCCAGCTCTCGCTCAACAGGACGTAACGACCTCTCCCGATTGGCGAAAACTTGAGCTAAAGGTCGACCCAAATCCAGGGCGGTGGATTTCGACGCCATGTCCACTGGATGATGAGGTTTTCGTAGACCGGACCCCCTTCTCCACCCCAACAAAGGATGAGACGCCAGTGCATTTGGTGCTGGCTGGCCGCAATTACCGAATCTCCCGTAATTACTTCTTTTCGAAAGGAAGCAACTGCAAGCCAAAAAGGTATAGCTCTCAATTCGAGATGACGCTGCCAGGACTTCAACCTGCTACGCCAGAAACCTGGGAGGAACTCTACGGGTCGAAGGGAAGCAGCGATAAAAAGGTTAAGCTCGAGTACCTGACGAGCCAAGAGCCTAACCTTACTACTTATCTGAGTGAGTACGCCTCGACCGCAATTCTTGGTCAGCCAATGGAACAAGTGGACGGACTATCGTCATTCCTGCGTGGCCCCCGTATGCTGAACGGCGGCTACGTCAGTGACATCTACTACGCTCCCACCAAACAAGCCCCGGAGACTGTTATCCAGTGTGGCTATACGAAAGACCCAAGATCAGGACCTTGTACGGCCCTGTTTGAGCACAACGGGATCGAATGGCGCATTTGGATTGAGCGGACGCACCTTCACAATTGGCGCGGGATTATCAGCTCTATGAGGGCAAAGATCGACAGCTTCCTTGAGAAATGACACTTCTCGCCGCCTTAGCCAAAGAGGCGGAGTTCATCCTCGTTCCGTTCCATAAATGATGGAGTGGACAGTGCGCCAGTTTTTCCGAAGGGTTCAAAGGGTCACGTCCGTCAATGAGTGTAAGTTCGGGTGCGATCTGCTGGGCCAAGCCCGCCAGCAGAAGCTCGTAGATGACCTCCCACCAAGACGAGCGCTCCACCGAAGACGAGAAGCTGCGGGGCAAATGGCGCGCCATCGACGATGAACTTCGGCAGGAAGGCCGCAAAGAAGATCAGGCGTTTGGGCTCGACCGTTCCTTCACATCGCCTAGCGTATCTGCCTTCCACTCAACGCAAGTGTTCATCCATCTCGCCCCAAAGCCTTGGCAAGGCGCCAGCGTAACCGAGGACAGATCCTCTCGGGCGCATGCTCCCTCTCCTGAAGGCTCATGTTCAGAACTGACAGAGCCGGGCCGATGTGGAGCTATTCTCGCCATCTGCGTCGTCAGCGCCATCTTCGCTGTCCGCATGGCTCGCGCCGCCGGCGCCCTCCTCCTCTTCGGAGAACTCGTTTTCCTCCTCTTCGAGGATGTACATGGACATCTGGTTCCGCATCTCCTTCTTGAAGAACAGCGGCATCGGCAGGAACGTGTGGGCATCGGTGTGCCCGTACCCGCTCCTCAGCCAAGCGAGCAGGAGAGCGATCCTGTCGGGATCGTCACCAGGCTGGGCGAGTGCCACGGTGGCATCCAAGGGGACCGGGCGGCGGTATGGATCCCGGCCGACGTTCCTGCCTGGTTGGACCTCGTAGATGTTCCCCTCAAGGGCAACCAGCTCCTTGCGCCGGGTGCCCATGATCTTCGTCATCTTCTCCGGCTGTTCCAGTTGGCTCATGCCACGGGCAGCGCTCGAGTTGATCTCCGAATAGCTCGCCGTCAGGACGTAGTGGGGGCGGCCAACATCCAAGGCCCCGATCCTTGCGACCGAGCTGAGGACTGAGAACTTCGCCAGCTTGCGGGCTTCCTCGTCCGCCGGGGAACCGTCGGCCCTGATCGGCTCGTAGTGCGAATGCTGGGTGTGGGCGAGCCGGGGCGCGATGCCCGTGCGCAGCCTCACGATGCGCAGGCCTGGCCAGCGCATGGAGGGATCGAAGACATCTTCCCCGATCTTGAACGGACCAGAGATCTCCTTGTCCGACAGCCATTTCCACATCCCCGATAGATTGGTGAAGTCAACGATCAGGAGAGGACGCTGATTTTCTGCCACGAGGCCGTCGAGCATCTTGCAGACGAATTCCGATAAGGTGCGCGCCTTTTCAGCTATATTCTGGCCTGTCGACCTCAAAGGCGTCGTCGCCAACCGCCGGAGGGCATCTCGTTGTGGTTCCCACGGGGATGCGTCGATGGCGCCGTAGCTCTTCCAACCGAGCATGGACCGGGCAAGGCACCTTCCTTCCGTGACGTCGAGCCGGGTCGCGACGAGCACGTCGCTGGCATCCCCTCCGTGCCGGGAGCCCTCGTTTCGACGCAGCCGCGACAGGCTGACGATGCAGGTCGGCCTGTCATCCTCACTGGGGAACGCGGTCTCAAGCCCCTTCTTGACCGGCCTGACGAGCCCCGCATGCCCGAAGAGGAGATCGCAGGCGGCAGCTTGGATGCGATGCAGGTATTCCGAGAGCTTGTCGGACGGGAACCTGCCCCATGGCACGAGGAACTGGCTGCTGGCATCCGCGTAATGGGCGAGTGCTGCGCGACCAGCGGGCTTGGAGACATTGTCGTCGTCGTAGATCGCGGTCTTGCCCGTGTTCGGGTTGAGGATCTCGAACCGGTTGGGGGCAATCACCAGCGAGAGACGCGGCCCCTCCGGTGCCCTCTTCGCCCATGCCTCGGCCGTGGGGCGCCACGCCCCCATGACAGCGTCGAACCTCTCGCGCTGAGCTCTTTTCCCTTTCCACCGAACATAGGGTCCATGTGTGTTCTCGGGCAGGAAGTCGGTCTCGAAGGTCAAGGCATCACCGAACATGGCCCTGATGCACAGCCGGGCCAACTCGCCATCCTCGGGTGTCTGCACGAAGGCTTGCACGACAGGTGGGGCATCGCCGTACGCGAGCTGGAGGCGGCTGCGCATCTTCTCCCTGAAGGTTTCGAGTGGCTCAGCGCTTTCCTGCGACGCGGCGATCTTCCCGATCTCCTCGCGCAGGCGTTCGCTCACCTCGATGTCGGGCGAGGCATCAAGGGCCTGTTTCAGGTGGATGCCCTTCAGCACGGGACGGTTGCCGAGCGTCTCCAGCGCCTTGAACTTTTTCTGGTCGACCAGAGGCACGGGCTCCATGCCGTAGGGGGCCAAGGCCTCGACCGCGGATGAGAATGCGTTGATGGCGTCGGTCGTGCTCAGCCCGGCACCTGCCCCGACAGACCTGAGAACCTTGCGGTAGGTGGTCTTCACCGGGATGCCGAGGAAGTACGAATCGTCCGACTTCGACATCAGCGCCTCCAGGTCGGAGCTGAAGTCGCCGTTCAGCTTCAACAGGCCGAGTGCGAAGGCCGGAGTGTGCTCGGGCTGGATGACCTTGTCTCTGATCGAGGCAGAGAACCCGATCGACGACAGGCGGTCTCTGATCAGGAGTGTTCCGTTGACGCTCTTCTGCATGAACAGGTCACCTCCCGAGGGGAGGATGGGGCACCATCTTCTCTTGGAGACATCGAAGGTCAGGAGCGGGAATTCCGTCCAGGGTGCCGTCGCCGCCGTGACGCGCAGGACGCCGGACACGTAGCTGCCCTCTTGCATGATGGGCCAAGTGAGGAACTCGAGGCTGTTGTTGCTGGCGTCCGAGCGGACGGACCGGATCAGCCCGCCCTTGTCGGAGAGCCCGAACGCGTTGAGGCCAGAAAGGGCATAGGCCGCCCGCAGGAGGACCGCTTCGCGCGCGGCCGGGAAGTTGAGGCGGGCATCTGACCGGATGCCGGTGTCCATCATGTCGATCGAGAAGGCCTCCCCGTCCTCGGCGATCCTGGTCAGCGTTTCGACCAGCTTGGCGTCGTATTGGCTGCCCTCGCGGCTCAGGACCATGTCGCACCAGGCCTTCACCGCACGGTTGGCGTTCGCCTCCAGGTTCTCGTCACCCGCGACCATGGCCACGGCCGGCATCGCCTTCTTGCCATCCGTGACCTTCCACGTGTCGCCCAGCTTTGCATGGACGAGGACGGGATTGTCGAGACAGGCCTCGAGTGCCCCGCGCAGGCTGCGGTAAGGCAGGTACTTCGGTCCGTTCCCGGGAACATCGCGGAAACTGGATTGGAGATTGCGCAACGCGTCGAGGGCGACCTCGGACCATGACAGCGATTTCAGGGGCGGGAGCGTGCCGTACGTGTCGGGGGTGGCGACCATCTGGAGGACGACCGCTTCCTTGTCGAGGCCCTTCTCGGTCTCGCGCCAATACAACGCCTGCTCAGCCTGCATAGTCGTTCATCTCCATGGTTTCTTCGTCGGGCTCGTCGGGCGTCGCCCTGAGGCTCCCACAGCGGGAAAGGGGGTAGAGGAAAGGTTCGTAAAGAAGGCGGTACACGTCCTTGTCGGATCCGCCCTCCCCGTTCACCAGGCCGTCGAGGATATCGTGCATCATGGCCAGGGTACTGTCGTGTAGCGTGGGGATGCCGTCGGGGTTCGTGATCGTGCCCCGGCTCCAGGCGGCATCCACGAACAGGACGCGGACCTTGCAGCCGTCTCTGATGCCGCGTCCGATGGTTTGGAGGAAGTCCACCATGAGGTCGGCCACGAATGCGCGTTCCAGCTCGGGGTTCAGCCGCTGGGCGACGAGCCGCTCCCGGAGGACGGACCTGACGGTGCCGAGTGCCCGCTGCCTCGTCTTGCCGTACTCCTCCACGAGACCGACGAGGCCGATGCCAGGATCGAAGTCGAGCCCGTCGAAATCGAGGCTCCTCTTGCCGACGATCCCGGCGACGAAGTCCTTGCTCTCGCTGGACGGATGCGGCCGCGTGAGGAACGCGATGGTCCCCAAGGCCGCCTGTCCCTTGCGGCGACCGTCGCCGTCCTCTGCCCACACGATGTTCACGCCGCGGGCGAGGGACTTCATCGGGAAGATCAAGGCATCCCAATCATTCCGTTCCCCGAGCGACTCGACCTGGGCCGCGGTGATCCAGTCCCCGTCATTCTTCTGGGGCGGCTCCTTCACGACCGCAATGAGCCTCCTCGCCCGCTCGGGATCGAGACGGGCGACCTCCTCCTTGAACAGGCGGACCTGCTCGTAGCTGTTGACGACGAAGCCCGTCTTCCGCCCGGCCTCGAAGGTCCTGTTGAGTTGGTCCACCCCAGGGTCGAAGCCGGAGAAGAAATGGCTTGCCATGTGCCGCAGGACCCGCTCTCGCTCCAGGCCGCGACGTCCGGCGACGCCACTGGCCCCACTGAAGAACAGCTTGCGCTTGGGATTGTCGGGATCGGTCAGGGGCGAGAACAGGAAGATGCTCGACTTCCAGTTCTCGGCCGTATCGCGGCGACGGAGGACATAGTGGGGTCCGACGCCGATGTGATAGGACGGGCTGTCCTCGAGGAATGATGTCGCCGAGGTCAGCAGGACGTTCGGTCCCCTGCTGCCGTCCTCCCTGCGGAGCATCTCGTGAAGGCGGTAGAGCGCGATCCGCGGTGCGCCCCTGAACACGAGGTAGCTCAGGGCGAGCTGCTCGGTTGCGTCCTCCGACTTCCTGAACTCGTAGGACAGGCCGGAGAGCCGGCCCATGATCGCCTCGGGGACCGACCGGAGGAAATCGTCCGACATGCCCTTCTGGTAGAACATGCCAGGAATGAGACCCTCGCCAACCATTGACCTCTGGGCGGCCGAGACGGACAGGAACTGGAGGACGACGGCCGTTACTTCGACGAGGAACCGGAACAGGTGCGTGTTGGCAGCGCTGTTGTCCTCTCCTTCGTTCTGCGGCGGGATGATCGCGAACACCGCGTCCTGCGCCGCCTTTAGCCGGGCCTGCTGCCGGGTCACGGTGATGGCCTTGATCCACTCGGATACCTCGTCCGCCATCTTGATCCAAGCCTTGCGGATCTTGGCGGAACCCCTGATGCCAAGCGCCCGCGCCATCTGGGTGAAGTCGACGTCGTCATGCACGGGATCGTCGCCGATGTCGCCCTCGTGGCCGAACACGCCACGCGAGACGGCAGTCTCGACGAACTCGCTGATCGCGCTGAAGCGGCGCTCGGATGCGGTCCGCTGCTTTGCGTCGACAGCCGCGGCGTCGACAGCTCCGAACAAGGCGGCGGCAACCCTGTTCCCGGTCAGGAAGCCCTTCTCGAACTCGTCGAGGAATCGTTCCCTGGACGAGCGGGCGTGCTGCAGATGGGTGACGATGCGCATCGACAGCTTGCGGAACAGCAGTGCGCGTTCGAGGAAGTCCGCTGTCGGCCCGGTGCCTTGGGCGTCGCCCGAGGCGGACGGAAGCATCAGGCGCTTCACTAGCTCGGAGTCGATGGAGTCCGGGGTTCCGGTCACGTCGATGGTGGTGATCGAGCGGACGTCGAGGACGTGCTGCGCCCCGTCTGCCTCGTCGACCACAACCAAGTCGGCCGTCCTCGCGACGAATTCGAGGAAGGTCACCTCGTGCTCGCTGAAGGGAGCCGGGATGCGCGTGTCGAGCGAAAGGACGTGACCGATCCAGATGTTGGCGGTGACGAGCTCGCGCTGGGCCGTCAGGCGGCCGCACTGGCCGGACAGCGGGCACACAAGACCCTGATGGCCGCCTTGCTCGATGCGCGAGCAGGGCGGATCGAACCGGGGGAACGTGCGATCGTCCTTTTGGTCGTCATCGAAGCCCTCAAGGGCGCAGCCGAGGGCAAGGAGGTCCGAGCCTTCCGTCGGCGAGATGCCGAGCCCCCTGCCCTCGCCTGCCGCCGCCTTCCGCGCGAAGCGCCGCGCGTGCGCGAGCCGGGTGTCCTTGCTCTGGCCGGACAGCAGGGACACGGACATCCCGAGGTCGCGGTACTCCGCGATCTTCTTCATGGCCTCCTCGATCGAGGGAACCAGGATGACCACCCTCTTGCCGCGTCGGTCCATCCAGGCGGCGACCAGCGCGACGATGGTGGACTTTCCCGATCCGGGCAGGCCGATGAGGTGCCTGAGGCCATCCACCGTGATGGTCGGGGAGGTTTCCAGTCCTGCGCTGCCGGGCCTGAGGATGTCGATGGTCGTCTCGCCCGTCTCCCGGCGCAGGCGACGGTGCCAGACAGGTTCCCTGCCACGCGCGACGAGCTGGGCGTCGAACTCCTTGCTGATCTCCTCGAGATCGGACACGGGGATCTCGATACTGTCCCGGGAAACCGGGCTTAGGTCGTGCATCGGCGGCAGCGGAGGGGGAACGGGAATCCCGCTCAGGTTGAAGCCGATCCTGCGACAGTTGCTCCCCTTGGCTGACATCGCCTCCATGGGCTGCGAGATGTCGGCGAACGCGCGCCGCAGGGACTTGAGGGGCAGCCCGGCCTCGAGCGCCTCGATCATGGCGTCGATCCGGTCATCACGCACCATGATGCGCCTGAACGTCAGACCATCACCGACGAAGCGGTAGGGACCATCCCGGAAGTTCGGGTTGGTGCGGCTCCTGTGGCGGTACTCCTCGTGAGCGGCGATTGCCCTGTGAATGCTGCGTTTGGAATGGAAATCGGCTCCCAGCAGGCGCAGTCCCATCAGTGCCTTGGCGGCCTCTGGCGTGACGAAAGGGCTGTCCAGGACGGCTCCGTATCCCGCCAGCAGCATCGGCAGGTGCTGGAGCGAGTTCATCCCGAAGTGACGGTCGACGACCGCGCAAGCCCACTGGATCGAGTTAGCGAGCAGGAAGCCCGCAGGATGCTTTCTCATCGCGTGAGCTCCATGATGGTCTGGGATACGGAGCGGACCTCCACATTCCATTCTTTGGGCAACTGGTCATCCAACCTTTGGAGGTAGCGGGTCACGGCGCGGACCTTGGCATCGGGGATCGCGATGATCCGGCGGTCGAACTTTGCGAGACCGCCAATGGAACGGCGGGACAGGAAGTGCCGCGCCAAGCTGTCAGGGCTGGCGTACGACTTCACGTCGATCCCGATCTCGAAACCGTTCACGCCCACGTCCGCGGCATCACATTCGGGATAGAGGACCGAAGCGAGCCCAGCCTCCGTCAGCGCCCGGTGGATCTTGATCTCGCCCAGTCCCGGGCCGACCCAGAACGAGAGCAGGCTGTCCTTCAGGAGGCGGACGTCGGACTCCGGATCGATGACCCTGCCGATGCCGGCGAAGCCGTGCTCCTCCCGGCATTCCCTGATGCGGCAGCGCCCCTTTGGCCAGGCGCTCGTGTCAGGTGAAGGGAAAAGGAGGCTGCCGCATCCCGCGCATACCCGGTAGCCGTCCTCGAACAGAGCGTTCCGGGGCGGCGCCCGGAAGAAGCTCTGCATGACGAGCGCGATGGCAGTCCGCTCCATGCAGAACGTGTCGAGATCGCGCCTCAGGATCGCGGACCTTTCCACGACGAGCTGCCGCCCGTCGGTATAGAGCGTGTTCCTCAACGGCTGCTTCACGTTTGAGAGAACCTCGCGGAAGTGCCTGTGGTCCGTGGATTCCTCGATGTCGTCCATCGAGCTGAAGCCGATCGCGATGGCGAGCGCATCCCGCGTCGGGACATGGCAGTCCCCATCCACGAGGATGAGGTCGGCATAGGGGAAGGAACCTGTGAATTCCTGGATTCCCCATTCCCGGAGCGGGATGGTGGCAAGGTAGCTCATGTAGAGCGCGTCGGCCCCAGGATCGGCAGGCTGCCCCGGAGCCGGCCTGTACCCGGTCAGGAGGCAGAACATGCGGAACTGCGCAAGGGCCTGGGCCAGTTCGGGCGCCTGTCGCTCGTCGACGCGGAACACGTCCCTATCCGCCTCCATCCTCATCCACTCGCGGACGAAGCCCGTGGCGAGAAATTCCACAATGGATCCAGGTCGAACTTGTCCCGCAATGGGTGAACTTGCCATGTGCCCGTGCCATAACCTTCGGAAGCGACACCAATCTTCCGCAAGACGACCGCTGGGACCATCCACTCAATGGACGATGATGATTTTTTCCGCCGGGGCGACCGTTACATCCGCGAACGTCGGGCATTCATCGATGGTATGCTGACGTGGCTGGGTGAGATCAGGCGATCAGACCTGTGTTCCGAATTTGGCATTTCGCCTCAGCAGGCCGCAAACGATCTCAAGACATACTCCGTCGAGACAGGAAACTCCGTCTATGACCATGCGAGCAAGGTTTGGAGGCGAACCGACCGGTTCTCCCCTGAAGGAGACGGGAGCCTGCATGATTTCCTGCAAAGGCACCGGATTGCTGGCCGAAAGGTTCAGATCGAGAGGGTGACCCCGCCTTTCACGACAGCCGGGGCACCCATCATGCAGACTCTGCTCGCCTCTCACCTCAAGCGCAAGCCGGTGAGGATCGTGTACCAGTCGGTCAGCAGCCCCGAGCCGTCTGTGCGGGTCATCTGCCCGCATTCCCTGACCGAGGACCGCATGATCCTGCGCATCCGGGCTTATTGCTACAAGTCGGAGGAATACCGCGACTTTGTGGCGACCCGCATCAAGGAGGCCCGCCTGGAGGCTGGGCCGCGATGGATCTGTTCAAAGGGTGACGCGGAGTGGAACAGCTTCATCGGGGTTCACATCGAGCCACATCCCGGCCTTCATCCGTCGCAGGCGATCATGGCCATGGACGAGATTGGCCTCCCCAGCTTTGGTGGCGAATTCAAGGTGAGGCAGGCGCATCTCATCTACTTCCTCGATGCGATGGGACTTCTCCTGTGCGTCAGGGATGGTGACGGGACACCGGACAAGGTGAACAGGTTGCGATGCGTCAATGCCTCCGAGCTCAAGCCCCTGTTGCCACCAAGTACGAACCCATGACGGATCCAGCGACGCCCAACGATAAATCTCATCGGGCGATATTTAGTTATGTGGTCACAAAGGTCCGGCCACTGGCCCATCGCGGCCGATCGGGCAGAAATGGCCCTCCATGCCAGCCGTTTATCAAGCACGGAACGACCTGAGTGTTACGGGATTGCGTAATAGGCACCTGAGGTAGGCTGTCGCGGAGGTCCCTTGACCAAAACGGCAAAGCTGATTATCGATATTGATAATCATTCAGGTGCGTTGTGAATATCGTCCCTATCAAGCGTCCACGCGAGCTTGTCTATGAGAGCGTCAAGCGGCGCATCATGATGAATGAGATGAAGCCGGGCAGTTCTCTGACCGAGCTTGGGCTGGCCCGTGAGATCGGCTGCAGCCAGGGAACGATCAGGGAAGCTCTTCTTCGGCTCCAGGAAGACGGCCTTGTCACTAGGGCCGGCCACAGGGGCACCACGGTCACGCGCCTCGACCAAGAAGAAGCGGAGGAAACCCTCGCGATCCGGCGCCGCATCGAGGTGCGTGGGGCTCTGAAATCAACCCGGAACGTCACGGACGAAGTGCTAGCGGATCTTCGCCGCCTCATTGGCCAGATGGAGGAGGCTGCCTACCAGGATGACGCCTTCGCCCTGATCGAGTTCGACATGGCATTTCATCTGACCATGTTCAAACTTTCCGGTCTTGAGGCGCTCGAGCAAATCCTCACCCGTTGCACGATCCACACGCACCGGTCGAAGATCTGGGCACCAAGCCACAAACGGCCGCTTCTCGAGACGGCCCGCAGGCATAACGTTCTGCTCGAACGCCTCGAAGCAGGCGACGCGCAGGGACTGGCTCAGGCCATCGGCCTGCATATCGATACGATCGTCACGAAGGAGGAGCCATGACCCCCTTCGTGGATCCGCAAATGCAGGCGATCCTGGATCGGCTTCGGGCCGGCCCGCAGACCGACTTCAGGACGATGCCCATCGCGGAAGCGCGCCGGCAGTCGGATGCCGCCACCATTCCATGGAGCGACGGCGCGCCTGAGATGCATGTGCGGACCCTGACGGTCGACGCCGGCACGCATGCGATGAGAGCGCGCCACTATCTCCCCGTCGAAGAGCCGATCGTTTCACTGATCCTCTACGTCCATGGCGGAGGATGGACCTTCGGATCCGTCGATACGCATGACGGGACGATGCGCAATCTGGCTGAGGCCGCGCAACGTCCGGTGCTCGGCATCGATTACCGCTTGGCACCGGAGAATCCCTTTCCGGCTCCTCTCGAGGACGTTCTGACGGCCATCGCGTTCGTCGAGGCCGGCGGCCTCGGCACTCCGATCCCCGCACAGAGCATGGCGATCGCCGGAGATTCCGCAGGGGCGAACCTCGCTCTCGCGGCATTGCTGGCGCGCCGCGACCAGGGTCTTCCGCAACTGACGTCCGCCGCCCTTTTCTACGGCTGCTACGCGCCCGATTTCGCGACCGCGAGCCATGCGGAATTCGGCGGTGGCGCCTATCTGCTCGCCAGCGCGAACATGCGCTGGTACTGGACCAACTTCCTCGGCCGCGAAGGTGACGGCACGCCGTCCCTCGCCGCACCCATGAGAAGCGATCTGAGCGGATTGCCGCCGCTCTACTTGTCGGCGGCGGGCCTCGACCCGCTTCGCGACGACACGCTTAAGCTTGCCGAAAAGCTTGCCGACTTCGGCATTTCCTTCCGTTGCGATCACGTTCCCGGCGTGGTCCACGGCTGTCTGCGCATGACCCGGGAACTTGATGCCGCCCGTGCGATGATCCAGGCGGGAGCCGACTTCATCGTCTCGCAATTCAACGAAAAAGACCCGGGAGGAACACAATCATGGAGCGCCGCGACTTCCTGAAGCTCTCCGCTGCCGCCGCTCTGGCAGCACCGCTGGCACGTCCCGCCATAGCGCAGACGCCGACCACCGTGCGCTGGTGGTACCATTTCGATAACCCGCAGAATTCGCCCGCGGCCCTCGTGGCGAAGTTCGAGCAGGAGAATCCCGGCATCAAGATCCAGGCCGAGGCGATTCCCTGGGGCGGCGGCAACGACTACCAGACCCGCCTCTTCGCCGCCCTCGTGGCCGGCAATGGTCCCGATGCCGCCATGGTGCGCCTGTCCTGGGCCGCGCGCTTCGCAGCCATGAAGGCCCTCGAGCCGCTCGACGCGATGATCGCCGGATGGGCGGGGCGCAGCGACATCGCGGACAATGTCTGGAAGATCAACAAGGGCGCCGACGGCAAGCAATATTACCTGCCCCTGCAATATGTCGTGATCTACCTCTACTACCGCCAGGATCTCTTCCAACAGGCCAACCTCCAGCCACCGAAGACCTTCGACGAGTTTCTCGCTGCGGCCAAGGCATTGAGCAAGGGCGACATGGCCGGTTTCGGCATGCGTGGCGGCCCCGGCGGCTTCGATAACTGGGGCCCGTTCGTCCTCGGCGGCGGTGCGAGCTTCGAGAAGGGCGGCATGGTCAGCGAGAAGGCGCTCGCGGCAAACCGTTGGTATGTCGCGCTGGCGCGGGAGGCGAAGGTCACGCCGGCCTCCGCGCCCACCGACAGCTTCCGCCAGATCGTCGATGCCTTCAAGGCGGGCCGGACGGCGATGATCATGCATCATGTGGGATCCGCCAACGAGATCGTCGGCGCTCTAGGCGACAAGGTGTCGGCAGTCCCGGTTCCCCGCGCAGCGGATGGTCAGGGCTGGACCTATTTCGGCGACGAGTCCAACGCGGTGTTCTCCGCCAGCAAGGCGAAGGAGGCCGCGTTCAAATGGATCGCGTTCCTGTCGACGGCGGAGAACAACATCGAGCTGAACAAGCTCACCGGACAATTGCCCATCACGGCGTCCGGCGCCGCGCAGTGGACGGGGCATCCCAAGCGCCTCGTCGAGGCGAGCTCCGCCTCGCTGCCGATTGCCCGGTCGCTGCCCGACCATCCCAAGACGCCGGACTTCATCGCGCGCGTCTGGCCCACCAACATGCAGAGAGCCCTGAACGGGGAGATCTCGCCGGACGACATGATGAAAGCCATCGAACAGCACTTCAACAGCTGAGCCTCATCGGGATCCGCAGATGCGGTCGCAATCGGGCGGTGGCAAGCCATCGCCCTAACCCGGAAGCTTTTTCTTGATCACTGCAGCCTATCATCGCCCCTCCCGATGGACCCCGTTCTGGTTCCTGGCTCCCGCGCTGGCGATCACGGCGGCGGTCGTCGTCGTGCCGGCAGCGCAGACGATCTGGCTCAGCCTGCAGGACTACCTGCTCTACGAACCCGATGCCGCCACCTTCGTCGGCCTAGGGAATTTTCAGGCCATCCTGCGGGACGAGGTGTTCTGGATCTCTCTCTGGCACTCGGCCATCTGGATCGTCGGGGTGGTCGGGCTGCAGTTTCTCCTGGGCCTCGTCACCGCTCTCCTGCTCAATCAGAGCTTCTGGTGGCGCGGCGCCGCGCGGGCTCTGGTCGTCGTGCCTTGGGCCCTGCCCAGCGTCATCATTGGATTGATGTGGACATGGATGTACGACTTCAATGTCGGGGTCCTGAACGACATCCTCCTCCGCATCGGGATCATCGACGCACCGGTCGCTTGGCTCGCGCGCCCGGACCTCGCGCTCGCGGCGATCATGGCGGCCCTGGTCTGGCAGGGCTTTCCGTTCTTTGCCATCACGATTCTGGCGGGGCTGCAGACGATTCCGTCGGAACTCTACGAAGCCGCCGAGATCGACGGCGCCAATCGGCGTCAGATGTTGCGGCACATCACGCTCCCGAGCATTGCCGACGTGATCGCGACGGCGCTGTTGCTGCGGACGATCTGGGTGGCGAACTCCCTCGACGTCATTCTCGTCATGACGGGCGGCGGCCCGGGCTATGCCACCCACACCCTGCCGCTCTATGCCTTCGTGCGCGCCTATAACAGCATGGAGTTCGGCTACGCCGCCGCGCTCGCGCTGATCCTCACGCTCCTCCTGCTCACCGTCGTCTGGCTCTATGTCCGGCGCGCCTCACGGGATCTCGACCGATGAAGGACCGCCGATCCGCTACGAGACGGTTCCTGGAGGTCGAGCTTCCGCTGCTCGCCATCCTGGCCTTCGCACTCGCGCCCTATGCCTGGATGGTCCTGACCTCCATCAAACCTCAGGCGGAGCTTTCGATTTGGCCGGTTCGCTATCTTCCGGAGAATGCCACCCTCGACCATTACCGTGAGCTCATCAGCCGGACGACCTTCGCCGGAAATCTCCTCAACAGCTTCATCATCGCGACCGGCGCCGCAGCCCTCGGTCTCGCCGTATCGATCCCGGCGGCCTACGCGTTCTCGCGCTTCCGATTTCGCGCCCGGCGCATGCTGATGACAGGCTTCCTGGTCATCAACATGTTTCCGATCGTCCTCCTGATCATCCCTCTCTTCATCCTCATGAAGAATTTGGGTCTCCTTGACACGTTCCTCGGCGTGATCCTCGGCCATTCCACCTTCGCGATTCCCTTCGCGATCTGGATGCTGACGAGCTATTTCAACGCGATCCCGAAGGACCTCGATGAAGCGGCGATGATCGACGGGGCGTCCCGCGCAGAGGCGGTCCGTCTGATCGTGCTGCCCCTCGTCCTGCCGGGGGTGGTCACGGCGGGGATCTATATCTTCATCACCTCCTGGAACGAGTACCTCTTCGCCATGATGCTGTCCGGGCAAGCCGTGCGCACCGTCACGGTCGCGCTGCAGCTGTTCATCGGCGAGTTTACGATCCAGTGGGGCCTGCTGACGGCGGGCGGAACCCTGATCGCGCTCCCGGTGACCATCCTCTTCCTCCTCGTACAACGAAGGCTCGTGAGCGGTCTCACGGCCGGTGCGGTGAAATCATGACGGGCAAGAATCCGATCGGCGTCATCTCCATGTTCTACGCGCGGCCCTTCACGCGCGAACACTTCTCGACATTCTCCCGCATGAAGGCGGCAGGTGCAGACGTGGTGGAACTGCTCGTTCCCGAACCTGGCGAGCTGGATCTCGCGGAGACCCGGCGTGCCGCCGACGACGCAGGGCTCGCTATCGTTCTGGCCGCCCGCGTGAATCTGACCCGGGATCTTGCCAGCGCAAACCCGGATGCTCACCAGGCGGGCATCGCGTATCTGGAGAGCTGCATCGACATCGCATCCGAGCTCGGAGCCCGCATCGTCGGCGGCCCGCTCTATGGTGCGCCGCTCGTCTTTGCCGGCCGCGCGCCAGCGCCGGTGGATCCGGATGAGCGCCGGCGCCGGATCGATGCGGTGGTGTCCGGCCTGGAGAAAGCTGCCGCGAAGGCCGTGGGGACAGGCATCGTCCTCGGCCTTGAAGCGCTGAACCGGTTCGAGACCGATATCGCCAACACTGCGGGACACGCGATCGAGATCGTCGACCGCGTCGAATCGCCGGGACTTGGTGTGATGCTCGATACGTTTCACATGAACATGGAGGAGTTCGATCTTCCCGGTGCGATCCGCAGGACCGGTCAGCGGCTCGTTCACTTCCAGGCCAACGAGAACAATCGCGGTTTCGTTGGGTCCGGGCACATTGACTGGCCGGGCATCGCCAGGGCGCTTCACGACGTCGGCTATGAGGGACCTGTCGTGCTGGAGCCCTTCCGGCGCGACGATGAAAGGGCAGGAGCCACTTTGGCCCAGTGGCGGGCTCCCACGCGCGACGAGGATCCGGAACTGGCGGCGAGCATCGCCTATCTCAAGGCTGCCCTCGCATTCGCAGGGAGCGCCCGATGACCTTCGTGAGAATGGCCTGGATCGGGTGCGGGACGCATGCCAACGAGATGCTGCTGCCGCAACTCATGCGGCACGATGTGACCTTGGCTGCGCTCTGCGACACGGATGCGGACCGGCTCGCTCGGACTGCCGCGCGGTTCGGCATCCCTCCGGAAAGGACGACCCGCGACTGGCGAGAAGTTCTGAACCGGAACGACGTCGACGCGCTCGGGCTGGCCATTGGCCCGCAGGGTCATTTCGAAATCGGAATGGCCGCCGTGGAGCGGGGCATCCCGGTTTTCATGGAAAAGCCGCCCGCGCCAACCGCGCTCCAGGCTCGGCAACTCGCCGAAGCATCGAAGCGCCAGAGCGTGCCGGTGGTGGTCGGCTTCATGAAACGCTATTCCACGGCAAACCGGATCGCTTCGAACATCGTCTTGTCACCGGAGTTCGGCGAGAGGGCCAGCTTCCTCGGACAGTACATGACGGCGCCGACCTATTTCACGAAGGATCCGGACTACAGTGGATTCTACCTGCATCACTGCGTTCATTACTTCGATCTCATTCCTTACCTCATGGGCGATGTCGAGTCGGTGAGCGCCCGAAGGCACGAGCTCGCGCCGGGCAAGCTCCTCCTTCATGTCGACTTTCGCTTCGCAGGCGGCGTCATCGGAACCCTCGTCGTGGGCACGCATCAGTCCCGCGGCACGCCCATGGAATGGTGGCAGGTCATGGGTGACCACCGCCGGGTCGAGGTCAGGAACGTCCACGAGGTTCGCTACTACCGGGCTCCGCCCTTCAAGGTCTCCGACCGCAACGCCACGCTGGCGGACGGTGTCGACACCCTGGTCTGGGAGCCGAACCTCACCGCAGCGGCCAATGAGGATCACAAGGGCTACCACGCTCTGCTGGGCGACTTCGTGCGCTCTCTGCATGAGCCGGTCGACGTTCCCACGATTGCCGATGGCGCTCGCGCCATGCAACTGCTCGAGCTCGCTATCGGAGGAACGGCCGCCGAGGTTCGCTAGCGACCGAGCACCAGGTTCGGCAGCCATGTGGTCGGCAGTGGCCAGAGAAGAGCCCACCGATCGAGACGTCGGCCGAAAGCCGTAGATCACCATCGGCAGGGAGGGCGGGATGATCGTTGCCGAGGCAGGGGGTGATCGCAGCGGCTGTCTTTGGATCGTAGCCCCCGTCCCGCACCGCCTTGACCTCGGGCGTTCCGATGCCGCCTGCATCCGCCACCGCAGAGCCGGACATGCCGGCGAAGATTACGCTGGTGAGGATGCTGGCATGGCAAAGCCCACTTGGCAAAGAGGGGCCGGTCTTCGCTGGGTGGGCTCTTGGGATCTTCCAGGTCTGAGACAACATCGGCTTCAGCCAACATCCTTTGGGGTTAGGGCCCAGGATGACCCTAGCCTCGGGCAGCCACGCGGCGCACTTTGAGCAGACCGCAGAGATTATACACAATGTTAATTGAGTTATATGTCACAGTAGCAAACCCATGTGACATGTAGCAGTGAATGCGAGAAGTAGTCAGAAGCATGGTGGACGCGGTGGGGGAACTTGGTCGAGTTTGGCCGATTGCGTGGCCCAGTCGTTGGCGGTCGCCGAAGGGGCGGGCGCTTCGCCAAGTCTCCTGCTCCTCATGGGCTGCCATTCTGCTTCTTGGCTCGCCCTCTCCCCTTGGGCGGGGGTGGCTTGATCGGATCGTAGCCACACTCGGGCAGCGGCATCCTGGCCAGCCAGATGCCATCGTGGCCAGGCAAGGTCCGGAATGAGTCCTTGAAGGCGGGTCGACCGGTCAGAGCCGTCCTGAGGGTCCAAGTCCGGTTGCTCCCGCCGACATGAAGGCCTTGCTCGTCAAGGAGAGGCAACAGCTGCGACACAGTCATGGGGTGCCTGCGGGTGTAGAGGATGCGGGCGACCGCCATAACGACGTCCTCTTCCCGGGCCCCTTTGACCTTCTTTCCTTCCCACATGACGTAGTGAGGGGAGAGTTGTTCCCGCCGCTGGATTTCAGGGTTTCGGAAAACGAAATGCCCAAGGATCAGGTCAATCGTTTTATCGTCCTCTTGATTGATCCTCAGGGCTGGCGAAAGGATCGCCCCTCTCGACTTTCCTCCGACGGCTTCGAGTGTCCGCTCGACGGCGGAGATCTCGTCGCGCAGCCGGACCAGTTCACCCTGCAGCGTCCTCAGCGAGGTCCGAACGGTCGAGAGTTCATCAGGCATGCGCATCTCCAAACGGTGGCCATGATCCCGCCCCCTGGCAAGAACTTTAACAGCCGACGGTTTTCGCAATGACATCATGAACTTGATATCTTGAAAAGAACTCTATGCTCTTAGAGTACTAATTTTCTGGTTTTGGGAATCTGGACGGGAAAAAGCGGTTAAAAACGGCTTCTGAGGGACTTTTTTGGGAAAAAAAGATCAATGATTTCAGTGGCGGAGCCAACAGGCTGATCTCCGCGCAAGTGCCTGCCAAGAGCGCGTTTTCGCGATTTTTGGGATCCGCGTCAGGAGCTTTTGGGAATTAGGTCATTCGACGCCCTTCCCCGGCTAGGTTCCGCAAGGCCACGGTCCCAGAACGCTTCGGAGACAAGCCCCACGCCCGGCGGCAGGCTCCGCTTCCCGGATTGCCCTGAGGTTCACGACCCCTCCCGGCGCGGTCGAACCTGGCCACCCACACACCTTGCCGAAGCCTCTTCACAACCGGCGCCTCCACTTTTGTCACTGTGACAGTTTACAGTGACAAGGCGGATGCCTCTCGGGTGGCCAAGCCGTATGACCCAAATACCCGATGCACTCCCTAACCCGGGCAAAACTAACCCCTACCATTCCGCCAAAGATTAGGTAACAAAGTTTTGTGATTGGTGGCTCTAGGACCGGTTTCTTGGTCCAATTGACTCGAAGTGCCTTAATGAAAGTTTATAGAGATTTATCCCCCTCCTGACCCGCTGATCCCTCGAAAATCGGGCACCTTTCAGTTATCTCAGTGGTGAAGGAGGAGGTGGATATGGGTCACCCGCAGGCACAGGTCAGGTTCGGAGCCCTCGACAAGACCATGACTTCATCGGCACGCGCCGCAGTCGAGGCCAGTCCGGGCCAGCCGGTTCACCTTGAGGTCGCCCCCTCTCTCGCCGCGATCCTGAAGGAGTTCATCTCCGTTCTGGCTGATTCCGGAGGTGTCGCCTTCGGTCCCCTCAACGCCGAACTGAGCCCGGAGCAGGCTGGCAAGATCCTTGGGGTCTCCCGCTCTCTCGTGGTCCGGCGCATGGAGGATGGACGCCTGCCATTTCACTATGTAGGGGCCCATCGCCGCTGCCGGCTCCAGGACGTGCTGAATTTGAAGGCGGCTGAGGCCAAGCAGAACAACGCTCTCGCCGAGATCTACGACGGCCTTATGGATCTCGACGACAAGAGCTTCTCGCCCGCGCCAAGCCCTTTGTGCCACGACCTCGGCCTTTCATCCGGGACTGCGGAGGGCTACATTGTTGGCATGAACACTCAGTCCCACAGTCAAACGCGACAGAGCGGACAGCGCCTCGACCCTGCCGTCGAAATCGCGGCCACGCGCCTTGCCGAAGCGACGGACGCCGAGGCAGTTGTGCTCTTCGGGAGCAGGGCCCGCGGAGATTTCAACGACGACAGTGACTGGGATCTCTGTGTCATTCTACCTGATGATGTTGAATTGGGCCGTTTCACCCCGGTCACCCTCTGGCCGCTGGTGTCCGACCTCGGGATCCCGATCCAGGTGGTTCCGATCCGCAGGTCCGTGTTCGAACAAAAGAAGAGCGACGTCAGCGCTCTCAGCCATGACATCGCACGGGACGGCGTGGTTATCCATGGCCGACTTGGTCAGGCTCCCGCCCTGTGAGTTCTGCCTTCCCAACCGCATGGCTGGAAAAGGCGGCGAAGGATCTCGACGCCGTCCGCCGGTCACTCGTGCCGCTGCCGGATCAGAACCTTGAGACGGCGGCCTACCACACTCAGCAGGCTCCCAGATGCCTCGGTCTGCCGGTGCATGACCGTGAGCCGGGCCTTGATGGCTGGATCCTCAACAAGGCGATGGTAGACGAGGCCGAGGAGATTGGCGGCAGCTGGGCTTCGTCTCCTACGAAGAGGATCTGTCTGCCCTCTGGGATGTACTGAAGCAGTCTGTAGATGGTCGACAGGTCCACCATGCTCGCCTCGCCGACCACCAGCAGTGTCCTCTCCTCAAGAGCGAGCAAGCCTTTTAGCAGGTTTTCGCTTTCGGTCCGGCGCGCCTCGTCATCGTCCAAGAGTTCGGTCTCCAGCCTCTGACGCGGCTCAGGCGCAGGGTGGCCTTTCCCGAAAGGGTCGCGAGGACGACCGATCCCCCGAGGGCCTCCCAAGCCGAACAGATCACCTTGGTCTTATGGGTCTTTCCGACCCCCGGCACCGCCTTGGAGGCAGGAGACCGGGTTGGCGGGGATGCGGAGGACAGCCATCACCTGTTCCGGGCGCAGGGAACCGGTCGGTACAAGGCTTTCCTTCTGGAACGCCTTCAGCTCACTCCCGGATGGCATCGCGCCGGCAGCCTGAATCCTGGCCAGCATCGCCGAGACAGCGTCCTCCATGAGGGCGCATCCGGGGAAGCGGAAGCCGGCCTCGTCGGGTAGGCCCCCGGATCCTCGCGCCTCAAGAACTCAGCTAGCCGCCGAAACGCCTCCATGGCATGCTGGTGCGCAGCATTCCTGAGTTCGTGGCACCATGTCGGGAGAAGACAGCATGGATGCGGTTGCGCGTGCGCACGACGCTGCCAAGACGATTGTTCTCGAGGCCGCCCCGGCGGAGGAGTTCAGCTTCGATGGGGTATGGGCGGATGTGACCGCCAATCCCGACGCCGACCTTGACCAGGCGATCGAAGTGGACGGTGGCTCGAAACTTGTTGTCGGCGGCCTGGAGATCCCGCTTCTCTCCGCGATCATCATTCCGTTGGCGCTGTGGATCGCCAAGAAGGTTGCAGACAAGGCTGCCGGTGCGGCCCTCGACGCGATCATCGCCCGCGTCAGGGCCACCCTTGGGAAGAACCGGAACCACGAGGGGGGCACCCTCAGCGACGCGGATATCGAGCGGATCGCGCAGGCCCTAGTGACGAAGATCGCGGCAAGCCAGCGGCAGTGACCGACGGGACTTCCGCCAAGTCTTCGACCTCCAGACCCGACCGGGCCGACGCGCCGCTCGTCGGTCTCTTGGCCGGAACATGGTTCCTGGCGTTCCTGGCCCTGTTCGGACCAGAAGCCCGCTCCCTCGTTTTCATGCGGAACAACGTCGGCGCCGCTGCCATCCTGGCGACGCTCTGGGGCCTCACCCCCTTCCTGATCCGCCATGCCCTCCTTCAGCGGCTTCACCACCCGAAGGTCCCGCGGACGAAGGGCCGTTCGAAGCGGCAGCCCCTTCAGGCCGTCCATCCGGTGATCAAGGCTTTCGTCCTGGACCGCGCGCAGGGCCTTGGCATCGACGACCCTCTCCGTGTCGTTCGCCACCCGAACTCGGCGCAGTCCGTGAACGGTTACGTCTGGTCACGCGGCGGAACGCAATACCTCAGCCTCACCAGCAAAGTGGAGGCGCTGTTCGGCGCGGGGGAGCGGGGCGACGACGCGGCGGCGCATGCGTTTCGCTTCCTGATCGATCACGAGCTCGGCCACATCTACCACCGCGACACGGGCATCTTCCTGCTGGCGCGCGCCATCCTATGGTGCACGCTGGCCCTGCTGCCGGTCAAGCTCGCGGTCGCCTATGCGCTCACCTGGGATTACGCCCTGTTCGACTTCGCCCGGTCCCTGCCCATCCTGACCGACGGCCCCGGGCCGACGGCAGGCCTGTCCCTCCCACCGACCCGTATCGGCCTGGCCGCCTACCTTGGCTTCACCGCCATCTCGGTCGGCCTGCTGGCGCTCTTCTACCAGACGCTCAAGCGCCGCCGCGAACATCTTGCCGACCGCTTCGCGTACCTGCAGGCGGACCGGCCGGAGATTGCGGCCGATGCCTTGCGCCGCTTGGCAAGCGGACGGGTCGCCCGCGGAACCGCCCCTGCCCAGAGCTTCCTGGGTGGCCTGACCTCGCATCCGGACCTCAAGAGCCGTGTCGCGCGGATGCGGCGGCCGGCCGGCGACCGGCGCCGTGACGGGGAACTGTTTGCGATGGCCATCGCCGCCATGATCGTCGGCCGCGTCGCCCTCGCCAACCATGAGGGGCTCACGTGGCTTCCCATCCACAGCGTCGAGAAGACGATCTTCACGATCATCTACATCGCATTGGCATCGCTTCTGATCGCCTGCACCATCGCTGCGCCCCGGGAGCCGGGCGAAGGCGGAACCTCGTTGGTCTGGCGAAACCTCGCCGAGCTGACACTCTGGGCCGGCTTGGTCGCCGCGGCGCTCGCCTTCACCCTGGTCGGCCTGTGGTGGTTGGCTGGTCGGCCCCCTGACCCCGCCAGCGCCCTCCTCCGCCAAGTCGAGGTGGTCGAGGCCGTGATCCTGGTCGCAAGCCTTCCTGTTGTTGTGGCGGTGCTCGGTGCCTGCCATGCCGGTCTCGCGCAACGAGGGTTTACCCGGCATCTTCGGCAACCCGCTCTGACAGGCGTCCTCGCGACGGCGCTCGGGTTGACTCTTCTCTGGGCAACGTCGTTGGCCTCTCGTCCCCTCGACCTCTGGCGCGACGCGCAGAATGAAAGGATCCGGTCACACCTCTACGACGCGCTGGAAGCCGCGAACGTGTGCAAAGACGACGGATTGCGGCCATCCCTGGAGCGGGAGGCATGCGACGCGCAGTCGGAATGGTTTGCTGAGTTGATTGGGCTGGTGGACACACAATTCCACAACCAATCCTTCCAACCACCGCTCACCTGGCTCCTTCTGTGGCAGCAATCATTCCGTCGTCCAAGCCGAACTGCCTGATGGAACGCCCGCCGCGAAGGCGGCGGCTCCGTGCTCCGCCTTTCACCGGGACGGCTTCGCCGCCGGCCGCGCCCGTTTCCTGGCCACAGGCACGTTTGGCGTCTGATCACCGTCACCGCGCGGCGGCCTGTAGTCGGCCGGAGCATAAGCCAGGTCGGCGGGCCAGTATCCGAAGTTCTTCAGGTACACGAACTCCTGCTTGGCGTAACCCAGAGTCGTCTGCAGGCTGTTCAGCGGATTGGCTCCCGAGACACGAAGCTCCTTCTGCAGCTCCTCAAGGATGTCACGGGCCCGGAGCGGCTCGTTGCGGTGAACCAACACGCGACGCGCCGCAATCCTTACCTCGGACGGCAAGGCAGCCTTGGGCTCGCCTTCGTTCTTGCTCGCCGGTTGCCCGGGATCGGGGCCGCGGTCCTGGGGACCCGAGGCGCTTTCAGGCGCGTCGTCCTGGGCCACGACGGCGAAGTAGCGTGCGCCCTCTTGCCTGATCTCGCCTGATCCGATCAGGCGAAGGAGGGTTGTCGGCGCTGTCGTGCGACCAAACCTGCGGCCGGTGCTGTGCTCGACGTGCTGATGGATCTCGGCGGCGGTGGCGCCCTTCCCTTCCTGTGATCTCAGGTACCGGAGCGCCTCCGACCTGAAGGACGGCGGCGAGGGCGCCAGAAGGGACACGACATCATCGAGAGCCGGATCGGCAACGATCACCTCACATTCTGGGTCGATGGGTATGTCGAGGTGTTTGCAGGCCGCAAGCCGCGTGCGCATCTCACTGAGAACGGCCTTTCGTTCGGAGAGAAGAGCGCGCACCCGTGCATCGATGCCATCGATGGTCGCACGGGCCTCTCTCAGACGTTCGGATTGCGCACGCGGATCGGCCCCAACCTGCTGAGGTTCTCGTCGCTTAACCATGATGCACCCTCAAGAGCCGCGGCGAAGCGAACCCAGCTCCACAGAACATTGTAGCTGAGACCGCCACTAATAGGATCTACAACCTGCGACGCTGTGACAAGTCACATTTTGCGATCACACGACAGATAACGAGGTCGAGCGGGATCCAACGATTTCTTTGCCGTACATGAGCGGAAGTCGCCTGTCTTGTGCCAATCCTCGGCTCGTCGGGCTGCGATCACGGTAGCCGGTTGGTCGCTGCACAGTCGCTTCGACCGGGTCCAACGGACTCAACCAACCGAATCCGGATCTGGTCGGATCTCTTTCCGCCTCGCGCAGTCCTAGCCCGCTCCATCGCACTTATACGGCCCGGCTTCTTATGGAACGTATGGGACTTCAGCGCGCAAGAACGACAGCGGCCTCTTTGGTCGTTCGAACTGCGTGCGAAACCCGGTCGACGGCTCCTGAAATCGCGCCAACGTTGGTTGAGATGCGTGTGACCGCCTGAGCAGCGTCCTGCATGTTCGACGACATCTCGCGCGTGACCGCGCTCTGTTCCTCCACTGCCGTCGCAGCGCTGACCACATGATCCCGCATGGTCGCCACGGAGCCCTTGATCCGGGAAAGCGCCTCAACCACCCCTGTGGAGATGCCCTGCACCGCATCGATCTCAGAGGTAATCTGCTCCGTCGCCCGAGCCGCTTGGGTGGCCAGGGTCTTCACCTCGCTCGCCACAACGGCAAAGCCCCGGCCGGCTTCGCCCGCACGGGCAGCTTCGATGGTGGCGTTCAACGCGAGCAGGTTGATCTGACCGGCAATATCTTGAATGAGGCTGACGATCCCACCCATGGCCGTGGCGGCCGCCGACAAGTTGTCGGTGAGCGTGCCCGCACTTGTCGCCTCGGCAACCGCGACATCCGTTGAAGTTCGGGAGCTCGCCATTGTCTGGGCGATCTCCGACACGGATGCGGCCAGCTCCTCCGCAGCGGCTGCCATCATCTGAACATTGCCAGACGTGCTCCCTACGGCCTGCTCCGCCTCCCGGGCCGCGTGGCTCGACTGATCCAATGCAAGATCGATCTCGCCGAAATTGCTGTCCACGATCCGGCGCAGGTGGCTCAGCAGGTTCACCTGCTGGGTCACATCAGTGGCGAACTTGACGACCTTGTATGGGCGCCCACTCGCATCGAGGATAGGGTTGTAGCTGGCCTCGATCCAAACCTCGCGGCCTCCTTTGCCAATCCGCTTGTACTGTCCGGCCTGATACTCGCCCGCCTTCAGCTTGCGCCAGAATGTCTGGTACTCGGGACCTTTCCTCGTCGCAGGCTCCACGAACATGCTGTGATGCTGGCCCTGAACCTCCGCAAGCAAATAACCCACGGCTGCGAGGAAGTTGTGGTTCGCATCGAGAATGTTGCCATCGAGGTCGAACGCAATCACCGCCTGGGATTTGCCGATAGCGTCCACCTGCCCTCGCAGATCAGCCTGTTCCTGCATCTGGCGGGTGATGTCGGTGGCGAATTTGACGATCTTGAAGGGCTTTCCGTCCCGGCCGAGAAGGGGGTTGTAGCTGGCCTCGATCCAGATCTCGCGCCCACCCTTGCCGAACCGCCTGTAGCGGCCAGCCTGATACTCGCCTGCTCTCAGCCGCTGCCAGAATTCTTTGTAGTCGCGGCTATCACGGGCCGTGGGCTCGATGAACAGGCTGTGATGCTTTCCTTGGATCTCCGAAAGCCCGTACCCAGTGGTACTTAGAAAATTCTCATTGGCGGTGATGACGATGCCGTCAAGGTTGAACTCGATGACTGCGTTGGATCTATCAAGCGCGGCTCGTTTGGCTTCGCGCTCAATATTGGTCCGCCGCAACAGGCTCAGCATCGCGTATCTCCGCAGATGAGTTGAGGCGCGAGGTCGGAATGACGGCCAGCCAACTCAATCAAACATGGTTGAGCGATGGCCTTAACAGGAGGTTGATTCCGTATTGTGGATTCTACGTATGTCGCTTTTTTCCTAACATCTCGGATGAGAATACTTCCACGTGACGGCGAGCCCGGATCGACGCGGGATGTCCGCAGCCACAACGGTCATATACAGGCCAACCTGAGAAACCGGAGCGCCTCCCTGCGGAAGGAGGGCGGCCATGGCACCAGCGGGGCTGCGACATCGTAAGACTTGGGTCGGCAACCAAGCGCTCGCGTCTGCCAGCGAGCATGGCCCGTGCTCGCCCGAGAGCGCGCTAAGCTGCGCTAATCTCGTCGATCGTCGCGTGCGCGCCTCAGTTGTTCGGAATTGACATGCGGACCAGCTCCGTTGCGCGGACGATCCTTGCCTTTGGCCATGGCAGCCATCCTATCAGCAAATTGGGACTATTCTGATCGCGCAATTCGCATGGACCTCACGCATTCATGCTACCGTACTGGTCACAGTTTCATGTGATGTGACATGGTGTTCACGAGGTCTCGACAGACTAGCATTCGGGCTCATCCACCGCGCTCCTCGGCGATCCATCGGTTGGTTCCGCCCGGCGGCGCATCCGTCGAACCTGCGCCGCAATCGAACGCTCAGGGGACGGCATGCGTCATGCCTTTGGCGATCACGCGTGCCATGGCGACCCGGATCTCCGGCTCCTGCGTCACCTGCCAGTCTTCGAGCAAAGCCGAGACGGCTTGCTTCCGATCGCCCTCGGCCTGCGTTGCGAGATGAGCGGCGGCCACCTCCTCCTCGAAGAAGCGGCGAGCCCCGCTCGCCCGCGCGGCTTTGATCCGGGTGACGATAGGACAGGCCTATCCCTCCTCGCCCTCAAGAGCGAGGGCTCCCGGCCACCTGCTGAGGCCCTTTGTCGCTCACGCCGGTTCGCACTGAATAATATCTTCGCCCATCCATTCCAGACCGCTCTGTTCCCAGCCGTTGATGGACCATGCCACCTGCCGGGACATCCGTCAGCCAGGTGACGCGCCCATCCACAGATCCCATGCCTCCACGCGATGCGAGGCTCGGCGGCGGAGCCGTCTTGCGCGGGGTCGGCGCTTTGGATGAGGACCGACCAGCGCCCGTGGCAGGTCACCCGGGCCCCACCAAGGCAGTTCGCCGTTCAATCCAGGTCGACTTCCCTGGTTGCGCCTGGCTTGTGCGCAGCCCTCGACCGGCGCAAACTCGACAGTGGCCGGAGCGCCGGCAGGACCCGTACATAACAGAGTCCTTAGGGGGCGGTGAGTCGTGAGGACGCGATGACCTTCAATGCCTCGACGTACCCCAACTTCGTTTCGCAACCCAGCGAGGCGCAGAGCCGTCTCTTCCTGCAGTACATGGGTCCGAGTGACGATTTCGACATCATCATCGTGGGCTCCGGCATTGGTGGGGGCGTGCTCGCCGACGACCTTGCCGACCGTCTCGGTGACCAACGGAGGATCCTGGTGCTCGAGGCCGGGTCCTTCCTCTATCCCACGCACACGTACAACGTCTGCCGCTTTCCGAACGACAGCGTCGCCAAGCATTTCGGATGCGACACGTTCTGGCAGGCGGGCGATCAGAGGTCCGAGAACTTCATCGGCGAGAAACCGCAACTGAACTTCGGCGGGCGGTCCATCTTCTGGTCCGGACTGATCCCCTGGATCCGGGATTGGGAGCTCGACTTCTTCCCGCCCCGCGTGAGGGACGACCTGAAGGGCGGCCTCCTGCATCGGGCGGGTGTGTCGATGAATGAATCGCAGTCGATGGGCCGGACCGCGGATGCCATCGCCAGGAAGTTGCAGCAGAGCCCATTGGGGCAGGATTTCATCGTGACGGAGACCCCGCGCGCCCTCCATCAGCCCTATCTGGCACCAGATGGAACACCCCGGGACCAGTTCTTCACCGAGCCGACCGGTGTGTTCAACACGGCCGAGCTGCTCATCAACCAGGTGGGCCTCACCCCGGGCATGCGGCACGGGGATGGCCCGGGCCTGCACCTGCTGCTCCATCACTACGTGGAGGACGTCCAGAACCACGGCGGCCAGTTCGAGCTGATCGCGCGCAACACCCTGACCGGCCAGGGCCGCGCCTTCCGAGCCGGCACGGTCGTCCTGGCCGCCGGCTCAATCGAAAGTCCGAAGCTCCTGCGCCGCTCCAGCATGTATCCGTGGCTGCCTGACCACGCGAAGCACCTGATTGGACGCGGCCTCACGGATCACCCGACCTCGAACGAGATCCACACCTTCGTCACGAGCATCGGCGAAGTTGATATCCCCAAGAGCTCACACGCCAAGATCATCTTCTATTCGCGGGGACTCCGCGACGGAAATGAGATCCGGTACCCCTTCAATGTTGAGATGAACGTGAACCATGAGTACTGGCATCTGAGGGACAACGATCCAGGTGCGCGGGACCCGGCCGCCTCCCCAGCTCACGATGCCGCCGGCCCATCACGCGTCGACATCAAGTTCAGTTTCGGTAACTTCCTCGACGACGGGAACGAGGTCAGGCCCGCGCCGTCCTTCGGGTATGTGCCCGAGATCGTGTTCCAGAATCTCAGCTGGATGGACCACTTGGCCAACTCGCGCTTTCCGGCACTGGCCGGATGGCGGAGGGATCATGGGCAGATCTTCGCCACAATGAACCATGTTACGAACCAGATCTTCTCGCAGTTCCAGAACAACGGACAACCGGCGCGCCCGGACAATGAAGTCTGGTTCGGCCAGGGCGGGAAGGGTTTCGGTTGGGGAACCGTGCACCATGCTGCCGGGACGCTGCGGATGCCGTTTAAGTCAAGCTATGACGGCAACTTCGAGTCTCGGTCCGTTGTCGACGAGGACCTGCGCCTGGCGGGCGCGCAAAACCTCTACGTCTGCGACATGTCCGTCATGCCGTTCAGTTCGGCCGCCAATCCTGTCCGGACGCTGGTCGCCCTTGCCCTGCGGCTGTCGAGGCATCTGGGGTAGGATCGTCATCGATGCCGGACAGCCGCAGGAGAGGCGCCCGTTGTCGCCGAGCCGCGACCAGACGTTTGGCCGTACTCGAAGCAAGGCTGTCCACTGTCGCTCCCCGAAGGCGCGCGATTTCCGTCAGCAGGAGACCCACTCCGCCTCCCACGCCATGAACCACCACCGTGCCCTCGCAAGCGCTGGATCTGTTACCTCGAAACTGACGGGTAATGGTGCTGACTGGAAGAGCATCGCTTTGAAGGCAATTTCCGGCCCGAGCAACGCTCAACCCAATCCCCTAATCTAAGGCAAACGCATCGACCAAGCGTCCCCCGCGGCCCGACCTTGTGCGACAGATGTCGACTTGGCGGGTGACCGACTGAGAAGGCAGGCAGCACCGCGCGCAGATCACCGGACTACAAATCGTCCCGAGGAGGAAGGTCGGCAGCTGCGTGAGGCCGCGCGGCTTTCTCGCGTGGGCGGCGTCCCCTACAATCTCATAGGCCAAGAGGACGATAGGATTGCGCGCCTGCGGCGACCTCTTAGAAATCTGCTCGTCACGAGTGCCTTGTGTGCTTGGACGCGGCTCTCTTGCGTAGCCACAGATTCCTCAGAGAGGAAATGGCCTTGGACCCAGCCGCTCACATAGTCCTGCAGGTCTGCGGGCGCAGCGGTGCGGATATATCCGAGAATGAGGCTCCATTGAACGGGCTGGTGACGGACCAAGCGCTTGAGGAGGATGCCCGTCGCAGCGCGCTTGCGCGTCTCGGGGAACGCATCGTCAGCCCATAGGGCTCCTAGGAACTCCTCGACCACGGCAAGATGGGACGCGACGTCGGCGTCCTTCGTGCCGATGAAATGCGCTGCGGCCAGCTCAGCGATCGAGAGCCGCTAGGGGTGAGGCGATGCGGAAGGCCGTCCAGCCCTCCGCATTAAACTAGAAAAACATGGGCTGACGCGGGTCGATGACCTGATAGCCGCTGAGGTTCGGTTGCTTAACTTCAACGCCGGCCTCGATCGCCAGCGCGACCCCTCGTACATAAACGTCCAATAGCGCGTCGACCTCATCGTGACTGAAGATCTTACGATCGCGGCCGCGGATGGCCCGGAACTCCCGCGTGCCTGACCAGCCTGGGCCAGCATACAGATACTCGAAATCAGCGTCGGCAAAATCATCTCGGGCAAAGTTCGCCAAGGCTACTGAGCAGGCGAAATCTATCTGTGCTTCCACGGGCCTGTGGGACATGCGGAAACCCGGCATCACAACGCAAACTTCGTTGTGGGTAATTCGGACGATTGGTGCTTTGATGCCTACGTAGACTGTCGACTGCTCGACACGACCGACAGCTACCGCAGCGAAATTGATTCGATAGCAAGTCGACGGATTGGCAAGCGCATAAGGGGCAACTGCCTTGATTGCCTCAGCATTCTGCTTCCACCCTTTAGGGTTGCCAGAATTTGCGCAGTGATTGACCGCCTGATCGTAAGTAACAGCACCTCGAAAAAGGTCGTAAACTGTATTGATTGCAGGATTGTAGTTGAAGCCACCTTGTCGTTTCTTCAAATACTCTGTTTCAAACCACTCACGAACTGTCTCTGGAGTTGCTCTGCGGGGCTCCAAACCTAGAGCGCGAGCCGCATCCATAACGTTCAAGAACAACAGATTAGCCATCTAAAACTCCATACGCATTACTGCAATCAGGATAGCAGAAAGCGGCGTGGGAGTCCTCTGAAGTGGGCTTTGATATCTTCGTTCCGGATCCGAAGAGCAAGACGGCCGACTGGCTCGGAAGTGTTCCAGAGCTTGTCCCAAGGTGAACCCTTCTCGTGAGTCATATCGGACAGTTGCCAAGCGTCATATCCTTCGTAGGCCTGAAGGATTGATCGCATGAAGTTCTGGTCAGGGTCGCTAATGTCTGGAGCTATAAAAGACCGGACTCCTGTCCGAATGTTCAACTTAGTTGCACGTCCAGCGATTGCGCTCTTACCAAACTGCTTGAACTCATCTCGTACGACCTTAACAACTGGGCCATATTGCCAAGCTTCAAAATCTTGGGTGACGAGCGGACGGTCATAGGTCGCTAAATACCAGCCGTGAGCGAAATAGATCAGCTTCAGCAGGGACACCTGGGTCAACCGTTGCCCGCGCTCCTCTGCTAGGTCGAGCAACAGATTGGCGACCGCTCTAGCATCGTATGGGGCGCCTGATGGCATGACCTACCTTGCTTCAGAACAAACCAAACAACTAGGCATCTCGACTATCCACTCCCTACCTGATGGAAGTTAATTGAGCGTTTCGTTCATAGTATGTTCTACTCTGAACGCTGTCTTCACGCAATCAATCAGCATTATGCCCGACTGAGAAGGCATATGTCCGTGGCACGCTGGCACCGAGCGACACGCATACGCCAATAGTGGGGGCGGCTCTCTAACTCAGCCTTCGATTGCATCGGCGCTGGCATCCTTAGAGGACGATGACGCTTGGAAAATATCCTTTAGCGCTACAATCAAGGCGCCTTCTTCGTTCTCGATGTAGGCTCCACTTTTGTCCTCAAGGAGCGGAACCGGATCTTTATTGTACCAACGGATGGCCTTACCTGCTGCATCCTTGCGCTTCTTCTTTTCGAAGATGTCTCTGTAGCGCCGAGGTGAGATGCCCATAAAAGGCTGGAATAGGACTTTACTTTCATCAGTCGGATCGAATGTGATTGAATCCGCATGCAGCTTCTGTGCATAGCTCTTCGGATATGGCTCAAGAAACACAACACGGTCCATTCCAGCGGCTACAATGTGTTTAGCGCAAAGATGGCACGGGAAAGTTGTACAATAGAGGATTGCGCCTGAGGTTTCTCGTCCTAACCGTGCAGCATCCGATATTGCAGACATCTCAGCATGTATAATCCTTCCAAATTCTATAATGTCGAGCAACTGAGCGTCTTTGATCTTCTTATTTTGTAGGAGAGCATCAACTCTCTGTTGGCCGTCCTCCACGGAGGAAAGCTTTTCAGATAGAAGCCCCTCATCGAACATTCGATCAAGGAGGTCGTAGATGATTTCGTTCTTTCGCTCTTGGTTTGGATCTCTGCCGAGTTCGATATCCCGTTGAGGGGCCTGATTGTCGTCATCAGACCAATAAGTTCCGCCATTAGCTTTCGGAACCTCATTACAGCCTAGGGTAATCACCTCACCGCGTTTGCTGAAGATAGCGGCACCAACCTGACGAGACAGATCAACGGAGCGAAGAGCAGCCGCAGTAGCAATATAGAGACCGTACTCATCCTTAGTAGGAGAAACCGAAGTATCACCGAAAAAAGCGCGTATAAAACGGTCGATCGTTCCTTCAGCTTTGTCTTTATCAATACCATCTACGAAAACATCGCCGAGATGGAACACGTCAGAGAGGCGTTGACCATTGTCGTCATCTCTTTGATTGTGATCTATATCAATCAGCTCAATGGCTTCTGTTTCGCACTGAGCATCACTCTTTGGCGAAGAGTCATACGAGCGAATCTTTTCAATCAGGATCCGCCTTCGATCGATCGGACTACCGAACACCGATATAAGTATGAATTTGCGGCCATATACGCTGCGCATCAGATCGATTTCTTCAGCCCGCTTGAACTGCCGGATTATGTAAGCGGTCCCGAGAGCAGGCTGATCAGCGACGCCTGTCAGTTCTGAACGCCGCTCTCTGATTTTGGCGATTCCTATACCAGCCAGTGCAGAAGCGGAGTTCGCGATGCGGCGAAATTCATTTCCATACTGAATTAATGATTTGTAGCGCTTGAAGTAGCTTGATTCATCAATATCGAAGCTTATTCGACTGTCATTTATATACTTCGTTAAATGTATGAGCGTACTTTTGTAACCGACGCCCTGCAGAGACTTCGATAAAGAGGCAACAACGTTATCTATATCAACGCCAATAGGTCCAACTATTCCAAAGATTAGTTCTGGATTGCTGATGGTACGAGCATCTATTTTATTGCTTTTCTCAGGCGACGTTATTAACAACTTATTATCCATGTCGCGGAACCATAGCTGGGGCTTTAGATTGGTTCGGTGTAGCTTCTGACAGAATCACAGCCGATTGGGAGACGATGCAATGTTAAGCTATGATCAAGCAACTGTGCGTCGAGAGGAGAAAAACTCCAACTGGCTTTACTCGCAGGTTCATCAAGCATGCACGTCGCTTCTGAAGAAGCCTTTGAGCCGACGCGGCCCCTTTCTGATTGACGAAGAAACATTGCTCGCGATGCAGTCTGATACAGGCAGCATCGACCAGCTTCGTTCCACAAGTGAAAAAACAGCGATTAGTTGCGACCAGCGAACCCAAACAAAAAGCCCTTAAAGTTATCCGCCTTAAAGGCTTTTTGTTGCGCAATGTCACTATCAGTAACCCGCATTAGTTCCGTACAGGGACTGCTGTGTCTCTATGCCCTTTATGTGGGACGGCCGTCTGGGACGACACCCACGCATACAGCTAAGTCTTTGATAAGAATGGCGCACCCGACACTATTCGAATGTATGACCTTGGCTTTCGAAGAGCAACACTTCACTTCTGGGACATACCTATTAGAGTTTGCTGGGCGCTAGGGGCCGGGCCTGCGTAGGATCGCATCGCCGCCCGCGGTCCGCAGTCGGCCGCGTGGTGGCCGCTCCGCGGCACAGGAGCTGCCTATCGTCCCGTCCGACCCACGCTCCTGCCGTCGGTCGTCAGGTGGGGGCCAGCGCAGTGTGCACCCCGGCTGAACCCACCGCTGCTAGGCATGGTCGTCCCACCAGCACGTTCCATCCTTGCCAATACGGGAAAGAAGGGCTTGATCGGGGCAGTGCCGATGGCACATAAGGTGAACTTAACAGGCCGCGCCCACCTCCGACCGCCCTCTCGACGGCGGCCGCCGGAACGGTCGCTTCTCATTCCCGTCGGGCCCGCCTACCCCGCGGATGCCCTAGGCAGGACGATATGGAATTCACCGGTGAGGGTCTGGACGAGGTCCTGATCGATCTCTACCAGAACCTCTTGAACGGCACGGACCGTAACGTGGGAACGCGCGGTTCCAACGCGGAAATGCTCGGGGCGGCGCTGCGCATCACGAAGCCCCGGTCGAGGCTCAGCCGCTCCGAAAACCGGGGCAAGCCGTTCAGCGCGCTCGGCGAGCTGCTCTGGTACCTGACCGGCTCCGGCAAGCTCGACTTCATCGAGCCCTACATCCCCATCTACAGCAAGGAGGCGATCGCGGGGGTGGTCCCCGGCGCCTACGGCCCTCGCCTGTTCTCGATGCGGAACAACCTGGACCAGATCGCGAACGTCACGAAGCTCCTGCGATTGAAGCCATCATCCAGACGGGCGGTCATCCAGCTCTTCAACGCCGAGGACATCGCGCTCGACTATTCCCAGGCCGATGACCCGTCATTCGTCTATCCCGAGACGCCCTGCACGATCAGCCTCCAGTTCCACCTGCGCGATGGCCGGCTGCACCTGTCCGCCAACATGCGCTCCAACGACGCCTTCAAGGGCCTGCCTCATGACGTCTTCTGCTTCACCATGCTCCAGGAGATGATGGCGCGGCGGCTCGGGGTCGAGCTCGGCGAGTACCTCCACCATGCCGGAAGCATGCACCTCTACGATGACAACGTTGAGGGCGCGCGCCAGTACCTGGAGGAAGGGCACCAGAAGGTCATCGAGATGCCTGCCATGCCTGACGGGGACCCATTCGACCTCGTCGGCCCGCTGCTGGCCGCCGAGGGGCGCATTCGGCAGGGGGAACGTGTCGTCGCCTCCGACCTGCTGCCCGATCCCTACTGGGCGGACATCATTCGCCTCATCCAGGTCTTCTGGGCCTCGGGGGATGAGGAACGGCTGAACGAGCTCAAGGCGGAATTCTCCGACCCGATGTACGGCATCTTTGTCGAGGGCCGCCGCAGGCAGGCAAGACGAAACCCCGCGACCCGGCGGGACTGAAGCAAAGGAAGATTCAAGTGACATGGCCGACATGGGATGGCGAACGGACACGGATTGCGGCTGCGCTGCGAAACCATGCTGGACCGATGCCAGGCGTCGTGAACCCGCAGGCGCTTGACACGCTTGCGCTGCAGGTCGTCGCAAGCTTGCGACGGGAGCGCTATTACCAGGTCGTGCAACGCAAGCGGATCGCCCGCGAACGCGCCGATCCCAACCATCGCTCGTTCGATGCGGAGCGCGCGGTGGCCTATCATCTGCAGCAGGGGAGCATCGACGAGGCGGGCTGGCTGATCTTCCTGATGACCATCTTCGCCCGTCCGGCTGACACCGGCTGGCTCCGTCTGCGGGACGTTTACGGCCGTCTGGGAGGGGGCATTTGGGACTGGGCGACGGTGAGCGCTGACCCGGCTTCCTTCACGGGCTGGCTGGCCGCGAACTGGCGAAGTGTCAGGGGCAAGTTCGGGAACCACCGCAAATACGAGAGCCTGCGCCCGGATTCGGACCGGCCCATCGGCCTCGTGGTGGAGGGCTACCTGCGGTGGATCGGGCCGGCGGGCCATGCGGCCTTCTTCGCAGGCGTCGTGCGGCGGGCGGGCAACGATCCGCACGGGATCTTCGACGCGCTCTACCGGAGTCTGGACGTTCCCACGTTCGGACGCCTGGCAAGGTTCGACTACCTGTCGCTGATCGGGCGCTACGGGCTCGCGCCGATCGAGGCCGGCTCGGCCTACCTGGGCGGCGCGACGGGTCCGGCCAAGGGCGCACGGCTCCTGTTCGACGGCGCGAGGAACGGCCCGACCCCGCTCCGTCAGCTTCAGGCCCGTCTCGATGATCTCGACCGCGACCTGGCCGTCGGCATGACGGTCATGGAGGACGCGCTGTGCAACTGGCAGAAGAGCCCGACGGACTTCATCCATTACAAGGGCTAGAGGGCGGGCTCGATCTCGCTCCAGGTCCAGCGCCGCTTCAGGCCGTTGAGGCGGTCGTGGCCGATCATCTTCCGGTGCTGCATCTGGCCAACAATCAGGCCGGGTGCAGTCCCGACGGAAACGCTGAAGCGGAGCACGGACCTCCTGTCGGGCCTCAGGCGCTCCAGGTCGGACAGTCGGGGTTCCGGAACGATGCAGCCGCGGGCGAACTCGTTCGCCTCCCGCTCGGGATCGTCCTGCAGGGTCTCCTCGTCGTCGACGAAGGTCTGGCCACCATGCAGGAGGAGGTGTCCGATCTCATGGAACAGCGTGAACCAGAACTGGTCGTCGGTCCGATGACGGAAGCTCATGAGGATCATGGCCTTTTCGGAGGAGATCATGCGGGTCGCGCCGCTGGCCCTGCAGCCGGCCGGGGCCGGCACCACCACGAGGGCGACACCGACCTCCGCGAGCAGTTCCCGCAGCTTCGGCAGGAATCGCGTCGGGTGCCCGATCCTGCTGAGGCTGCGGATGGCGTCGAGCCGGTGCCGGAGTCCCTCGGCGTTCCATGGCTTGGTGGGCAGCAATGCCGCCTCCAGCTCACCCTGCCGAAGCCACATGGACACGGCTGCGTCATCCGAGTGGAGCGTCGGAGACGTGCGGAACTGCGTTTCGCTGCGGATGCAGCCGTAGCGCCGGGTCCAAGCTTGAAGGTTGTTGACGTTGAAGAAGACGAGGCGCTGTCGGACCTCCTCGCGCCGCTGCGGCTCGCTGAGCCGGCCCCGGGCTCTCGGGCCAGGGACCGGAACACGGTCGAGCCACTCCTCGCCCTCGGCGGGGTAGACGGCGCTGACCACCCGGGCCAAAGCCTCTTCGAAGTTAGCTTGGCGCCGCAGCCAGAATTCGGCCGAGCCACCGAGCGCATGGGCCAGCTCGGTCGCCAGGCCGGCATCAATCCGGCGCGACCCGGCCAGCAGGCCACGAACGGCCTCCATGCCGCCCGCCAGCGCAGCCGCAAGTTCGCGTGCCGACACGTTTCGGCGCTCCATCAGGGACAGCAGCGTGTCCCCTGGCTTCGAGAACCAGTCGCGTTCGAAGGCTTGTTCCTGCGTCATGGCTGCTTTGAAAGGTCCGTCAGCTTCAGGCGTCCCACCGTGGCCCAATCAGGAGCACCATCGCCCGCCGGGCGGAAGCGGGTGCCCGCAGGTACGAATGTCGCACGATACTGCGCCCCGATCGCCACCTCGATGGAATTATCCCCAAGGATTCTAGCACTGGCTCCGAATAGAACCAGCAGTTCGTCCGCGGTTTCCATCGCCTCAATGTCGGCGACCGTCGCGATGAGCGCCTGTGCGTCCGAAGCCCCGAGGGCCTTCTCGGCAGCACGCAGGCTTGAGCAGATCAAGCGCAGGTCCTTTGTTTCGAAGGAGATGACGATCACGTTGGCCCGCTTACGGTCTACACCCGGGATGCCCGCGGGACCGTTCTTCCCGATGTCGGAACGCGCCCGCAGGCCCGACACGATTCAATCGGCAATGAGACAAGATCTGACTTCCGAATCCTTGTGAGTGACGGCCCGGAGGCGATCGGGGGGATCGAGCTCCTGAGAGCCTGCCTTACCACCTCTTGGTCGCCGCTTCCACCGCCACGGTCGCCCCGTAAGCCCTGGCCTCGATCGCGTGGGGCTCCGTCGACTCCTCCAGCGGCATGATGAATGGACCGAGCAACGCGCTCACCAGCTTCACGGGAAACCGCGGCTCCGATGAGCGATGACCTGCTCGTCAGCTTGCCTGCGGTGGCAGTCTGATCATCTCGGCTCTGCCGGTGAGCGCGGTGATCCGCCGTCGGGTGCGCCACGCGAAGGGCACGATCCATTCGCCTCAGACCGAAGCAGGGGGCTACATTGCCCTTGGCAAGAACGGATTCCTCTAATCTGTCCTCGAACACGCCCATGTTCGGGCGCGGCGATCTCCTCGGGAGCTGGGCGCTGCCGGCGATCGACCGCGATGCACAATGCCGGACACAGCCCCCAGGCAGTGGCGGCGGAGGCGACGCCAGTGCCTGCGCGGCTAAAGCGGCGCGAGGTCCGCCTCGATCTGCTGGCGCCGGCCTTCCAGGAACGGCGGCAGGGACAGGGTCTCGCCGAGCGTGTCCATCGGCTCGTCGGTGGCAAAGCCCGGCCCGTCGGTGGCGATCTCGAACAGGATGCCGTTCGGCTCACGGAAGTACAGGCTGCGGAACCAGAAGCGGTCGACCGGACCGCTCGACGGCATGCGCACGTGGTTGAGCCGCTCCGCCCAGGCCTTATAGTCGGCGTCGGGAATGCGGAAGGCGACGTGGTGGACACCCCCTGCCCCGGGTTGGGCCGCGGGCAGGTTGGGCTCGACGGAGACGTGCAGCTCGGCCGCCGCGCCGCCCGGCCCCATCTGGTACACGTGGGTGCGGGTGTCCGCGTTGCCCGGCGTGGCGTAGTCCCGGACGCGGGCCATGTTCATGATCTTCGTCAGCACGAGGTCCGTGTAATCCAGCTCGGGCACGCTGATCGTGATCGGGCCGAGGCCGCGGATCTGGTGCTCGGCCGGCACGGGGCTGCGCTCCCACGGATGGGACACCTCCCCCTGTCCGCCGTCATCGACGAGGCTCAGGCGCTGGCCCTCGAAATCCTCGAAGTCGAGCGTCAGACGGCCATCACGCTCGACGATGTCCGAGTGCGAGACGCCGAGATCCTGGAAGCGCTGCTTCCACCACGCGAGCGTGTCGGTGCCAGAGACCCGCAACCCGGTGCGGGTGATGCTGTGCGTGCCACGTTGCTCGCGCTCCACGGGCCAGTCGAAGAAGGTGATGTCGGTGCCGGGCGAGCCCTGCCCGTCGGCGTAGAACAGGTGATAGGCGCTGACGTCGTCCTGGTTGACCGTCTTCTTCACCAGGCGCAAGCCAAGCGTCTTCGTGTAGAAGTCATGATTGCGTGGCGCATTCCCGGTCACGGCGGTGAGATGATGGATGCCGGTGAGTTGCATGATGGTAGTCCTCGTCGGGCGAGGCGGGCCGATCAGCCCGCCTGCCGGGAATGGCTAGAGTTGCTCGATCCAAGCTTTGGTAAGGGCCACATCGGTCTGCGACAGCGCGTGGCCGGTCGGCAGCACCCGGTGCTCGACAGCCGCTCCCGCAGCCCGCAGGCTGGACGCCAGCCGCCTGGCGTTGTCCACCGGCACGATCGGGTCCGAGGCACCGGAGACGATCAGCACGGGTTTGCCCGTGAGCTCCGCCGCTGGCGGCTCCTGCAGCGGCACCATGGCCCGCAGCAGCACGGCCCCGGCCAGTGCCTGCGGCCGCAGCTGCAGCACTGCCGCGGCGATGTTGGCTCCGTTCGAGAAGCCGACCGCGACAGGAGCGGCGAGGCCATAGGCTTGCCTGGCTTCGGCGATGAAGTCGGCGAGTTCATGGGCTCGGGACCTCACATCCTCCTCGTCGAAGATACCTTCGCGGAAACGGCGGAAGAATCGCGGCATGCCGCCCTCCAGCGCCTTGCCCCGCGGGGAGAGGAGCGCCGAGCCCGGTGCGATTATGTCGCCGAACGGCAGCAGGTCGTCCTCGTTGCCGCCGGTGCCGTGCAGCAGCAGGAGCGGCGGCTTGCCGGGTTCGGTGGCTGGCTTGATGCGGTGGATGAACGAGAGTTCGGTCATGGTGGTCATGGGCAACCTCGATCGGGGCTTGGTCAGCCTTGACGATGCGGAGCGGAAAGGATCCCTGCCGCCGGAACGGACCGATCAGCGGGGTGGGTTGACGTCGGGTCAGGCGACCTTCGGCAGCACGGCCTCGATGGCGCTGCGGTTCGGCTCCAGGAAGCGCGGGAGCTTCAGCGCCTGGCCGAGGCTCTCGGCTGGCTCGTCGACGGAAAAGCCCGGATCGTCGGTGGCGATTTCGAACAGGATCCCGTTCGGCTCGCGGAAGTAGACGGCCCGAAAGTAGTCGCGGTTCTTCTGCTCCGTGGCGCGGATGCCGTGGTTCGCGGCAAGCTTCCGGACCATTTCCGCCTGGACCGCGTCGCTGGCGGCCCGGAAGGCGATGTGGTGCACCGTGCCGGCGCCGGACCGACCCCGCTGCAGTCCGCCGGGCGCGTTCAGGTCGATGATGCCGCCCAGCGTCGTGTCGCCAACTTGATAGCGGATACGCGAGCCTTCCCGTGCCATCTCCGTGAAGCCGAAGATGTCCATCAGGATCGCTCCCGTCGGAGCGGCATTCTCCACCAGCAGGCTGACGCTGTGGAAGCCGCGGATCGCATGCTCTGCCGGGATGTCGCTGCTGGTCCACGCAGGCTCACCTTCAATGCTGGGCACGGCAGCAAGCGCGAGCCTCATGCCATCGGGATCCTTGAATGCGACCACGGTCTCGCCGAAGCGGGTCTGGGGAGCCTCATGGGCTACACCCTTGTCGGCCAGGCGCTGCGTCCAATAGCCGATGGAGCCCTCGGGCACACGGAACACCGTCTCCTGCGTCTCCCCGACGCCGAGCCGCCCGGGCGCAGCATGCTCCCATGGGAAGAAGGTCAGGATCGTGCCGGGCTGACCGGCCTCGTCGCCGTAGTAGAAGTGGTAGGTGCCGGGATCGTCGAAATTGACGGTCTTCTTGACAAGACGCAGCCCGAGCACGCGGCTGTAGAAGTCGAGATTGCGCTGGGCGAGGCCGGCGATGGCTGTCACGTGATGGATGCCGTTCTGAAGCATGGGCGTGTCCTCTCAAAAGGGGCAACCAGCGCCCCGGGTTGCTCCAGAGATAAGCGGGTTCCGGTCGAACACCACGGTATTTCGATTGCATGAACGCAATCCCAAGATTGCTTCTAAGTCGATTGCATTGCGCAACGGAAAGAATCAGGTTGGCCGCCAACGGACCACTTCCGGTTCCGGAGACAGACCCATGATCGACAACCGCTTCGCCCCCTACGGTGCCTTCGCCCTGCGTACCGGCCTCGGCATCATGTTCATCGCCCATGCCTACCTGAAGATCGCCGTGTTCACGGTGCCGGGCTTCGCCGGCTTCCTTGGCCAGGTCGGCTTCCCCGGCTTCCTGGCGTGGCCGATCATCCTCGCCGAGCTGATCGGTGGCCTCGCCCTCCTCACCGGCTTCTATGCCCGCGTCGTCTCGGTCGCCCTGCTGCCGGTCCTGCTCGGCGCCCTGCTCGTCCACGTCCCGAACGGCTGGGTGTTCAATGCCCCGAACGGCGGTTGGGAGTATCCGGCCTTCCTCGCCCTCGCGGCCGTGGCCCACGTCCTGATCGGTGACGGCGCCTTCGCCCTGAAGCCAGTCACCTTCCCGGCCAGCCCTGCCGCCTCGCTGCGCCCGCGGCTCGGCTGACCCGGCAACGCCTCTTCGACTTGGCGGCCGCGCGTCTCCCGAACGGCCGCCCGACCGGCTCCAACCGTATGGTGGTTCATCGTGGTTGATCCGTTCAAGAAACTAGCCTGGGACGATTTCCGCCTGATCAAAGCCATTGCCGATGGCCGCAGCCTTCCCGCCGCCGCGGCACTCCTCGGGATCAACCACTCGACGGTGTTCCGCCGACTCGGCCAGATCGAGGAGGCGCTCGGGGTCAAGCTCTTCGAGCGCCACCGCAGCGGCTACATCCTTACCACGCCAGGCGAGGAGATGGTCGCCTTGGCGCAGCGGGTGGACGACGACATCACCGCCTTCGCCCGCAAGATGGCGGGACGGGAGCTGGGCCCGGCGGGCGAGCTGCGCGTGACCACCAACGACTCGCTCCTGATCCACCTGCTCACGCCGCTGTTCGCCAAGTTCCGCAAGCAGTGCCATGGCGTATGCCTCGACGTGGTCCTGGCCAACCAGGAGCTGAATCTGTCCAAGCGCGACGCCGACGTGGCGATCCGGGCCACCGATAATCCACCCGAGAACCTGGTCGGCCGGCGGGTCGCGACGATCGCCTGGGCGCTCTATGGCCGCGCCGAGGAGTTCCCGAACCCGGGCGTCATCGACTCGGGGAACCTGTACGAGCGCGATTGGGTGTCCCTAGGGGAGAACCTCGCGACGCTCAAGGCGGTGAAGTTCGTGAATGAGCACGTCCCGCCGGAGCGGATTGGCTACCGTGTGAACACGGTCCTCGGCCTAGCCGAGGCAATCGAGCAGGGGCTCGGCATCGGCCACTTGCCCTGCTTCATCGCCGACGGACGGCCCGGGCTTGTCCGGCTCGGCCCACCTGATCCCCAGTTCGCCGCCGACCTCTGGCTTTTGACCCACCCTGATCTGCGCCATTCCCCGCGCGTCAGGGTGTTCCTCGACTTCGTGGCGGCAGAGATCGCCAAACAACGCAAGTCCATCGAAGGTACAGGATCGGCTTCGACGACGGCTAACGAAACGGCGACCGCCGATCATCCCACTCAAATGCAGTCCTGAGCAAAGACGACATTGTTGGAACGCAATGTCGGATTTCCTACAACAAGTGGATCCATCTGCTGGACAGGCTCTGGCACGGCATGGTCGCCCTAGTTGACCGGACCAACGCCGCGGAGAATGCCGAATGGCGAAGCGTCAGAGTTTCGGGCGCCTCGTCCGGCGGGCGCACTGGTTGGCCAGCCTTGGGGTCTCAACGTCGCCGAGGTCGGCCTTTACGCAATTCAACCCCAGCTCAGCGCCTGCTCCCAGGTTGCGCTGTCGGTCACTTGGCTTACGCCAGTGAACCGCTCGCCGTCGAAGCTCCAGAAATGCGCGAAGGCGGCGCGCACTGGCTTCCTCGTCGCCTTGACCTTGCCGACATAGTGGCCCCGCGCGATCAGAACGTCGCCGCCGTCATAGAGCTTGTCGACCCTGGGGCCCATCTCGCAATACTGGCCGCGCACCCCAGCCCTCGTTGATCATGGCGTCCAGCCCCGCTCAGACGCGGCCGAACCCGTGCGGCAGGCCGGCGGTCAGCTCGCCTCGGAAGCTTGGCGAGACTAGGCGGCGGAGCGCAGTGACGTCGTCGTCCCGAAGCGCCGCAAAGAGTTGTTCGCCTTGGCAGGTGATGTCGCACATCTTGTGTTCTGCCTATGCCGATCGACCTCGGTCGAGCGTTTGGAGTTCGCCTCGGGTGGTTCATCGAGGTGCCAGCGAGTTCGCCAAACGCGCGGCCGCGAAGTCCACGAGCGCGCGCACGGTGACGTTGAGACCCTTGCCGCTGGGGAATAGTGCATTCACCTCGATCTCGTTTGCGCTCCAGTCGGGCAACACCGGAACCAAGCTACCGTCGAGCACGCTCGGAGCGGCGACGAAGGTTGGCAGGCGGGCGATGCCACGGCCGTGACGAGCGAACGTGAGCGCAGTCAGCGCATCACTTACAGCGATCCGCGGCACGACCGAGACCTCCCTGGCCTGACTACCCCGGCGCAGCGTCCAGGTGAGCCCGGCGCTTGACACGTGAATCCGGCCGTTCTCGATCAATGAATGACCGGACAGATCCTCGGGAGAGCGCGGGCGCGGCATCGTGTTTAGGTAGTCCGGCGTCGCATAAAGGCCATCATAGCCAACTCCGACGCTATGCGCGATCAGGCTCGAGTCCGGCAGCCGGCCTGCCCGGAACGCTAGATCAAATCGATCCTCCAGAAGGTCTGATATGCGGTCGCTCGCATCCAACTCCAGCCTCACCGCCGGATGGGCCTTGATGAAGTCGGCGAGGATTGGACCGAGAAAACTTTGGGCGAGCAGAACGCTCGTGGTGACGCGCAGGAGCCCGCCGGGTTTGGCGCGGGTGGCAGCCGTCGTCGCGTCAGCTGCGCGCAACTCGTCCACGATCCGTTGGCAGTGGACCAGATAGGCGCGGCCGAAGTCGGTGAGCGCGATGCGCCGAGTGGTGCGCTGAAGCAAGCGCGTACCGAGGCGCTCCTCAAGCAGAGCCACTTTTCGACTTACGGTCGTCTTTGGCATCGCAAGCGCGGCTGCGGCCGCGGTGAAGCCACCCCGCTCGACCACAGTAGCGAAAATCACCAGCGCATCCACGTCACCGATCATTAGACCACCTGTGGAACAGTTTGGGCCAATTCTACAGCCTAATGGTTTCCGAGAATACAATGTACTTTTCCAGTAAGTCTGATGGAGGCCGGCATGAGGTTTAAGGGCAAGGTCGCGGTCGTGTTTGCCGGGTCTCGCGGCATCGGCCGAGCGGTGGCCGAGCGGCTCGGCCGCGAAGGCGCGGCCGTCGTCGTCAACTACGCATCCAACCGCACCAAGGCCGACGAGGTCGTGTTGGCGCTGGACGCGAACGGCGGCCAGGCGATCGCCGTCCAGGCGGACGTGGCGAGCGCGGGCGACGTCTCCAGGGTATTCGATGAGGCGATCCGGCGTTGGGCCAGGATCGATATCGTGGTCAACGCGGCCGGATCGGCGGTGTTCAAGCCTACCACAGAACTCACCGACGAGGATTACGAGCGCGTCTTCGCCGTGAACGCGCGCGGCGCTCTCAACGTGCTGCGCGAGGCAGCGCGCCGGGTCCAGGATGGCGGGCGCATCATCCAGTTCTCGACGGGCGGCACGAAGATGGCCATGGCCGGCGCGGGGCTCTACGCGGCCTCGAAGGCTGCCGGCGAGCAGATCGCGCTGGGGCTCGCCAAAGAGCTGGGCTCGCGCGGGATCACCGTCAACCTGATCTCGCCGGGGGCAACCGACACCGACGGCCTGATCATGCCCAAGGAGGCGATCCAGCAGATCGTCGGCATGACGCCGCTGGGGCGCCTCGGCCAGCCAGCCGACGTGGCGGACGCGGTCGCATTCCTCGCCAGCGCCGACGCGCGCTGGATCACGGGCCAGAACCTGCAGGCGAACGGGGGCGTGCTGTGACCGGTCCGATGATCTGCATGCTCAACAAGCTCACCGTGCGGCGAGGCGAGCGTGCCGAGCTCGTCGATGCGATCCGGCCGGTGTTTGCCGACGTAGCGGACGAGCCCGGCACGCTCGCGTTCCTGGTGTTCGAGGACTTATCCGACCCTGACGTGGTCTGGGTGCAGGAGATTTTCGCGGACGAAGAGGCCAAGCGCGCCCACGCCGGGAACCCCCACCAACCTGCTGTCCTCGGCAGGGTACGAGATTTGCTCGCCCGTCCTATGGAGACGCACCGGCTCTCACCCGTCGTCGCTGCGGTTCAGGCAATCAGGGTCAGTTCTGCCGGAGGCGCGTCATGATCCGCCCTTCTTCGAAGCCGGGTCATACGGCCTTCGCTCTGGCCGTTTGGCTTTGCCTTGCCACCGTAGCGCCTGCCGCCGCGCAGGAGCCCCTACCAGCCAGCCTCGAGAGCTTCAGGTCCGAAACCGTCAGCATCGGTGCGGACCGATTCCACTATGTTCGCGGCGGTCGCGGGACGCCGGTCATTCTGATCCATGGTTTCCCGCAGACCTGGCGCGAGTGGTCGGCTGTCATGCCGATTCTGGCTGCGGCCGGGTACGACGTCATCGCGATTGATTTGCCCGGCATCGCCGGGTCGACCAACGCCGATCGCGATTTCACCAAGCACGCACTCGCCCGTGACGTTGCGGCTCTCGGCGAGCGGCTCGGTATCGAGCGCGCCCACATCGTCGGGCACGATATCGGGGCCATGGTCGCCTACGCACATGCTGGCCTGTTTCCCGCGCGAACCCGCAGCCTCACCTACTTCGAGGCGCCGCTTCCCGGCACGCCCGAATACGCTGCATCGACCAAGTCACCGCGCGCTTGGCACTTCGCGTTCCACGGCCACAAGGACGTGCCCGAGCGCCTCGTGGCCGGTCGGGAGGCCTACTATTACGGCCAGTTCATTCGCGAGAAGTCGGCCAACTCGGGCCGACCGTCCGAGGACGAGATCGCGGCTTACGCGAATGCCTACGCAGATCCGGGAACGATGAACGCGGGCTTCGAACTCTACCGGGCTCTCGAACGCGACGTCGAGGACAACAAGCCCCTCATCGCCCGCAAGCTCACCATGCCGGTGCTCGCGCTGACGGCGGAGAAGTCGTCTCCCGAACCCTTCGACCTTCCGATGCTGCAGCCGCTCGCTACGGATGTCCGTGGTGGCGTGGTCCCCGGGACGGGACATTGGATCGCCGAAGAAAAGCCTGAGGACCTCGCCGCTCGGCTCATCGAGCACTTTCAGAGAGCCGACGTGAAGCGCTGATTGCCAACTGCAAGGAGTTGCCCATGTCACAGCACGTTCAACCATCCCGTCGCTCACAGCTACCAGCCAAGCTGGCTAGGGCAGCTGCGGCAGGTCTCCTGCTCGGCGCCGCAGCGCTCGCTCCCATGCACGCGCTTGCGCAGGCGCCAGCGACGACGGCCGCGGGCGGACCGCAGGGCGTGCTAATCACGCCACCACCCGTGAAGCCGGCCGCAATCGACACCTATGCCCGCTTCGACGAGGCATCGTTCAGCAGCACCTTCCAGCACGGCACGAAAAGCGTGAACGGTGTGAAGCTGCACTACGTAATAGGCGGCAGCGGACCGACGGTCATGTTACTGAACGGCGCGCCCGAGACCTGGTACGCCTACCACAAGGTGATGCCGGCGCTCGCGAAGGCCGGCTACACGGTTGTCGCGGTCGACGTGCGCGGCACCGGTGCCTCCGACAAGCCGGAGGGCGGCTACGACGCGACCACGATCACCAACGACCTTCGCGGCCTTTTGCGCGAGCTGAAGCTCTCGGGGCCGGTGAACCTTGTCGCCTACGACATCACCGGCCGGGTCGGCTACGCCTGGGCTGCCGACCACCCAGGCGAGGTTGGCCGGCTGGTGCTCTACGAGACGCTCATCCCGGGCTTCGGCCTCGAGCAGGCGATGAATGTCGCGAACGGCGGCTCGTACCACTTCGGCTTCTTCGCCAACGCCGACATCGCCGAGTTCCTCGTGCGCGGTCAGGAGCGCGAGTATCTGCACTACCTGATCGACGGCGCGCTTGCCGACAAGGCGGCGCTCAGCGACGAGACGTTCGAGGTGTTCCTTGAAGGCTGGTCGCAGCCGTCGGGCACGCGCGGGTTCTTCAACCATTACAAGGCATTTCTTGGCGACAGCGAGCCGAACCGCAAGCGTGCCGCACGGGGCTTGAGCCAGGTTCCGGTGCTCGCGATGTACGGCGTCGGCCTGGGCCGGGATACAGCGGCCCTCCCGCAGACACTTCAGCCGCTCTTCGCCCGAATCGAGCACGAGGGCGTCGAGGGCTCTGGGCACTTCATACAAGAGGAGCGGCCGGGGCACTTTGCTGGGCGGCTTATTCAATTCTTCGGCCCCACCAAGATCGAAACGCGCTGAGGCGCTCTTTTACGACGTGGTGTCGGTCGAGCATGGCTGCACCAGAAGCTGATCCCAAAGCCACGCCTCCAGCCAGCCACAATGTGCAGGAAACTACTTTGTCGAACCGAGGCCGGCTTGGCTAACACCTGGTTGCTGCCTTCGTACGCTCCTCCTCTGCTACGCCCTGGCGCTTGTTGAACTGCTCCCGATCGGCCGCTTTGTGACCGGTAATGTTGCTTGAGCCGCCCTCGTCCGGGTGGCGCATACGGGGCCGATTGAAGTGACCATCATCGCCTTTGGGCCCGAGTCCCACGCGCGCGGTGCCCGCATGCTTCGCGCGGCGCTCGGGCCCGCGATCGCGGGCTTCCTCGACGACCCGGCCGGGATCGAGGTCATGCTCAACCCCGACGGGCGGCTCTGGCTTGATCGGCTGTCCGGCGGCCTCGAGGATACGGGCTTCCGGCTCTCCCCAGCTGACGGCGAGCGCATCGTCCGCCTCGTCGCTCAACATGTCGGTGCCGAGGTCCACGCCGGTGCGCCTCGGGTCTCGGCTGCCCCCGCGTGTTCCTCGCCGACGAACGCGTGCTCGCGCCGCAGATCGCGCGCCTACGAGCGGTTCGGGCTCACCGACCGCCAAATCGAGATCTTGAGCCGGGCGACGCCCAAACGCGATTACTACTGCCAGAGCCGGCGCGGGAACCGGCTGTTCGGGTTGCGCCACGGCGAGGTCGCGCTCGCCTTGTCGGCCAAGTCCGACCAAGCGCAGATTGCCCGCCTTATCGCCGAGCACGGTCGTGAGGGTTTCGCCCGCTCCTGGCCTGAAGCCCGCAGCGTCGCCTGGGCAACCGATCTCCTCATTGGCCGGTGAAGCAAACTCAAGTAGAAACAGGTTGCAAATACAAGAAGAAGGCCGGGAAGACTAGGTTAGGCCTGCGGGTCCTACCGGTACGATTCCCGACGGATTGATGCTTCGGTGACTCTCATAATAGTGGCGCTTAACATGCTGCAGGTTGAGCGTTGCGTTGACGCCTGGAACATTGAGCAGATCGTGCATGTATGCCGACAAGCGAGAATAGTCGGTGATCCGGCGCAGGTTGCACTTGAAGTGTCCGACATAGACCGGGTCGAAGCGCACCAGGGTCGTGAACAGCCGCCAGTCGGCTTCGGTGATGCGGTCGCCGAGCAGGTAGCGCCGTTCGGCCAGTTGCTCCTCCAAGGTGTCGAGCGTCTCGAAAAGTGGAAGAACCGCCTCCTCGTACGCCCTTTGCGTCGTCGCGAAGCCTGCCTTGTACACGCCGTTGTTGACGGTGTCGTAGATGCGGGCGTTCAGCTGGTCGATCGCACCCCGGAGTTCGGCCGGATAGTAGTCGCCCTCGGCCGCGCCCACCCCGTCGAACGCCACGTTCAGCATGCGGATGATCTCGGAGGACTCGTTCGAGACGATCGTCGAGGTCGCCTTGTCCCAAAGCACCGGCACCGTGACCCGGCCGGTGTAGGCGGGATCGGCCCTCAAGTAGACCTCGTAGAGCCGCCGCGCGCCGCCGACGATATCGGGCACCACGCCCGGCCCGTCGTCGAACGTCCACCCTTCGCCGAGCATGAGCCAGTGGACGACCGAGAGCCCAATATGGCTCTCGAGCTCCTTGATCGCGCGGTAGATGAGCGTCCGGTGCGCCCAAGGACAGGCGAGCGACACGTAGAGATGGTAGCGGCCCCGCTCAGCCTTGAAGCCGCCGCGCCCGCTCGGCCCTGGCGCGCCGTCCGGCGTGACCCAGTTCCGGAACTGCGCGTCCGAGCGGACGAAGCGTCCACCCGTGCTCGCGGTGTCGTACCACGTGTCGGTCCAGCGACCGTCCACCAGCATTCCCATGCTCAGCCTCCCTCGCCCCGTCCCGGCGGAACGACAGGACGCGTGTCGGTCGGCCCGTAGCCGGTGATCATCACCACCGCGCCGGCCGGTCCGGTGCGCGCATAGTGCGCGAGCCCAGGCGGCTCGGTGTAGTAGCCGCCGGGCGCGAGGCGCTTCAGCCCGGCCGTGTCGAACGCGGCGCCGTAGCCGATCGACCAGTCGCCGCTCACCACGGTGGCGACGCGGTCGTCGCGGTGCGCGTGGGCCGCGATGCTCGTGTTCGGCGGGATCTTGAGCATGATGGTGTAGAGGCCGGGCTTCTCGGGATCACCCTTGAGCACGGTCGACTGGATGCCGGCCGTGCCCGAGCTGCCCGCACCCGCTTTTTCGGAAAAGCGGTACTCATCCGGCCCGAGCCGGAGCGCGCCGGAGGGCGACTGCGCCGCTGCGCCCGCGGCGAAAACCGCGGCGACGATCAGAACGCCTCGCCGGATCACGACGCGCGCTCCTCTGCGGCCACCATCGCCCCGAAGATGTTGACGAGGTTGCCTTCGGGGTCGCGGATCAGCGTCGAGCGACGGCCGGGGCCGAGCGACGCGTCCGCCCAGACGATCTCGACGCCCGCCGCCAGGAAGCCTCGCGTGACCGCCGGCAGGTCGTCGGCGTCGAGGACGAGCGCCTTGTAGCCGAGCACGTCGAGGTGCTCCGGCGGCTCGGTGCGGTCGACGAACACACCGGGCGAGCCGCGCGCGACAAGCTCGATCCGGTAGCCGTCGCCGTCGAGCATCACGTAGTCCGCGCCGACCGCGTCGAAGCGTCCGCGCTCCGCCACGGTCAAGCCCAGCACGCGCTCGTACCAGCCGGTCATTATGTCGAGGTCGGCGACGGCGATCGCGACGTTGTTGAGCCGCAGTCCGGGGGCGTTTGCCTGCGAGGTCATGGGAGTGCTCCTCTCAGCGTGGCTCGGCTACGAAGGCGCGGACAGCGGCGATCGTGGCGGCCGGCCGCTCCTCCATCAGCCAGTGTCCCGAGCCCGGGATGACCACCTCGCGCACATCCGTCGCGACAGCGCGCATCACCGCCGCCATCGTCGGGCCGAACGACTTTTCGCCGCCAACCGCCAGCACGGGCATGGCGAGCTTGCCGCGCGCCGCGAGCTGCCTGTTGTCGGCCGCGTCCTTCTCGAACGCGGCGAACTGCGCGAAACCCGCTCTCATCGCGCCCGGCTGGGCGTAGGCCCTCGCGTAGTGGTCCCGGGTGGCGTCGGTCAGCTTGGCACGGTCGGCCGCGAACTCGTTCCAGAAGCGGTCGAGGTAGATGCGCTCACGGCCTGCGACCAGGCGCTCGGCGTCCGGGCCGCCGAACGAGAAGTGCCAGAGAGCCCGGCTGCGCACGATGTCGTCCCATGGGCCGACACCGGGGATCGGCGCGTCCATGACGATGAGCCGACGGGTGCGCTCCGGGTAGCGGGCGGCAAAGGCGTAGGCGACCATGTTGCCGATGTCGTGCCCGACGACGTCCGCCTGCCGAACGTCGAGGCTGTCGAGAACACGCGCGACATCGGCGGCCTGGCCCACTTTGTCGTAACCCTCAGCCGGCCGCGACGATCGCCCGAGACCGCGAAGGTCGGGAACGATCACCGTGTGGTCGCGCGCGAGCTCGGCGGCGAGCGGCGCCCACATGTCTCCGGTTTGCGTGTAGCCGTGGAGCAGAACGACCGCCGAGCCGCGCCCGGTGACGCGCACGTGGATGGTCGCGCCGTCGGTCGCGACGGCACTGGTGCGCGTCGCGTCCGGGAACGGTTGCACCTGCGCCGCGGCTGGGCTGGCGAGAAGCGCGAGGCCGACAAGTAGGGTTGGAAAGCGGGTCATGGTCTTGCTCCGTGAATCAGCGCGCTCAAGCGGTCTGCCGGTAGGGCGAGAAGTCGGGCAGCGGCAGCGGCGTGACCACGCCTTTCTGCACCGCCGGCCGTGCCGATACGTGGTCGTACCAGCGCTTCAGGTTCGGGTGGTCGTCGATGGGGAAGCCCTGATGATGCGCACACCAGGCCCAGCCAAACATCGCGATGTCGACGATCGAGTAGCCGCTCGTCAGGAAGAATTCACGTCCTTCGAGCAGCCGGTCGAGCACCGTCTCGATGCGGTCGCCCTCGTTCACGTAACGCTCGACGGCGTAAGCGGGCTTTTCCGGCGCAAACAGCGAGAAGTGCGCGCGCTGGCCCCACATCGGGCCGACCGAGGCGGCCTGGAAGAACAAGAGCTGCAGCGCTTCCCAGCGCTCCGAACCCGCGGCCGGCAGCAGCCGGCCCGCCTTCTCGGCGAGATAGAGCAGGATGGCGTTCGACTCGTAGATGGTCTGGCCGGTGTCGGAATCGGTGATGGCCGGCACCTTGCCGTTCGGGTTCAGCGTCTGGAAGGCCGGCTGGAACTGCTCCCCGGTCCAGATGTCAACGACCTTGGCTTCGTAGGGAAGCCCAAGCTCCTCGAGCGCGATCGACACTTTGTGCGGGTTGGGCGAGCCGTGGGCGTAGAGGGTGATCATGGCAGGTCTCCTTGTTGGGATGACTATTCGGCGGCGCCGAGGAAGAAGAGGCGGTTGAACTCGTCCTCGAAGCCCGCCGAGGAGTTGTTCGCCCGCGGCAGCCCGAGGTTGACCCAGAGCATGCCTTGCCGGGCGGCGAAGGCGCCAAGCTGCTGGAGGGTCGCGAGCTTGTCGCCCGAGTGGAAGACGATCGCGATGCTAACCTCGGTCATGGCTGATCTCCTGATCCGGTGCGGTCGAGCGGCTTGCCCACCTGATCTAGCCTTTTCCGTTTGTTCGGATTAGTCAGTGAATGCCGGAACCGGCTTGCGGGAAGGCCGAACAATGAAATTCGAAGGACTGCGCGCGTTCGTGGCGGTGGCGGAAGCTGGGTCGATCAGCGAGGGCGCAAGGCGGCTCAACCTGTCCAAATCCGTCGTGAGCGAACGGCTGGTCGAGCTTGAGCGGGGTCTGGGCGCGGCCCTTGTTCACCGCACGACGCGAAGCCTGTCCCTCACGGAGGACGGGCACACGCTCCTGCCGCGCGCGGCGCGCATCTTGGCGGAGGTGACCGAGGCCGCCGCCGAACTCGCCGAGCGGCGCGGCGGTCTTGCCGGCCCGCTTCGCCTTTCGGCGCCGCTGAGCTTCGGCACGCTGCACCTGGGGCCGGCGCTCTACCCGTTCCTGCGCGCGCACCCGCGTCTGGAGCTGCACCTCGACCTCAACGACCGCTTCGTCGACGTTGCCGGCGGCGGCTATGACGCGGTGATCCGCATCGGTCAGGTCGCCGACAATAGGCTTATTGCCAAGGCGCTCACCACGAGTCGCAGGACCCTTGTCGCCTCGCCGACCTATCTTGCAGATCATGGGCGCCCGACGTCGCTCGACGACCTCCCTCGCCATCGCGCGATTGCGTACGCCAACCGGGGCGCCGAGGACTGGCGGTTCCGACTGGGCGAACGGAACACGGTCGTTCATGTCTCGCCGATGCTCCGGGTGAACAACGGAGACATCATGCGCGACGCTGCAGAGGCCGGTCTGGGTCTGGCGCTCCTGCCAACATTTCTCACGGCGACTGCCATCGCAGAGGGCCGGCTGACAGAAGTGGACGTCGGAGCGCAGGCAGAAACCGACATCGTGCATATCGTCTACTCGAAGACGCGTGGCGTTCAGACGAAGATCGCGGCCTTATCCGAGCATTTGAGCGCGGTTTTCGGTGTTCCTCCTTATTGGGACAGCTCAACCGCTATGCAGCAGCCGACAAAGATCACCTGACGATCAGATCTCGCAATTCATCGAAGCTGCCTCGGCCGGTACCGCCTACCAATCTCCTGCCATGACCGACAAGCGCGGCAGAACCTTGCTGACCACCGCAGGGACATTGCGTTTCCAGGCAAGGTGACGGGTACGGTGGGGTGAGTGCCTTTGCGCGTTTCCGGCGCTCAGCGCCCTCCACCCCCTCTCCTCCCGTCAAGATAACGCAGCATCGCATGTAACATCTGTAACACAAAAAGCCGCTCGGGAGCTTCAAGCCGGAAAACCTTGTCCAGCATGTCCCGCAATTCCGCGTCCGGAGGCTGCGTGGCGGCTGCCCGGATACGCTGAAGGGTCTCCGGCGTGGCACCGCTCCGCCCGGTCTCAAGACGCCAGAGATGCATGCGTGAGCATTCGATCGCCTGTGCGAGCCGCGCCCGCGTCCAGCCACGCTCGCGCACGGCCTGTTGGATGAGGGCGCTGGCGGAGTCGTTCTGGTCCGTTGTGTCTTGCATGATGTTACATAAGCTGTAACATATGTAACGCCAGAGAGGCAACGACATGCAGAAAACGTACGTGGTGGTCGGGGACCGGATCGAGCTTGTCGCGCTCCCGGATCCTGAGATGGAGGTCATGCCCTCGGTGCCGTGGGGCGACTCGAGCCTGATGCTGACCCCTGCCTGGTGGGCGAAGCACGGCCGGACGCGCACGCTCCTGGGCTGGTACGATTCCGTCCTGCGCCGGGAGCCTGGCCGATTGGAGGAGGATGTGGTCGAGTGCCTGCTCGGCGGATTCGGCATCACCTTCGAACTGGCTGACGCCGCCTATGGTCACCTGGTCCGTGAAGGGCTGTTCCAGTCAGGCGGCCCCTCATCCTGCGAGGCCATCGAGGCTTTGCTGCGACAGCCCTTGAACGTCGGTGGCCGGACCCTGCGGTATCGCTTCCCCGCCAACCGCGCGCGCTACATCTCGTCCGCGCTGTCGCGGCTCCGTGCGGAACCCGTTCCCAGGACCCCGCTCGCCCTCCGGGACCACCTCCTGAGCTTCCGTGGCATTGGCCCCAAGACGGCGTCATGGATCGTGCGCAACCATCTCGGCTCCGACGAGGTCGCGATCATCGACATTCACATCCTGCGGGCCGGACGTCTCGCGCGCCTGTTCCCCGGCGACCTGGACGTGGCGCGTGATTACGCCTGCCTCGAAAGGCTGTTCCTGACCTTCGCCGAGCGCGCGGGCGTGAGGCCTTCGATCATGGACCTGACGATGTGGGACATGATGCGGCGCCTGTCGCCGACCCTTCGCACGACGACGACCCTCCTCGCCCCGGCCAGGGACCTTGCGGCCCAACGGAGCGTTGGTAATGTCGCCGTTTCGGCGGGGCGCCAAGGATAAGGGGCTGAGATGAGTGTCGGAGTCGCGAGCGAGCGGTCGGATGGAACCGTGGGCGGGATCTCGGCCACGGGCGGCAACAGGTCGAGCCGGTCGCGCACGCCGTCATCCAACCCCGCTCCGGTCGGCACCGGCGGGGGCGGAACGGGCGCCGGGGATCCATGCGCCATCGTCGACACCGGCACGTTGCGCTCGCCCCCTCCCGGCATCCAGCAGGCCCTCGGCCACACCTTTCCGGTCAAACTGGAGGCTGTTGGCGGGCTTGATGTCCTGGTGATGTCCGCCCGCACCCTGGGCGCGGTCCGGATCGACTGCCCGCGGGAGGAGGACATCATCGCCTGCATCCACCTGGGGAACCGCTACGAGGCGACCGTTCAGCGGGTCCAGGGCGGGGCGGTGGTCGTCGGCGTCCGCCGCAGCGGGGCGGCCGCGCCATGATCGAGGTGGTGGGCGGCTGCTATGACGAGGTGTGCCTGTCGCCTCCCCTCCAGCAGTTCTACGGATCAGGTGGACGGGCGGCCGCGGCGCTCGTTGGGCTGCATCCTGGCCTCCGCCTGCACACCTACGTGCCGGCCGCAAACGAGGGCAAGGCGCGCCGCTTGGCGGCAAAGGCGGGCTTCACGATCATCCCGACGCCCAGCGCCGAACCCATCTCCTTCGCTTATGCGCATCCGCTCGCGTCGTCGAGCATGAACCCGCATCCGCTCGCGGTCCGCCCCGCCCCGACGCCCATCGCCGTGCAGGGCGAGGTCGTGCTCGCGTTCGGGATGATCGAGGGCCTCGCCCGGGCCGAGGCGCAGACGCTGGTTTATGATCCCCAGAACGGTGCCCGGCCGATTCCGCTCCACGAGACCGGATCCACGGCACAGCGCCTCGCCATCCTGTGCAATGCCGGCGAGGCGGCGCTCCTTGCCGGCTCGGACAGCCCGGTCGAGGCGGGGCGCACGATCCGTGATGCCGAAGGCGCCGATGTCGTCGTCGTCAAGGCTGGGCCGGCCGGCGCCTTCGTGCTCTCGGATGATGGTTTGAACGAGATTCCAGCCTACCGCTCCGAAGCCATGTTCGGCATCGGCTCCGGCGACATCTTCGCCGCGGCGTTCACACACCATTGGGCGCTCCTCGGCCTTCCCGCCAGCCAGGCCGCCGACCTGGCCTCACGCGCCGTGTGCCATTACGTGGCGACCCGGGACGAGCATCTGGCCGCGGATCCAGCGCCGTCGGCCTCTCCGGTGACGGTGGTCAAGGGCAGGGTTTATCTGGCGGCGCCGTTCTTCACGTTGGCCCAGCGCTGGCTGGTCGAGGAGGCGCGGGACCAGCTCCAGGCGCTCGGCCTCGACGTGTTCTCGCCCGTGCATGAGGTCGGCTTCGGCCCCGCGGAGATCGTGGCTCCGGCGGATCTGGCCGGTCTTGAGGAATGTGACCGCGTGTTCGCCGTTCTGGACGGCCTGGATGCAGGCACGGTGTTCGAGGTCGGCTACGCGCGCCGGCTCGGACTGCCGGTGTTCGCCTATGGCGAAACGATCGCCGCGGAGGATTGCAAGATGATCACCGGCAGCGGCTGCGCGCTGATCGATGACTTCGCCACGGCCATTTACCGCACGGCGTGGAAGTCATGACGACGGCCCTTCTCCTTTCGGGTGGCATGGACTCGACGGCCATCGCCTGGTGGCGCCGCCCAGAGTTCGGCATCTTCATCGATTACGGCCAGAGGCCGGCCCAGGCGGAGCGGCGCGCCGCGGAAGCGGTGGCCGCCGCCGTTGGCCTTGAGCTCATCACCCTGGCGGTTGACTGTTCATCCCTGGGCAGCGGCTTGCTCGCCGGCGACGACGCGCCGAACCTCGCGGGCGCCCCGACACCTGAATGGTGGCCGTACCGCAACCAGCTTCTCGTGACCCTGGCCGCCTCCGCCGCGATCCGGCGCGGGGTGGACGAGCTGATGATCGGCACCATCGCCGACGACCATGTGAACGGCGATGGAACGACCGCGTTCATCGAGGCGCTGGGCCGCACGCTCATGATCCAGGAGGGTGGCATGAGGCTCAGCGCGCCGGCGATCGGCTTCACCGCCTCCGCGCTCGTGGAGACGTCCGGCGTGCCCCAGGAAGTCCTGGCCTGGAGCCACTCATGCTTTGTCGGGAACATCCCCTGTCTGGCGTGCCGGGGATGCCAAAAACACATCCGGGTGCTTGAGGAGACGGGGCGCCGTTGGCCCGAGGCGATGGCAGGCGACCCGACCTGACCTCGCCAACCTCCAACGCCGCTGGCGCCCACCTGGCCCGCCAGGGCCGGGTCGCCTGCCGCGACCCAGAACGGCATCATACAGGAGCGCGGGCAGATGCCCGGGCTGCGGCGCCGCCGCCGGAGCATTGAAGATCCCGCGTCGATAGCCGTGCCGGCTCTGGGGCGCTGGCTGGCGGAGAACCTGCCGGCCGTGCCGGCACACAGCCCATGCCCAACATTTGCCGCTTGCATCTTTTGCGCGCCACAACCACCTTGCGGCCATAGGCTGTGGGGGCTTGCGTGGCTATTCATGAACTGGTGATCACCGACGTCACTTGCTATGGCTCCCTGTATTGCGTGGCAGGGTGGGATCTGAACAATGGCGGGATGATAAGACCTGAGCCGCCAACAGCGAACGCGCTTGCGGAGGCGTCGCGCTTTTGGGACGCCGAGGATGCAGGTCCCGGACGGTTCTTCGCTGTTGGAAACGTGGTGCGGTTCGATGCCTCAGCTGCGCCAGCGGACTTTCCCTACCCCCATGCCACAGAAGACAGGATCTTCGTCCCTGGGCCGAACACCGCCTTTCTGCGGCATTGCACGCACAGCCAAATCGCGCGGGCTGCCGCCGCGGGGATCTCCCCGTCGCTGGCGAAGGCTTTCGGCGGCGCGTTGAGGCGGGCGTACTCCGGGAAGGCCCACGTCGCCGCCGGCGCGCGGACGGGATCGCTCGACGCCATCGAGATCGCGCCGGCCCAGCTTTCGTTCTATGAGGATAATCCGTCTCCTGGGAAACGCCGGCTGCGCGCACGGATCCAAGAAGGTGGAATGGTGTACGACCTCTCGGTTCCCGCCGACGCGGCCAGGAGCAGCTTCCTCGCCGGTGGGATCGCTGCATTGAACGAGGACGTGCGGGCAAGCAAACGCATCCATGTCCGCATCGGTTTGTGCCGTCCTTTCCAAGCCATGCCCGATCATTGCTACGCCCAGGTGAACGGCTTGTATTTCCTGCCCTAGCCGCCGCGGTTGGGGGCTCGAGGCCGGGTGATCACCCCGTGGAGGATGTTGGCCACCTCCGGTCTGGCGGCCCCCTGACTGGATTCGTGATCGGCGCCACCCGCCTGAGGGCCAGCGGCGGAACGACGGCCGATCCATTGCGCCGGTGCGGGCGCCAATCGACCCCTGACCGAGAGCCTGAGCCGCAGAAGGGCCATCGCCGCCGGCCGCCGTGTCCCGATCACCCCGAATCGTGGGCCATGCCCGTGGGAGGCGGGGCGGCAGAAAAGGCGGTCATGCGGCGACCGCCTTGCCACGTTCTCCCGACAAGCTCGAAATCTCGGCGCATATCCTGGCCCTTCGACATTCCAGCAACTCGCGCCAAGCCCAGCGGCCCGCTTCAACCACGTGTTAATCGCGCTGGGATATCTCAGACCGGAAGCGGCCCACATTCATATGTTCTTGCTTTGTTCCGGCGCCCAGCGTAGCCTTGTCCACAGACAAAATCGGCGGCTGCCAAAACTGACCGGGGGCGGGTGTGTTAGTGAAGCGAGACAGTGCGCCGCACCGCACGAACTGAAGGAGCCCACCGTGGAAGCAAAATCTATCGTTTTGAAGCTCTTTCTCGACAGCTTGGGCGTCTCTTCGGACATCGCCTCGGTCGACGACAGGAAGCGGGTGCAGAAGGCGATCTACTTGGGTCAGCTCACCGGGGTCGACCTTGGCTACCGGTACAGCTGGTATCTGAAGGGGCCCTATTCCACGAGCCTGACACGCGACTACTACAACCTGGCCGAGGAGATCGCGGCCGGCAGCGATGATCACCAAGCCAAGGAGCTCAAGCCTGCCCTGAAGCAGAAGCTTGAGGCCGTCAAACCCCTGATGAGCCCACCGGCGGGCATCGAGATTTCGCAGGAGAACTGGCTCGAGCTTCTCGCGTCCTACCATTTCCTCACCAACGTGAGCGGCAAAACGAAGCAAGGCGCCATCGAGGTTCTGCAGGCGCAGAAGCCCCACGTTGCATCCTATGTCGATATCGCCGAAAAGAAGCTGAAGGAGTTTGCCTTCTGAGGATGACATGGCCGATTACGACGCGCGAAGGATTGCGGATCCCGTTCATAACAGCATCGGCCTGAGCGACATTGAACTCGAGGTGCTCCGGACGCCCGCGTTTCAGCGCCTTCGGAACGTGAAGCAGCTCGGATTGGCCTATCTGGTCTTTCCAGGAGCGGACTACTCGCGCTTTTCCCACTCCCTGGGCGTGTGCCATGTGACGGGGCAGATCCTTGAAGCCCTCAACCGCAATCACCCTGACCTAAGGCTGTCGGACCGTGAGATCCAGCTTTACCGGTTGGCAGGACTGCTCCACGACGTCGGCCATTATCCGTTCTCGCACACGATGGAGCACGCGATCGCCGACTACTACGCGGCATCCCTCCTGGTGGGCGGCTCCGGTGGCGGAGATCCCGAAAAGCGCCTCAACCACGAGGAGGTGGGCAAACGCATTCTTCAGGAGGACAAGTCCGTCAACCAGGCGCTCCGCCGCGCCGGGGTCGATCCGGAGGACGTTTACGCGATCTTCCTGCGGGAGAGGCCTCCCGCTCTCGCCAATCTGGTGAGCTCGGACCTGGATGCGGACCGCATCGACTATCTTCTCCGAACGGCTCATCACACGGGGCTCCCGTACGGCTCGGTTGATCTGCCATATTTGCTGAGCCAGCTGAGGATCGACAACGAGAACAGGATCTGCCTGACGCCGAAAGCATTGAGGACAGCGGAGCATTTCCTGCTGAGCCGTTACTTCGACTATTCCCAGGTCGCCTTCCATAAGACGGTGGCGGCCCTTGAGCTCGTGCTGAGCGACGTGCTCAAGGTGCTCCTGAAGCGCAGAACCCTCAATTGCTCGGCGGCCGAGATCGGCAGGCGCATCACCGACGGGTCATGGGCCGGTTTCGATGACGCCACGGTGACGGTCCATATCCATAATCTGGCCAACGACGCCACCGACACCATCAATGCGGCCAAGGCAAGGTCCATCATCACCCGCAATCCGCCCAAGCTCGTTTGGGAGAGCAGCTACTTCGGAGAGCGGAAAGACACACAGCAGTTCTTGGCTCTGAAGAAGCTTGTGCAGTCCAGGATCCCGGAATGGTCCCAGCAGTTCGGCGTGCCCAAGGAGCTGTGGTGGGTGTGGGACAAGCCAGGCATCACCCTGACCAAGGCCGCTTCAAACCTGCCCATAGGATCGGCGGTGAGCGGGAACGAAAGGGACAGGGACCGGTATGAGCAGTCCATCCGCATCCTCAACCCAGACAACACCTCGCGAGACATCATGAACGTCCCACAGTCGCTCATGAGCGTGCTCGCCGACCGGGCCCTGTTCTCCCTTCGGCTGTACGTCCTGCTGGATCCCACCGAAATGGAGAAGCGGGCCAAGATCCGGGATGTCATCGAGAAGGAAATGGCATAGCTCCTTGCAGGGCCCTGCGCGACCACGGCGTTCCACCCGTCGGGCACGCTGACGGCTCTCCGGGTGCCGCTTTTTCGACAGGATCGATCTGGGGCCAACAGGCGGGGCCCTGCGCCGGCCGGCTGCCCTGCGCCACGCCAGAGACAGGCGAGCGTGATGACATCAGGTTGGAGCAGCCTGCAAGGGTTTGCCTGTAAGCTCATCGCCGGTTCCATTCCGGCACCGTGAAACTACGTGGAATCCGGACTGGAAATCGAGGAGGTATTCTTGGCAGGGCATGAGGCTGAGGTTCTCAGCGTGGGCCATTCCACGCTGTCATACGAACGGTTCCTTGCCCTAGTGCGCCAGGCCGGGGTCACAGCCGTTGCCGACGTGCGGAGCAGCCCCTATTCCCGCCACTTCCCCCACTTCAACCGGGAAACCTTGCAACGGGAACTCAAGGCGGATGGCATCGCCTACGTCTTCATGGGTGATCAGCTCGGTGGGCGCCCCAAAGAATCCCGCCTATTCTGTGATGGGGTGGCCGACTACGAGAAGATGGCCGGAATGCCGTCGTTCGGGGAAGGCCTGGATCGGGTGGTCGACGGCGCCCGCCGCTTCCGGATCGCCTTGATGTGCTCCGAGCACGATCCACTTGATTGCCATCGCTGCCTTCTGGTAGGCCGGGGCCTCGTTGGTCGCGGAGTGCCGGTGCGCCACATTCTGGGCAACGGCACGCTGATCAGCCACCATGACATCGAAGAGAAGCTCCTGAGCATGTCGGGACAAGCCGGAGACGACTTGTTCGCGCCACGTCCGGAACGGCTCGCAATGGCCTATCGCGACCGGGCGAGAAGGGTCGCCTTCACGGTCCCCTCTGCCCGCGCATCGGAGTAAAAGCTTGTCCCACGCCAGAGTCACGACGATCGGATTCACGCAAACGACGGCGCGGGGCTTCTTCGACCGCCTGTTGGAAACGGGCGTCAGAAAGGTTGTCGACGTTCGCTTGCACAACACATCCCAGCTGGCCGGATTCGCGAAGGCAGACGATCTCGCGTACTTCCTGGACCGCATCGGCGGCATCGAATACGTTCACCAGCCGCTGCTGGCCCCAACCGACGCCATGCTCAAATCCTTCAAGAAGGACAAAGGCGACTGGGGGGTGTACCAAGGCCGCTTCCTGGCACTGATGGCCGAGCGGCGCATCGAGGACAAGTTCAACCCTGAGATGTTCGAAGGTGCCTGCTTGCTGTGCTCTGAGGCGGCACCGCATCAATGCCATCGCCGTCTCGTGTGCGAGTACCTCAATGACAAATGGGGTGGCGCGCTCGACGTTCGGCACCTGTGACGGATCGACTGCGGACCCGACAAATCCCTTCACGCGAGACCTGATCGCACGGCATTTCCCAAGCGCCGCACAGCTCCAGCTGCTGCGCGAAGGACGGCGATGACTTCAGGGACACCTCGCCTGTTCGCGGAAGACACAGCACGGCCTTGCGACGGCTTGCCATGTTGGAGCCGCCGCGTCCTCTTTCCTGAACGGGCCCAGGGGTGAGCTATGCGTGCGCAAAGCTCTCCTCAGCCCGCGCCGCCGCCACTCCAGTCGCAGCAGGTACCGCCACGGTCAGCATTGTCCCCTCCCGGACAAGTCGCCCTTCCGCGAGGAGCGCGTCGACAACTTGGCTGATGACACCCCTGAGCTGGGCGCTGGTGGCCTTAAACCCGAGCAGCCGTGAAACGTGCTGCGCGACCTCGTCATCGGTGGCTCCCAGGTTGGTTGTCACAACCTGAACAACCCCGACGGCAAGCTCGCTCGGCGCGATCATCTCCGGCTTGCGCAGGCCCACCGACGCCACGTTCCGCCGGTCGCGAAGCCTGATCTGCGCTTGCGGATGGAGCAGGAACGGGCCCTCGCGCCGGATCCGGTCCCGCGCGGCGGCAAGCTTCACCCCCTCCTCCACGGCGGCCTGGATCCGCCCTCCGGCCCGCTGCAGGCTCCAGGCGCCCCTCAGGCGCGCCACAACCTCGTCGGCATGGATGGGCGCCTCCACCTTCACAACCTGCTCGACCAGGTCGGCCATGATCCCGATGGGCGTCTCATGCAGCTCGTACGCCCCAGGCCGGCGCAGGGTGGCCTCGACGTAGAGGTTCTCCGGGAGCCCGCCCTCCGCAACGTCGGCCAAGCCGATCTCGGTCACGTCTGCCCTCTCGATCGTGATGACCTCCACCGGCACGGCGCGATGGCGGTCGGCGCCGAACTCCAAGCGCGCGTCAAGTTCGGCCTTGGCGGCCTCGATGGCGGCAATGGTGCGCTCCAGCTGCTCCTGGGGACGCTGGAACCAGTCCGTGCTCCAGATCCGGTGGATGATCCAACCATGATCCTCCAGGACCGCCTGGCGCAGCCTGTCGCGATCCCGGGCCGACCTTGAGCTGTGATAGGCCGCGCCATCGCACTCGATGCCGATGAGGTACCGGCCGGGCCGTTCCGGATCCGCGATGGCGAGATCGATGAAGAAGCCCGCGATGCCCACCTGCGGATGGACCTGGTAGCCGCGGGCCTGCAACGCGTTCGCGACCTGCTCCTCGAAGATGCTGTCCATCTCCCGCCCGCTCGTCTGCGCCACCGAGAGGCGGCCGGTCCGCGCGTAATGCAGGAAGAGCTTGAACGCGAAGACCCCTTTGCCCTTGGCGCGCTCGAGATCGATGTCCTCGTCGGTGATCGACGCGAACACCTCGCAGCGGCGCTTGGCGCGGCTGATCAGGACGTTCAGGCGGCGCTCGCCTCCGTCGGTGCCAAGTGGGCCGAAGCGCATGGCCATGTAGCCCTGGGCGTTCTTGGCGTAGCCGACCGAGATCATGATCACGTCGCGCTCGTCGCCCTGCACGTTCTCGAGATTCTTCACGAAGAACGGCTCGCTCGGATGAGCGTGGAAGAAGTCCTCGGTGTCCGGGTTCAGCCGCCTGAGGACCTCGAGCTCGTCCTGGATGGCCCGGCGCTGCGACACCGAGAACGTGGCGACGCCGAGGGAGAGCTCCGGATGCGTCTTCGCATGCCGGATGATCGCTTCGGCGACGGTCCGGGCCTCGACCACGTTCGTCCCCGCTCCCCCCGAGTCGAAGACACCGTTGGGAACGTGGTGGAACCGCAACCCCATCCCGGCTTCCTGGGTGTAGGGACTGGGCACGATGAAGAGCTTGTTCTCGTAGAACTGGCTGTTCGAGACCGCGATCAGGGACTGATGTCGGCTGCGGTAATGCCAGCGCAGCATGCGCTGGGGAAGCCCTCTGGCCGAGAACAGGCCGAGGATGCTTTCGATGTCCGCGACCTGGGCGCCCTCGCCGTCGTCGTCCTCCGCTTGGCCTCCAGTCATCTTCGCGAAGAATTTTGTTGGCGGGAGCTGACGCTCGTCGCCGACGACGACGACCTGCCGGCACCGCGCGATCGCGCCGAGCGCATCGACAGGCTGGATCTGACTGGCCTCGTCCATGACGAGAAGGTCGAACGTCATGCGCCCCGGGGTCAGGAACTGCGCCACCGACAGCGGGCTCATCATCAGGACGGGCTTCAGGGCCTGGATCGCAGGTCCGGCCTTTTGCATCAGCTGGCGGATCGGCATGTGGCCGCGCCGCCGCGCCATCTCCCCGCGCAGCACGCCCACCGGCCCCGCGCCGCCCTCCCGTGGAGGGATCCGGCGATGATGCGCCCGCACGACCTCCAGACTTGCCGCACCGATCCGCTCCCGGTCGAGACTCGCGAACTCCCGGGCGAGCCGGCCATGGAGATTGCCGTCGAAGCGACCGAGCTCCGGTTCCTTCGTGACGAACTCGGACAGCATCCCCTCGTAATAAGCCATCTCGAAGGTGGCGTGCGCGGCCGGGGTCTCGAGCCTGCCGTCAGCGAGGTGGTCGATGAGGTTGCCGAGGCCCAGCGCGTGGCCGCGATCGGCACGCTCGCGGTACGACACCCATTTGGACAACTGCTCGGTGTTGGCAAGCCAGAGCCCCAGCCGTTCCGACACGCCGGACACAGGCATCGCCCCGTCGGAAGCCACCCCGAACAGCGCGGTCGGCCCGGCCTTCAAGGACGCGAAGAGCTCGCGAAGATCGGCCGCGATCCCGGCCGCATCCTTCTCGGCGCGGTGCGCACCTTCGGCGAGCTCCCGGCGCTCCGGGAGCCGGGCCGCAAGGAAGCGCAAGGTCCCATGGCGTGCGATCCAGTCGACGGCGGCCGACAGGCCCGCCCAGTCGGACGAGATCCCCTTCCATCCCTCCTGGAACGCGGACTGCCCCAGGTCCTGCCGCCCGTTGATCGCGTGAGCGACCTGCTGCCAGGCGAACAGCCTTCGGATCAGCTCGAGGCGCTCCGCCAAACGCTCGGGCACGGTGCGCAGAACCTGCCGGCTCAGGTCGTCGGCAGCCACGAGGGCCCGCGCACGACCATCGATGAGACCGAGATTCGCATGTTCGATTGACGCCGCGCCGTCAAAGGCTGACGGGGCGACCGAACCGAGATCGGACCAGAGCGACCTCAGAAGGGGCGCGATCTCGTCGAGCACCCGCTGGAGCTGGGCCGACCGCTCCCGCACCTCGGAGCGCTCCGCGAGCCGGCCGGCGATCAGGCGCGGCTCGGCGCCAAGACCGCGCAGTGTCCTCATCCAGTCCACAAGGGCGCTCAGAGGAGCCGAAGCCGACCGCTCGCCGCGCCAGTCGGCGCCGAAGGCCGACCGGCCAAAGGCATCCCCATCCCGAATGGCTTTCGCGGCGGCTTGTCCCTTCATGAGCTGGTCCAGCAACGCGACCAGATCCGGCGCCGGCACGTCCGGCGTCCGGACGATCGTCCGCACCAGGGCTCTCGCCTTGCGCCAGTCGCCGTTGAGATACCGGAACAGCCCGGTATGCATCGCAAGCGCCTGCCGCGCGGCAGCGACGTCGGTGTTCCAGGCCACGTCGAGCAGACGGTCGCCGACCTGGGCACGAACGGCCTCGAGGACCGCGACCGCTTCCGCGAGATCCCCGGCCTGTTCGACACCCTGGTCCCAGACGGCGGCAGCGAAGGCATCCGGGCTGGCGTCCGGGGCCGCGGCAACCCGCTCGCCCATCGACACGAGACGCGAGACGGCGGCGAACGTGTCGACCTCACCCGTCGCCCCCAATTCCCGCTTCAGCCGCTCCGCATCGGTCCACAGGCGCGGCAGCAGGTCCGCCAGTCGGCGCACGTTGTCGAAGGCGCCCGCGGGGAAACCCTGCGGCAGCCATGCGAGCTGTGCCTCCAGGCCATCGACCGACGTCTGGAGGGCCTCGGCCGAGACGGACCCCGCAAGCTCTTGACCCCGCCGCTCGAAATCGAAGCCCAGGGCCACGAGTCCCCTGATGCGGTCGGCGTGGTCGTCCCAGACCGGGTCCATGAGGGCTTCGGCAGAAAGGCTTGGTGCGGCGGCCAGCACATCCGCCAGCTCGCGAAGCGGCCTGATGTCATCGAAGACGATGGGCGCAGGGTGATCCAGTGTGCGGGCAAGTTCGCCGAGTTCGATCCGCAACGCGTCCACGCGCGTCTTCAGCCCTTCGATCCGGGGCACCAGCCGTTCCAGCGTCGTCGGGAGGATCATGTCGAGGCCGATCCCGTGCCAGGGATGGCGCACCGGCAATCCGATGTCCTCGATCCGCTGGACCAGCTCGTGCAGGATGCGGCGCCGCTCGCCAAGGTCGTCCGGCGACCACTTGGTCGCTCCGTCCAGCGTCAGGTCGACGGGGCGCTGGCCCGCCTGCCGCAAGCGCACGAGATGCCCGAGCACCTGGTAGGGGCTGAGCTCCGATGGCGCATGGCGGCGATGCATCCGGCCGGCATGCCCGTTCAGCACATCCCGTGCGTCCACCAGCCTGTTCATCAGCGCGTTGGGGAATTCCCCCCGCGGCGAGCCGAGATCCCATGTCCGCCGCAGCTCCTCGAGGAGGATCCGCTTGTTCGCCTTGTTGCTGTGGAGCTCAAGACAGGCGTCGCCGACACCTGCGCGGTCGAGGCGCCGCTTCACGACCTCCAAGGCGGCCATCTTCTCCGCGACGAAGAGGACCGTCTTTCCGTCCGCGACGGCGGACGCGATCACGTTGGCGATGGTCTGCGACTTGCCGGTCCCGGGCGGGCCTTGGATGACGAGGTTGCGCCCCTTGCGAACGTCATGGACCGCCAGCGTCTGCGAGCTGTCGCTGTCGACGATGTGCAGCATCTCCGGCGGCGAGATGTGGGCGTCGATGTTCACGTCCTCGGAGAGCAACGCGTCCTGTGCCGCGAACCCGTCCGCGAGCAGCGAGCGGATGATCGGCTGCTCCGTCAGCTTGCAGTCCGCAGGCCAGCTCTCGGGATCGAGATCGCGGTACATCAGGAATTTGGCGAAGGAGAAGAAGCCGAGAATGACATCGTCCGGGTTGACCGACCATTCCGGCTTCGTGGACACCGCCTCGGCGACGGCGGCCATGTACGCCGCCGGGTCGAAGTCGTCTCCTGCCTCGAACTCCGGCAGCTTGAGGGCGTGCACCCTGTCGAGATAGGCTTCAAGCGAGAGGTTCGAGGCCGGATCCTCCTGCCGCCACCGCAGGCGGAACTTCTCGCCCGCCGTGCCGCGATCAAGGCTGACGGGCAGGAGGATCAGCGGAGCGTACCGCACATTGTCCTTGTTGTTGGGGTCGATCCACTTCAGCGTTCCCAGCGCCAGGAAGAGGATGTTGACGCCCTGCTCCTCCTCGAGCGTCCGCGCGTCGTAATAGAGATCGAGCAGGCGTTTTTGGAGCCCCTTGGGGGTCATGCGCGTCTGGAGCCGAGTGTCGGAGTGGCGCCGTGACACGCCGCGCTCATCGGGCTCGTCCAGCTCCTCGGGCTGCGCCAGTTCAGCGGGGGCGGAGTCCTCTTCCGCTCCCACGCCGTCGCGGTCCTCGCGCCCTGGAACGAAGGTGAACGGTTTCCCGTCCCGCACCAGCAGCCGGAAGATCTCCGCGGATTTCTCATCGACGATCTCGATCGATTTCACGCTCTTCGAGAAGCGCGGAACGTTCAGGAGACGGTTCCGGGCAGAGAGGTCGAGGAGCTCCATCCTCGCCCGATCGAGCTTCGCCTCGAGTGGCAAATTGCTTTGGAAGATGGATGTTTCTTCAGCCGTTGACATGAAAACCACAGAAATCTTGTGAGCCGCTTGGAATGTTCCCAAACTAGATCGCAACTCAGAACCGGCTTCAACCTGCGAACGGGCGCTTGGTAAAGAGAGACCGCCGAAATCATCCGGGTGTAGCGCGAAGGCTTCACCTTTGGCCGGACGGACGCCTTGGACCGATGGCCCGGGCCGGCCTGAAGGCCATGCCCCGCGCGTCGCGGTGTCACCAAATGGCCACGGAATCCGTCGGAGCGGCCCCGTTCCTTTTCCGTTCACTTGCCGATGACCGCGGCACTGCCTCAAGCTGGCCACAGGGGCCGCAACAACCAGTCAAAACAGCCCCTGAGCGGGGGCACATGCGTTTCATCCATGCGGCGGATCTCCATTTGGACAGCCCGCTCTCGGGGCTGAGGGAACGCGCGGGCGAGCAGGCGGAGAAGCTCGTCGGCGCGACCAGGCGCGCGTTCGAAAAGCTGGTCGACTTCGCCGTCGAGGAGAGCGTCGACCTGGTCGTCATCGCCGGTGACGTGTTCGACGGCGACTGGCCCGACCACGGCACGGGGCTGTTCTTCGTGAAGATGCTCGCCCGCCTCGACGCCGCCGGGATTCCGGTCGCGATGATCCGGGGCAACCACGACGCGGCGAGCGTCATCAGCAAGCGGCTGAGTTGGCCCGCCAACGTCCGGGAGTTCTCAAGCCGGTCGCCTGAGACCTGGACACTGCCTGAACTCGGCGTGGCCATCCACGGACAGAGCTTCGCCGACCGCGCGATCCCGCAGAACCTGGCGGCCGGTTACCCCGATCCGGTGCCCGGCCTGTTCAACATCGGCATCCTCCACACGTCCGCGACAGGGCGCCCGGGGCACGACACCTACGCGCCCTGCGAGCTGCGCGACCTGGTCTCCAAACGCTACGACTACTGGGCCCTCGGCCACGTGCACACCCGCGAGGTGCTGTGCGAGGATCCGCATGTGATCTTTCCGGGCAACCTGCAGGGAAGGCATGTCAACGAGCCCGGGGCCAAGGGCTTCACCCTCGTCACCGTCGAAAGCGGGCGCGTCCGCCGGATCGAGCCGGTCGCGGTCGACGTGGTGCGCTGGGCCCGCGTCGCCGTCGATGTGTCGTCCGCCTCGGCCCTGGACGAGACCTGCCCGCTGATCGGACGGGCATTGAAGGCGGCGGTTGACGTGGCGGATGGCCGGATGCTCGCCGTCCGCCTCGTCCTGACCGGCGCCAGCCCGGCCCACCGGGTTCTCGCGGGTGACCCGGAGCGGCTCGAAGCCGAATGCTCCTCCCTTGCCCTGCAGGCGCAGGGCGACGTCTGGATCGAGCGCGTCGAGGTCAACACGGTCCTCCCTGCCATGGCGCCCGCGCCCAGCGAAGGGTTCAACGATCTGGTCCAACTCCTGCACGACGTCAGGGCGGATCCCGACGAGAGCGCGGCGATCCGGGACGCGCTCGAACAGGGTCTGGGCAAGCTCCCCGCCGGTGCCCGCTCGAAGTCGGGCCTTGACAACCTCTCCCCCGAACAGCTTGAGCGCATCCTTGCCGACGCGGAAGCGCTCCTCTTGCACCACCTCGCGACCGAGCCGGTTCAATCATGAAACTTGAGACGCTCACCTTGGAGCGATATGGGCGCTTCGAAGACCTGACCCTGGATCTGGCAGGAAAGGACGTTCAGCTGCACATCGTCTTCGGTCCGAACGAAGCCGGCAAGTCGACCGTGCTGTCCTCCGTCGCCGACCTGCTGTTCGGCATCCCGCTGCGATCCCCTTACGGGTTTCAGTTTGATTACAACCAGATGCGTGTCGGAGCGACCATCGTCAACGATGCCGGCGAGCGCCTCTCGTTCAAGCGCCGCAAAGGCCGGGGAACGTCGGGAACGCTCCTGTCGCTGCAGGAAGCCGCGCTCCCGGACAATGCTCTCTCCCGTTATCTCGGGACCGCCGACCGGGAGCTGTTCGAGCGGATGTACGGCCTCGACCACCAGCGGCTGCGGGCGGGTGGCAAGAGGATGCTGGAAAGCGGCGGCGATCTGGCGACCAGCCTGTTCGAGGCCGGCAGCGGCCTCACACGGGTCGGGGACGCCCTTCGACGGATCGAGGAGGAGATCGGCAGGCTCGGAGCCTTGGACCAGCGCAAGGCGGCGGGCAAGCCGATCTGGCAACAGATCGACCGGTTCACGAAGGCGCAGCAAGCGATCCGGGCCGACGCCCTCAGGACCGACGAGTGGCGGCAGGCCGAAGCGGGCCTGGAAGCGGCCCGTGCGAGGCGGCGCGGCCTCGATGAGGCCATGGCGCGGTTGCGGCGCAAAAGATCCCGGCTGGAGCGCATCCGCAGGGTCAGCCCCATCCTGGTGGCCATCCAGCAGCGGATGGACCGGCTGGCGGCGTTCAGCCCGATGGCGGCGCTCTTGCCCGAAAATTTCGAACAGGAGTGGCGCAGCCTGGACAGCGCCGCGCGCGAGGCGGCCATCGGAGCGAAGCGGACGGAGGACCTCCTGCGGCAGCTTGAGGCGGAGACGTCTGCGGAACCGCGACCACTGGGTCTTCAGGCGCGGGCCGAGGAGATCACGGCGTTGGGCGAGGCCTTGGGAGATTTCCGGAAGAAGATGGCGGACGAGCCGAAGCTCTTGCGCGACAAAGCCAACGACGACGGCCAAATCGCCGGGTATCTTCGACAACTCGGGCTGGCGTTGGATCCTGCCGCGGTCGAGGCCCACATGCCGTCGGTGCCGCTGATCTCCAAGCTGCGCGAACTGGCGCGCATGGGTCAGGCCGTGCTGAGCCGATTGGAGGGACTGGAAGCCGATCTCAAGGAGGCCCGGGAGGCGTTCGGGGCGGCGCAACGGAAGCTTCAGATGATTTCCGGATCGTCGGTTGACCCTGCTGATGCGACCGAGATGATGAACGAGATCCTTCAGCTTGGTGATGTGTCAGGCCTCCTTGCACAAGCGGAGGCCGACAACGCAAAGGCCAAACGGGATCTCGCTGAGGCGTTGGGGAGGGTTGCGCGCTGGACCGGTACGGCCGAGGAGCTCGCAGCGCGGCCCGTTCCCACGTTCGAACTTGTGGCAGAATATGAGCAGGCCTTTCGCAAGGCCGCCGACAGCCATGAGTCGGCGGAGCGCAAGCTGCTTGAGACCGAGAACGAGGTGCGACTGGTCAATGCCGAGATCATCGGCCTCGGCGCCACCGGCGAGATCCCCTCCCCGGCCGCGGTGAGGGCCGCGCGCGACCACCGTGACAAAGGCTGGCGGCTGGTCCGCGCACGTCTTGTCGATGGACATGAGACGCCCGTTGGCCAGCTGGCCGCCTTCGCCCCAAACGGCGACCTGGCCGGATCCTTCGAAACCGCGCTGCGCCACGCCGACGAGTTGGTGGACCGGCGAGAAAGCGAGGGGCACCGCGTCGCGCGCCTGACTGATCTTTCCGCACAGAAGGAACGGCTTGCGGTCGCGTCGGACGCCGCGCGGAGCGCCTGGGAGCGGGCACAAACGGATTTGGGTTCTCTTCAGGACCGTTGGACCGCGCTTTGGGCGGGCTGCGCCACCAATCCAGGAACACCCGCTGAGATGTTGGCTTGGCTCCGACAGCGAGATGAGGTTGTCCGTCAGCTGACGGCCTGCCGGAAGACCGAGGAGGCTCTGGATCAGAGCCGGGCCACCGCGGCCGATGCACGCCGTCACCTGATCCAGGCGGCGGAGCTGCTCGGCGTGTCCGATGAGCCCGCGATGGAATTTTCGGCTCTTCTCCGCCGCGCGCGGCAGGCGCACGCGACAGCTCTGAAGACATGGACCGAGCGCCAAGCCCTGACCGCATCCCTGCAGGACAGCCAGCACCGTGTTGCCCGTCTGGAGGGGGAGGCCGAGCGCGCAGCGGCCGAGCGCGCGGGGTGGCTTGAACAGTGGAAGGAGGCGGTCAGCCGCCTGCAGCTCTCCGCTGACGCGTCGCCCGCGGAGGCCGATGCGGCCCTGTCGATTTGGGACGCCATACGCGACCGGTCCACGAACCGGTCCCAGACCGTCCGCCGACTCGATGGCCTGCGGAAGGACCTGCAAGAGTTCCGCGGCAAGCTGCAGTTCCTGCATGCCTCGCTGGGCGCCATTGTGGCTGACATCGAAACAGCCGATCCCGAGAAGGCTGTCCGGACGTTGCACGAGCGGCTCCGGGACGACATGCTCCGGACCGAGAAGCTTGCGGAACTCGCCCGCCGCAGCGAGAAAGCGCGCAAAGCTCATGCCGACGCGCTTGAGGCCGCCCGTGCCGCGGACGAGCGAAAGGCCCATCTGCTGCGGCAGTACGGACCATATGCCGAGGCCGACCCGCTTGCCGCCGCTGCGGAGGCGCAGGAACATCGCAAGATCGCGAGTGAGCTCGCCGAGAAGCGGAACGAACTTGCCCAGGCGGGTGATGGCCTTGACGAGGTCACGTTGCGGCATGAGGCGGATTCCATCTCCCCTGATGAAAACTCTGCGGAACTCCTGGCGACCGAGAACGAAGAGGAGCGCCTGGTTGGCGAGAGCCAGGCTGCGGCGCAGGCGGAAACCGAGGCGGAACGGCTGCTGCGCGATCTCGTTGGGAGAAAAGGTGCCGCCGAGGCCGCGCAGGAGTCTCAGAGCGCTGTTCTTGGGATCGGCATCTGCGCCGAGCGCTGGATGCGCCTTGAGGCAGCCCGCCGCATCCTGGACCGGGCCATGGAGCGCTACCGTGCGGCCAACGAGCATCCGCTCGTGCGCCGTGCGAGCGAGATCTTTGGGCTGATTGCCGGGACAGGCTCCAACCCGTTCGAGCGGCTGGCCATTCGTTATCGGGATGGTGATGCCCCGACGCTGATTGGCATCAGGGCAGATGGATCCGACTGCGATGTCGAGGGAATGAGCGAAGGGACCCGTGACCAGCTCTACCTGGCGCTACGTGTTGCGACAGTCGAGCGGCACGTGTCCGAGAATGAGGCGCTTCCCTTCCTTGCCGACGATCTTTTCATCACCAGCGACGATGAGCGTGTCGTTCCAGGCCTTGCAGCACTCGCTGAGCTCGGCCGCTCAACACAGGTCATCCTCTTCACCCACCATCGTCATGTGCTGGAGGCTGCGTTCAACACCCTCCCACCGGGAGCGGTGGCGTTGCATCGTCTCCAGCCCTTGAGCAGGCCGGTGGAGCTCTTGGCGGTCGCCAGCTAGAACATGGATGAGAAAGGGAAAAAGGTCGGACCGGCTGGCAGGGATCGGAGCAATACTCAAAGCAACAGCACACCTGTTGTGGCTGATACCCAGCCCTGTTCCAGTCTCTGTTGGCTTCCTTGGCCATGAGCGAACTCCGGAGGGCGGCCCTCGAACCATCAAAGCTGGCCCGCATGGGACATGGCCGCCCGATGACGCTTCCGTCCTCTCACCTTGCGTGCCCCCTACACCCACGCCCCCGGTTTGAGGCCGGCAACGCCGGCGGCTGTCGCCAGGAAATGCGACCGAGGGAGCAGCGGCCGGGTCAAGTGGCGACACTTTGCTGGAGAGCCTGCTCGGTGGGGAAGCCGGGCATGACACGCGCATGCCGAAGGCCATCTGCGCTCATGGAGGCTGAAGCTGGGGAACGGGTCGGCCCCAAGCGCCCGCTTCCGTCATGCACGTGATGTTCAGTTCGGCGAGCTCACCACCCGGGCGTCAGCGCCACCGCATGGTGAAGAGTTCGCATATGCATGCCCCGAGGCGCACTGAGACATCCCTTGGAGGACGGGGAGGAAGCCTTCCGTTGCGCCCATTGCGCCTGCGGATGCATAGGCCTGAAGCGTACGCTTGCCTCCTTCGATGCTTTGCTTTGGACATCCCATCACGCCGCGACCTGTGTCGAGCGTGAGACGAAACGGCTCCCGGCAAACACCAGCCTCGGCACCCGAAGGGCTCGATCACAACAAGCGATCAGGCGACAACCTTGATCTGGCTGCTCACACAGCGGATCTGCTCCCTAGGTATGCGGGAGGCTGGCCTTGAATTCGACCGGAAGCGTGTCCTCCTGGTGAGGAGTGCCGTCATGGGTGAGGTCCTCATCTCGGAAGACGTGATCGAGGTCCGTCGCGTTGTCCCAATCGGCGCAATAGTAACCATCATCCGTCGGGAACGGATTGTCGTGGATAGGAGAGCCGCAGGCATCACAATGGTTTGCGAAAGCATGACGCGCGCGCCGATATCCGGGCGCGCACTCCTGGATCGCCTTGAGGGATGCTGCGTCCATGGTCCGGATATTCTCGTAGACCATGACAAGGTTAGGGTCTTGAAATAGCCCGTCTGTATCGTCGTAGCGCCCGGCGAAGACGGCAATCCTGGTTTCGGCGTTGCAGGTCGTCGACGAGCAGCGTCTACGGCCGTGGATGATGAGGTGAGGGCGTAACGAGCGCATGGCCTGTTCCTTGCTTTGTGCCGCGCCGCTTATCAGTGAGAAAACCTAACATCGCCTTTACCGACAGGCGCAAGCGCCGGATCCTGCAGTCGGGAAGCGATCGAAAGCAGCTCAAAAGCAGCTCACTTCCGCCAGCTCTCATATTTGCCGTCCGGATTGTGGAAGGCCTTCAGCGATGGCTTGGTCTGCAATGCGCCGATCCGTTCGCTCAGCTTGGCCAGTTCGTTCGCGGCCCCGGTCTTCCACCCGTGCCGGACCGCCCATGACTTGATTTTGTCCGGCTCGAACGCATGTCCCTTGGCGCATAGGATGCGCAGCGTCTCGTTTGCGTGCTCCTTGTCGCGTGGGTTCAAGCTGCCGTGTGACAGGTTGATCGAGGCGGACAGCGCCGTGAGCGCCTTCTCAACCACAGGATCAGTAATAAGGGGAGCGGGAGCGCTTGGTTGCTGCCCGTGGATCAGCGTGCCCCAGCGCGCGATCCAGCCGTCGATCTGGCCGGGCATCTCAGGGACAGCGACGATCCCGACAATGCCGCTCAGACCATCAAGCGCATCCAACATACCGTCGTCCGCATGGTAGGCGATGATCACCGCGCCGCGCGCCGAGCCGCGCACGGTCTGCAAGGTCGCGTGGCGAAGCCGCCTTCCCGATGGAAGAGACAGATTTTTCCCGGCCAGCAGCGCCGTGGCGGCTCGTTCGCCAATGTGGCTCGCCAAGCTCGTGTGCTTCAGCTGCTGCTTGGTGTGCGTCAGCAGGACGAAGTCTTGTGGCGCCGGTTGGGCCTGAGCGCCTATAGCATCCGCATAGCGGGTCGCAAGCGACCATGCGGTTGGATCGTCGCTATCGACTGGAATCACGACCCGGGCAGGTAACGACATGAAGGATCCTCCACAAAATGATCATCGGCAGGTCGCGGGTTCGAACCTGCCGATTGACAGCTCACTCGACAACCCGGCTCACATGCCGGGAACGGTTTCCTCTGGGCCGTTTCCCGGCAAAAACAAATGGGCGAAAAGCTCCGCTCGGCTGCGCCCCCCGCAGGGGCACATCGTGACAGAGCAGGTTCAGCAGACGCTCGCCAGGCGCTCGCCCACGCATCGGGCGGGCGTCCTCACAGGAATGCCAGCGGCCCTGCAGGGCTCCTTCGTCAGCCACTTGGGCGCGGCCACTGACTGCCAGGTCTCGCTGATGTGTCCGTCCAACATAGGTTCGACTTGTTCGCGCGACAGGATCTTTCTCTGATGCTTCCGCCTGAACCATTGCGCTCGGGTCCCTGTGCCGCTTTCGGCTAATCGTTTCGCCTTGAGCCGGCAACAGCTTCGAGCAACCTCCTACGGCAATTCACCAAGATTGTCAGCGATCTCCATTTGACATCCTCCCCTGCCTGAAGGCAGGGGATTCCTACCGCGTCCCAACCCTAGTGGAAGGGGGAGATCGCTTCGGCGGGTTCCTGGGCCATCGCCCCAACGGGCGAAGTGTCTCCGCAGGCTAACCGGGCAAGCCCTGCCCTTTCGATGTTCCACGCGCCGACCAGGTCGGCGTGTTCCTCAAAGCCGCAGGCCACGCAGGCGAAGCGCACCTGGGTCCTGCGGTTGTCCGCGTCGACGTGGCCGCACAGCGGACAGGTGCGGCTCGTGTTGCGCGGGTCGACGGCCACGAGCCATCCGCCTTGCCAGTCCAGCTTGTAGCCGAGGTAGCGGATGAACGCTCCCCAGCCCTGGTCGAGGATCGCCTTGTTCAGCCCGCTCTTCTGCGCCACGTTGCTGCCCGGGTTCTCGACCGTCCCGGCCGCGCTCGCGGTCATGGCCACGATGTTCAGGTTCTCGACGATGACGACCGCGTGGCTCTTGCTGATCGTGGTCGAGACCTTGTGCAGAAAATCGTGGCGCATGCGCGCGATGCGGGCCTGCTGTGCCGACACCCTGGCCTTGGCCTTCTTCCAGTTCTGGCTGAACTTCTCCTTCCTCGTCATGCTGCGTTGCAGCCGGGCGAGCTTGCCCTCCTGGGTGCGGAAGGCGTCGAGCGCCTCCACCACGGTGCCGTCCGACAGGGTGGCAAAGCGCTTCACGCCCAGGTCCAGCCCAACCCATGTGGCGGAGGGGGGAATGGGCTGCTCGACCTCGCGCTCGGTCTGGATCGAAACGAAGGACTTCCCATCCTTGTAGGAGACGGTGACCTGTCCGATCTCGCCCGGCACAAAGCGCGAGGCGCGGTAGCGCATCCAGCCGATCTTGGGCAGGTAGATAAGCCCGTTCGGCTGGTCGAGATGGACGCCCTGCGGGAAGCGGAACGACTCGTTCTTGCCCTTCTTCTTGAACTTCGGATACTCCGACTTGCCCTTGAAGAAAGCGTCATACGCACGGGTCAGGTCCTTGAGGGCCTGCTGCAGCACCTGGGATGGGATCTCGTTGAGCCACGAGGTCTCAGCGTCGTCCTTCCAGCGTTTAAGCTCGGCGCAGAGGTCAACATAGGTGAGGTGCTTCAGCCCCTTGGCGTAGCGCTCCTTCTGCAGCGCCAGGCCGCGGTTGAACACGTAGCGGCGGGCGCCCCGGCACCGGCGCATGAGCCTGTCCTGGGCGCCGTCGGGCCGGAGCTCGAACCGGTATGACTGCAGGCGCTGCATAGCTTGACCGTAGGATCAAACCGTGAACAGTGTCAAGCCGCCTGTGGCGGCTGCGCTGTCCATCCCCGCCGTGAACGGCGGGGCCTTTCGCGCTTATTGGTAAGTTCAAGATCCTTCCCGGAGACGTCAGCGCAGTCGTTCGATCCTGCTGCCGATTTTTACCTTGACGACGGCGAGCACGGCTTCGATGGGCACGATGAATTTGTCGGAGTTGCGACTCACCCTTGGTTTGGGCGTTGCCGCAGCATCATAGATGATCATGTCGCCTTCAGATCTGATGTCGACGCCTGAACCGCTTCGGTAGAGGATATGCGTACTCGTTCCGATCGCAAATCGACTTGTGGAGCGCGGGCCGCTTCACCATACTTGGTGATGGTCCTGGCTTCTAGCTCGTGCCGTGGACCCTCGGCTCATGAAGCCGAGTCGACCGGCACGTACCAGGCATGGCGCTCACACGGCATGGAGCTTCGATCCGAGCCCTACTGCCGGGCCTCTCCGGACACCTCGGCCACGCAACGCGCCGTGATCTCCCGCACAAGATAGTCCTCGTCGGTGATCGGCAGCATCCGAAAAGCGGTCGCGTCCTCCTGGTTGTAGCGATAGGTCGCGCCCATGTAGACGCGTTCGTACGAGCCACTCTCGTTCACGACCCAATCTCCAGCATTCCCGACCGTGTCGATCAGTCCAAAGGGGCTACGCTGGTCCGGGTACGCATCGACCGGCTTCAAAGCCGGAGGCGGCGCGCCTTTCTCCGGCAGGCCCGGCACATTGGCCCGGCGCTCGTCGAACTGGTTGCCCCAAGGGTAGACCCGTCCATCGACCCCGCGCACCGCGAGCTCCCACTCGAGGTCGGTCGGCAGCCGCATGTTGCGCGACCTGCAGTAGAGCTCCGCTTCATGCCGCGTCATCGGCGCGGGACAGGTCTCGCACGGCAGCTCACCCAAGCCGACGGCGATATCGCTCGCGGCCCCGACGCGCGGCGAGGTGCCGGCTTCGATGGCCCCGAAGATCGCGCCAAGATCTTGGTTGAGCGAACGAAGCTGCCCCAGGCCGACCGCGTCCACGGCGGAGCTGCGCTGTCGTGCGCTCAGCACGAAGGAGTTCTCCCTGGCGAGTTCGCCCTGCTGAAGCAAACCCTCCGCGATTTTCAGGTATTCGACCACCGTCGGCGGCCTGACGTCGATCCAAAATGCACGCGAATTCGACCTGCGTCCGCTTTCGCGTCCCTGAAACCAGTCGGTGGCGGGGATGAAGGCCATGCCCGGATGCGCGCGCACCGCATCGGCGGACGGGAGCGTCAGGCTGAGCGACTTGGCCGCCGGGTTGAAGCTTGGGGCCAAGTTCAAGTGGAAGGCAAGTGCGCGCTCGGCGCCATCGCCAAAGGCGGCTTGGACTCGAAGGAGCACGTTCGACGCCGGCACCCAAAGCCGGACACGATTCCCGTCGATCGGCTTGTCGGCTAGCGCTCGGCTGTGATTGCGTGTCGGGTCCTCCTCGGAAGCGACGAGGCGGATGTCCCGCGCGGTGCTTGGGAGGCCCGCGAGGTCTATCTCGACCAGCGTGTGGGTCCAATAGAACCAACCGAGCGCAACCAGCAGCACTGCCGCGAGCGCACCGGCCCCGAGCAGCGCGTTGCGAATGATCGTGACGGTGCGCTCGCGGCGGCGTTCACCCGGAACCATGCCGCGGGACAAGATGATCCCGCGGCCGTTCATCCGGTAGCTGACCGTCTGGCCACGCAGGACACCGTCCTTGTCAAGACGTTCGGCGACGTCGCTGACCAAGTGGACAAGGTCGACGGTGTCCTTGCGCCCCGAGAGAGCCTCCATGAGGGCGAGGCTCAACCGGCTTGCCCGTTCCCCGGTGAGAGCGATGGCCTTCTCGTCGGCACCGGAAGCATATACCACGAGCCGGGGGCTGCGAGATGGATCGACGAAATCGTCGAAGGCGGCCGCATGGCAGCAGTCGAGGACGAGGATGGTCCGGTCGGCGGCCGAAGGCGGAACGAGCCTGTCCAGCAGCGCGCGGGCGTCCTCCAGGATCGATTGGCCGTCGAAGCGGCTCGCCGTTTGCGGGCCGTCCGAGCCAGGCCAAGCATGGCCATAGGCATAGACCAGGAGAAGCCCCGCGGCGGGTGGTTCGGCAGCCACGCCCCCGTCCAGCATTGCGAAGGCGCCCTGGTCGGACAGAAACGGCAAGAAGGCTGATCGTACCACTTCGGCGACGGCAGCTGGATCAGGCAGGACGTCGAGCGTCTTGTCCGGCGGGTCGCCGTCGAGCGCAGCGAAGAGGATGCGGTCGAGCTTCTTCATCAGCTGGTCACCAGCGGAAGAAATTTCGGAGCGAGGCCTCGCCCGCGCCCTGGTGCGCCACGGCGGACGGCAGGTTGGCGATCAGCTTCTGCACGATCACGGGCGTGGCTGCCCCCAGGTGGAAACAGAGCAATGCCGATGCCGTCCCCTGAATGTAAAGCAGCGGCATGATCCCTCCAAGGAGAATCATGCCGGCGGTCGTGATCCAGTAGACTGGCTTGACCTTGTATTCGTCGAGTTCCTTGGGCTTTCGCGACAAGGCGTACCAGTGCAGCAGCTCAGCCGCTGCGCCCCCGGCGAGGGCAACCAGAACCTGCGCCAGCAACGTATCCAAGACCATCCACTGTCCTCCGACTCTCTCCAGCGCCCAGCCCTTGTTCACGCCAGGGTAGTCGATTGCGGGCGGTTTGCAGATACCGGCGTGTGCGGGCCACCATGCTCCATTGTGTGCTGATAGCTGAAGCTTGTCATTCCAAGCCTCTAATCCGTTGATCCAATGGAAACCGATTTGGCCTTGTCACCAGGTCTGATCGCCGAAAGCAGTGACGTTTGCCGGCGGCTCGTAGCCGGCTTCTTTCGGTCTTCCCCGCTCAGGTGTCGGAACCGGGTACAGCTGCAGCATGCTTCATTGAGGATGATCTGATGCCATGACGAACGATCCGCCCGATCCAAAAAGCCCCTAGGTTTGCCCACTGCATCCAGCGGCCTCGACTGGCTCACGTTCAAGGTGCCCGTCGCGGAGGATGGCGCGCTGGAGGAGCACGCGTTTCCATGGAGAAGTCTGGAATGCTCCCGGCTGACCTCGTGAGGCGATCGCCGTGGTCACGTCCACACGTCCGGTCTCACCCGGGCCACTTCAAGAGCTTTGATCCAGCCAACGAGACGTTCGAAATCGTTGTTCCGGGGCTGAATGAGGCCGGCTCTTAGGCATCTCTGGAACATTGCGGAGCGTCAGCAGGCCGTCTTCTTGCCTGCGCTGAGTGGGGCCCCTGCCCGGTTCAGGCCTGTTCTCATCGGGTACCGCCAAGATGCCGTCCAAGGCGCTTCCGCACGAAGGGATGATAACCTTCTGAATGGGGGAGCACGGAGGACAATGTGGACCTGAAGACTCGTTTACTCACGAACCAGGAAACGCCGCCAGACGCCTAAGCAAGGCGGTTCAGGGTCTCGGCTACGATGGCTTGCAGGTCGTCCAACCGGAACGGCTTGCGCAGGACGGGAACGTTATGTCCGGCCACGCTCTCGATCGCGGCTGTCTCGGCATAGCCGCTCGCAAACACGATTGGCAGATCGGGCTGCCGCTCGCGTGCAGCCTTGGCAACCTCGGCTCCGTTCATGCCGGGCATGGCGAAATCGACCATCAACAGGTCGGGGTTGCCGGCGGCCAACGCCGCCAATCCGGCTGAGCCGTCAGCAGCCTCCAGAACCCGGTAGCCCAGGGTCTCAAGCGAAGCGACAAGCATGCGCCGCATGTCGAGGTCGTCGTCGACGACGAGGATGGTCGCCGCAGGCCCCGCTGTGGCGTCGCCATCTGCCTCCAGCTCAACACCGGCTTCGATCCGAGTGTCTGTCTTCGGCAGATAGAGGCGCACAGTGGTGCCTGTGCCCGGCCGGCTCTCGATTCGGACCGCCCCACCAGCCTGTTGCGCGATGCCGTACACCTGGCTCAGACCGAGGCCTGTGCCCTTGCCCACCCCTTTCGTTGTGAAAAATGGATCGAACGCCCGCGCCATCACCTCTGGCGACATGCCCACTCCAGTGTCGGTCACGGAGAGTTCAACGTATTCGCCCGCGCCGAGCTCAATGTCGTTGTTGACGCGGCGCAGCACCGTGGCGATCGTAAGCTCGCCACCATCCGGCATGGCGTCACGCGCATTGATGGCGAGGTTCAGCACAGCCATTTCGAGCTGCGTCGGATCGGACAGTACCGGCTTCTGCCCCTCCTCCAGGTGAAGGTTTAGACGCACCATGGGGCCGAGTGCTTGCGTCAGCATCTCGCGCATGCCCACAACCAGTTCAGAAACGAGCAACGGCTTGAGCTCGATGCGCTGCGCGCGGGAGAAGGCGAGAAGCTGGCTGGTGAGCCTGGCCCCGCGCTCGGCCGCCTGCAGGCCGGCCTCCGCGAAGCGGCGCACCCGATCCGTGTCGGTGGGCTTGCGGCGGATCAGGTCGAGACTGCCCACGATTGCGCCCAAGAGATTGTTGAAGTCGTGCGCGATGCCGCCGGTGAGCTGCCCGACCGCCTCCATCTTCTGCGACTGCCGCAGCGCCTCCTCGGCCATGACCTGCTTCGTCACGTCGCGCCCGCTGCCGACGATGCGGTCAATCCTGCCATCCTGCCCGCGCAGCGGCGCCAGCACCGTGTCCCAATGCTGGGTCTCGCCAGCCAACGTCACGGTTTCCCGATAGCTGATCGGGACGCCTGCTTCGACCGCGCGCCGGTAGTTCGCCGCAACGGCCTGGGCCACCTCCGGCGGCAGTTGCTCCTCCAGCGGCTTCCCGCGGATGTCTTTTGTGCGCAGGCCGGTCGCGGCCTCGTGCGCCGGGTTGAGCTCCTCCAGCGTAAACCGGCCATCGGGCCGCACGCCGACAACGAACAGTGCCTCGGCGGTGGTCGAGAAGTAGGCCCGGTAGAGCGCGTCCGCCTCGCGCCTGGCGGCCTCCGCGGCCTGGAGCGCCGCCCGGGTCTCCCGCTCCTGCGTGACATCGCGCCCGACGCAATAGATAAGATCCCCTGTCGGTTGGATCACCCAGGAGATCCAGCGCCAGCTCCCATCCTTGTGGCGATAGCGGTCTTGGAAATTGGTGGTCGGCCGCCCGGCCGCCAGGCTGGCAAGTTCCCCGGCCGTGCGCTCGGCGTCATCAGGATGTTTGATCTCGGCCGCATTGCGCCCTGTCAGCCAGTCGAGCGGCCAGCCGAGCAGGCGCTCCCAGGCCGGATTCACGCTGACGAGGGTGCCGTCGACACGCGCGACGCACATCAGGTCGGGGGAGAGATTCCAGATGCGGTCGCGCTCGCGTGTGCGCTCCTCGACCCGGCTTTCCAGCGTCTCGGCCTGGGCGCGCAGGCGCTCCTCTTGCCGGTGTTGATCGGTGACGTCGATGTTGATGCCGGCCACGCGCACCGGCCGGCCGTCGGGCCCCACCACCGCGATGCCCTGCGAGCGGATCCAGCGCAGCTCTCCTCCAGCGGTGTAGGCGCGGAAGTCCATTGAGAACGCTTCGCCCTCGTCCGCCGCACGCCGGGCGGTCGCGTCAGCCCAATCCCGGTCATCCGGGTGCACAGCGGCCATCCAAGCGGTGTAAAGGTCTGTCGTCCGTGCAGGGTCGAAGTCGTAAATGGCGTAGAGCTCCGGCGACCAGATCAGCTGGTTGGAGCGCACATCCCAGTCCCAGACCGCCGCGCCCGCCGCCTTCTGTGCAAGGGAGAGCCGCGCTTCGCTCGCCCGCAGCTCGTCCTCGGTCCGCCTGCGCTCGGTGACATCGGTCACGACGCCGACGGCCCTGGTCGGCCTACCCTCTTCCAGGAGGAATTCGCAACGCAGGAGCAGCCATCGAACCGATCCGTCAGGCCAGAGATAGCGGTGCTCCGCCTCCATGAACCGCTCGCCGCGCTCCAGGATCTCATGGGCGATCGCCTGGAGCCGCTCGCGCTCGCCCGGATAGTAGCGCTCTCGCATCTCTTCCAGTGTCGGCGAGGCCTTTTCCGGAAAGCCGAGGAGCCGGTTCAGCTCGGGCGAGCCGGTGACCGTGTGGTGCACGAGATCCACCTCCCACACGGCCATGCGGCCGGCGTCGATCGCGAGCTGAAGCCGCTGGGCGCTGGCCCGCTCGGTCTCCTCGAGCCGACGACGCTCGGTGACGTCCTGGAGTGTGCCGATGTAGCGGATGGCACGGGTCTCTCCGCCGAACTCGCCGAACACGGCCTCACCGTGCGCCAGAACCCAGCGCAATGCGCCATCGGGCCTGACGATCCGGTACTCGTAGGGGCTCCTGTCGCGGATGGCCGGGTCAAGCGCCCTTCTTGCCTGGGCGGAGGTGAACGGGAGGTCCTCGGGATGCACGATCCCGCGCACGTCCTTTATCGTGACCTCCCGGTCAGGGGCGAAGCCGCTGATCGCCTTGGCCCTCGGCGAGTAGGTCATATGGCCCTGAGCGAGGTCCCAGTCCCATATCCCGAGGGCGGCTGCGGCGGTCGCCACCTCCAGGCGCGCCTCGCTGTCGCGTAAGGCCGCAAGGGCTGCCCTGTCGGCGGTGACATCCTCCTGGACGCAGAGCCAGTGCGCACGGCCCTCGATCTCAACGGCACTGATGCGTGATGTGGTGATGAAGGAGGAGCCGTCCTTGCGCCGGTTGAGCCACTCGCCGCGCCAGTGGCCGGAGCGCTTCAGCTCGGCAATCACCTCACCCACGAGCCGGGCGTTCTCATCCGGTGGATAGGCGTTCTGGACCGACACGTGCCGCCCGACGAGTTCACCCGGCCCATAGCCGAACATGTGGTCTTCGGCCGGATTGGTGTAGACGATGGTGCCGTCCTCGGCCGCGAGGCTGACGCCCTCTCTCATGTTCTCGAGGAGAGTTCGATAGAGATCGGGCTTAGCTATCGTAACCGGACGAACCGTTTCGACTGCCTCAGGGAGCGGGAGGTCCGCTGCGCCGGCCGGTGCTCCCTCGTGCCGCATGTCCGTCGACTCTCTCATTCGCCTCGCCCTATTGCGCTCAGGAATTAGTGCAGTGATTGGAGCGAACAAAACGGGAGCGAGAGTGCCAAGTAAGGTCAGACGCCGGAGCGACAGCGCAACCATGGCAAAGGCGTCCAGCCGATTCTGAGCGCCGCTTGGCGGGAGCTCGTACCCAGCCATGGGCTGGGCTGACGGGGTGCGCAGGCCGGATGCCGGCGAACCAGACCATGGATCGGCGTTGCTCCTGACCCCTTGTTCGGCGCGCACGGCTCACCCCAACCCTGCTCGACCAAGCTCCCATGCTTTCATCACTGTTCAGAGATATTGTTCCAGGGTCGTTAGATCTCGGCGACCTGACGTCCCTTGCATGTGCGACAGGGCGCCTGGCAGGTGACGATCCGTTGCGCCCCCGAGGCGCCGCGACGGATGCTATCATTGAAGCCTCCGCCGAGCTGATATGCAATGGACAATGGGCATACTCGCGAGCCTGTCGTGGACCGTGTCAGAGGCCGCAAACGCACTGTCCAACGAGACGAGGGCTTTTGAACGCCTAGGCGAGCGCGATCGCAGCCCCGTTTTGTCTGGACCATGAAAGCGGCGCAGGTCGAGCTTGCGGTTTTTCACCCTATGGGAGCTTGGTGTAGTCGACCGCGAGGTCGGACGGTACGAAGCGCGCCGCGCGCGCCGCGACCGCTACTTCGAGTTGGCGCGTCCGCACGTCGACAATCACGTCGCGCAGCCCGCTCAACGCGGGTTCGGAAGCAGGATGATGGTCGCTCGCATCTCAGAAGTGGTTTCGACAGCGCGGTCCACATCGGCTGCGGCCAAACCAATAAACCGAGCAGGAAGGCAGCAAAAACAGGTCGGCGTTGTTGACGTCTATGCTGCCCGACCGTCGCGCGCCACCATAGGTTCGTACTCGGCGGTTGCAGGGCGAGCATACGCGCTGCTCGGCTGGTCGGAACGCAGGATGGCCATGCCGCTGACTCGACGGTGCGGACCTCATACTGCACATGCACATGGTTCGGGTCATGCAAGCACCAAACGAGGCAGCGCTCGTAAGAAGTTAGATCCACGATCCCTGCTCCCGCCGGTACTCGCTCGGGCTCGCACCGGTCTCGGCGCGGAACATGCGCGCGAAGGCCTGGGGCGTCTCGTAGCCGACCACTGTGGCGATCTCGCCAACGCTGAGTTTCGTTGTCGCAAGAAGCTCCTTGGCTCTTTCGGACCGAAGCCGCCGCAGGTAGGCGTGCGGCGGCAGGCCGGTGCTCTGCTTGAACATGCGCGCGAAGTGGAAGGTGGAGAGACCCGCGACACCAGCCAGGATCTCTAGTGAGACGTCTTCGGCCAGATTATCCGCCAGATACTCGGCTGCCCGCCGCTCCTGCCATTTCGCTAAGCCACTACTGGCCCGATCTGAACCGAAGGCGCCAGCATTTGCGAGGTTAGACCATTTCCGTAGTAGTTGAATTGCGATTTCATCACCAAGAGCATCAATGCGTAAGTTGGAAAGAGGCAGGTCGGCTCGCATCTCTGCAAGAACCTCTCGACAGGTATTTTCGAGAGGCCTGTCGAAGACGCATCTTGGATTAACAAGTTCGAGACCATTGAGGCTTCTAGTGTAGCCGACTTGATCGCATATCGAACCTACCAGTGCATTTGGTACATATATGTGCAAAACGGAAAATGGCCCGCTGATTACCGCACGTGGTCTCTGTCCTGCCTGAATAAGACTGAATTGCCCTACAGAGAATTGATGGCTAAAGGTATGCTTTTCGTCAAGATACATGTTTTCGTAATGACGACTGAGTATTAGGCAAAGAATGTGACAATCTGGATGCGGATCTGCTAAAACTTCCTGGGCAATATCTCTCTTGTCGGTCCAGAGTGCCGCTGAGATGCCAGTACGCGGCGTGCCGAGCGCGACACTGGCCGGATCGCGGTTCAAGCCGCGGCTCATGTTCGAAATGACCGCTGTGACGCTCACGACCGCCACCCCAGACGGTACTCGCTCGGGCTCACGCCCACCTCGACGCGGAACATGCGGGCAAACGCCTGAGGCGTCTCGTAGCCCACGGTTGCGCCGATCTCGCCAATGCTGAGATCAGTGTTCGCAAGCAGTTCCTTAGCTTTTTCGCACCGAAGCCGGCGAAGGAAAGCGTGCGGAGGAACCCCTGTGGACCGCTTGAACTGCCGAGCGAAGTGAAAGGTGGACAGCCCCGCGACCCCAGCCAGTGTTTCTAGTGAGACGTCCTCGGCCAAGTTATCGGAGAGGTACTCCGTGGCTCGCCGCTCCTGCCACGACGCTAGGCCGCCTCGAGCGGGAACCCTCACGGATAAGTGAAGCGCGAGCAGAACGTCCAGGAGCAACAGCGCACGAGCCTCCATCTCCAGCATGCTCGGTGGTGCCGCGCGGTCAAATGCCCGCGTCAGGTAGAGGCGCGTGGCTTGTTCAACCGTAGGGCATGCGACGAACATAAGGTCATCCCGCAATCGCCCGCTGACTCGTCCGCAGCCACGACATTCGGCTGCGCGGTCGATCAGTTCAGGGGAAAGCAGGACGTGCCCGAACCGAATTGCCCCCGGCGATAGGAAGGCGTTGGGCGTTCCAGCGGGCTGGAGCGCAAAGTTGCGCCCTGGCCCGCTCTCGCCCCCAGCACCAAAGCAGCGGCGCACCTTTGCGCCGAAGATCCGGACGGCCAACACCGTCTCGGGTATCTCCGGAAGCCAAAGTTCCTCGCTGAAGCCATTTGGCGCCTCGATCAGCGCAGCCGGCGCAAGCCATCGTCCCAACCCGTGCGCCGTGACACCCATGGTGCCGGTCAGGTGCTCCCAGTGTCGGACCCTCATCGCTTCAGCTCCCGACGGTACTCGCTCGGGCTCGTGCCCACCTCGGCGCGGAACATGCGCGCGAAGGCTTGGGGCGTCTCGTAACCGACCGCTGGGGCAATCTCGCTGATCGAGACCTCGTTTCTCCCTAAAAGTTCGATCGCCCGTTCCGCCCGGAGGCGGCGAAGATAGGCGCACGGCGCAAGACCGGTCGTCTGCTTGAAGGCGCGGGCGAAATGGAACACAGAAAGCCCGACCACTTGAGCAAGTTCGCCGAGTTCGATGTCTTCTGCGTAGTTGGCTTCCAGATACTCGATTGCGCGCCGGAGCTGCCATCCGGACAAGCCGCCCCTAAAAGCTTCCCGTGACGGGCGTTGAACGTGATGCCGGGTGACGAGCCTCTCAAGCAGCAGCAGTGATCGGGCTTCCATCTCAAGGCTGGTCGGCGGCTCGCCCGTCGCAAGACTCCGATTCACATATGCGCGCACTTGGCTTTCGAACACGGAGTCGTCGAAGAACCAGAGGTCATCACGAAGCATGCCGCTGATGGGTGCATGCCCGAGTTCCATCGCAACGCGGTCCAACAGTGTGTCGGGAAGATAAATTTGTGCAAACCTGACCCGACCATCGCACGTGGACCAGTTCGGGCTGCCTCTGGGTTGCAACGCAGTGTTCCGGTGCGTCGCGCTGTGAGCTCCAAGACGTGACCGAGTACACCCCAGTACCGCCGCGCCAGATATGCGATGAGCCAGCATCGTGAGGGGCAACTCATCAATCCAGGCCGACTTATCAAACCCATGCGGCGCGTCCACGACCGCGAGAGGTGCCTTCCATCCCAGCTCAGAGCCCACCATGGTGAGTTGTTGATCACTGACGCGCAGATGCTCCATCGTTGCGACGAATCCGTCGGTTTCGCTCATGACCGGCGCTCCCGCCGGTACTCGCTTGGGCTTGTGCCGACCTCGGCCCGGAACATGCGCGCGAACGCCTGGGGCGTCTCGTAGCCAACGTCCGCTGCGATCTCGCCTACGCTCAGGCCTGTCCCGGCCAGCAGTTCCTTGGCCCTCTCGCAGCGCAGCCGGCGCAGGTATGCATGAGGCGGCAGGCCCGTGCTCTGCTTGAACTGCCGTGCGAAGTGGAAGGTCGATAGGCCTGCGACGCCCGCCAGCACGTCGAGCGAGACATCCTCGGCCAGGTTGTCCGCGAGGTATTCGGTCGTGCGCCGCTCCTGCCAGCCGGCAAGGCCGCCGCGGACCGGCGCGATGGTGGACGGCTGCTCGCCCGACGCGGCAAACAGCGACAGCGCGATCGTCTCCCAGGCGCTGTCCGCCCAGAGCGCGCCGTGCGCGGAACCGGAGGCGGCCTCGCTCCACAGTGCCAACATGAGGGCCCGAACGGCGTCATCCTCGAAGAGTTGGCCGTGAAGCTGGCCGTAGTCGCCGGACCAGCCGCGGCCCGCGCGCGCCTCGATCATCCGACGAACGCGTACACGCGGCATGACGGCCATAACAAACTTCAGGTCGCCGTCTACCTCATATTCGAGGTCCGTCCCGCAGGGTGACAGGCCGAGAAGACCTACGCCGGTCGAGCAGATAAAACGTCGTCCGTGGTCGATAGCAGCATGCGCTTCACCGGCGATGTTGAGTTGCAGCGTGAAGTCATTCGCCGCCGGCACGCGGTAGCGACCTGCCTGTTGAGCGGTTCGGAGGAGGGTCAGCCCGTCTGATCCTGCCGTGCGGACCTCCTTCGGCACCGCTGCGTAATCCGCGTGGTGGAGGTACCAGTCGAGGTGCGACGCGCCCGAAGTCACGATCGCCGCTCCCGCCGGTACGTGCTCGGGCTCGTGCCCACCTCGGCGCGGAACATGCGCGCGAAGGCTTGTGGCGTCTCGTAGCCAACGTCCGCTGCGATCTCGCCTACGCTCAGGCCTGTCCCGGCCAGCAGTTCCTTGGCCCTCTCGCAGCGCAGCCGGCGCAGGTAGGCATGAGGCGGCAGGCCGGTGCTCTGCTTGAATTGCCGAGCGAAGTGGAAGGTCGAGAGACCGGCCACGACCGCTAGCTGGTTTAGGCTGACGTCCTCATGCAAGTGGCTGGCAAGGAACTCGGTCGTGCGCCGCGCTTGCCAAGAGGCAAGCCCGCCGTGCGCAGGTGGGCGAGTCCGGGCGGCGTCCGCATGGACGAGCAGGGCGGCGAGCGTGGCAACGGCCGCGTCCGTCTCCAATGCCGTTAGCGCTCCGGCGAGCTGCCACATTCGCTCGGCCAAGCCGATCACGGCCGTATCGTCGAACGGTCGCGTGTGAAGCCGGCCAAGATCGTCCGCACACGGATGCTGTGCGAATACCGAGCGGGGGAGCTCGACGAACAGCATATCGAGCGGCTGTGGGATCTCGTAGGTGCAGGGCACACTCGCGGGGCCGACGACGAAGGTTGGTCGCTGGAGAGGCGTGTCGAACCGCCCGGCGCCGAGATCAACCCGCGCAATCGTCTGGCGCGGCGACCGGCTAATCTGAAGCGAGACGCCCGCGACGGGCGATTCGGTGAAGGTGCCAGGCTCGCGCCGCGGGAGGCGGATCATGTTGCATCGGCCGAATGTCCGGTGCTGCTGCTCGAAGGCATAGGTGGCGCGGAACATCTCCGCGTAGCTAGGGAGTGCGTTCACGACCGGCGCTCCCGTCGGTACTCGCTCGGGCTCGCGCCGACCTTGGCGCGGAACACGCGCGGGAACGCCTGTGGCGTCTCGTGACCGACCGCTGGGGCAATCTCGCTGATCGAGACCTCGTTACTCCCTAAAAGTTCGATCGCCCGTTCCGCCCGCAGATGGCGAAGAAAGGCGAACGGCGCAAGATCGGTCGTCTGCTTGAAGGCGCGGGCGAAATGGAACGTTGAGAGGTTCGTCGCCGTGGCGAGGCTCGCGAGTGTGACGATTTCACTTATGTGGGCGCAGAGATGCTCGACCGAGCGACGCTTTTGCCAGGGATCGAGCCCGCTCTGCGCAGGCTGGTCCACCAGCCGCTCGCCTGAGCTCGCGGAATGGGCGAGTGCGACCGCATTCCAGGCGCAGTCGGCGAACAGCGCGCCGCGCGGGGAACCGGCTACCGCCTCATCCCATAGGTGGCCGACAGGGCTACCAGCCGATTGCGCCGGGCAACGTGGCAGGGGCCACTCGCTGGCGAAAGTCTCGGGAAAGACTGAGGGATGCAAGGCGGTCATTGCGACCTGCTCCAGCAAGTGGGCAAGCCTTGCTCATCGAGCCTGAGACATCCGCTCCCGAGACTGACGTGCCGCCAGATATGAAGGTCACCATGCATCCTTCGCCGCCTAGCAAACCTCTACGGTATGAGCATAGCGACCAAGACCAGTGAGAACAGTAGTACGCCATCGATCTTGAGCGGATTTCAGCAATGTTGATGACACGACCGCAATCTTGATGCTGCAACCGAAACACTTTTGCCCGCTGTGGGCGTGAGAAATTGTCCGCCCGAGGAGAGCCAGGAGGAAGTGGCCGCTGGGTTAAAGCGGCCGTGACGTAAGAACTACATCCTAATTCTAGAGCGTGAGATCCTGGAGAGGGTCGCGGGTTCTTCGTTGGCGCTAGGTCATTTGGTGCGTGATCTACGCTTGTGCGATTTCCATTTGTTCATGTCCAGTCGCAAGCGCCACCTTGGTTGGATTCAGAGATACAAACAGCTCCTGCTCCAGATCCGGCGCCACACGCCCACCAACTCCTTCTCTTCGCGCTCGCCAGACACGCATTGCGCACAGCTCATCTGTATACAGTGATCACTCCCCGGCCTGAAGGCCGGGGAGTGATCACTACCGCAGAGAGATTTGAGGAGTGAGCGGGATCGTTCTCGTCCCGATGCTGTAAACTCCTTCACTTGCTACATCCAACAACCTCTCCGTCTGTCACTTCCTGGAATTCTGCGTGGCACAGACCCGGAACCCGCGCACTTGGTGCGCCTATGTCCGAGCGGTCGCCGCCTCTATCGAGGAACTCTGAAACACGCGGCTGGCGCCGCCCATCCCATGACCGCATGGCACGACGGGATCAGTCTCGATGAAGTCAAGTGCATACCGATGTGATGCCTCTTGGTTGGCCAGCACCATCGAAGATGCCCCTTCACCCGTGAGAGCAGAGCGAAGGGGCCAGTTGGGGAGGAATCACCATGAACGACAAACATCATCACGGCGAAGGCACAATGCCTCACGTACGCGCCTCGATCTTGGTGGAGATTACTCTAATTTGTGGGCTTGTGCGTCGAATTGATCTGCAGGTCAATGGCGCCGCGTCCGCGCGCGAGCAGCGCGTTGATCATGGTGCACCTATTCGCCGCCCGGTGGTGCGGCTCGGCCGCAAGCGCCGCAGCCGTGTCCAGTCCCACATCGATCATGCTCCCCGCCTTCCACTTCCTCGCTGCAGTTGCAGCGATCTTCCCCGGCGCACCCTCGCCTGGCCGCGCCTGCCCGTTCGACAGTGTCGCGCGGGGTACAGCCTTGCGCCGATCGGACGGGTCGAAGCGCCGCAATCGCTGCTATCGCCCGCGAAGCCCGTTTTGTGGGGATCGGTGCCCAATGTGCGTCCATGCACAGTCTCTGCCGGACGCCTCGCAGGAATGCGCTTCCGAGATTGCGGCGAGGTCCAGCGATTGTTCGATCCGGCTAAGGGTCAACTCCGCTCCGTCTTGCAAAGCGGAGGTCTTCCGGTGCGGTTCGGCGCAGGCGGAGGTCCGTTATCGCAAGCGCGGGAACGCGCGCAGCCCGCGCTCCACCTTAGCATGAGCAAGTCCGGCGGTGGTCGACCAATCCAGGAGGACCTCGCTCGTGACCAAGAGGAACAGCGCCGCCGACCGCCTCGGAGCCTCCGACCTGAAGGCGCTGCTTGAGCTGCCGTTCGATCGCGGCGCGTGGGAGGCGATCGCGAGCGAGCACCTGCACCTGCGCATCGGGAACGACCCGCCGTCCACCGAGCGCGGCGAAGCGCTCGACCGTTTGCAGACGTTCCTCTCGCGCCTTGCGGCATTCGGCTGCCGCTACCGCGATCTTTGGCAGCGTCGCGAGGCGATCTACGCCGAAACCGACGTGCGCTTCCGGGACGCCGAAGGCCGGCTGCGTGAGATCCCGTGCGCACTGGTGGCGCGGGTCGTGGGAGGGCGCCTGCTGGACCTACGTCTTCACCTGGACCCATCCCCCATACCCTGAGGGGAGCCGCATCATGTTTCCGTCCTTGCTGCTTTGCATCTGGATTGCGCAATTGAGAGCTTCCGACCGGTCCGGCGATGCTTGTACGGCTCACCTATGCTAAGCTATCAGCAGACTCCGTTCCAGCCGGACGGATAGTCGAGCGGTGGAGCAGTAATCGAGCGCTGTCCGGCGGAGAGGCTTGTCAGGAGGATGGGCATTGCGTGGGCCGTGCATTGCTGGCGAGATCTGGACCGGTGGTCGCTTGGCGGCTTGCGCGCTGAAGGAGGGTCGCCCGTTTGCCTCGGGTGGCGAGCACGGTCAGGTCAGAACGGGTGTTGACCCCCGTCGATGTCGCCGTGGGGGGTGACTATGGATTTGAGGCGCACACATCGCGATTGGTTCGAGCGTGATCCGGGCTACCGCGGGTATGTGCGAGCGCTCCGCCCGGCCGGCTCGAGCGGCGCGACGATTCTGAGGATTGATCAACCTCCGGGCCTCTACACCAGGGAGGGTGCGTCTGAGTATTCGCTCAATTTGATTGAAGGCGAACATAAGAGCGCGACCGCTACCTACGGTGGCGCAATCATACGCGCTCGGGTGCTCTCCGATGCCGTCGCACTCGCGCCGCCAAACGCTGATTTGGCCTATGATAATGAAGGCTGGATAGGCGGCCTTATTCTGCTGCTCCCCAGCACGTGGGTTGAGCGGACCTTCGCGGGCATGGATCTCGCAGATTCTCGTGCTTCTTTCGGCAAGCTGCACGCCGGCGTGCAACAGAGCCCCTTTCTTCATGCACTCGGTCGCGCAATGTGGGCCGAAGCGTCTGGGGCGAGTGCGCACGGCGCTCTCTTCGTCGACCTTTCCCTCGAGCTTCTGCTGCTGTCGCTGCGCCGCCTTGCCGATGAGGCCGCGCCTTCGCCGCTTTCCCGTGGCGGGCTTGCCTCTTGGCAAGAGCGGCGCACGACCGAGTTCCTTGCCAGCCACTTGCATGAGGACGTCAGCCTAAACCAGCTAGCGGACGTGGCCGGTCTCTCGAGCTTCCACTTCGCTCGGCAATTCAAGCAGAGCACGGGCCTGCCGCCTCATGCCTACCTGCGCCGGCTACGCTGCGAAAGGGCCAAGGAACTGCTGGCCGGGACAGGCCTGAGCGTAGGCGAGATCGCCGCAGCGGTTGGCTACGAAACGCCCCAGGCCTTCGCGCGCATGTTCCGCGCTGAGGTGGGCACAAGCCCAAGCGAGTACCGGCGGGAGCGCCGGTCGTGACTGGGGCGACGCACCTCGACTGGTATATGCACGATCCCGCCTACGCGCACGTGCCAAGGGAGCTTCGCACGGCTGGCGTAAGCGGCGTGGCGATCGTGAAGGTCGATCAGCCGACCGGCCTTTACAGGCTACCAGCCACGGACGAGTTCACGCTGCAGCTGATCTCTTGCGGCGACTCACTAGGCCGGATGGATCATGGCATCGTTTGTGATACCCGCGCGCGTGCCGGCCAGCTCGCAATCTCGCCATGCCGGACTGAGTTGACGTACGACATCGATGGACCTCTCGGCCTCCTCATCGCCGTCCTCCCGCGCGAGCGGCTGCGCCGCGCGGTCGAAGGGCGCTCCGAGCGATACTGGGTCGGCGACTTCGGCTCGCTGCACACCCGGCTGTTCGAGGACGACACCGTCCGCGTCCTGATGCTGCGGCTGTGGGACGAGGCGGCGCATGGTTCGCCCTATGGTGCGCTGTTCGCCGACAGCGCCATCGACACGGTCGCGCTGGCGCTGCTCGCTGCCTCGGGCGAGCGTTTCGCACCACACTCGTCTGCGCGCGGCGGGCTCGCGCCATGGCAAGTGAGACGCCTGACGGATTTTCTGGAGGACCGGCTTGCCGACGACGTGAGTCTCGACGACCTGTCCAGCCTCGCCGGCCTCTCCACTTTCCACGTCTGCCGCGCGTTCAAGCAGTCCACCGGCCTGCCGCCACACGCTTACCTCCGCCGGCTGCGATGCAAAAAGGCAAAAGCGCTGCTGACCGCAACCGACCTGCCCGTCACCGAGATTGCAGCGCAGGTCGGCTACGAGACGCCCCAGGCGTTCGCGCGTATGTTCCGGGCAGAGGTCGGCACAAGCCCGACCGAGTATCGCCGCGAGCGCCGGTCATGACCGTCGTGCTCGCAGGCGCAGCTGGCGAGAGGATTGCTCGCCAACTCGCCGCACGCGGTGTCGAGGTCGACTGACCTCGGCCAGCGGGTTCAGGCCTTACCGATAAGCGCGTAAGGCTCCGCCGTTCACAGCGGGATGAAGAGCGCCTGCTGCGGCAGCGGCAGAATCTCTTGCCATGTTTGGGGAATGTTCCACATCCGTTCCATGCAGCACCGCGTGATCGCAATTCACTTCACCCCCCGGCGCGGCGCGCCAGTGGCACCTCCATGGCGCGGTGCGCCGCGAGTGCGCCCGCCTATGGGCTGGTGGCACCGCGTGACGGGGTCGGATCGTTGAACATTCGAGGCAAGGGCCTGCACGGCGAGATCATCAAGGTCGAACCGCACCAGGTGCCGCCCATCATCACTTATCGCGGGTTCCCCTTGTGCCTCGCCGTAGTTCGGCCGGACACGCCGCACGTTGCTCGAGCCTGCAGCCATTCTACAAGGCGGCATCAATGAGAAGCCCCCGCCTTCAAACCGAGGAGTGTCACCGCTCGGCGTCTGCGAGCAGTCGGGCCGCTGCTTGCGCCGTCATGCCTTCCCGAACGCCGAGCGCCCCCGCAGTGCGGTTGACAGCGGAGAGGATTCCATCGTCCCAGGTGCTCACGGGATCGCCGATGCGCGCGGAGTCGGTGCTGACCGCGCAGGCCGGAATGCCGCTCCGGTCGAGGTAGGGCAGCCCGTCGACACCCGAGTGGTCAACGCCGAAGCCAGCGTCGTTGGCGATCACCGCCCGCGGTGCGACCCTCTCGGCGTACTCCCCCATGACGCGCGCCGCGTGAGAGGCGATACAAAACACCGCCCGAGGACTCGGCTGTCTGACCAACATGAGCGACCACACCCCGAGGATCTCGCCCGCGGCCCGGCGCTCGAGGAGGTGGATGCGCTTGTCGACCCGCCCGCCCACGTCGATCGGGCGGCTCTCGGGCGCGCCGAGCATCATGGTGGCCGCTTCCAGCCCGTCTAACCCTTCGCGGACGCCGAGTGCCGCAGCCGCCTCGTTCCAATGCGAGATCTGCCCCGAGAGGAGTGAGCGGCCATCGGACAGGCGGGCCGTCATGGTCGCTACCGCCGCGGCCGGCACTCCGTACGCCTGGGCAAGGGCGAGGCCCGAGACCCCGGCACCGTCCTTGCCCGGGCCCGCAGCGTGGGCCACCACCCCACGAACGCCCGCGGCGAGCGCGAGCGCCACCGTTGGCGTGCCGGCGAACGACGCTCCCACGAGCACGTCCCGTCCGTCGACACCGGAGTTCTCGTAGGAAAGCGAATCGGAGACGATCACGCGGCCCCTCGCGTCGGCGTAGGCTACGTCCAGTCCACCGCCCGCTCTACCCGTCGCCATCGCCTGCTCTCCGCGATTGGGGGCTCGCCAGCGTCCCTCCCAGAATGAGCGAGTGCCGCCGCGTTGCATCCGTCAACATTTTAGAGCCTTCCATTCTCTTGCGCAAACATCATCAAGCCTGCCCGCTCAAGAATAAACCAGGTCGCGGGCGCACTGCGGTCGACAAGGAACAGGACGAGGTCGGCGGGACCCTGCGCGATGAACGGGAGCAACACCGCATCGCTGCCAGTCGTAGCAATGGCATGCCGTTCGCCCAGCCTCAATCACCCAGCCGAACCAGGCCGGCGAACACGTAGAGCCACGGGTCGGAAGCATGCCGTCGCGGGACGTCGAGCGCCTCGCTATTGGAGGCGGGCGTCGAGGAGGTGCACGGCCTGACGAACGACCGACGGCGCGCCGGAGCCCTCCGGGCCGGCGACGCGGCGTTCGGCACACACGCTACCTGCCACGTTGCCGGCCAGCGCAAGTCCAAGCGCTCGCATAGGCTGCGGGGGTGTGACGCGCTGGGCTATGACAGGCAGCGCAACAGGCTGCCGTTCGGATCGACGAGCGCGAACATCCTGAAACCGCGTGAGTCAGCCGCCGGCTCGGTCATGCGCGGTATGCCGCTTGCCGGTAGTTGCGCGTGGCTCCAATCGGCATAGAGGCGGTCGGCATCACTGACGCGCACGCAGGCGCTGAACCAGGAGGTTGCGGGATCAAGCTTGGGGTGCGGGAAGAACTCAACTTCCAGCTCACTCCGATGAAGTATCATCCAGTTTTCATCCCGGAACGCCACCTCGAAGCCGAGCGTGCCATAGAACGCCGCCGTCTCGTCGAAGCTGCGAGCCGGCAGGTTGGCAGTGATCCGTTCGCGCACTCAAACCTCCCAACGCCTTGCGGGCCTCAAATCGCGGCTTAACAGCAGCCTCAACCCTGAGCGTATAGCACGAGCCGGTTTGTAGGTAGCCTAGAAGGGAGCTGCCTCGCTGAGGAGGTTTAACCGAAACCACGGCTCGGTCTTACGGAGGAGACCGCCTCCCCCTCGGAATGGCTTCTTCCGACCGCCATTGACGCCGTTATCGTGTCGTCGCACGACCGGTCTGCCAGTCGAGTTCCATTGCTTGCGATCGCGGACAATCTTTGGCGTAGTATTCGCTCCGGAGGTCGCCTGTATGAAGAACATTACAAGAGCCCTGCAACGCACGATCTGCGAGCAGGAACTCAAATTGATCGTGCCGCCCGCCGACAGCACCATCTCCGAAATGGAGCAGCGCGACGAGTCCCGAAGCAATATGCGATGCGCCCTCCACGGATGGTCTGGAATTTGGCTGAGGCATGGACTTGCTTGGCAGAGAGACGCGCCCGCCCAATAGAGCGGGCGGTAAATGACGGTTCTAAAGGTACTTTCTTGGGAAAAGGATCGATGACCTCAATGACGAAACCAACATTGCGCTTGTCCTTCTGATCTCAGGCAGGTCTTGGCCTTTAGGCTAAGGAACGACCACACCCGGACTATGTTGTCGCCCGCTTTTGGGAGCCATTACCTGGATTCTTGAGGGAAACACTCGCTGCTTCTCGTTTGGACTGCGGCATGTCGCGGCTCGATGCGCCTTCAGGCGAGCTTCGGCGCCTATTCAGCTGGGCCAGGTGGCGCGACGCGCCGGACCTCCACAACGTAGCGGGCGATGTCGGGTACCCCGTCCACGACAGTCACCTCCAAGATGCGGTCGCGGCCGCCGCGCTTGCGCGACCAAGCGACGTAGGGGAGTTCTAGGAGCGGCGTGAACGTCGCCAATCCTCGACACGCGGGCCGGCGCAGCGTTGCACCCGAGTTGATCGGGGATAGCTCGATCCGCTCGGCGTGTGCTCGCGCGAGCGAAAGCGTGTCCGCCACTAGCACTTCGAGCGCCCTCCCTCGGTTGGCGCGGGCGCCTAGGAGGCGCGCCAATCCCTCCTCGTCACACCAAAAGAACACCCGGCGATTCAGAAGCGCCAGCCACTCTGACGGGCTCAGACCATCGTCCAGGCACTTCTCGAGCGCTGTCTCCGTCATCGGGATCTGGTCGTTCACGACGGCGGTGCCGTGAAGGGGATGGCGGATCGGGACGGCGGCGGGCCGTCGGCGTCGTTCAATCCTCTCCCGCTCGTCCCCTGTGATCTCGAAGAGGTCGAGAAGACGACTGGTGGGCAGCAGCCCCCGGCCACGGATGCCTTCCCAGGCGCCGGGCAGGGTTACGTGGAGGAGACGGGGGTGGCGTTCGCTAAGCTCCTCGGGGGTCATCTGACGACGAGATCCTTCCCTGCCGCGTCGAGGCGGCGAATCCCGCCTCTTCCGCCCTGGAACACTCTGTCCGCAGGCCGCTCCTTGAGAGCTCTATGGGAGGGTGCGACAGACATACAAGCGCCTGGCACATCTGCCTGTGAAATCGGGATATCCACGCGAGCGCACGATCTATGATGGCAAGCATAGATTGGCTGAGGGAACAGCTCTACGCCCCCATTCTTGAATACGACGCCGGGTTCGACGGCGCCTCCTTCGTCTGCGTGACGAGCAATTGATCTTGCACTCGCGATGAGAGGGTCAAAGTTGCTGCGGGCTGAGGATCGTCCGTCATTGCTCGATAACCGACGTCAGCTCCTCGGCGACGTCCGCCTGTGCCCGCCGATCCAAGAGTCTTCGACTGCTAAGACGCCATGTCCCTTCAGACCAAGCCCCTCATTCCGGCAACCTCTGACCTTGCGCAAGATCGCTTTGACGTGCTCCTTGACGGCTGCATGGCTGACGCCTTCCTCATCCGCGATTTCCGCGTTCTGCTTCCCCGCCATAAGCGAGGAAAGAACCCGAGCCTCTGGATCTGACAGTGTAGGAGTTGGCCCGCTGGTCCGTGGCTGGTTCATGTTGGCTGCAAACGGAACCCCGTGAGCGAACGTATATCCGGCTCCTGATCTAAACCGCGCCATCACAGCCCCGTCTTTGTGTTAACCTTCTGGTGACGATTGTCATCAGGCTCAGGGCAAAATGCTATAGCGATTCAGTAGTAGGGATGAGCCTCTTTGATGCGGAGCTTGAAAGCTCACCCGCCTCGGTCTGCGGACTATGCCGGAGCTAGCTCCTCGATCCTCCGCGTGGTCGGCTGCTGGATCACGCAGGAGCTCTTCGGTAGTCAAACCCGGGTGCAAACAACCGTAGATGTCGTCCCACCACAATCCGGTGCACCATCGCTCAAGAAGGCGCATGCAGTTCTTGTGTTGCTGGCAACGGATCACAAGAGGGCGCCGGACGGAGTTGCAGGTCGATCCAAGCTGGATCGAAGGTGCTGTTGGCCCTCGCACCACCATCGGCTCGTTCCTGCGCCTATCATGGCATTTAGACGATGCGGGAGCAGCTTCCATGGGATGGACGGTCGATACCATCGTCCAAGGCAGTCTGAGCCTTGGTGGTTCTAGGTCTATATTGCCCTAAATAGCCGGGAAACCACGCCTCCGGTTGGATTGAGGGCTGAAGCGTCGTGGGGCTATCCTGCCCACGCGGCGAATGACCGCCGACATCAGCCAGGGGGCATCCATGGCAGACCCTCGAACAAGCTCGTCAGGCCCCCATGGGCCAGCGGCGCGACTGCCCTGCGACATCGTCATGGCCGGGGGCGTGACCAGCGGCATCATCTACCCGGGCGCCGTCGCGATGATCGCCCGCCGCTACTCCTTCCATTCGATTGGCGGGACGTCCGTCGGCGCGATTGCGGCCGCGGTCACCGCGGCCGCCGAGTATGGGCGCCGCACCGGACGGAACCCAGGATCCTTCGACGGCATCGCCGCCATCCCGGCCAGCCTCGGCGAGAAGGCTCCGGACGGTCATTCGCGGTTATTCCATCTCTTCACGCCCGATCAGGGTGAGGACCACGACACGCGCCCCCTCATGGCGTTGCTGGCACCGTTGATCAGCTCGCCGGGCATGGCGGGACGGCTTGTCGGCCTTGTCGGCGCCATCTTGCGCTCTTGGCCTTCGGCGCTGGCGATCGCGGCCTGCGTGATCCTGGGCGCGCTGCCGGTCATCGCCCTCGTGCGCGATGGGCGTGTCACGCTGGGCATCATCGCGGCGGTCGCGGCGACGGCCTTGGCGGCGATCTCAGCGGTGGCCGCCCTTGGGGTCACGCTTCGGTGGCGTTGGCTGCCCGCCTGGCGCCGGAACGGCTACGGGATCTGCACCGGAATGGCGTCCCCTGCCTTTCCAGGCAGGAAGGGCAAGACCTCATTCGAGGGCCTGATGCCTTGGCTGCACAATACCGTGCAGACGGCTGCCGGCCGCACGATCGACGACGATCCGCTGACCTTCGGCGACCTCTGGTCCGCGCCACGTTCCGACGGCACGGCCGCCAGCCCGGTGAACCTCACGGCGCCGAGATCCATCGAACTGGAGATGATCACGAGCGACATCAGCCGTAACCGGGCGGCCCAGCTCCCGTTCATCGAGGCGCCCTCCCCTGTCTACGTCTCGGTCGCGGTCCTGGAGAGGCATTTCCCCAAGCCGCTCGTCCGATGGATGGTCCAGGAACAGGGTGACCCGGACCCCGAGGTCGAGCTGCCCAAGGGCACAATCCGCCTTCCACCGCCGCACCATCTGCCGATCGCCTTCGCCGCGCGCCTCTCGCTCAGCTTTCCCGTGCTTCTGTCCGCCCTGCCCCTGCTGACCCCCGACTTCGGCCGAAAGACCGCAGATGGCAAGATCCCGCTCCGGCGGCTGTGGTTCTCCGACGGTGGCTTGACATCGAACTTTCCCATCCACTTCTTCGACAGCCCCATGCCGACGCGGCCGACATTCTGCCTGAACCTCGTCGATTACAACGCGGAGCTCGTCGAAGAGCCGTCGACGTCACCGGAGGCGGAAGCCGGCGCCGACGAAGTCGAGGGCGCGCTGGCCAAGGCGAAGGAGCAGGACGAACGCAAACCGATCACCGAGTCCCGCTCCTTCGATCGAAAGGCGGAGAACAGGCCTGCCGAGCAGCCCACCCATGATCCGAAGCCAAAGGATCCCGTCTGGAAAATGGTTGCCATGACCGACGGGCACCAGCTGCAGCCTGTTCCCTTCACAACGTTCGATTCGGGCTCCGGGACGGGGGTGGGCGCGTTCCTCTCGGCACTCTTCAATACGGCGCGGGCCTGGAGCGACAACCAGATGCTCATCGCCCCCGGCGTGCGCGACCGCGTCGTGCACATTGCCCTGCGGAGCGACGAGGGAGGGCTGAACCTCGACATGGATGCCAACGTCATCGCCGAGCTCGATCTTCGCGGGCGTGCCGCCGGCATGCTGATCGCGGCGCGCTTCGATCCGAACGCACAGACGGACCCGGAAACCGGAGCCGCCATCATCCCGGCTTTCGCCAATCACCGCTGGGTGCGGTATCGCAACTTCATGGCGGCCTTCGAGGACCTGTCACGACGTTTCGCGGCCGCCCGCCGCAAGTCGGACGAGGAGGCGGCGAAGCGGCGCGAGCCGACGCTGGACGAGATGATCGACGGCCGTTCCACGGCACGGATCGGGTACCCTGTCCCAGCCAGCGCACGAGCTTTCTTCCGCCAATCGACCCGGACGCTGGAACGCTTCGCGATCGAAATGGCGAAGGCTCAGCGCGATGACCCCAGCGCCACCTTCGACCGTGCTCGGGACTTTCACGGCGCTGGCCCAAAAGCCCCGCCTGGAGCCGCGCCCCGACCTAAGATGGGCATCCGGCTCAGGCCGCTGATCGACAACGACCCGCGCACGGAGAACGCCGACCCTCCGGGCGATTGGGATGCGCCTGCACAAAGCTGACGCTGCTTCCTTCCCGCAAAATGCTCGCGGGCGGGCGACCACCGGGCGCAACCCGTCCCGCGCCCGCCGACGCGGGAGCAGGATCCAGTGGATTTCAGCTAGTCTGCTGGCGCCGGCCCAGGACACGGTCCTTGCGGCTCTGGGCCTTCGTCGAAGGCCGACCAGGAGAAGGCATCCTCCGACAGAGGAGCTGGCCTGGACCGCAAGCAGCAACGTGGCACGTCGCAGCGTCGGACCGGCACGTGGGCAAATGAGACGCCGTGTTGCGCGGTTGTGACCTCCGTGCGGTTCATTGCCAGACCCTTGCCGCGTGACCTGTTCACAGGAGGTCTCCAGCCGTCGACTCGCGAAACCGATGAAGATGTTCCCGGTTGTCATTCACCGGAGACGCATGCATGAGAGCCGGACATGACGGACGATGAGATCGAATTGGTGGCCGCGGAGCTGGCGAAGGCCGGCGGGTTGTCATGGTACCCGGAGCGCGAGCGCGGTCCCGTGAAGGTGATCGCCGACCGCTTCCGGGAGCGGGCCCGCAAGGTCATCGAGGCGCTTGATCGTCACCGGGACGGCCGGGAGCGCCGCGGGATCGGATCAGCAGGCGCTCCGGCCTTTGGCCGTCAGCCGGACGACGCGCTCCAAGTTGGCAGCACCGTCGTGTACCGTCCTCCAGGCGACCGAAGGGCCTATGCCTGCCGTGTCGAGCAGGTGGACGGGCATCGGATCTTCATCACGCCCGAGATGAGGACCTGCACGGGTTGGATCGACATGCACGAGGTGTTGCCACCCTGGGACGATGACGCGCCCCGACCATGACCCTTGCCGTCGCGGCTTTCCACTCCGCCGGAGGAGCAGCGGTGGTGGCGCCCTGCCGTGGCGTGACGACGTCGCTGATCCACGGCCCGCGCCACAACCCGGCGTCAAGGCGGCGGGCTCTGCTCAAAGGGCCTTGGTGCGACTCCTGCCATCGGACTTGGCATCGTACAACGCTCGGTCCGCCCTCTGGAGGATCGAGGTCCGGGTGTCGTGGGGCAGGATCTCGGTGACGCCGGCGCTGAACGTGAGAGGAACCCCGGTGGGGCCTCCCTCGCCTGAGGCCGCGGGGAAGTCCCGCCGCAGGTCGTCGATGACCAGAACGGCTTCCTCGACGCTCACGGACGGCAACAGCACCAGGAACTCCTCGCCCCCGGTCCTTCCAAGGCGGATATGGGATCCGAGCCTCTCCTGGCAGACGCCGGAAAAGTGCCTCAGGACCGCGTCTCCGGCTTCGTGCCCATGCTGATCGTTAATGGCCTTGAACAGGTCGATGTCTATCAAGACCACACACAACCTGCCGCCGGTCCGGGCGGCATGCCCAAGCATCTCGTCCAGCAGCTCCAGGATGTAGCGCCGGTTGGGCAACCCAGTGAGCACATCCGTTCGCGATGCGGTGAGCGCCGCCTCGTGAGCCTGCCGCAGGGACTTTTCGCTGTGCTTGAGAGCCGTGATGTCGGCGCCGACGGACAGCACCCAACCGTTGGCAAGGATCGTATGGTCCATCCAAAACCACTGGCCGTTAACCAGGTCGGTCTCGAACGATTTCTTCGGCACACATCGGCGCCGCGGCAGGGTCCGGGAAAGAAAGGCTTCGACGTCTCCGCCGTCGATGCGCACACCCAACCCATGTTGATGGGCATGACGGATGATGTCCGGGAACGTGAAAGGTCCTTCATACTCCCCCATGAACAGCTCCTGGTACGTCCGGTTCGCGAACCGCAGCCGGTCTTCGGCATCATAGAGGCAGACCGCCTGCCCGCTGTCCGCGAGCGCCTCGACGAGGTGGCGGAGCATCTCGTCATCGAGATCGGGAGCAAACTTGGGCATGTGAGCAATCAGTGAGGTCTTGGGGAGGTGGACAGTACAGGTTCCCAGGGAGCGGTTCATCCGTAAAGACCGCAGGGCCAGCCGCTTCATCCGCCTGGAACGAGCCCTGTTGACGCCGCTGCAGGCTGATGCGAGGGCACCCTTGGGGCGCTGACGAAGGAAACGGGTCGCGTCTGTCTTGTGACCTTGATCGCGACCCGTCAGCCCGTATTTGCCCCTACGGGAGGCGCCTGTATATCTACCTCGAAGGAGGTATTCAATACGTACAAATACTTGTGCCCTGACCCACCGGTGACACAATAGCGCACGCTGACTTAACATAGGACAGTGACAATCAGCCTGCAATTTCGGTTAGATGGCGCCAACCGGATCCCGTTTGTTGCCCCTATGGGTCCGCAACTTTGAGCGCCCTCATGAGACGGGCGCTTTTTTCTTGGCGACACCATGTCTTGCGCCTGAACAATAGTCAGCCATCCGTCACCTGAGCCCCAATTCCCTGGAGGCGTACTGAAGCATCAAGGGCTATCAGGCGAGTTTCCGCTTGCGCACCAGTGGGGAAGGGAACCATCACGTCACTTCAGGCCCGCAGGTGCATCTCGGCCGATCGCCCATGGTGGAGGCAACCGCGGCTTCCAATGGGACCGCCGCCATGGTCCTGGTTTCGGCTCCGCTCCAGCTTTGTGAGGTGGCCAACGTAGTACCCCAGCCCTGTTCATGCGCAAAGCTGAAGGCTCGCTGAAATATTCCTCCCATGCCCGCATCCAAGTGCCGCTGTGCCGTGTAGCCTCTGTTCAGGGCGAATGCGGGCTTCTTCCTTGTCTCGCGTGCGGCTGTTCTAAGGCCACTGCCACGCAACTCCCTGAAGCTCACTTGCTACCACACCATGGGAGTCGTCGATGACTGAGCAGAACCATACGGGACACAGCAGTACGACCTTGGGAGGAACCAGCGGCTCTCACAGCTCGGTAGACCTGAACAGCGCCAATCTGAACGCCGCTCTCCAAGCCTTCGCTGGTGCGGACCGCGTGTTCTTCGCGGATCTGAACGAGCTGAATAATTCGGAGGCTGAAGGCGGCGCCCTGCTGTTGTTGCAGGGCAATCGGCTGACCGTCATCACGGCCGCGCGCGGCGTCGAAGCGGGCCAGATCCACCCGCAGCACATCCACGGCTTCGTTGATGGGAGCAATGCAACCGTCCCGACGCTGGCCCAAGACGATGACCGCGACGGGTTTGTTGAGTTGGCCGAGGGACTGGACACCTATGGTCCTGTTCTTCTCAACCTCACGTCGCCGCCAGGACCCGACGCCTCAGGGTTCCCCAATCCCACGGGAACGTCGTTCCTGTTCTCGCAAACCTACAACCTGTCCGACCCACGCAACGGGGAATTGGCTCAGCTGCTGGACGACGTTTCGCTCAACAGGCGGGAGATCGTTCTCCACGGCAAGACTGTCCTTGCTGGGCATGGACAGGGCACGGGCGGCGAGGTGGATGGCACGGCCGGCTACAAGATCGTGCTTCCCATCGCATCCGGCGAGATCCGGCAGCTCTCCTTTGAAGGTGCTCTCGCGTCGTTCCAGGCCGCAATCGACCTTCAGCTGCGCAAGGCTGTTGTCGGAAACGGTGACAACAACACCCTGCGCGGAACGGGCGGCGACGACAACCTCCAAGGCGGTGGCGGCCGTGATTTCCTCTCCGGACGGGGTGGTGACGACTACCTGAGCGGCGGCTCGGATCGGGACACTCTGTACGGCGGCTCAGGCGATGACGTCCTTGATGGAGGCTCCGGCAATGACAAGCTGTACGGCAATTCCGGCAAGGATCATCTCGTCGGCGGCTCTGGCAACGACGAGCTATCCGGCGGATCGGGCCATGACCACCTTGTCGGCGGCTCGGGCAATGACCGCGCCTCCTTCAATGTCTCGACCGGCGGTGCGGATTCCGTCAATCTCGGCAGCGGATCTGATATCGTCAGCGTCACCGCGTCGACGGCCAGGCAGGTCCGCCTGACCTTCACGAGCGCCGAGGTGGGCAACGGGACGGCGACCGATGCCGGCACGATGCTCAACCAGGATGGCGGTCTCGCGGTCCGGCTCCAGTCCGAGAACAGCTCCGGCGAACTTGTCGGGGCCATCAGCCGCTTCGACGACGAAGGAATGACGTTCGTTGCGGGCCGGTCCGGACTGACCTTCGACGTGCGCGATCTGGTCTCGGGCGCCGCACGCGGAGATCAGTTTGACGTTGTCAGCCTTGGTACCAAAGGAGCCGACACCCTCAAGGCCGTTCAGTCGGGCAGCGCCTACTACTTCAACGCCGGCATGGGCAACGACCAGGTGACAGGCGGGAGAGACGATGACTTCCTGGTGGGTGGTGCCGGCAACGACAGCCTCAGCGGCGGTCGCGGCGACGACACGTTCATCGGCGGCGGCGGGAATGACGTGCTCACCGGAGGGACGGGTGATGACGCCTTTATCTTTGCCGCTCCTCTCGATCCGGCAACCAACGTCGACAGGATCCGCGACTTCCGTGCCAGTGACGACACGCTGCGGCTGGACAATGCTGTCTTTGCCGGATTGACGGACGGGGCTCTCACCGCCGGCGCTTTCGCCCTGTCGAGCGCAGCGGCCGAGGCCGATGATCGTATCGTTTATGATCAGAGCACCGGCAACCTGTTCTTTGATGCCGATGGTGGGGCTCGGGACAACCAGACGCTGTTTGCAACTCTGACCAACAGGGCCAGCATCACGGCAAGCGACTTCTTTGTTGTCTGAGCAGCAAGAGCGGAAGGCTTGGGTGCGCAGCCCAGGCCTTCTCACCCCACACTGAAGGTGGATGCGTCACATCCCTGGCACGGGCGCTCCTTCAATCCTGCGGTCGGAGCAGGTACTGACGTCTATGTGCTGCGATCCGTTGTACCTGTCCGGCTGTCGCCTGTGCGGCGTTCGTCCTCGACGTCGACCTCGGTGCGCCGCACGGTGTCGGAGATGGTTTCCGTACGCTGGTCGGCTTCCTTGCGCACGACCACCTCCTCGACCACGCGGGCCTCCTTGGAGACCACCGCCTCTTCACTGCGCTCCTCCACCTCGATGGTGCGCTCCTGGAAGGGATCGCCGCCGAGTGTTCCGACCTGCGCCGTGCCGGATACGGGGCGACGCTCCACCGCCACGTGCTCCTCGCGTAGGCTCACCTGCTCCTCGACCGGACGCTCGACCACATAGGACCTGATGCGGACTCGGCCGTGGCTCACGTCCCGTTTGCCGACGTGCAGTTCTTCCTCGGCAACCGGGATGACCTCATCGCCGCTCGTGGTGCGCTGCGAGGCCGTGTTCATCGACGCGGTGCCCAAGCCGGATCCGGCGTTCGTGGCAGTGTCTGATGTGGTGGTGCCAGTGGTAAGGTTGGCTGTGCTGCCGGACAGCACGTCCGACGTTCCCACGTTGGAAGTCCCTGTCCAGCCTTCAGATCGCCACGAGCTGGAGCGCTCGTCGATGTCGATGGTGCCCTCATCATCCAGGATGTCGATCACCCGCTCATAGTCAGCATCACTCGCGTCGACCGAAACGAGATACCCGCCGCGGCGCAGGCCTTCGGCATAGGTGTGGCGATCCTCGTCCGGGAGGAACAGGTCACGCAGGGAGTCCCACAGGCTGTTGCTGGCTTCGGGGAAAGACTGAGTGCCTGAGCCTCCAGACGTACCGCCGTTCTGTTCACTGGGTGTCAGGCGGATGCCGTCCCGCGCGATGCCAGCCGCATGGAGACGGCTGATCGCCGCTTCGGCATCGGTCCGGCTGTCGAAGAAGGCGGTCACCAGCCGTCGGCTGGTGGATCCTGTCGTTATTCCTGAACTCATCGCAGTGTCTCCTCCTCGGGGGTTGGGTTGTCGGGAGCAAGCCGCTCCACGACGGCGCGCTGCCTGCGCAGGGTGACCGGCACCTCGACGGTCTCGTGTTCGACCCGGCGCCGGATGTGCAGTTCCTCCTTGAGCACGAGGCGCTTCTCAACCATGAGCACCTCCTCCAGCACCGGCACGATGGTCACATCGCCCTCGGTCCTGACCTCAGGCACGGTTGCGACGACCTTGTCGATGGGAACGCGGGTGACCTCCACGGTCTCCCGCTCCACGTTCGCATGCGCCAGCTCCTCAATGGTGTCGGTGACCGTTCTCACGCGCACGCGTCCGGTGACGGCCTGCCGCTTGCCGATTGTGGCGGTCTCCTCGACGAGCGGGATGACCTCCTCGGAGACGGCGTGAGCGCTGCTGGTCAGCGGATCGTCAAGCACGGGCACACGCTTTTTGTCATCCGGCTGGAGGTCTGGAGATGGAGTGGGATCGCCCATGGCTGCTCTCAGATGAACGGAAGCCAACGGGGGCCCGCGACGGGAGTTCCCTTGCGGCTGAAGGGGCGGATTGATCATGCATCGGCGAGCAACGCCTTTGCCCATAAGGAAATCTGTCCGGTTCGTTTGAACCATTCCCAGACCTGCGGGTTGGCAGGCGAACAGGAGCCCTGCCATGACCGACGCCCATCATCCCGACACCCCACGCAACCGCGGCGACAGTGACGCGCCTCACATGAGCCCGGTCACCCCAGCGGAGGACGCGCGCACCATCATGCTCAACAAGGTGACCTGGGGAGCGGTGTTTGCCGGCGTCGTGGTCATGCTCGTGACCCAGCTCATCCTCAACCTGCTCGGCATCGGCATCGGGGCAGCCACCCTCGATCCTGCCGCCGGTGCGGCCGAGAACCCGTCGGCGTCCAGCTTCTCCATCGGTGCCGGCATCTGGTTCGTGCTCGCCGGCGTGCTGGCCTCGCTGGCGGGTGGCTACGCCGCAGGCCGGCTCGCGGGCAAGCCGAAAGAATCCACTGCAAGCTGGCACGGTCTCACCGCCTGGGCGCTGGCCACGCTGGTGATCTTCTACCTGCTCACCACCACCGTCGGCGGCCTTCTCGGCGGGGCCTACCGCACGGTGACAAGCGCCCTCGGCAACGTCACCCAGGCGGTCGGTTCGACCGCCCAGACCGCCGCCCAGGTGGCGGCTCCCAATCTCGCCGGGGCGGCGAACCCGTTCTCCGGAATCGAGCAGCAGATCCGGGGCGCCACCGGCGGCAACGATCCCGCTGCGCTGCGCGATGCGGCTGTCGCGTCGGTTCGTGCGGCCTTGACTGGAAACGAGCAGCAGGCGGCGGAGGCCCGCAACCGCGCTGCCGAGGCCATCGCACGCGCCCAGAACATTCCGGTCGATCAGGCTCGCACGCAAGTGCAGCAGTATGAGCAGCAGTACCGCCAGGCAGCGGACCAGGCCAAGCAGCAGGCCACCGAGGCAGCCGATGCTGCCTCGAGCGCCGTTTCCACGGGAGCGCTTCTGGCGGCCCTCGGTCTGATCCTCGGTGCGGTTGCAGCGTGGTTCGGCGGGCGCATGGGAACCGTTGAGCCGACCATCACGGCCCGTCTGGGCCTGAGCCGCGCGGCCGTGACCGGCGCCGAGGTGACCACTGGCCATGCGAGCACGGTCGTGGAGACGGACCGCACGCCACGAGCCCCGTCGGCCATGAGGACTGGTACGACCGACTCGCCATGAGGCCCCGGTCCAACGAGAGCCCGCTTCAGGCGCGACGCCGGTCAGGGCATGTTGTTTAACATTGAACAGGTGTGCACCGGCATCGGACCGGCGGGATGATGCGATCTGCGATGCGGATCATCCCGCCGACATAACGATCCTGGATGGTTCGACGCGCTCGCCAAGCTGGCGCGCTCCCTCGGTCGTGAAGGCATGTGGCTCCGGTCGGCTGGCATGGCCTTCTGCGGCATCTTCGCTGCCACCCCTGCGGCTTCTCTCCCAGTGGCACTGGTGGGATTGCTCGCGGGTCCGGAAGCGGTGCACCAGCCAGTCGAGATGCTTGGCGGCCTCGTGCCGGCACGGGCAAGCGATTTTCTTGCCGATCAGATGCAGGCGATCGCCTTCGCCTCACGAGCGCAGCTTGGGGCCGGAATCGGTGGGGCGATGCTGGCTGCCCTCTGGGACGCCTAGTCGGGAGCGTCGGGACTGATTGCCCCCTCAACGTCGCCCAATAAAGAGATCGGTGACAAGACTCTAAACTGATCCAATGATCTGCACTCCGATCGACGAGGAGGGGTCTAGACGTTGCCAGGAGACCGCGCCAATGGTTTGCTACCAGGGGTCTGTCCAAGGTGATGGTGTCCCGGACGGTTCAATCTTTTGGTACCGTCGGCACCTCTAGCGGCCGCTGATCATCCCGGCCTGCGAGGCCGGAGCGGTCCGGTCAACCAGGAACGCAACCAGCGTCGCAGGTTCCATTGCCTCGAACCTTGGAAGCTGAGCATCGAGGTCGGTGACGGCATCGCCCTTGCCGAGTGTCTCGCCTCCGGCCGTCACAACACCGTCCATGACATAGACCCATGGCGTCATCCCGGTCGCCACAGGTGCCTCGATCTCTGCTCCGACCGCGAGGTGCGCGTCATAGACCATCACCTGCTGCCGGAGCTTCAGCGGAGCGCCGCTGTCCTCCGGGCCAGCGACGAGATGCCATTGGCCATCCACCCCCATGCTCGTCCTATCGAAGAACTGCACCCTGCCGGGCAGGTCCGCCTCCCGCGGCCGGATGAAGATCTGAAGCATTTCGACGGCACCGTCCGGCGTTGACTCCTCATGCCAGAAACTCTTGCCGGCGTTCATCAGCATCAGCTTGTGGGGCGAGATGGCGACGCGGTGCCCGGCGGAATCCTCATGCACCATCGTGCCTCGCCACATGTAGCTCAGGATCTCATCGTTGGTGTGCTCGTGCATGCGCACGAGCGTGCCCACGCCCAGGTTGGCATGATCGATGACGCTCAAGGAGCCGAAGGCGAGATCGTTCCCGTTGGGGACGATGGCTCCCGGGCGCATGCGCCGGATCTGGAACGGACCCCGTCCGAAGCTCTGGCCCACACGGGCCGGAAGAACACTCAACATGGCGACGATCTCCTCAATGCGTCCAGCGCGCATGACCGGGGGATCCGCGGTCTGCAGGCTGGCGAGAATCCTGCACGGCCCACCTCCCACTCCGGCATGAACACTTTGGCCGTGTCTTGGCCGCGGCGATCCCGGTTTGCCGCAAACGGCCGTATCGAGCGACCAACGCCGCGTTGGTGGAGACCGGCACCCCCTGGCGCCCTTGAATGATCCCTCGATGGTCGTCCTGGGGCCAACGAAGGACGTCCTGATCGCACGCGGCATCAGGCAGCGCTAAGCCGCCGTAGCCTTCCCCGGGCCGAGCGTCCCGGCCACGTGACCGGCCGCGGCGGGGCCGGCGTCGCCGGCTTCGGCGACCTTCACGGTTGGAGCCCCGAAGCGGATGCCGTTCTCGTCGAACGCCTCCTTGATGCGCGCCAAGGCTTTGCGCCGTATCTCGAACTGTTCGCCCGGGCGGGTGGTCATCTTCATCCGGATTTGGATCGCGTAATCCCCGAACTGCTCGACACCCTGCATCTTGAGCGGATCGATGATGTGCCGGGCATGCTCCGGGTCTTCCGCCAGCTCCTGTCCGATCCGCTTGATGAGCTTGCGCGCTTTCTCCAGATCCGTGTCGTACGTCACCCCGAGCACGAACTTGTCGATCACCCAGTCGCGGCTCATGTTCTGCACCGCCCCCAACTCACCGAACGGCACGGTGAACACCGGCCCGCGGTGGTGCCGCAGCTTGATCGAGCGCAGGGAGAAGGACTCGACCGTGCCCTTGTAGGAGCCGCTTTGGATGTACTCGCCGACCCGGAACGCATCATCGAGCAGGTAGAAGATCCCGCTGATCACATCTTTCACCAGGGTCTGCGCGCCGAAGCCGACGGCCACGCCGAACACGCCCGCCCCCGCGATCAGGGGACCGATCTCGACCCCGAGCGCCGACAGGGCGGTGAGGCCCGCCAGCACCACGATGACAACGAACAGCATGTTGCGCAGGATCGGCAGCAACGTGCGCAGCCGGGCTTGGTGCACCGCCTCGTCCGTGCCGGGCTCGGACGAAGCCGGCACGGCCGCCAGCTTCCGATCGACCGCCGCCTTGCAGACCTGCCAGACGAAGTCGGCGAGAAGGAGAACGACGATGCTCGTGAGGACCCCACGGACAAGGCGCGTTGGCAAGGTGTCCCGGGCGGTGATCGCAACCAGGTCGATGTCCCATATGTCGGCCAGGAACAGCGCCGCCGCCACGATCATCACCGTGCGCAGCCCATGTTCGACGGTCACTTCCCACGTCCGCGACCCGGTTTCGGGGACCGGTCCATGGGACCGCAGCAGATGAGAGACGGCCGTCTGACCCAGCGCCACCGCCTTCGGCAGCGCCAGGATTACGACCGAAAGCCAGAACACACGGGTCAAGCCCGCAACCCAGAGCAGCCAGAGCAGCACCCCCAGGCCCGTGAAAAGCACGTTGAGCCATGGCCGGCTCAGGTGCGGGCGGGGATCGGCCCCACGTCCGATTGGCCTTCGCCACACGGCCTCGAGACTGATGCCCAGAAGGACAAGACCGAGGATGTAAACGGCGGCGGCTTTCTGGTCCTGAGCGAACCCGAACACGCCCAGCAGACCCACGGCGGCCCACCCGAAGGAGAGGCCGCCCGAGAACACGGCGATGCGCCTGTGCCAGAAGCGGGCCTCCTCCACGGACCAGGGGACGAACCGGTACAGATCGGCGTTGTCGGGCTCCCGCCGCCCCGGTGCGAGCACCGCGCGCACCAGGATGAGGGTGAGGCGGAAGACCACCAGGGCCAGCAGCCCGGCGATCAGCACCTGCCGCAACAGCGGCGGCCAGTCGAGCAGCAGGAGGGCGCCGGTGCTGCCGAGGGCGAAGATGGCGACGCGCGTCAGACCGAAGCTGATCCGGATCCCGACCATCCGGAGGCGACCGGCCACGGTGGTCCTCGGATGGTGTACGATCCAAGCGCGAGCCCGGTGAGTTGCGCGCCAGAACAGACGTTCCGAACCGTGGCCAAGGAAGAGCAATGCGGCGATCAGGAGACAGACAGAAAGGATCCCACGCTCGCCCACCTCCTGCCCGAGGAGAATGGAGGCCTTGCTGAACTCGCCCGGAACCCTCAGCAGGGCTGTCGTCATGGCGAAGAGATGCTCACGCACGTCGGACAGGCGGGACGCCATCTCCGCCAGATCAAGCGCCGACGCGCTGGCGTGCGCTTGTGGTGCCAGGTCCTGCGCTGTGGCCGGACCATGCGGAACAGGCAACACGACCAGAAGCATGGCCCCACCTATGGTGGCCCGCACCTGGCGGAACCAAGCGCACTCCTGTGTCATCCGGGCGAGTGCGGGACGCCACTTCCCCTCCGCACGGCAGGCGGCCCTGCCCCGCCCGTCCGCTCTGCGTTCAGCACCGCTGGCAGGAGACCCAAGCATGATGCGCTACCCGTATCCATCGCGGGCGGCCCCGACGTCCGCAGCAGGGACAAGGGTGGTGATACTGGGGATCTCCTCGTCGCTCAGGGTTGAAGCCATCCCGGTTCCCTCATCGAAGACCGGCATGAGCCCATCGCCCTCGGTCGACCTCGACTGCACGCTGAACGGAATGACGGCGATGAGGTTGCTCCTGTCCGACCGGCCAACCAAGCGGCCTGATGGCCGAGCAACGCCGACGCCGGAGCGGACGACGATCAGGTCAGCCGAGGCATCACCGCCGGGAGAATAGCTCGGTGCCACGATCAAGCTCCCTTGGCCGGCGCGCCGGCGAGGGTGGGTAGGGCCGGCGTCCACGAGCCCGGACCACCCCGCAGCAGGTGGGAACCGACCCGGCGTCGGCGATGGCCCGGCACATCAGCGCATCCGCTTGAACCACGACGTGGGCAACAGTTTCGATGCGCACGGATCCCGGGTACCTGGTGGCGGCAACGGCCAGCGCCGGATCACGGAGCCCCACGTCGGTGGCGCCGGCGAGCAACGGCTCCAGCCCGCGGTCTCGGCGGGGACGGTTCGCCAGGCGCGCCTGCGACACGTCTCTCGCCGGGTTGAAATCTGGGGCCGCAAAGACCCAATGGCTGGTCAACGCTGGGGATGGATCCTGGAACGCGCCCACCTGCAGGGGACCTGCATCCAGGGCGGCCGCACGCCCTGCCGGCACGAGCCAAGCGATGGCAATGACAAGGCTGGTCGAGACAAAGGCGGATCGTCGGGTCAGCGTCGCCGAACACTGGTCTTCTGCTGCAACAGGCATGGACTCCTCGCAGGTCAGGCCGACAGCAACCAACCACAGTGGCGGTACCGTTTCTTGGTCAGAAGTGCCGCATATCAGACGGGATTGCGGCGATCGCCCGGCACGGTCGCCTCACGGCCACGGCCCGCGGCGCCTGCGTGTCACCGGATGTGGATGTCTGGTCATCCGGTAAGCCCGGTGGCGGGCATGGTCCATGGCAAGATCACCCGCTTGGACGCGGTGCGTGAGGCCTTTCGCGACGAATCTCAAGACGGCAGGCAGTTGCCTCCGATGAGGCCTCTCCGATGCGCGGACCTCAGGTCCTGACCACCTGAAATCAGGATGTGTGCAGTCGGCGCTCGTTCATTCAATTCGCGACCTTCGAGTCCGGATGACCCTTCTCCCGTCGAAAGCGACCGGATCGCGCCAGGGCCGTCATTGGTTTCACAACGTCCATGCTGACATGAAGATTGTAGTAGAACCCTTCGCCCTTGCCGTCGTCCGCGAACACTCTCGTAGGGTCGTAGGTGCAGACGTGGCGATTGTCGCCACCGGACAGGAGAGCCGTCGCTACTTGGATCGCATTCTTCCTGAGGTGCTCCCCAGGCACAGGGACGAGCTTGCGGGAGCGAGGGGATGAGATCAACTCACCATAGAGGGTCACCTGCCCGAACTGTGCCCACTTCGACACGAGATCGAGAAATTCTATCAAGCGTTCCCCGCTCCCGACGTTCATGCCCATGCGCCGTGCCAGCGGCAGCAAGGCAAGGAAGGGGAGCGGCGCTCTCCGCTCGATGAGGCGTTTACCTATGTACAGGATGAGCGGCCAGAGCAGAATAAGGACGACAAGCCCGACGCTGAAAATGCCGGCTTGCAACAGATATTCCCTGTATGGATCGAGCCGCTCACTTGGCGCGAATGCGATGAGCCCGACGGCCAGACCGAGAACGCCCAAAGCAAGTCCCAGATAGGCCATGGATCATTCCCGGCTGCTTTCGGACTTGATGAATATCACGACGGCGCTTTTCAGGGCAGCCCGACGCCGCTCAAGGCCGTCCCGCATCGGCTTGCGTCGGGAAAGTGATCTGGCTACGAGCCGGGGCACGCTCCTGCTTTCCATCACGCCGAGGGACAACACCGGCACCTGTTCAAAGTCCGATCACGACGCCCATCCATGGAAGAGTTCGACACACGCGACCCAGGCCTTCTCAGGGCCACCATCACGAAATCCACGGCACCACGCCGAAGCGCGCCGTCTGCGGAAGGTGATCGTTGATCATCCCCGATCGTCCGTTGCCGGCGGCACACGCCGACATAGCATGAGACGCCGTGGATCGGAGAGCGTCGCAACCGGGTGCATCCAACACACGATCTAGGGATCACGGCGCATATCACGCCATCACATGTGCCCGTCGGAGGGCGTCATGATCGTCCGTTCCTGGGCCCGGATGGCGCTGACGCCCCCTTGTCAGACGGATCCCGACGGGGTCAGAGCGCCTGATCCTGGTCTCACGGCAGATCACGGGACATCAGAGGCGAGGGTTAAGTGGCTCGACATGGTCGACATCTGGATGCGGATCGAGCGGGAGTTATGATGGGATCATCAGCCGCCAAGACGACGGCTGCGCTGCGGTTGCGCTCCGGCCCGCTGGTGGACGGAGCGGCCGTCCTGGCGTCTTGAAACCGGCCTGCCTCTCGGTTAGGCTGATGACGCCGCGACGCAGAATTGCGCGCTTCTCACCCCACCGTGACGGTGCGGGGCGGCGACGCGGGGCCCGGGATTTCCCATGCCCCGTAAGTCTTGGAGCAGCACCGCTACGCTGTTGCCGCCTTCGGTGACGCCAGGCAAGGCCTGGCAAACGGAAGGAGGATGCGCATGGCCACCTCTCGTGTCCTTGGCACCTCGGAGATCCGCAACCCCGTTCGCGGCCGAGAACCACTCGATTGGCGCAAGCCCTCGGTCGCGTCCGCCACAGGATACGATCATGTCCAAGTCCATTTCCGCAGAAGACCACGTTCTGCCACGCCCGGTGGAACGGCTTCCCGACTATGCGTCCGCCCAGGCGCGACGCGCGCTTGGCGACAAGCTGGGGGATGCTTTCGCCCTCTCCGCCGCGGCCGCCGCCGCCATCGCCCATGCGGTCGTCGACCCCTCGGCGGTCCGAAAAGCGATGGGCGACACCCGCGACCCTGAGGTCGAGCGCATCCCGGTGCCCGGGGGCACGCTGTACGGCATCCGGACCAGCGTGTGGTCGCGCCGGGCGATGCCCGATCCACGCAACCCACGCACCCTGCCGTCGCGGCGGCATCCGTTCGCCGTGGATCCCGGCACGGGCGGCGAGGACGCCAAGTTCCGGCCCGTGCCGGAGCCGCGGTCTCCGAACGAAGCCACTCCGCAGGCGGCGGAGCTTCTGGTGGAGATCGAAAGCCGGCATCATCTGAACTGGGCCGCCCAGCACGCGGCGGCCTACGTGCTCGCCGAGAACGACTGGCGCGAGTCCATCCGCTCGCAAGGCGTGATGGAGGCGGTGTGGCTGGTCGCCACCACCTACGCGGCCCAGGACGGCACCGAGCCGGTGACGGTGCTCACCACCGTCGAAGGCTCGTCACGTCTCACCGCCGTGCACAAGGAGCTTGGCGTCCGCTCCTCCGACGTTCCCTATGACGACAATGAGACCGGTCTGCGGTGGCATTACCGCAAGCTCAACCAAGCCTTTGAGAGCGGGCCCACGCCAGCGGACCTGATCGCGCTGCGGTGCGAGCGCATCCCAGCGCTGATCCTGGTCGGCTTCCGGCCACACGCCTCGGGCCGGACCGGGTTCCCGACGGCGGTGAAGTCGTTCGTGGCCCTGCGCCACGTCGATTATCCCAAGCCGTGGGGCGAAGGGCCGGAGAACGAGTCGCTGGCCGACGAGGTCCTCGACGAGATGTACCGGCGCGAGCTGATCTCGGCAACCGAGCGGGACTACTACGCCGGCGCGTGCACGCGGGCCGAGGCACGGGCTGCGCACCTGCCTGACGACCCGGCCCTGCGGGCGACGATGATCGTACGCCTGCTGACCAACCCTGACCCGCAGTTCTCCGAGGCGATCCGGGTCGCGGTGACGAGCCAGTCAACCCGTAAGCGGATCACATCCAAGCTGGCCAATGATCTTGCCACCGCCTTGATCCTGCGGGCCGTGGCCGGGGAGCCGGCCAAGACGGACCAGATCCGGCGTTACATGCGGCATGCCTTCGGCAAGGCGGTGCATCGCGCCGCCTGGGTTCCGACGGGCCGTGACGCCGACGCGCTGGTGAGGGAAGCCCTCACGGAGGTGCGCCGGGCGATCGCCGAGGGCGCCATCGACGAGCCTGGCCCTGCATCGTTGGAGCTGGCGGTGCGCGCCGCCTACCCGCTGGTTGTCTCCGGCCGGCTCAACGCCGACCGCGGCACGGCCGGCAACACCCAGCCGGACCGGCGCACCCCAGGCGAGGTTCTCGACGCAATGCGGCAGTCGCCCCAGGGCGTCCACCAGCTCGCACAGGCGCTGCGCGACTTCGCGGCCGACCGCCCTATCCGTGCGGTGGACGAGAACGGGACAACGAAACGCCTGGAAGACGGGTCTGACGACCAGACGGTGAACGACGTCTATCTGCGCGGCGAGTATCCGCCTCCAGGCAAGGCGCGCAGCGCCCGGCCTGGTGACACGCCACTCGATCGCTACCAGAACCGGCTGACGGCGTTGAGCTTGGCCATGGAGGCGGCCGAGCGCGCCTTCGATGACCTTGGACGGGAGTTGGGCGACGATGGCCGCCCGCTCGTCGACAGCCGTGGGGTTGATCCCCGCTCCTGCACCGCATGGCGCCAGCTGATCGGGCGCATCGACGACGAGCTTGTTGTGTGGAGCCGCACGTTCAGGCGCACCTTCGGAACCCCCACGCCCCCCATGCCGCACGAGGAGGACGCAGAGGGCACGCCCTTCGATCCGACCCGTGAGTTCGGCTGGGACAGCGACGACCACGAGGACGACGAGACGGTCCCGGCCTGACCCCTCTCCCGCATCAAACGGGGCGCCGCGGGCGGCGCCCCATCCTTCACCCTTTCAGTCGAGGCGTGCCGGGTGGCGCGCCACAGGAACAGCCATGCCCCTTGCCGCCGTCACCACCAGCATGACCGAACAGCAGTTCGAGGCGCAGATCCGCGCCGCCATCCTCCATGCCTTCCCATGGCTTCCGGCGGACCAAATCACTCACCAAACCACCTTCCGTTTCAAGTTCGGCCACGCCACCATCGTGGTGGACGGCAAGGCCAAATCCGATGCCAAGGCCCGTGCCGACGTCCTGGTTAACTTCCGGGGCAAGCCGCTCGCCGTCTTCGAGCTGAAGCGATCCGGCATCAAGCTGACCGCCGATGACGAGGAGCAAGGCCTCTCCTATGCCCGGATGCTCCATCCCCGGCCGCCGCTCGTCGTGGTGAGCAACGGAAAGAGCGTGCGCCTGCTCGAAACCCACTCCGCAAAGCGCTGGGAGCCGAAGGATCGCACCGAGGCGGCCCTCGCCGCGCTGATCACCCGCGGTGCGCAGGCGGCGGAGGCTGACCTGAAGCGCGCGGTGGACATCCTGATGGGCTCCGACCCCGACATCTGGATGCAGGCCATCCGCCAGACCGCGGCCATGGCGATCGACGAGCGGACCGGCGGATGGGACGAGCCCCTTGCGCCGTTCGTTCGCGACTTCCTTCTGCCGCGCAAGGTGGCCGCCCAGGCTTGGCATCTGCTGGAGCATGGCCATCGGCTCGTGATGATCGAGGGCGAGCCGCTCTCCGGCAAGAGCAACGCCCTGCGGGAGCTCGTGGAACGCACCGCCGCCCATCCCGCCCTGGCCGTCCTCTACCTCGACGCCGACCAGGGCTCCAATCTGTTCGAGCACCTGGCGCTCGTCCTCTCGGATGCGCTCGACTGGCCGTTGACGCCCGAGGAGGCCCGGCGTTGGCTGGTCAACCTCTCGCGCGCGAACGGGCCCGTCCTAGTCATCGCCGTCGACAACATGGGGGCGGAGCGCGACGACCTGCGCCGCGACATCGAGGCCATGACATCGAATTTGTTCGGATCCGGTGTGCGGCTTGTGCTGGCCGTCGATGACACGGTCGCCGAGCAGATCACCAAGCTTCGGACCGGCCGTTCACGTTCGGTGCTCGGGCAACGCGCCAGCCGCCTTCGCCTCGGGCCGCTCGACCAGGGAGAGTTCCAGAGGGCCGAACTCGCGCTTGCGGCCCTGCGCATGGTGTTCGTTCCGGGAGCCAGGCACAGCCACGAACTTCGCAAACCTTGGATCTTGCGCGCCATGGCGGCCCAGGTGGCCAGCTCCGCAAAGTATCGCAACCTCGACCTGGCAGCCGCCATGTCACCTGTTCCCGGGCTGGACCTGATCGCCCATGCCCGCGAACAGTTCGACGTCTCAAGAGCGCCCTTTGCTCTCTACCGCGAGCTCGCGCAGGCGGTGCTTGAGGACGGCCAGGATCGCACCCGTCCATCCGAACTCGTTCTGGAGCTCCTGGAGGCCTTTGTCATCCAGCGCTCCACGGCACGGGCCCACCTTGGCGACGGCGATCTGACCATCATGCGGAGCGCCGGCCTGATCCGCGAGGCGCGCTCGCAGTGCGGCGAGAACATCTTTGTTGTCCGCCTGCCGGAGCTCATGGCGAGCGAGGTGGCCCGGCTGCTGGCAGAGGAGCTGCCCGAGCTCTGCCGCGCCGATCCGGCCGAGGCCGCCGCTTGGCTTGCTGGTGCGGCCAGCAACCTCCCGCTCGGCGACGTGATCGCCGCACAGGCGTTGATTGACGCTGCCATCCGCAACGGAGGGCTCAGCCTGCAGCTGATCGCGGAGCTGCTCGAGCGTCCTCCCACGTCCGAGATCGTCGCACCCGGCACCCGCACCAGTGGGTGGGTGAAAGGCCTGGGCATCGTCAACATGACACTGCGTGAGGACGGCGCGGTCGCCTTCGAGCATGGCGGGCAGGAAAGCCTGGTGGAACCGGACGAAGACGATCCCGAAGAGCACGTCGGCTACGCGGACCTTCACCCCTATCTGATCCTGTCGCATCTCGGCGCCCACCGTTTCGAAGCCGTCGAAGACGATCAGTCGACGGCCCGACGCGTCGACCCCACCCTTCTGATCAGCGTTGGCGCATGCACGATGCCGCTGCGCCGGCCGGGCGGCGATCCGGCGATCTCAAGCATCCCTGTCCACGCACTCTCGGAGGATCTTTCCATTGTCTGCCACAAGGCTGGTGTCGTCGAGCCCATCACCTGGTCCATGGTGTGCTTCTTTGGGCGCGAACCGCAGGCGATGCGCGATCAGTTCATTGACCGTGCGCTGCAGCGCCCCGCACCGGCCCTGCTCGCCCGGCTGGACATCGCGCTGCGCCAAACGGCGCAATCCGCGGACACCAAGCGCGCGGCCTGGGCGGCGCAGGTGCGACACGAACGGCTGGAGCCGCTGCTGCGCGCTGACGTGAGCGGCGCCCTCCACCCATGACGAAGGCCCAGAAACCGGAGAATGACATGACTAACCTTGATGAACTCTTCGTGGACCTGCACCTGCTGGACGAGGCCTCGGTCAAACCGCGCGACAACCCTGCCATGCCATCGGAGGGGAACCGCAAGACCTACATGGTCACCTTCGATTGGGGGTCAGGGCGAAACCGATGGCATGCTCGAGGCGCTTCGGCCGGCCGGCTTCTGGGCCATCGCGAAGCCTCGTTACCCGCGAACGTCCATCATCTGCCGAACCGCGGCTGCCGTGCGTGAGGCGACGCTGCTCAAGACGGTCTCCGACAACCTCGAAGCCACCGGATCGGCCATGGTCCTGCGCATCGGTGGTGACACGCTTTGGATCTGGCCGGACAAGCCGTGGCCGAACGCGATGGAGAAAAGCTGGCGCGGGGTCAAGAATTGAGCCGGCATCGGCATAGAGCTCAGCATGCGGCCACGGAAGAGCACGTCCTCTCGGGTCGGGTGGTTGTCCCGGCCCGCTGAGCGTGGCGGCTTGCGCCCGGCGTGATCCCATCATGGCAGGGTGCACGCTGTGACCGCCGCCAGACTACGGGATGGCACGCTAGGTGCAGGCCTCGGCGGCCGGCAAAGTGAAGGCCCTCAAGTCGCCGCCATAGCCTTGGGAATAGGACTTCGCCTTCCATTCGATGAAGGGCTCGTGGACGCAGTAGAGGCGGCGTGCATATGTCCTGAAGTAGTCCTCAGCTGTCTGACGATCGCACAGCCCGGTCCTCACGCACACCTGGAGCTCCGAGAAGAACCCGACCAGCAGATCGAGGTCGGCCACCAGCCCCGTCCGCGCGCCTGACCCTGCGACAGGAACGGCGGTACCTTCGACCACGGTCATCACGAGCTGCCGCTTCCGGCGGGCGAACTCCTCGCCCGACGAGACGGGCGTGTTCCCAAGTGTCCGGACGTGGTCGCGCACGGCATACCACGCCATGCCGATCCGCGTCTGCGCCGCCTGCAGGGGGTCGCTGGAGAAACGGCGAACGTACCCGAGCGTCTCGGCCACGCGCGCGTCCTGCTTCTTTTCGAAGTACTCGACCACCGCCCACGCTCCCCCGATCAAGGTCGCGAGGATGAGCAGAATCTTCGAGACAGCCTCAAGACGGTCCAGGACGGGCTGCATCCACAGCTCCTCCACTCGGGTTTGACTGCCGTCACTATAGCCGGTTTGCCAAGCCTTGCGACCGAGCGGGAGCGCGAACCGCACCTAAGGACGATCTTGTTTCGCCAGTCGCCTCGCACCGGCCGGCCAAGCGTGGACTGTACCTCGCGGCATCGGGACGGCATAAGACGACCGGTCCAAGCATCGCTCGCAACAGGCCGTCATGGTCCCGCTGGAGGCGCGACCATGAAGCCTCCAGCGGGACGGCCCTCACCACAGTAGCTCGGCCTGTCGCCCGTTGTGGCTCAACTCCTCCAGAAAGGGCCGCACCTCCTCCCACACCGCCTGCATCATCCGCTTGTACGCATGTCGCATGTTCCGCAACGGCTCAGCGGCGACAGGCCAAAGCTCCGCCCTGCCCTCGATGAAGTCCAGGCGTTCGGCGACGGACGGATGAGTCCCGTCATCCACCGTGGGTGCGGGCTTTCCGAGCATGCGCCTGGTCTCCTCAAGCATCTGAAGGGCATGCAGGAAGACGACCATCCCCGCGCCCGATAGGATGACGGGGTTCTCGTATGGCTGGTGTCCCGTCTCGAGCTGGCCGATCATGATCGCCAGATGGTCGGCTTCGTGCTCCTCGGCGCGCGAGGACCTGTCCTTGCCGCTCTCGCTCGAGGCCGCCGTCATCCGGCCGTGCCTGAGGATGTGGTGGGCATATTCATGGGCGACGACGAAGACCTCCAGCGCGTCGAGGACATGGGCGCGCAGAACGAAATCCCGGCGGCCCGGCAACCATAGTGGGACGGCGACGCTTGTGCCCAGGATGCTGAACGAGGCGATGATCCGGAACCAGTAGGCCAGGATCTCGGGCCTTCGCCTCAGCTTCACCCGCATCGCCTCAAGTCCGCCCGGATCGTCCCAGCCCGCCGGGTCGACCATGATGGTTCGGGTGATGGCCTTGGCCACGACGTTGGCGAACCGGAAGACCTGGGACCCCACCGTGACGACGCTCGCATCGGTCATGATCACGCCCATGCGGGAGGCGAAGACCCCAAGCCTCGGTTCAATGCCCCGGGCGACGCCGGCAACGTCGAGACCGGGGGCTTTGCGGCAGGCCGCTTCGATTCGGCGGCAGAGATCATCAAGGATCCACTCGGCATGGGGGTCGACGCCAGGGCTGGTGATCGGCGCGTTTGTCAGGCTCTGCACATACTTCTCGAACACACCATCGGCGGCGTCGCGCCCCATGCCGTATGCTTCCGCGATGCGCAGAGGCTCCCCAGACACGGCATGGGCGAGAACCTCGTCACGTTCGACGATGGTGGCATTGTGAGCCGACGAAAGCCTTTCGAGGATCTGGCGCCAATAATCCTTGGCCGCCTCCAAATCGGCGTGTCCTTCCATCCTGCCCCCTCGGCCACCTGAGGCGGCATCGCCATGTCCCCTGCACCTGGAGATCGCCGTATCACAAGCCTGTTCGAACGCCCATGCGGTTCGTCGCGCCCACGTCGGCGCCGCCCTCCTCACCTGGTGCTCTTGCCTGGGCGACGTACGCAGCGGCAGGCTGACCGGGTTTCGTCCCTAGTCGCACCGTGAGACCAGCGCGAAAGGGTCGCTTGCGGGAAAACCCTGGGCGCGGGCGGCGGTCTTGAGGCACCGAAGGGCGGACTTCGGGACCGAGATGCTTTTCGGCCGCGCGGCGTTTTCCGCGCCAGGAACGACCTTGGGCGGATTGATCGTGGGGAGGTCGCTCCGGACCTGCCCGGCGACCAGATCCTTGAGCTGCTCCGCGGGCACGCACAGGTCCATGTAGATGACGACAGGGTCATCAGGGTCATCGAGAAAGGAGTCAACGTTGTCGGCGATGCATTTCGCCTCCGCCTTGCTGACGGTCTGCGCGCCGGGCGCCGGCTGGGCCGCGACAGGAGATGGCAGGGGTGCGGATCCAAGGGCCAGGATCGCCGCGATCATCAAGCAGGGTTCACGCATGTCCATCATCACCTCGCCGAGATCTATGGCACGACGCCCGAGTAGAAGAAACCCGCCCACGCCCACGGCTCCGCGTAGGGGCGCTGGTCCCGCAGCTGGAACCTGAGGGCCCGCTCCAGCCGGGCGGCGTCGGAGTCGGGCGGCGGCTTCAGGGAGCGCAGCACCCGCGCCAGTTCCGCCCCCGTGCTGGTGGAGAGCCAGAGCTGCGCCTCGCGCAGCGCCGCGGCGGGCCTCTTTCCGTGAACCTGCACCTCTTCGATGAAGCGTGCCATGAGGAACAGGGTCGGACCGTCGTTCGCCGGCCACAGCGAGCTGACCACGCCTTTGGCGCCGAGACCCATGAACGCGGCGGGCAGGCCCACGAACTCGTTGGCCATCGTCGCCGTTTCGATGCGGCCCGTCTCGCAGGCCGACAGCACCACAAGCTCGGGCGCACGCCCGAGCGTCGCCGCCTCGATGTCGCGCACACGAAGGAGGTCTCCATCATGCAGGCGGAGGCTTGTTGCGCCGGGATCGTCCGGATCGAACCGGGCGTGCCCGACGAAGTGCAGGATGTCGCTCCCGGCGACCGCCTCGAGCATGCGAACGCGGCTGACGACCCCCTCCACCTTGCGGCCGGAAACGAGGTCCGCGACGCCCGCCTCGAGCACGGCATAGGGCAGACCCGGATCCTGTGACGGATCGGGCACGGAAACCAGCGCCCGGGGACGATCCACGGCCGGCGCCGTCTCCCAAAGGGCGAGGCTGGGCAGGTATGACACGCTCGCCGCCTGCAGCAGCCGCCGCCCGTCCGGCAGCCGGCCCGCGTGCAGGGGCAGGAGCGCCAGCTCGCCCTGCACCACCAGGACGACCTCGTCCGCCGGCCACAGGCCCACCTTGGACACCCACGCCATCGCAGGTCCGATCAGCTGGGTGCCCGCCCACTCGCCGGCGGAGACGATCTCGCGGTTCCAGGCCCCCGAGGAGTCCGGCCGGCGTTGTTCCGACCGGAACACCTGCTCGTACCGCATGAGCCAGGCGTCCAGGACACCGGCCACGGCGCCGCCATCAAGATCGAGGAAAAGCTGCCTGGTCTCCACGCGTCCGTCCTTGCGGCCGAGCGCCAGGACAACCGTTCCCGAGCTCGTGACCACCGGCATGAGCACAACCGTGCCGCTGCGCATCACCGCATGAAGATGGTCCTTGAACGGTGTCGTCGTCACCGTGTCCGCCCGGCCGAGGCGCTGCTTCAGCACCCGCGTTCGCCCCCGGTCGGCCATCTCGACCGCCTCGTCCACCCGCCCGACCCTGGCGAGGCAGTAGGCGGCGCGCTCGAACCAGCGGTCGGAACGTCCGGCATCGTAGAGCAGGACGTCGCGTCCCAAGGCTCCGTCGAACAACCGCCGGCTGGCGGCGGCGGCCCGCGCGTAGAGATCGGCCGCCGTCCCGCAGTCACCCTGGGTGAATCGGAGATTGGCGAGGTTGACGATCGTGTCCGCGTATTCGCGCGGGGCTTCCGCCTCGGTGCGAACGGTCAGCGCCTGGCGGTAGGCCTCCTCGGCGCAGCCGGCGAGATCCTTCCGGCGCGGATGGTTGCACACGTTCCCGAGGTTGTTTTGCAGCGTCGCCCAGAGCACCGGCGTCCGGCTGCGGTCGAGGAGGCCGATGGCCCGGCGCAGCTCCGCCGCGGCCGTGTCGACCGCAGCCAGGTCGCCTTCGGCCGCGAGGGCGCTGGCAACGTCCGCAGCCAGCGCGGCCAGTTCCGCCCGGCGGACCCGGCCCGCGCCCGCGATCGCCCTGGCCCGCTCCACCTGCCGCCGGATGTCTCTCAGATCCTCCTCCGCCCCGTTGGCCTTGCGATGCAGCCTAATCGAGGCCATCGTGGACAGGAGCGTCGAGGTTTCGGCCCGCAGACGGCGCTGCTCCGCGACCGCAAGCGCCTCCCCCAGCAGCGCCGTGGCCTCCTGCAGGTTCCGCTCGACCTGAACTCCTGACGCCTCCAGCGCAATCGCGAGGCCCTCGGCGGTCTTGACCCAGGTTCGCGCTTCTCTTCGCGGAACCGACGCATGGGCGGCCCGCAGAACGGCGATCGCCTCGTCGAGGTTGCCCTGACGGTTGCCGGTCTGCTTCTTGACGAGGACGCTGCCCAGATTCTGCCGCGCCGTGAGCCGGACCTCGGGCGGGACGGTCCCGTCGCCGTCCTGCACCAGGGGCCGCAGCAAGGCCTCGGCCTCCGCCAACGCCTCGGTCGATGACGGCCGGTGCCGCGCAAGGAATGCCGCGAGGTTGATCTGCGCCAACCGCATCCGGCTTTGGTCCTCCAAAGCCAGGAACATGCCCGCTGCCTCCCGCAGCGCCTGCGCGGCCTCACGGACCCCGTCGGGCCCCAGATCGCCTTCCGGCGTGCCGGCGATCAGCGTTCCCTTGTCGAGCAGCGCGCTCGTCCGTTCCGGTCCCTCGGCCCGTCCAGGCGCCGTCGCCAGGAATCCGCGGAATGCCGTGATCGCCCGCCGCCGCGCACCCGCGTCACCCTGTGCGAACAGATCCCGCTCAATCTCACCAAGCAGCTGCAGGGCCTCGGCGCATGTCGCGTCACGCCGTCCCTGGCGCCGGCACGTCGACACGACAAGGCGGGCGTCCCGCGCCGCCGCTTCGAGTTCAGGCGCGGTTGAGGCCGCATAGTAGGCAAGGCGGACACCCGCCAGCTCCGTCTTCCGCCGCAGCCCGGCGTCCGGGGTGCGTCGAAGATACTTCGCGGACCGACGAGCCCAGTCCGCCGCTTGCCGGAAGTTTGCTGGACGCCCGTTCGCGCCAGCATGGTGCAGGGCCAACTCGTAGGCGGCGGCTCCGGCAACCAGGGCATCGGCCCTGCCGCCGAGGCATGCCAGAAGCCGTCCCAGCTCTGCCGAATCCGTCCTCCCTTGCTGCGCTGCCAGGGTGACGTCGCGCAGGCGCCCGTTGCTGCACGCCGGAGCCGGACGGCCGTCGGTCGCGTGGCCGCCCGTGTACATGCCAAGCAGCGCACCGACCATCGCAAGCAGGCAAGCCATCCGCATGCGGTCTACAGCTCCATGAAAGTGGCCCGCCCCGGGCGGGCGATCTCCCGCCGCACCATGCCGGCGCGCCCACGACGGACTTGCGGATCACGCCTCCGCCGCACGCTGCTGCGCCGCCCTCACCGCCTCCTCGGCGTTGAGCATGCCAGCTCCCCATTGCTCTGGATCGACGGTGCCCGTGGGACGGCGGGCGGTGCTTGTCAGGATGGTGCGCACGTCGGACTGCTTGAGCTGCGGATCCGCCTGGAGCATGACCGCCACGACCCCTGTGACATGCGGGGCGGCCATGCTGGTGCCCTGCATCGCCTTGTACGGTCCGGTGCCGAGCGGCCGTCCACTTTGGACAGCCGAGGTGATCGCCTCGCCGGGCGCGCAGAGCGTCGGGGCCGGGCGACCGTCCGCCGTCGGTCCGCGGCTCGAGAACGCCGACATCGTGCCCCGGCTTGAACTGGGCTTGGTGATGTACGACCCGACCGCGATCATGTTGCGCACGGTCGCCGGAAAGGCGACCGTCGTGCGTGGGCTGCGGTGAGATCCGGCGAAGACGGCGGCCGGAGGCGCGTTCGGCTTGGTCGGGTTGCGTGCAGGACGGAGCAGCCAGGCCTGGAAACGTCCGGCATCGGGCTCGCTGCCGACGGTCCTGCCGATCAGCGTCACCGTCCAGGTCCCGGGCGCGATGCGGGCCTTCGGCCCGGTCCGCGCCAGCGTCACCACGATCCGGTGCCTGTTGTTCTGCGCCCAGCCAATGTCGGCCTGGATGGTGACTGCCGTTCCGAGATTGGCGTAGGTCCGGGCCGCCTTGCCGCTGGGCTGGAGGAGCTCCACCGGATCCCCGCCAGGGGGCGTGACGCGCACGTGGAAGCGCTCGCCCGCGCTCGCCCAACCGTACCAGATCTCCGCCGAGATCTGGCTGGAGGGATCCTTGTCGGCCACCGTGATGCCAACCGCTTCTTCCCGGCCAGCGCGCACGCGGCCGGTGGCATGCGTGCCGTCGTTGGCCTTGTTGCCCGCCGCGGCGACAATGATCCGTCCTGGATCGTCCAGGAGCGCCTCGAGCGCCCGCTCTGAATGGCTCGTGCCGTCGTGGGCTCCGAACTCAGATGCGAAGCTCAGGTTGATGACGCAGGGCATGTTGAGGATGCTGGCGCGTGACGCGATGTAGCGGACACCATCGACCAGATCCTTGACGGTGGCCCCGTCCCCGAGCTTGGTCGCCACGGCGATCAGGTTCGCGCTCGGAGCCACGCCGGGATGGACCGGGGGCGAGGCGGGCGCTCCGGTCCCGCTCGCGATGCCGGCAACATGCGTGCCGTGCCCGCGCGGGCTGTCGACGCAGCGCAGCGCCCGCACCGGGGTTTGGCGGATCGCTCCGTTGATGCCCCTGCGCTCGTACTCGACCCCCCGTTGGAAGTCCGGGGTCAGCAGGTCACGCGGCAGCGCCTCCTCCGGATACTGCGGCGGCCTCTTGTTGCGGCGCTTCAGGAGCTCGAACCGCTGGTCCCAGACGTAGAGGATCCGGGTTTGTCCCGCCGCGTCGCGGAACGCCGGATGAGCGTAGTCGATCCCGGTGTCCACCACCCCGATGATCACACCCTTGCCGAGTTCCGGGCCGACGAGGGGAGGAAGCCGATCAGCCCGCACGTCCCCCCGGCTCACGTCCAGCGCCGGTCGGACGGGCTGGGCGAGCTCGACCGAGCCGACCCCAAGCGCGTCCAAGTCCGGCAGGCACCGGAGCGGCAGCTCGGCGGTGACGATGCCGTGCGAGGCCGACCCGACGCGGATCCCCAAGGAACGGATCACCGCGAGATCACCGGTCCAGTCGAACAGGACAGGCACCATCCTGCCGGCCCGCTCCGCCTCCGGCGTGCTGTCATACAAAGCCATGAGATGAGGATCGATCGCCGTCATGGCTACCCCTTATCTCCCGCGCCGTGGATGGGTCCGAGCCTTGTCGCACCTCCAGAATGAGCTACGCTGCCAGCCTTGACAAGCTGCAGCTGCCCTCCCGGCGGATTTCCTCACGCCGGCGCTCGGGCAGGAAACCGGAGGCGGCGATGGCACAGACCGGGCTCGCGCGGATTGCTTTCATCGCCGTGCGGGCCGCCGCTGCACCGCCGGCTGATCCCTCCGTGGCTATCGTCGTCGGGACCAACGACGCCGACGGCCGGGATTGGCGCTATGTCAGTTACCCGCTCCGCGACCTGGACAAGATTTTGCAGGACGGGGGCAATCCGTTCGACGAGGCCGAATCGGGCGAACATGCCCGAGCGGCACGGTTTCACGACGGCGCGACGCCAGACGATCCCGCGGCCCCGCCCCCGGCTGGCCAAGCCGAACAGGACAAGCCGAACGCCGGCTCCATCGAGCTGGACCAATTGGTGCTCTGCACGTTCTATTGTGCCCCAACGCTCAACCCAACGCCGGAAAGCGCCCTCCAGGCGTTCAGGGACGGCCCGCTTGCCCGCTTCGAAACGATCGGCTTCGCCCAGAGGCCCGACGGTTCACCTGCCCACGGGCTTGTTTCACGTCTTCAACTCCAGCTCGCATCCGGCGAGGGGCGTGGACGGATCACGGGTTTCACGCTGACCGCGCAAGTGCAACTGGCCCTGAATGGTCACCGCCTTCGCAACGAAGCCGACCGGAGAAAGAGCGACCGGTTCGACACCCGCCTCCTCATGACGTTCTCGGCCACTCAGCCTAACGTCCGGCGCTCGCTCTGGAAAAGCGCGGCCGGCCCGCGCGGCGCACAGTTCGACGAGCTTTTTCTGACGCTCACGCTGCGGCCCTGGGACCCCGACGACCAAGCGTCTTCTCGTGTCTGGATGCCATACCACAATGCCGACCTGATCGATTGCGCGACTGGGGATGTCGCTCAGGCATCCGATCGCATCGACGTGGTTCCAGCCTTCGCTGCGCTCAAGATCAGGCAACCGGCCGGGAGTGTCGCGCGTCGGTTCTTCCGGTTCAGGCTCGCCCAGGCCGAGCCAGCCCCGCCAAGGGTGGTGCTGCGGTTCGAACTTGAGATCGAGAGCTTCGCCGACGAGGCCGCGTCCCTCTTCGCCGCCCTTGTCCCGAGCGGAGCGCTGAAGAACGGCAAGTTGCCGTCGACGGAACTGATCCGCTTCGCCCAGGAGCAGCGGATCGGTGACGTCGAACTCGGATCGCCTCTTCACCCGGCGGCAACGGTCACCTGGATCGTGACGGTCCGACTGGACGCGGCCGGGGACACGGACGCGATCTCCAAGGCCGTGCTTCGCGCTTACGGGGCATCCGTCGACGGCATCCATCAGGGTCTCAGGACCGTCCGCGACGCCGGCCCCGTCAGCGCGCTGCCGGTGCTGACCCCCGAGCGGGCCACGGTGTCCGTCCCGTGGCACGCCGTCGGCCAACTGCAGGAGCCCGCTCCCTGGCGCCGGCTGGTGTTGCCACGAACCCCGTTCGACGCTGTTCCGGACACATTCAGGCCGGTGGTCTACCTCGCGACCTTCGAGCCTCGCCTTGTCGACGACATGTGGAACGCGGCTGATGTCCAGGAGCCCCTTCGCATCGCCGCGCGGGCCCGGTTCAGGCGCCTTGTCTCGGTCACCGGGGAGCCTCCCGTCTACGGATCCGTGCTCAGGGCGCCCGTCCGCGGCGTCGACAAGGTGGTCAGCGCGGCGCGCTGTGTCGGCCCGCCGGCATGGCAGCCCGCGATCACGGAAGGCGACCTGATCGCCGCGCAGCCGAGGCCCTCGACACGGTTCGCGCTCCGTCTCGACGGGATCGACCGCACGAACACCGAGATCGTCCTGGGGGCGATCGGCTTTGTGCTCGGCCCAAGGCCCACCACGACCCGTGTGGTCGAGAATGACTACACGGGGCAGATCATCATTGAGCCCAACGCCGTCGGACCGTCGGATCCGCACCGTCTGCCCGCCGACGTCACGGCCGTGATTCACCTGCCGGCCGCGGGCATCGTTCCGGCCGGACAGGACGAGGTCCCGCAGGCGATCCGGGAGCACCTCTACGGGGGTCCGCCTCGCGGTGACGAAGCCGTCGAAGACGGACCCCTTCTGATCGACCTGACGCCCCACGCCGCGTCCGACGCGGTGATGCAGACGCTCACGGCCGAGGAACGGGTCGCACGTGGCGTCGACCAGACCTTGAAGCTCGCGCTGCGCGCCGCCGTCATCAAGAGTCGACAGGATGAGACCCCGTCTGGCGGACGGCTGGTGCTCGTGATCGACCCGGCCCCCTTCCGCGTGGCCGCCGTCGAATTCGAGGATCCCTACCGGACGGCAACCTCCGAAAACAACGAGGTCGCGATCTGGAGCCCGGGCGGGGAGAATGGCGTCTCCTGGCGGCTGCGGGACGAGTCCGAGACCGTGCGCATGCTCCTGCCGCCGCAGGTCATCGGCGAGGCGATGGAGAAGAACGCGTCGGGATCGCCCGAAACGCCGAACGACGTCGCTCCCGACCGCGCGGCGGCGGCCCGGTTCGCACCGCTGACACGCCTGGAGACCGATCCCACCTTCTTTGACACCCGCTTCCGCGAACCGGGTTGGAACCTGCGGCGCAACTTCGGTTATCCCAACCGGCCCTCCCCCGGCTCACGGCTGCTCGACCTGCGGTTCGAGCTGCTTTACGGCCTGACGAGCCGCGTCAACGCCCGCGACACCGATCTTCCGATCTGGATCAGCGAGATGGCGGGGGTCATCGGCGCGCCGGTGAGCGCGACCACGCAGATCCTCGGCGAGCCCTCGGCGGTCGGACGCCACCGCGACTGGGTCGCCAGGATCATCCGGGCACAGCGCAACCGGCTGGCGGTCGACAAGCTGTGGAGCGGCCGGCCACGCTCGGAACTGAAGCTGGAGGACGCCCTGGCCTTCCGGCTGCGCACGCGGGATCCGGCGGACGAACGCGCCGGACCGGAGACGTCCCTCCGATGGCCGGTCCCCGGAAGCGTCCCGGCCGACAGCGAGCCGCTGGCCGACCCGGAGATCCTCAAGGCCACCTTCTCCACCGTGCAGGACGACCGGGAGAGTTTCCCCGGCGGCGTCGCCTGGGCCTTCGAGAGCGCGAACATCCTCATGAGCGTCTACGGGCGGCCGGTGGCCGATGGCGGCCGCCTGCACGGTGTCCACCTCTCGGCGCTTGGCGGCTACGGGACCCAGCGCGCCTTGTTCGACGAGCGGCGGACGGTCGTCGAGAGCGAGACGGCCCAGGGCCGGGTCCAGCGTTACAAGCTCGAGCGGATCGGCCGCATCGGGGCCCTCTGGCACCGCGCCAAGCACGTCATCGTCTACGAACGCACCGTGGTGCCGTCGCCCCAGTTCTTCAACCGGACGCCGATCGGCCTTCTGCAGGACGAACACGCCGGCCGGGCGATCCTGCGCAAGGTGGAGGAATACGTCGAGATCCTGCAGCCCGTCCGGCGCTATCCGGAGAGCGGCACCGCCCCCGCGGCGGCCGGGTTCCTTGTCGGCGCGGAGTTCAAGTCGCGCAAGATTCGGGTCGACAGCCGCTGGGGTGGCGACGTGCGCCGGGAGGGCTGGCAGGTTCCGCTCTGGAACAAGGCCTTCGCCTCGCTGCCGGCGGAGTCGGCGAATCCCGACGATCCTGCCTTGATCTATCCCAAGCCGCAGATCCGCTTCCTGCTCGCCTCCGAGGGTGGGGCCGAGGTCGCCACCGAGGTGTCGGAACCGGAGAAACTGGTCTTCTACACCTCGGTCGTCAGGGGCGAGAGCGGCGACAACACCGACCAGTGGCGTGCGGTGCGCGACGTCGACTTCATTGACATGCCTCCGCCGCGCGTGGGCAAGGTCAAGCCGCGCAGCGAGCAGCTCTCGGACGCCGTGCTACCCCCGGAGCCCGCGCATGTTCCCGGCTATGAGCGCCTGACCATCGGGATGGTCCGCGCCAACGAGGCCGTCGCGCTGGCCCACGCACGCTCCGACAGCGGTCCGACGGCGGTGCTGAAAAACATCACGATCGCCCGGAGCGCTCCCTTGGCAGCCGCCAGCGCGGCCGACGATCGCGCATTCGCGATCGGCAGCTGGGTCTCCGGAGCCGGCAGCGACGTGCGTGCCGCGGTCGACGCGAAGGTGGGAGAGGTCCTGGGCCGTCTGGAGCGTCTGGACCCGAGCCTGCCCCTCGACGCGGCCAAGCGGGCGGCTGTTGCGGCCATCGGGGCCGCGCTCGACGATGGCTTCATCCACGACATCAGAGCCAGCGCAGCGGAACTTGCGAAAGGCTTCCCGCAAGCGCCGCAGACCGGCCGTGCCGCCCTTCCGAACCCATGCAAGGCGCTTGGTGACCGGGTGACCGAGGCCGTGACAGGCCAGGTGACCCGGCTGCGGGGCTCCGCGGCCGCGCTGCTGGAGCAGGCGGCGGCCGACGTCCTGCGGCCTGTTCTTGCGGTCGGAGGTTTGGCCCGCGACATTCGGGACAAGCTCGGCCTCCCCGGCGGCGATCCGGACGAGGGCCTTTTGGCGGAGGAGCGCCTGGCGCTGATCGATCAGCTCAACGCCCTGCGCGAGCGGCTCCTGGATGCGCTCGACGAGGCACGCTCCCTCATCGATGATCTAAGGCAGCGTTTCGAAGCCGACGTCGGCACGATCGCCGATCTCGCCGGGGCGTCGCTCGGCGAAGCGGCCGACGCGGCCGGGCAGCAACTGGCTGGCGCCGCGGCGGCGCTGACCGATCTGGCGGCGGCCATCGCCGCGGGCGCGCCCGACGCCATCACGGCCGAGGTCGAGCGTACGATCCAGACGGCACGCGCGGCGCGGAGCAAGCTTGCCGAGGCGCAACAGCGGCTGGGGGACGAGCCACAATCGTCCGCGGCCCGGCGTGCTCTGACTGCGGCCGATGCGGCGCTCTCCGTCGCTCTTAATCTGGCCGAGCGGACGCGCGCCGCCCTGGCCGCCGGCACCGGCCTGCCCGATCTGGCCAAGCCAGTGAGCGACGCGGCGGACGCTCTGGGCAAGGTGGCCGCAGGCTTCCCCGTCCGGGCGAACGCCACCGGCAGCAATGCGATCGAGGCGATCAGGAATGGCATCAACAGCCTTGCCGGAAGCGGCGCCGACATCGCGCTGGCCCTGGTCGACCAGGTCGAGGCCGAGCTCGACCGCGACGCGGCCGGAACGATCTTCGACCTGATCGACGAGGCGGTGGTCATTCTGTCCGATCCAGGCGATGGCCTTGGCGACTTCGATCCGGACGGCGCCCTCCAGGACGTGCTGCAACGCCTGTCCGCCGTCGTCAGCCGGATCGAGCAGGCTGCGATTCCCCTGGTGCGAGACAACCTGGACAAGCTGAGGCTTGAGGCCGACCGGGCGCTCGGGGCGCTGCAGGCGGAGGCCCAGGGGCTGGTCGCCAATCTCGAGAGCACGTGCGACGTGTTCGAGGGTTTCGTGGGTCCGCTGCTCACCGGGGCCCAGAATGCCGCCGACTGGCTCGCCGGAGCGCTCGATGTCGAAGGGTACCGGGATGACCTTGCCCGGGCCCTCGACACGGTCATCACGGATGCCGAAGGCTCCATCGAGGACATCAAGCGGCGCGCGGCCGAGGCGGCCGCGGAGGTGACGCGCGAGGTGGAGGGCCGCGCCCGGCAGCTGGCGGGCTCCATCCAAGAAACCCTGCGCGACGCGGTCGGCTCCGATCCGGCGGAACTGGCCGATCGTGCCGGACGGGCCTACCAGCAGGGAAGCGAGACCCTGCGCCTGCTCCGGGCCGTCGGTGATCCGCCCAAGACCGACAGGCTCGGATTCAACCGCCCGGAGGTTGCCTACGTCCTGTCAGAGGCGAACCGGATCATCGACATGACCCCGGCGATCGGGCTGGTGAACCGGGTCTCGGACACCCTCGCCGCCGCCGAGCAGGCCGGACAGGCCGTCGGCGACCTGCTGCAATCCTTTGGCGTCCGGCTGCCCACGAGCAGCCTCGGGGAGCAGCTGATCCCCGAGAAACTCAAAGGCCTCTCCGCGGCCGACCTGATCCCGGACATGGCGGGCATCGACTTCCGCGGCCTGCTGCAGCGGGTCGCGTTCCCGGACCTCGACGACGCCAACGCGATCAGGGTCAGGCACGGCTTCGACCGGGCGGAGCTGCGCGCCTGGCTCGAGGCGGACCTCGACGTTCCGTTCACGGAATCGGCCACCCTGCTGTCGTTCGGTCCGGTGGAGATCGTGATCGACGAGGCGCGCTTCACCGCCGCGGCGCGGCTCTCGGCCGGGCGGGACGGCAGCCGACGCTCGATGAACGGCCGGATCTTCGGCGATTGGCGTGTCGTGAGCGGCGGACAGGACATCCTCACGTTCCGCCAGACCGGGCTCCATTTCGACGACACCGGCCGGATCGACTTCCGGCTCGCGCCGGAGCGGGTGGAGCTGGCGGAGGCCCTCGAGTTCCTCACGAACTTGCTTGCCGCGTCCGGCAAGGGCGAGGGCTTGGTGATCGAGCCGCTGATGCGCGGGCCGGTCCCCGCCGGGGTCGCGGCCTCGGTCGACCTCCAGCTGCCGGACCTCCAGCTCGGCGTGTTCGGCATCTCCAACCTGTCGATGTACGTGATGTTCGGCATCGCCGCCGTTCCGCAGTTCGAGCTCCTGTGCGATTGCTCGATCGCACGCAAGACGGCGCCCTTCACCCTCAGCGTCTGGATCCTCAACGGCGGCGGGTTCGTGACGCAGCGGCTGTCTTTCCTGCCCATGGCGAAGCCGCGGCCGATCCTGAGCTACACCCTCGAGGTGGGGATCGTCGCCGGCGTCGGCCTGGGCTTCAACTTCGGCGTGGTCTCGGGTGGCGTCTGGCTGCAGGTCGGATGCTCGGTCGCGATGAACTGGACCACTGGCCCGGGGGGCAACACTACCACGGTGTCGGTCTTCATCCTCGCCCGGGGCAACGTCGACGTGGCCGGCCTGGTGACGGCCTCGATCACGCTGCTGCTGGAGGTGTCCTACGACGGCGCGGCCATGATCGGCTCGGGCACGCTCCGGCTGAGCTTTAAGATCAGCATGTTCTACACACTGCGCGTCAGCCAGCGGGTCGAGTACGTGTTCGCGGGAGAGAAGCGCAAGACGGGCAACTACGCGGACGCGTTCGCGTGACGGAGGCAGGGCGATGGCGGCGGTGTTGCGGATCCATGTGCAGGCTGACCGACTCCCCGACGTCGAGGCCGGCGCGCAGCTGGCGCTTCGGGTCAGCGCGGCGGTCGAAGCCGGTGGCGCGGCGCTGGATGCCGACGCCCTTGCGGAAATCCTGCCCTGGCAGTGGATGAGCCAGGACCGGTCGGCACCCTGGGATCCGCACGATCCCGCGTCATGGGTCATGTACCGGATCACGGATGACGCCGGGCAGCCGGCCCTCCACCCCCTCGACACCGGAGTCGTCATCTCACGGGTCATCACCCCACCGGCCACCTTCGACACGGACGGCCGCTTCCGCAGCAGGGTCGCCGAAGAAATCGGCACCATCACGAGGGCCGGTGGTCTTGAGGCTGCCGTCTCATGGCCCGGCGATGGCGCGGAGGTGTCCGCGCGGACCGCGTTCGGTTTCGTCGAAAGCCTGACCGCCCTGCCCTCGCCGGTGGCCATCAGCCTCAACTGCATGACCGTCCTCGCCCTGAGCGCACCGCCGGCGGCCACCGAGCGCCTGGTCGCGCTCCCGCGCCTCGCACCGGCGACGAAGGGCGCGTACACGGATCCGGTGCCTGACCCGTCAAGCCTGGCCTGGAGCGGGGTCGCCGCCGACTTGGCCGCGGACCCGGGCGCGGAACAGCCGGTCTTCCCGAGCGCACGGGTCCATGTCCACGCGTCGCTTGCGGCAACGGCCCTCCCCGCCTCGGCTGACGACAACCGTCTCCTCGACCTGGAGCGCATGGTGGTCGTCAAGCCTTCTTCGGGCACGGGGCTGGAGGACGAGGATTGGGCCACATCCCTGCCCAAACGGATCACGGACGCGCTCGATCCTTCGGCGCGTGTCATGGGCGTGCTCGACGAAGCCGTGCTCGAGGCCCTCGACGGGGCGGATGGGCCCGCCTTGAGGGAGGCAATGGTCCATGACCTCAAAGGCGCGTCGCCGCGGCTCCTCACCGCTTTCGACGCGATCGTTTGGGAGGTCGCCGGCGCCAGAAGCGTCGCCTCACCGGTCGCCGATCCCGCGGCGCTCGCGTGGCTTGAGGGACTTGGGGAACGCGGCGCGTCCTGGCGTGACGTGCTGGGCCAGATCGTGGGCAACGCCAACGCCTGTGCCGGCCAGGACTGGGGGCTGCCGCCCCGCCCCGGCCGCGCGCGTTTCGCGGCGCTGAGCCGGAAACGGCTTGCGAGCCTTGTCGGCCTGCCTCCCGACGCTTTCCCGGACCCGGTGCAAGGCGCCGCCTCCGAGAGCAGAAGCCTTGAGGCGGACGAGGGGTGGCGGGAGTTCATCGTCCGGCACTGGCTGCAGGCCGACGAGCCTGGCACAACCTGTCCGCTCGCTGTCGGACAGCCGCGCGTCGTCGCGGCCGCGCTGTTCGCGGTGCCCCCGGAGCGGGCCGGCGTCGGGGCCGCAGCCGCCGGGGCCGAGGCGTCGGCCCTGCTTGACATGCGCCGGATCCGGTCCACGGCCGATCTGGAGATGGCCCTCACTCCTCCGGCGCACGACTTCACCCTCGTGATCAGCATCGAGGCGCCCGCCGGAACGGGACGCCCGTCCGCCCCACCCATCACGTTGACGGCCACGGGAACAGGGCGGACGCTCACCCTCTCCGTCGGGACCACGGCAGCGCCCCCCATCGATGCCGCCACGGACGTCCGGGTGCAGGTCAGCCTTGTCTGGGCGCAATCAGGCGGCGCGCCGACGGTCGCCCTGAAGGCCACGATCCGCGCGGGAGGCGCCGAAGCCGCAACCGACGCGGTCGATGTCACGGCCGCCCTGCTCTCCGGCCCCGTCTTTCTGCGGTTGGACACGACCGGTTCAGATCTTCAGCACATTGCCCCGGTGCGGCGCGCGCCCTCCCCCGAGCTGCGCCGCGCGCTGGAGCGGTCGCTCTCGGCCGCGGGAGTCCGCTCCGACCTCGCCCTCGCGTTCATCGGCCGGTTCCTGCCCGGGCTACTGGCCGGCAGGACAACCTGGGACGCGCCGCAGCCGGAGAACGAGCGGGTCGCGGCCCAATCGCAGCCTCTCGCCACGCGCCTGGTGGCGAGCGCGGCGGCGCTTGTCAGCGTTCCGGACGAGCCGGGCCAAGCGCCGGCGGCATCCCTGTACGGCGACCTCCTCGAGCGCGCCCTCCGCGCGGCGGGGCTTCCCGACCCGGCCACCGCGCCGGGCACGGACCCCGAGGAGCAAGCCCCGCATCGCCTCGCCGTCCTTCTTCGGGCGGTCCTCGCACGTGCCGCTCGGGAGGCGGTGCGGCGCATCCGCGAGATCATCCCTCCGGCCCGGACCGGCCACGACCTGAGCCGCCGCCTCACCGTCGAGGCGCCGCCCCTCGTCTTCCGCATTGATCAGCTTCAGAGCTTCGACGCCGGCACCGATCTCTGGTCCCGCCTTGCTGGCCTCGGTGTGCTCATCGCGCGCACCGAGCACCTCGGCGAGGATCCGGACGGATGGTGGAGCCTGAACGCGGCGACGCTGCACGTTCCGGCTCCAGGGAAGGTGCGGGAGCCGCTGAGCGAGGACAACGCCGTCCGCGTCTCCGGACCGTGGCCAAACGGAGCCCTGGTCGACCCGGTCCCGCTCCAGATCGGGGAGCAGGCGGGCGTCAGGGCGGCGATGATCAGCTACGACAACCGCTCCCTGGTCGCCGAGATGCCAAGCGATGCCGACTTGCCGCCCGGGGCCGAGGCGGAGCTGGCGCAGCGCCGGATCGAGGCGTACGGGTTCCCGCCGAAGGGGGCCAAGGCGTTCCTCCCGGCCTTGTCGTTTGGTTTCGCGTACCACGTCGTTCCATACGTGCTCGGCCACGGCGCGACGCTGCCACCCTTTCTCCGGGCGACCCCCGCCGATCCGATCCGCCTCCACCCGAGGGAACCCGACGGCCGGCTCAGGATCGCCGAGGACGTCGCCGACGTGCGCCGGTCGGCCCTCTACCGGCGCACGCGGGCGATCGGCACGCCCCGGATGGTCGACTCCCGGGGCCTGGGTGTTCCCTCTGGCGTCGAACCGCTCGCGCCCGAGTTGCCCACCCGTCCGCCGGCTGTGACGGTCGGCGAGGTCGTGCAGGGCCGCTTCTTCCTGACAACCGACGGGCGGCGCGGCACCATCGACATACCGACCCTGCCGCAGGGGCAGTCCGCGGGCCTGCGCATCGAGTTCGCCATCGCCGACCGGCGTGGTGGCGGAAGCGGTTCGCTGTCGGTCCGCCTCGTCGGGCGCAAGGCCGATGACCCCGTCGTAATGCCCCTGGCAGGCTTCGAGGTTCCAGATGACGCCGCCCGCGTCCGGATCGAGGTCCTCGCGCAGGGTAGCCGCGTCCTGACGGCTCCCGAGCCACCCTGGGCGGAGGACGAGCCGAACTACCGAGAGCAGATGGTTGCCGACACGTTCCACGACATCGCGGCCTGGCGGGACGTTCGCATTGATCTCGCCGCGGCGGCCGGCCGCGAGGCCGACGTGGAGCCCCCCTCCGTGGTGGTCATCGTGCGGGAAGGCGAACCGCCCTCCGCGGTGGACAACGGGCCGGACAAGGCGCCGGCGGTTGGTACGGTGGTGGAGCGCGGGAAGCCGCAGCTTGCGCCCGAGGCCTCGCGGCCGGGCCAGATCACCGTCCTCGACGGCATCTCTCCGGCCCGTCCTTCCTTGCGCGCCGCGGAGATCCGCGTCCGGCCGCCGGCGGTCGACTTCGGCAACTATGAGCGCTGGATCAATCCGCCCTTGTTCACGGCTGGCAATCCCGGACGCCGCCACGTGGAGGTCGCGCTCAACACGGCTTACGATCTTTCGCCGTCGGGCCGGAAAGACAATGCCGCCGGCAGTGCCTCCCTCGACGATCCAGCGATCAATGGCCTGTACGCCGAGCTGGTGCGCACCTTTCCCACGCGCGAGGTCTTTCCGATGCTCCGGCTCGGAGGCAACTGGACTACGCTGGAGGAGATTCTGGGATTCGACGCGAACGGCGCGCCCGTCGACGGACGCGAACGGCGCATCCGCACCCGGGTAGTGGGCCCCAACGACACGGAAGGCCTTGCGAGCGAGGCCGACGGACCTGCCGCCGTGCTCGTGCCGGGCTCGATCTACGAGCTGCGGCTTTACGCCGGCGCGCCGGCGCGGCAGGAGCCGTTGTGCGATTTCACGCGGGACCAGCGCCTGTCGCAGGCGGTGCGCGCCACGATGCGGCGGTGCCCCATCGATCCCGACGTCAGCCTGGCCCCTCCCCTTGTCCTCACCTTCGAGGTCGCCACGGAGCGGATGCCGGAGGTGTTCTCCGCGGACAGGCGAACCAGGGAATGCCTCGACGTGCTCGCGCTTCGCCCGCCGGAGCGCGCCACCGACCAGGCGAGCATTGGCCTGGCCCGGGCGATCGTCGGGCAGGCGGAGGCCTATCCCGCCCTTCGCTACTGCGCGAGCGCGACCCTCCTGTCGCAGCGCTGGAGCTGGCGCGGGCGCCCGCAGGGAGATGAAGGCCTCGGAGGAGATCCCGAGCTGTTTCTCGCCAAGGCGTTCTCGGACAGGCGCAGCGACGATGTCGGCACCATCCTGGAGCGACGGCTGGACCGGTCGCAGGCCTATGGCGGCTATGACCGGCGGGACCAGCTCTCCGACACCGGATCGCCGCCCCGTCCGGTTCCGCGGCTCTTCGCCAAGGATCTCGACTGGCGCGCGGGCGTGAACGCCTGGCGCTTCGGCGTGAAGCTCACCAGCCGCTACGCGGCGCTGCGGCCCGCCGACCCAAGGCTCATGGTGACCAGCCACCGGACCGACAGGGGAGACCGTTGGCAAAACGCACTCGTTCCCGACCGACCGAACGGGCGGCAGGTGAAGAGGCCTGGGCTCGCCATCGTGCTCCCGCTCACGGAGCCCCTGAGCCCGCATGGGCCGGTTCCGCCGCTGCTCGCGCTGTTCGACGACACGTTCTATGCCAACTTCAACCTGGCCGAGGAGATCGAGGCCTCGGTCGAGGTGGCCCGCCACCCGTTCACCCGGCTTGAACGGTTGCGGGTGCGGATCGCTGACATCGCCGACCGTTTGGAGGAGATCGAGCGGGAGAGCGGGTCGACCACCGACGAGGACGAGCTGGCCCGCCTGGAGAGCGAGCGCGAGCAGCTGCGCACCGAAGCCGACGCCGCCAGCGCCGAGATCACGCAGATCGAGGCCGACGGTGGCGCACGCGCCCTGAAGTATTGGCAGGAAAGGGCGCCGGACCCAATCCGGACGGGCGCGGCCGCGGACCATCGGCCCGTCGCGCTGCGGCTCGACGGGCCGATCGGCTACACCTTCGATCTCGACGCGGAGGCGGGACGTTTCGACCATGCCGGTCTGCTGATTAGCCCGGTCACTCCAACGGCGGCGCCGGTCGCTCCGTGGTCGTTCGTGAAGCTCCGGTTCCGGCGCTCCGAGCTGCCCGAGGGGATCGACCCGCACGCGGCCCTCACCGGCGAAGGCCTGGCCCCGCGGGCGCTGAGCCCGAGTGGCGGCTGGACCCGTCGGCCCGTGCCAAGCGGCTCGATGGTGGCCCGGCTCGCCAACTCCCGCGCCCTGTCGGCCATGCACGGGCCAAGGACCTCAGGTGAGCTCCATCCCACGATCGCGGGCGTCCATGTGTTTCCGACGGAGCACGAGGGCCTGATGCTCGACGTCCCAGAGGCGGCGGCTCTCACCGGCACGGCCACCATGGTTTTCTCCTTCCACGCCCGGGACGCGAACGGGAACGAACGCCCCAACCGGGATCAGGTGACGGTGGCGTGCAGGCGGGAATGCCAAGGCGAATCGTGCACGGTCTCATTCGCCTTCGCAACCCATCTGGGCAGCGCGGGCGAATGGTCCATGCAAGTGGCGCGCAACGCCGCTCTGAGCGTGCGCTTCGTCCTGTCGGCCCGCGAGAAGCCTGAGAAAGGCGCAAGCCACAGGCCAGCGGGCGACGTCGCCGTGCGGATACGGATCAGCGGCGGGTCGAACGCCACCACCGACGAGCCCCTACTTGACCGCTGGCTCACCCTGGTCTGCGTTCCGCTGACGAGCCAGATCGAGGTCCCGATCGGCGATCCCACCGAGATCAGGATCTCGGGAGACTGGCCCCCCGCCGCCAACGCGCTCCTGAGGCCAGTCAGGCTTTCAACCTTCACTCCGGCGGTCTGGTGCCAGTTCGCCGAGTCGATGTCAGTCTTCGCGGCACAGGTTGCAGGTAGCCAGGAGGCTGTCATTGTGTCTTCCGACGAGCTCACGGCCACCGTGACCGACAAGGGCACGGCGGTGATCGTAGGCATCCAAGGGGACCGGGAGCTAACATCGCTGGCGGCAGTCGCCACTCCGGAGCTGAGCGCCTCGTCCCAGTTGGAGGAGGTCCTGGTGCTCGTTCTGACCCGCTACGTCCGTGACGGCTTCGCCCAGGTTCGGGAGAAACCTGTGGCGATCGTACCGTGGCAGGCGGGATCCACCACGGCCGACGTCGCGCTGCCGCACTGGCCGCCCCGACCGGTCGTCAATGGCAAGCCAACCCCGCTCACCCCAGCGGACATCGGCGAGGCCGGGCGGATTCGCTTCATGCGTCTCCTGCGCCCCAGGACTCACGCCGAGGGTGGCTTCGCCGGCGCGACTCCCAAATTCCCGGATGATTATTTCGCATGGGAGATGCTCGGCGACGGCACCAACATGAATCCGCCGGACGCGAAGGGGGTGGTGCTGGGCATCTCCAACCCGATCGCCTGGGAGCGCCAGGACTCCTGAGACGCGTGCTGTCACCACTGGCTCCTGGCGCCCGCGCACGGCGGGTTCGACCGGCGACGCGCGTCCGATGGTGCCGGATGCGCATGGTGGATCGCGCGTGAATTAAAGAGCAATCAGAGCACGGGTGACGAATCGCCAGCAGACGCCTGTGTCCATCTGCGGCGGAGGGCTTGGCTCTTCAAGAGGTAACGCGCATCACGAGCCTTACAGGGCAGCCATCCATTTCACGCCGATGCGTCAGCTCCCGCCCTTCACGTGCATTGGGTCATCACCCCGTTGCAAGAACACGATCTTCGAAGAGGCGTGGTTGGGACAATGGCGTCGGAATCGCAGGACACAGGGGTTTGTGCTTCGCCGCCGCATGGCCTAAGCTTCGTCCCAGTCATCATCGCGGGTTGCCAAAGCCGACAGTGGCGTTCTGGCTGCAGGGCACATGGCGTAATAGGATATTTCAGGGGTGCGGCCAAACCCCGCGACGCTCTGATCCGCCGGTCTGCTTGGAGGGCGTCTGTGGCATGCTGAAGGCTCTACGCGACAATCTGGGTTTGCTGGGTCTCGTCGTTGTGCTCACGGGCGTCAGCAACACAGAGGCGTACCACGGCGCGTTCGGCCTCCGGTACCAATTCCTCGCCCTTCCGGCGAACCATATCCTTTACCGTGGCCTCACATCCGTGTTCGAGTCGGTTCCGGTGGCCGCCGCCTATCTGGTGGCGATCGTGCTGATCGCGGGTCAGAGCCGCCTTGCTCTTGCTCTCGGAAGCGTCGATCGGATGCGTTGGCTCAACTATGCCATCGTCGTGGTTCTTGCGAGCGTCGCTTGGAGCGCTGGACAGGGCGTGGGTCTCAGGCTTGCAGCCACTGACGGAACCATGAGCGGTTCCTCCCTTCCGCTCATTCAGAACCTTTCGGTGAAATCCGGCTCTGCCGTGACGGGCATCGAAGGAGCCATGCAGGGTCATCGCCTGCTGCTTCAGACCGCGGGGGGTGTCTACATCCTCCGCCCCGTTCAGAACCTGGAGACTGAAACACCCTTGGTCCAGTTCATCTCCGGAGGAGCCATTGATGGGTTCAAGCTTTGCACGCGTTGCTAGATCTGCAAGCCGATGTGCCGCTTTGCTGTGCTTGTTGTGGGCAGAGCCGGGCATTGCTGACTCCATCTACACGGACGACCGGGTCATTCATGGACGTGTCGTCACCCTTGACGAGAAAGCCGTTGTGTTGAGGCCTGGCTGTGACGGTCCTGAGCAGAGGCTCACATGGGCGGAAGCCCGTGAGGTCGCCTTCAACGCGCAGTGCAACTCCCCACCCGTCCGCCTCCCCTCGGCAGGCGGCGGAGTTTGCCCTTCCCGGCCGGTGCAGCGCTTCGTAGTTTATTTCAGGGAGCAGGAGGCTCCCGTCCTGGCCGATGGGGTGAAGCTGTCCGCCGACGGAACGCTCCACTATGATGATCAATTCAAGCTGAAAGCGGGCCATGGCCCGCTCGCCAACGTGCGCGGCATCGCCCGGCGCGCCGTTTGCCCGGATGACACTGCGGGCCTATCCGCGCCTCCTGCCTTCTGCGTGGAGGACAAGCAGTTCGCTGTCAACTTCTCCTATGACACTCCATTGGACAACAAGGTTCTCACGCGTGGCTTCTCGTTCTTCCTTGAGACCGTTCCGCCAGCACCGGAGCGGCACGAGGAGTTGCGCAGCCTCATCAGGCAGGGCTTTGGAACCGCGCTGACGTCCTGGATGTCCGAATTGTGGTCGCGCCAATCGCGTTACGATCCCGCTTTGGCAAAGTTTCTCGAGGGCTCGGTCAGCCGGAGCGCCTCCGGATATGTGATGTTCCTGCCGCCACAGGTGGTTGCGCTGTCGTGCCACCACACGGCGACATTCATCATCCGGGTCTATTTCAGCCGCGAGGGTCCGTTCGCCCCACGATCTGAAAACGTCAAAGCAGCCTTTGCGGCCAAGCCGGGACGCACGATCCTCCTGAATTTCGCGGATTACGCCTGCTGGGAGCATGCACACTTCCAATTCGTTCTGCGCAAGGCGCCCCGTTGCCTGAACATCGTCCCGGTCTTGATCCATGAATTGGGACATGCCTTCGGCCTTGGACATGCCAGCGAGGCGGGCTCCATCATGAGCGAAATCATTGCGGACACGTCCCCCGCACCAGGCGACCTCGACCGCTTGGCCGCCCAGCTGCTTCAATCCATTCAAGGCGAGAAAGCCGGGCAGATTGAATTCGTCGCTGACAACGGCGTCACGGTGGAATGATTCAAGAGGTGGCAGGATTCATGCGACCACACTCCGAAGGATGATTTGAACTTGGCATTCCAACCATAAACGTGCAGCCCAACGCTCCTGCCAAGGATCTCCTGTGGCTGCCGGCGCCGTTCGCACAATCCTCGACCATCGCTGCTCGACGGCCGACATCACGCCGATGAGCAAGGCGTGGGCGGGCGCCGCGTGGCGTTTCGGCTCCTGTCCTCCGTACCCTGAGGGTTTCATGGACTGGCAGCACGCCTGTAGCGGTTGGGACCAACATGAGCGAACTAGGACATCCTTCGCCTCCGCATGGCCAGGAGCTCGACGCCCAAGTCAATCCTGCCGGCTTTGACCAGGCGCGCCATGGCACGGAAGTAACCGCCCGGGTTCTTGATCCGGCCCTCCCCGCTCGAAACATCATCGTCGTACAGCTGCAGCACGTAAATGACCGTGACCGCGGCCCTCACCAGGCCAATCTCTGCCACCGCCTCGTTCCAGGCGCTCTCGTTGGCGCTGAGCGAGGCGCGCAGATAGCGCCCCGCCGCCACAAGATCGGAGACATCCTCAATCGGTTGGGGATAATCGGCGAGCGTGGGGCAAGCCTCAAGGATCAATTCCGGTGATAGGTGCTCCGGCGGTTGTTCGTTTTGCAGAACCGCCTCAGCTTTCTTCGGAAAGCCCTTGTTACAAGGCTCACTAGGAGAACCGTTGTTTGTTTCTAAGTGACGGACTCCGAGTCCGGCATTGCCCGCTTCATAGAAGGCTTCTTCAGCATGGGTTCTCAACAACTGCCAGGCGTCCAGGATGTCGGCCGGCAATGTCACCTGCGACCGGGTGGGCGTGCGGGCTTGGAGTGCTGCTAAGCGGCTTTCCAGTTCGGTGCGGTCAACGCTCGGAAAGTGCTCCGCCAGGGCGTTCAGAGCCTCCTCGGTGGCGCGCCGACAGATCGTGACCTCGTCGAAAGCCCGCTTCTGCACTTCGCGCAGCTGCTTCTGCTCCATGAGCATCACCGCCCAGTCGCCCCGGCGGGCATAGACTGGGGTCAGATCGAACCCGAAGGCGTCGATCACCTGGCCGGTGAGATCCTTGACGGCGTAGCGCTTGCCGTTGGGCGAGTCCTTCGGCGCGATCAGCTGCAGGTCGACCAGCTGGCGCAGAATGCGCCGGATCGCCCGCTCGGTCAGGCCGG
>Ga0209902_100096_pt1 | contig 171655 bp, 135 predicted proteins | sample FECB27metaG_FD_188304 | JGI IMG/M metagenome (GOLD analysis project Ga0209902, IMG submission 188304) | Cyanobacterial communities from the Joint Genome Institute, California, USA - FECB-27 (SPAdes) (version 2) | ecosystem: Environmental > Aquatic > Thermal springs > Hot (42-90C) > Microbial...
TTCAACAAAGCCACAATCAGATAGGCGATAAATTTAATCCGCCGTTTGTCGCAGGCAAAATGCGATTGGATAGCATCATACACTTCTTCTTCTTTTCTTTGCATGGAGAGTAGGTCGGGGTAGAATGGATGTCGCAACCCAAAAATACCCATATTGGCCTACTCTCAATTTTTTGTCCTGTACTGAGCTTTCTCAATATATCTCTCATATGCATCGCTATCGCTCCGGTTTTAGCCCAGCCCAAGGGAAAATCAAGTCGTACCGGCGTCAGTCAGGAAACAAAACACGGCACGGTGGTCACTGAGCAACTGGTTTCCTCCCTCCTCCGCGACACGCGCACCGGCCTTGATCCGAATCGAAGCATCAAGGTCTATCTGCCGCCCGGCTATGCCCAGTCTGGCAAATCTTACCCGGTGGTGTATTACTGCCACAGCATTTTCCAGAGTCCGGAGCAAGTGTTTGCCGATGGAAATCTGGTCAGGTTGCTGGAGCGGGGATTTGCGAACGGAGTCGTGCAGGAATTTATCCTGGTGGCCGGAGACTACACCTCTCCAACGACCGGCAGCCTCTACGAAAACACCCCGGCTACCGGCCGCTGGCTCGACTATACGGCAGAGGAACTGGTGCCCTTCATCGACCGCCGGTTTCGCACGCTTCGTCAGCCCAATAGCCGCGCTTTGGCCGGCGAGATGATGGGTGGTCGTGGGGCGCTTCTATTGGCCATGCGGCATCCCGAGTTATTCAGTGCGGTGTATGCGCTCAATCCGGTAGGCACGGGTACGGGCTTGTTACCCATCCAGGCGTATCCGAACTGGCAGAAAATTCTCCAGGCCAAATCCTTCGCAGACCTGCAAGGCGACCACATCTCACAAATCTTCATCACTATGAGCCAGGCCTTTCTGCCCAACCCGAATCGGCCTCCGTTCTACTGCGATTTCCTGATGGAAATGGAAAACGGCCAGCCAGCATACCATGCAGAAAACGCCCGCAAACAAATGGAGGGATTTTTACTCAATTACCGGGTTGACGAATACGCCGCCAACCTTCCCAAACTGCGTGGCATCGCTTTCGACTGGGCGCGCTACGATCCGATTCAGGACCACGTGTACGCAACCCAGGCCTTCTCGCGAAAACTCGAGACGTTCGGAATCGACCACGAAGCGGAAGAGTACCGCGGCGTTTACTGGACCGAGAATTGGCGGGACAACGGCCGCTTCTATGCCCGCCTGCTCCCCTTCTTCGCCCGGCATCTCGAATTTGAAGTTAAAAACTGATGCTCGTTTGTTGAAAAACTTCAATGCTGTTCCGCAGCCTTACCAAATCACTTCCGGCAGAAAAGCCGCTCGAAATGCCAGAAAGAATAACCTTCATACCCTCTATCAAAACTAAAAGTTCTGATAAACTCCTTTGTTTTTCTCTTTTAGTCGGTAGCAAGTTCTGCCCGTAAATGCTACTTTGGTGCTCAGGTACGCAATGAAAGCTAGCCATTTTCGATCACAATGAAATTATACGTACTGGAAGTCAAAATCACCTATAATCAACAAGCCGACTGCCATTATCCCGTGATCCTGCGTAACCACACCGAGACCATTCTGGTGGACTGTGGTTACGCAGGCTTTTTGCCTCTCCTGGAAGAAGCCGCCAGTCAGCACGGCATTTCCCTGGCGGAACTAACGGGCGTGATCATCACCCACCACGACATCGATCACATGGGCAGCTTGTACGAACTCAAGGCCCAGTACCCATCCGTTCAAGTGTACACTTCCGAAACGGAAGCCCCCTACGTCAGCGGAAAAGCAAAATCTTTGCGGCTCGTTCAAGCAGAAAACCTGTACGATTCGCTACCGGAAGCGTACAAGCCGGGTGCCCGGCACTTTCAGGAAATGCTTCGAAGTATGCAAACCGTGGCGGTTGATGCCATTTTGCCTCAGGAGGGGTCGCTGCCTTTTTTTGAAGGGGTAAGTATTATTCCTACTCCGGGGCACATGCCTGGTCATTTCTCACTCTACCTGACGGATAGCAGGACACTGATTGCGGCCGATGCGCTGGTGTACGAAGGCGGGGAACTGAACATAGCGAATCCGGGCTACACGCTGGATTTGCCCTAGGCCATTGCTTCCGTGCACCAGCTCCGGAAATGGAAGGTGGATACGATTGTCTGTTATCACGGTGGAATTGTGAAGGAGAACATTCAGCAGAAATTTGACAATTTAACAGCCCGATATCCGGAAAGGAAGAATATAGTCCTTTGATTTACTTTGAATAAAAACAAACGGGCAATTTGTTTATGACCATCCGCCCCGCCACCGAAGCCGATTTAGCCGCCATCACGCGGCTCTTTGCGGAAACCGTTCGGGCAGTCAATGCCAGGGATTACAATGAAGAGCAGGTCCGGGCCTGGGCGGCTGGGGCAGAAAATGAGGTGAAATGGCGACAACGCATCCTGACCCAGCATTTCCTGGTGGCCGAAAAGGTGCAGCAGATCGTGGGCTTTGCTTCCGTGACCCAACAAGGCTACCTGGATCTGATGTACGTGGACAAAAATTGGCAGGCTCAAGGAGTGGGCCGGCAGCTACTTATGGCCATCGAAGAAACGGCCGGTTTACTGGGCATCCAGCGCATTGAGTCGGACGTGAGCATTACGGCCAGGCCCTTTTTTGAAAAACACGGGTATCGGGTAGAGAAAGAACAACAGGTGTCAATCCGGGAGGTAGTGTTTATCAATTACAAAATGAGCAAAGAAAGGTAATTGAGTATTTGGGTTTTATGAAGCCAGTACACACCAACTTTCTAAATCAGACGTGTTGCATCCCCATCGCGCTATTGATCGTAGACAGAAACAGTTACTTCCTTTACATAAGCAGGCATTTTTTCCATCCGCTTCCCATGAGCAAATTGATTTATCACGTTGCAACGACGGTTGACCATTTTATTGCCGGTCCACAAGGGCAGGCAGACGCCTCTATTTTTCTTTACGAAGGTGATCACATTCCCGATTTCTTAACGCACATTCAGCAGTACAACAGTGTATTGATGGGGGGAAAGACGTATGAGTTTGGCTATCAATTCGGTCTTCAACCGGGCGAACCTGGCTACAAGGGAATCAAGCACTACGTTTTCTCTACCTCATTGAACTTCAACTCCAATCCGGAAGTAGAACTGGTTAAAGGGAATGCGGTTGAATTTGTGAGAAAATTGAAACTGGTGCCCGATCAAAAAATATGGTTGTGCGGAGGTGGACAATTAGCCGGTTCATTGTTAGATGCGGAACTGATTGATGAGCTTATCCTGAAAGTCAATCCGGTGGTAATTGGAGAAGGCATTCCTCTATTTGGCGATAGTAGCAAACTAATCGACCTGCATTTACTTGATTGCAAGACATACAATAGTGGCGTCGTTCTACTTTCTTATCAAATAAAATACCGTAAGAATAAGGCTGGCTGACTGTGAGCTACTACAAACTGCCCCATTTGACTTGGTATTTTCGCCCAAGCCTTATTCAGTATCCTGCCCAATCCATCATTGCCTGCACTTTCCCAATTCATTCATTTTCACCGCACCAACCTAGCCATCAGCCCATTACTTTTAGCGCATTAACCCTATTTTTCCCTCTTTCAGCGCCGTTTTGCAAGCTCAGTGTCAGTAAATGAAAGGATACTGTTAGACTTCCCCCTGCCCCATCCGTTAGTTTTGCATCCGTCAACCCGATCACCGGTTTATGACCTGGGGCCGGAAGACGAACCGTAGTGCGCTATAAAGTTCTGTTTGCTAAAACCTAATTCTTTTCTAAAACCTAATTCATTCCTACCATGAAAAACCAAATGAAAAACGGGGCAGTTTCCTGCTTAGGGTCAGGTTAAACACCCCCTCTTCTTCCCGTCCTCAAGCAGGTACTTTTTCGATCGGCCTCATTGCCAGCGCCTGATCCGTCATCCGCACCCATTCCGCAGCCGTCTCCAACAGTCGATTTTTTTCGATGCGGGGAACGTATTGCCCTGCGGCTCCCCCAGTGGGCTATCCATTTCCATACAACCTAATTCAAGTTCTTTATTAAATCATTTTATGAAATCCTTTTCATTGACCAAAGCCGGACTGATGACCCTGTTTCTGTCGCTGGCTTTTGTAATTGCCTGGGAAAGTTTCTGGCGCATGCAGGGCTTTGAACTTTCCTACAACGACGACGAAGCGCTGTGGACCTACCACCGGCAGCGCATTTATGACTCTACCGCTTCGGCACCGGTCATCATCGGCTCTTCCCGCGTCAAATTCGGCATTGACCTGCCTACCTGGCAACGCACCACGGGAGCCGCTCCCGTGCAACTGGCACAAGTGGGCACCTCTCCCCGGCCGATATTGAAAGACCTGGCCAACGACATCAACTTCAAAGGCACCGTACTGGTGGGCGTTACGGAGTTTCTCTTCTTCTCTCCGTCGGGTGGATTCACCGAAAAGTCGGCCATGAGCAGTCTGGTTTTTTACCCCAAATGGTCCATTGCCCAAAAGGTAAGTTTCCGGATCAACCAGGTCCTGGAGTCGAAGCTGCTGTTCCTGGACGAAGAGAAGTTTGCGCTGCGGTTCCTGTTGGAAAGATTGCGCATCCCCGACCGCCCGGGTGTGTTTGCGATGCCACCTTTTCCCCTGAAGTTCACCGTCAACCATTTCGACCGGCAAACGCTGATCGCCGACGAATTCGTGGCCGATACCACCCTGCAACGGGAGCAGCAACAGATCTGGTGGCATTTGCTCACCACCGCTCCTAAAATGCCGATGAACGACACCATCATGAACGGCATTTTTGAGGATGTAAAAACCTCCGTGCAGAAAATTACCGCACGCGGTGGCCGGGTGGTCTTCGTGCGCATGCCTTCCACCGACAAATTCCGGGAACTGGAAAAGATGGTCTTCCCCCGCGAACAATACTGGGACCGGCTGCTGAGAGAAACGGGAGCAACCGGAGTTCACTTCGAAGATTATCCCGAACTGGCCTACTATCCCTGCCCGGAATGGTCGCACCTGGCACCGGAAGATGCCAAGACCTACACCCGCAAGCTGATCCGGATTCTGGAGCAGAAAACCGGGTGGCCCGTCATTGCGGAAAAACCAGCCGCTGCCCCTGATTTTACCAGCCAACATCTTTCTACTTCTTTCTCTTCCAAATAGCCATGGTCTTCAACTCCTATACCTTCGTGCTCTTTTTCGGGCTGGTGTTGCTGCTGCACAACCTGCCCCTGTCCTGGAGGGCCAAAAAAACCAACCTCCTGCTGGCCAGCTACCTGTTCTACGCGGTCTGGAACCCGCCCTTTGTGCTGCTGCTTTGGTTATCTACGCTGATCGATTATTGGATGGCACTGTTGCTGGGCCGGGAAGAGAACCCGCTCAAACGCAAAGGGATGCTCATAGTAAGCCTGGTAGTGAACCTGGGCATGCTGAGCTTCTTTAAATACGGTGGCTTCCTGCTCAACAACTTCGTGGCCCTGACTTCGGCCCTAGGCCTGGATTTCCATCCCTCCCAGCCGGATATCATCCTGCCGGTAGGCATTTCCTTCTACACCTTCCAGACGCTTTCCTATACCCTGGACGTGTACCGCCGGAGAATTGCCCCCGAAAAGTCGCTGCTGGATTTTAGCCTGTTCGTGACCTTCTTTCCGCAACTGGTGGCCGGTCCCATCGTACGGCCGGATGAGCTCATTCCACAGTTCAAACAGCCGCGGGTAGCCACCTCTTCTCAACTGACCTGGGGCCTGTTCCTGCTTACGCTGGGTTTGTTTCTGAAAGTAGGTCTGGCCGACGGTCTGCTGTCCGATACCGCCGATACCATTTTCAGCGTTCCCTTCCCGGTGCACCCGCTGGATGCCTGGACCGGCGTGTTTGCCTTCTCCAGCCAGATTTTCTGCGACTTTGCCGGCTACTCCACCTGCGCCATCGGCGTGGCCCTGAGCCTGGGTTTCGTATTGCCCGACAACTTCCGCTATCCCTACGCGGCCATCGGCTTCTCCGACTTCTGGCGGCGCTGGCACATTACCCTGTCCACCTGGCTGCGTGATTATCTGTACATTCCGCTGGGTGGCAACCGCCACGGGGCCGCACGCACCTACCTCAACCTGATGATTACAATGCTGCTGGGTGGCTTGTGGCACGGGGCCAGCTGGACGTTTGTGGTGTGGGGAGCGCTGCACGGTCTGTACCTGGGCATTGAAAAGCTTTTCAAAGACGGTTTGCTCAAACACCCCAAAACGCCCTTTGAGGAAATGGCTGGTAAGGTGGTGAAGCACGCCTCTGTGATGCCAGAGATTACAATGAGCCGGCGGATGGCGCAATTCAGCCTGGCTATGCTCACCTTCCTGGTCGTAAGCATTACCTGGGTGTTCTTCCGGGCCGCCGACTTTGGCACCGCGATGCGCATTCTGTTGGCGATGTTTGCCGTAATTCCGGTCAAGATACCCATTCTTACTACGCTGGCAATCATCAAGGTAGCCGTCATCACCGTTGGGTTGCTGGCCTGCCACTGGCTGATGCGCGATCGGTCGCTGAACAAGGTGATCAGCAAGCTCCCCTGGTGGGCCTTGGGCCTGATCTGGAGCGCGATGCTGATCCTGCTGATTCTGACGCAGAAAAGCAGCAACTCCTTCATCTACTTCCAGTTTTAATTCATGCTGAATGCATCCCCTTGAACTCAAAACCGGCTATCTGTTTCCTGGAACAGATAGCCGGTCAATGGCTCCCGGTCTGAGGCACAGCGCCCGATAAGGGCCAATGCCGGTGAAAAGAATGGCAAAGAGGGCACTGATTGCCCATAAACCAAAGAGGCTGATCCGTTACGATCAGCCTCTTTTTCTGTTCAACTTTCAGGTTGGGTTACTTGGCTCTCAGGCCGGGCTTGTATCCCGCAAAGCCGTAATACACGATGTACAGGTAGCAAAGCAGAGGAACCAGGAAAGAAAGCTGCAGATTTCCGGTTGCATCGGCAATGTAGCCCTGCAGCGGCGGAATGATGGCACCACCTACAATGGCCATGACCAGCAGTGAAGAACCCTGGCTGGTGTGTACGCCCAGCCCTTTAATGGCCAAATCGAAAATGGTAGGGAACATAATGGAGTTGAACAGGCCAATGGCGATTACCGACCACATGGCCAGTTCGCCCTGCATAAACACCGTCAGCAGCAACAGGCCAATGACACTGAGGGCGTACAAACCCAGCGTCCGGTTGGGAATGAAGCGACCCAGCAGCAGCACCACCACGTTGAGGGCAATCAGGCCCAGGGTAGTCAAGGCCACGGTCAGATCGTATTTGAAGTAGATGGCAATAAAGGCCACGGCGGCAATCAGCGCAATGATCAGGTACTTATACAGGTTGTTGCTGAACCGGGCAAGGGCGGCGGCACCAAAGAAGCGGCCTACCATGGCTCCGCCCCAGTAAAGCGCCAGATATCCGCTGGCTTCGGCTTCAGTGTAGCCTTTGATCTGGTGCAACCCGAAAAAGCCGATCAGGGCGCTGCCGATGGACACTTCTCCGCCGACGTAAGCGAAAATACAGAAGATACCCAGCAGCAGGTGGCGGTGCTTGAGCGCACCGGCATCGGCGATGATCTTTTCGTCGCCCGTCACGCGAGGCAGCCGGGCAACCTTAATAATTACTGCAATGAGCAGCAGGGTAGCCGCCAGTCCCACGTAGGGTAATTTGACGGAATCGGCATTGGTGTCAGAACCAGCCGTGGCGGCATCGAATATCAGGACCGCTCCGACGAAGGGCGCAATGGTGGTACCAAAGGAATTAAGTGCCTGGGTCAGGTTCATCCGGCTGGAAGAGCTTTCGGGTGGCCCCAGAATGGCTACGTAGGGATTGGCCGCAATCTGCAGAATGGTGATGCCGGAAGCCAGCACGAACAGGGCCATCAGGAAGAAGCCGTAGCTGTGCAGACCCGCCGCCGGCACGAACAAACCACAGCCCGCCGCGGCCACGATCAGCCCGACGATGATGCCGTTCTTATAGCCAATCTTGAGAATGGGATCGCCCTTGGTGACGGAGAAGATGAAATACAGCAGGGAAATGATGAAGTAAGCGCCAAAAAAAGCCGACTGGATGAGCATAGCCTGCCAGTGCAGCAGAGAAAATACGGCTTTCAGCTTGGGTATCAGCAGGTCGTTGAGACAGGTGATAAAACCCCACATGAAAAACAACAGCGTGACCACCGCCAGGGGGCCGTTGTAGTTGCGGGTGGGATCGTAGGTTTGGTTTCCGGATTGAGGTTTGGTTTGGGTAGAGGCTCCAGCCATGGATGTAAGCGTTTTGGTTTGTGAGTAGAAGTCAGCCTGAAACTGACAGTCGTATTGGTAAGAGGAGAACCTGATCAGTCTGATACTCCTTTTTATTTGAAAATTTAAAAGTAGAACTAATATCCATTGCCTCCAAGCTACTCCACCAAAGTAAATACGTTCTTTGCTCATTGGTAGCAGAATCCGTTCAGAGATCCATTCTGCTTCCCAAAAGCCATTTGTCCACCTCTGAATTGTTCCCTATCTTTCCTGTCTTTGTTAACCTAACCTGTTTTAAAACCATGCTTAAACTTTTTATCACTTCCCTGATTATTTTTAGCGGCTGGCTTTTTCGCCTCCCCGTCCAGCCGGAACCGACCGCCGATGTGACACTTGAAAAACTCTGGGAGACCGACAGCACCCTCACCACGGCCGAATCGGTCCTGTTCGACCCGAAGGGAAACGCCCTGTACGTGGCCTGCATCAACAAAAGCTTCGAACCGACGCATACCGGCAGCTTCATCGCCAAGCTCTCTCCCGACGGCAAAATGCTGAAAGAAAAATGGGCCACCGGTCTTAGCGTGACCAAAGGAATGGGCATTTCCGGCAACAAACTGTACGTCACCGAACTGCTCCGCCTGGCTGTGATTGACCTGGCTACGGGCAAAGTTGAAAAACGCTATGACGTACCGGGAGCCAAATTCCTCAACGACATCACCGTCGATTCCAAAGGCACGGTCTACTTCTCCGACAGCGAAGCCAACAAAATATTCATGCTGCAAAACGGAAAAGTAAGCCTGGTTTCCGAAGATGCCCAACTGAAAGGTCCCAATGGCCTGCTGGCCGAAAAAGGAATGCTGCTGGTAGGCAACAACAAAGACGGCATCCTGTATAAAATGGATCTGAAAACCAAAAAGATGCAACAAATCACTGATGGCCTCAGTGCTACGGACGGCATTGTGGCCGACGGAAAAGGAAACTACTTCGTATCGAGCTGGACCGGCAAAGTGTGGCACGTGACCGCCGACGGCAACAAAACGGAACTGATCAACAGTGAAAACGAAAAGATCAACACCGCCGACATTGAGTACGTCCCGGCCAAAAAACTGCTCCTGGTGCCCACCTTTTTCAACAACAAGGTAATGGCGTATCAGGTGAAGGATTAAATGGATGTGCCGATGTGCTAATAGGTTAATGGGCTGATGGATTGATCGGTTCGCCGATGCGGGGCTAATTGAGTAGTCAAAAGTTCATGCTTCCAGATGGATTCTCCGTTCTCCTGCTCATCTTTCAGTTTATCCATCCGTCTACTACAATCGCCTCCGAAGTTTACAATGCTTTCGTAAACTTCGGAGGCTTTCTTTATTTTTGAAGCCGACACAACCCGATTCTATTTCCCATGCTAAGTAAAGACGAACTCAAACGTTACCAGCGACAGACCATCCTACCCGAAATCGGGGCCACTGGTCAGCACAAACTCAAGAACGCCCGCGTACTGGTCATTGGTGCCGGCGGACTGGGCTGTCCGGTGTTGCTTTACCTGAGCGCAGCCGGGGTGGGCACCCTGGGCATTGTAGATGGTGATACAGTCAGTGAGAGCAACCTGCACCGGCAGATTCTTTACCGGACGGCAGATGTGGGCCAGCCCAAGGTGCAGGTGGCGGCCGAAAGACTGCGGGAAGCCAATCCCTACAGTCAGGTCCTTACTTACCCCTTTCCGCTGGATCGAAGCAATGCCCTGGACACACTGCGTGAATACGACATTGTGGTGGATTGTACCGACAACTTTGCCGCCCGCTACCTCACCAACGATGCCTGCGTCATACTTAATAAACCCTTTGTGTACGCCGCCATCCATCGTTTTGAAGGCCAGGTGTCGGTGTTCAATTATTCCGATACGCCGGGCGAATACGGCCCTACCTACCGTTGCCTGTTTCCGGAGCCGCCCGGGCCCGGCGAAGTGCCCAATTGCAACGAAGCGGGCGTCATCGGCGTATTGCCGGGCATTATTGGTTTGTACCAGGCCAACGAAGTCATCAAGATGATTACGGGCGTGGGCCATGTGCTCAGTGGCGAACTCCTGATTATGGATCTGCTGGAGATGATCAACCGGAAAATCCGGATTCGGCGCAGTCCCGAAGCGGGTAACATTACCGAACTGATCGACTACGAAGCCTTCTGCAACGGCGGCTTCGATCCGAATGAAGTAAGGGCAATCAACCCGGCCGAACTGGAAGAAAAACTGGCTGCGGGCGAAGATTGGGCGCTCATCGACGTGCGCGAACCTTACGAATTCGACATCTGCCAGTTGCCCCATGCTACCCTCATTCCCATGGGCCGGATCGGGCAGCAGGTGGACCGGATACCGCGTGACAAGCCGGTTGCTATGTATTGCCACCACGGCATGCGCAGTGCCCACGTCATTCGCAGCTTACAGCAGCAGGGCTTTACCAACCTGTACAACCTCAGCGGCGGCATTGACGCCTGGGCCCGGGAGGTGGATTCGGCGATGGAGGTGTATTGAGTGAGTTGGGAGTACGGAGTAAAAAGTAGATGATTATCAATACCTCATATTAGAAGGAATTCAAAAAGAAGCGCTCACTCTCTTCACTTTGACCAATTGAAATAAGTAAAAAGAATGAGCGCTTTTTAGTATCTAAGGAAGATAAATATGCAAACCGATCGACATGTTTTGTACCAGCGAACTTAAGCTGATACTACCATTGAAACTACTAGATGAATCTTCTAGTTCTGTCGTTACACCACTCAATTTAGTTGTACGATTATTTCGGGTATAACCAAATCCAATTGAACCCAGAGAAGCCTCTATACCCACTTTAGGGCTAAGGAAATATGTAATTCCCGGTCTTACATAAAGACCGATTTGATAGCCGTTGAATGAACTCTCATCTTTTTGGCGAGTGTTTATATTTTCCCTGTTATTTGATGAAGTAGTTAGACTTATTCCACTGAATTCAGTAATGATTGCCCATTTTTCGTGAATTGATTTGTAATAACGCACAAATGGAGCTATTGAAAAGGAGGTTGAATGATAGATTTGTCCATTAACTCCTGAAGATTCATAACTACTACCAGAATAACTCGGAGCCACACCAATTACCCAGTTATTACCTACAAACCAACCAATCCTAGGTGTTAAAGTTATGCCACTGTATTTGGAAAAAAGCGTATCGGCTTTTGTATCTTTTTGATTGGCACTTCCACCGGAAATCTCTCCACCCAACAACCAGTTGCCTTTGTTGATCTGAGCGTGGGCGGAAAGGGTGAATGCGAAAAAAAGGATAAGGGAAAAGAATAATTTGTTCATAAACAGAGAGGGATTTAGGGGTGAGAATTGTCCTGCCTGTTCAATAACTATTCCATTTGCCCCCTTCATTTGCCTGATTGCCGCTGAGAACGGAGATGACAAAATTTTTAAATACATAAATATCTAAAATCCAAATCATTACAATACGTAAATTCTTAATGTTAATTTATTGTGAATCATTGACTGTCTTATCTATAACGGTCGGCTACCCTCTACTGGCTCCGTTATTGCGGGATTTCTCCATTTTTCTCAGCCAACGGATTTCCTTCAGAATAGCGACGTACTTTTTGTATGCCTCATCGAATAGTTGATACTCCCCAAGTACCAGGGCCATTTTCATGGAAAGCATCAGTCCTTTTTTATCGTGCTCCATCAGCTCTCTTTGCTCTTGTAAATCCATAGATAAACAGGTATTCTGCAACCCTCTTAGTAACTAACGATGTAGGCATAATGTTCTAAGCGGGAGGTGTCCATTTCAGGCTGGAAAGCAGGGCCTGGTCCGTCACAATGAAGAGGTAGCGCGGGAAGTTAAAATCAGGAAACGGCCACTTTGTTCTCACTTCTATCCCATTCGTGTACGCTTTTGCATTCACAAACAGCATCAAACCTGGATGTTGCCAGCCTGACTGTACTTCCTGTGCTGGTAAACAAAGCCGGTAGCCCAGCCGTTTACCTGGTAAAAGGCTCCTTTCTATGACAAATCCGATTCAGCGACCTCCCCAGATCTACAGCGTAGTACCTGCCATATTGCCTCCCGACCAGTTGTTCGGTCCTTTGTTTCACGACGTGCAGATGCACCACGTATTCCCTGACTCCATCACCTTCGCCGACGCTTATCCCAAACGCGCACCGGAAGAGATACTCAGCCAGTACGAAATAGAGAAGCACCGGAAAGGCTTTAGTCTGAAAGACTTTGTTCACACCTATTTCCACCTGCCCAGCCAGTTGGAAACCGGCTACGTCAGTAACCGGTCGCGTCCGACGGCTGAGCACCTGCACGAACTGTGGCCGGTATTTACCCGAAAGTCGGAGCCCAACTGCTCGATGCTGCCGGTGCCCAAGCCCTACATTGTGCCCGGCGGACGGTTTCGCGGTCTCTACTACTGGGACAGCTACTTTACGATGCTGGGCCTGCGGGTGTCAGAAGAGTACGACCTGATCCGGCACATGGTGGATAACATGGCTTATCTCATCGATACCTATGGCCACATCCCCAACGCCAACCGCAGCTACTACCTGACCCGGTCCCAACCCCCGTTTTTCGCCCTGATGGTCCGTATGCTGGCCGACATTGATGGTCCGGAAGTATTGGTGCGTTACCTGCCGCACATGCAGAAAGAATACAACTTCTGGATGGACGGCTATTTCCGGCTCGATGACCACGAATGGTCTTTCCGTCGCGTAGTACGGCTTCCCGACGGCAGCATTCTCAACCGCTACTGGGACGACCTGACGGCCCCCCGGCCGGAATCTTACCGCGAAGACGTGGAATTGGCCCACCACGCCGCGGCGTACCGGGTATCGCCGGGTACGATGTACCGCCACATCCGGGCCGCCTGCGAATCGGGCTGGGACTTTAGTTGCCGCTGGTTTGGCAATGAGAAGCAGATGGCAACGATTCACACGACCGACATCATTCCGGTGGATCTGAACAGTTTGATGTATTTTCTGGAAAAGACCCTGTCAGCCGCCTATGGGCAGAATTCATTCGACGAAGCCAGCCACTATTTTCATCAAAAAGCAGAAAAGCGCCTGAAAGCCATGAAAGCTCACTTCTGGGATAACCAAAAGCGCTTTTTTATGGATTACAACTGCCATTTGCACCAACACACTAAAGTCTGGTCGCTGGCCGCGATGTTTCCGCTGTTTTTTGGCATTGCTACCAAAGAACAGGCTGCGTACGTACACCGGCACATTCAGAAAAGCTTTCTACAGGCGGGTGGCGTGGTTTCTACCCTTCAGCACAGCGGACAGCAGTGGGATTTCCCGAATGGCTGGGCACCTCTGCAATGGATTACCCACCAGGGCCTGCTCCGGTATGGTTTTGTAGACACCGCCGCCCAGCTCAGGCAGCGCTGGATGGCGCTCAACGACAAGATTTTCCGCGATACGGGCAAGATGATGGAGAAGTACAACGTGGTAGATACCCACCTGGAGGCCGGCGGGGGCGAATACCCCAACCAGGATGGCTTTGGCTGGACCAACGGCGTGTATCTCTGCCTGAAAACCACGGAAGATAAGTACACAGCACAAGTATAGGGGCAGACTGAAACAATGATTAACCACGCAGAGTCATATCTCATTATTGATAAATAATATGTTTCCCATTCATACGAAATATATAGATACCTCGTTTTGAGCAAAAACCTCAGCCGTATGAACTATCGCTTTCTCCTTTCCACGCTGGCCATTCTGAGCCTGTTCTCTTGTAAATCTAAAAACAATGACCCACTGGTTCCGGACCCGATCCGGCGGGAGGCGGTGTCCAGGACGAGCAGAGATATTCAATACGAGGAAATTCCCTTTTCTTATCAATACGGTTATTCCATCAACGAGCGCACGAATATGAAGACAGCTACCCGCTTCGACAAGGACCAAATCAACCTGGATTTCGGTTTTGTCCGTCAGCCCGTTGAAGCTTTTATCAATGCGCACCCCAACGATTATCAATTGTACATCCGATTGGAATTACGCCAACCCCAATCCGATACAGTGCTGGCAGATGGTACCAAAAGCATTCAGGCGGGCGGTGTATACGGTACTCCGGGCGGAAAAGGGGATTTCCTAGGGGCGACTGGTGCAGTAGTCAGCGCTAAGGATCGTCCTTACTCCTGGAATGAAGTCGTTGCGGAACTCAAAAGTGATCTGCAGGAAATGTTTGAATACCCCAATGAACCCAGTATGAAATTGATGGTTGCCGTTTACGACTATCGGCGCTGGCTGACGGATCTTGAAACAATCAATGGCCGCTTCGATAGCCAGACAGTGAAACTACACAATGAAGGAGGTGCCCGGCTGGTATACCGGGGCTGGAATGTGGAGATGAAATAACTATTTTAAATAGCGTTTCTTTGGGAAACAAAAAAAGGGTGAGATCAAACAGTTTCACCCTTTTCTGTTTTAACTTCCGTTCCTACACCTTTACAAATGTCCGGCATTATTATATTTATAAAATCCCATTGAGGAAATGCTCACTGGCTCCATACATTATCGAAGTATTTTTAATGAATAAAGAAATTTCACCTAATAATTCGGGTAAATTCTCTTATTTTATACTGTCTTTCCTTATATTGACAAAACATTCTGTAGCACACACTTCGGTCATCAGCAAACGCATTTCTGAAATCGTTTGTCCTCATCAAAATTAGTTTATTCACCTAAACCTATCATCTATGAGATTACTTGACCGCTCCCTTTTGGTTTGTTGCTCCCAGTTCGCTCCTGCTACCCGTTTTTTGCTAAGCGCCATTGGTGCAGTCATTCTGCTGACCCAGTCGGTGATGGCCCAGTCGGCTGCCGAAGGCCGGGGAATGACAATGGAAGACTTTAACAAAGCAAAAACCTTTAAAATCAAGGACTGGGACGCCGATACCTACGTAAAGTTCGATAACGCGTACGTGCTGGACCGCTATGAAATGAAGCCGCCCTACGTGTTCAAATACAGCGATGGCATCGAACGCCGGATTTATCTGTACAAATTCCTGGACAACAAAACCAAAAAAGAACTGGGTCTGGTCGCATTCTACCACACGCCCGCCAACGGAAAGACCATCAACCTTTGCGTGCCCAACCCCACCGCCGACAAAGCCGTTTGGGCCGCCTACATTGACGAATTGAAGTACCAGGGCGAAGCTGAGAAAGGTCTGCTATCTACTTTTTCCTACGTGATGTCGCGGGAAATGAGCGCATTGGTGACCAACGGCGGACAGTCGGCTCCTTCTACCGCCGCCAAAACCGATTACGACGTCTGCTTCCCGGCCGGCACCCTGATTTCCCTGGCAGATGGCACGACAAAAGCCATTGAGCAGGTCAAGGCCGGAGAGTGGGTGATGAGCTACGATGCGCAGCGCCGCCAGCAAGTGCCGACCGAAGTAACTGAACTACAGTCGCACGAAGGCAAGGGTTACGCCATCTCCCACCTGGTACTGATTCCAGCCGAAGAAATCACGGCGTCGGTGGCTTCTACCCTATCGGTGATGGAACTGGAAGCCACGCCCAACCACCCGGTACTGACCAGCAGGGGCCGCAAGACGATGCAGCAGTTACAAGCCGGTGATGTGCTCTATTTCTTTGATGCCGCTACCGCCTCCTTCCGAGAACTGCGCGTACAGCAGAACATCGCCGGCTATCGAAAGGCAGCAAAGGTGTACAACCTGGTGACCGACCGGCAGAACTACCTGGCCAACGGTGCGGTGGTGCTGGATAAATAAGTGCTAATGTGCTAATGTGCTAATGTGCTAATATTAATTTTATAGCTGATTCTTCGGGCTGTTTGAGCCTTCAGCATTTTTTACCCAAGCAAAAAGCCGGAATGGGATTCCGGCTTTTTGCTTGTATACGCGTGGTAAGGCGGAGCCGCTGTTTCACCTGGCTTACTTCTGCGCCTCTACCGTGGCGTTTTGTGCAATCTCAATATCCTGCGCTACCTGCGGGCGGATGATTTTCCAATGAAAACGCAACGAATCATTTTCCTGCCAGGGCTTGCCATTCTGTTCACTCAAGTGTACCAATGGCATATCCTGGTACAGCGGCCGGGTAATGCCAATGACTGCATCCCAGTAGGAAAGCGCCTTTTCGAAGTGCCCAATGGCCTGCTGCTGGTTTTCCTTTCCCCCTTGCCGCCGATATTTCTGAAGGGCCACGGCTCCTTTCAGCTTTTCCGCCAGGTGCAGCCCCAAATTTGCCCATGCCTTCACATCTGCTATTTCATTACGGAGTGCACTCCCGGAAGGCACCTTCAGGTGACTGACCAGTTCCAGGGCTTTCCGACAGTCTTTCTCCAGCATATCGGCCAGAACAGGCGGCGTCACTTGCTGGGGTTCAAAATTAGCACCGCTTAGCACTTTTTCTACGTACTCTTTCACGGAGACGTAATCCGGGTCGGTCGGTGGTTGATTGATGAGGCGGTCGGCGGATATGTAGGAGACCACCTTGGTTTTACTGTCCAGCGCCATCATGCCTTCACTGTAGAGCGAAAAATCCCAGGTGAAGTCGAAAGCCGAAGCCAGCCGCAAAGGGGTACGTCCGGCCAGCGAAAAGGCCTCCAGCAAGGTTTGCGCCGGTTTACCGTAGCGACGGATAAATTCTGCGCGGAACACTTCATCGGAGGTGGCCGGGTTGTACAACAACCTTCCCCACAATTTATAAAAGAGCCACTGCCGCTCAAAAGCGTATTGCCAGTCTACCTGGGTACCGGGCCTGGTAAAATAATCCTTAGCGGGTATATAAGTCTCTGATCCGATCATATAGCCACCCAGGTAGCCAGCGGTATTGTGGGTAATGTGCTGCCGAACGAAATCCGGAACGCCCCAGCGGAGACAGAAGAAATCTTCGTTGCGAGCCGTCCAGACTATTTTATACGCCGTGGGTTCGGGTTTGAAATAGGTATCGTACAATTTACCGCCGTGTACTTTCACCAGTTGGGGGGTAGAATGCGCGTGCGACCAGTTGAACTTCAGGTCGGCCCAAATGGGTCCATCCACGAAGCCTAGGTCGGCTTCTTCCTCAATGGATTTTCGGGTGAGCTGCTCCGTCTCCACGCTGGTGGGACCCAGCGAACCTACGTTGCTGGAGAAGGGAATCCGGTGAATGAGCTTGGATTTGCGGTTGGCCCTTCGCATCCCTTCGATGATCGTTTCCCGCATCCACTGTTCCCGTTGGGCGGGCGTCATCCCGCCCATTCCTTCGCCCAGCGTAAGGCCCATGCCGCTGAGGTCGGGGTACTCTTCCAGCAGTTGGGTCACGCATTCACGCGTGTAGCGTTTGATGATTTCGGAGGTGTCGCCTTTGACAAAAAAGTGGTGTTCCAGGTTATCCAGGGCCACGCCGTGGGCTTTGGCAAACTCCGGGCTCACGAATATGTTGAAGGGTACTACGTAGGTGTCAATGCCCCGCTCCCGGGCCATGCGGAATATGGAACGAAACAGGTTCTGCCACTCCGCCATTTCCCGGTCGTTGAAAGGACTGGCTTCAGGAAAGTTTTGGGGTCTGATCATCCAGACGTAAGGATGCAGGTTCCACAGGGTGAGCGTATTGAAACGGTTCTGCGCCATCATATCCAGAAACGCTTTCCAGTAATTCACGTCCCGGCAGGTTTCACTGTGCAGATCCAGCGCGGTGCTGTGCCGGTAGGTATCCCAGGGCATGTCAAATTTGATGGCCCGGAATGGCAGGTGCGGGCTTTCACTCCGGCTTCTGACTTTGGACAGTTGCACGCCGTTTTTTAATTCTTCAGCCAGCGAAAGGCATCCGTACAACAGCCCGCTGGCGTCTCCTCCGGAAATGGTGATTTTGTTTCCTTCGGCAGCCAGACTATAAGCTTCCTTTTTCAGGCTGCCGGACTGCAGTTGCAGGTCAATGACGTATGCCTGGGGTGCATTCTTCAACGTATATCCCCTGGCTTGCAGAGCACTCTCCAGTTGGCGGACGGCATACTGCGTCGTGGGCGACTCCTGGGGTCGTCGGATGGATACGTTTTGGGCCCAGGTCAGCGGCAAGCCTCCCAAAAAAAACAGTGCCAGGAAAACAATTCTTTTTTGCGTAGTCATTCAGTGTAGTTGATGAAGAAACGGAGTCGGAAAGATGGCTGCCCTTATTGTATTTTTTACAAAATAGATTCTAAACTGGTCAAATCCTTTTTAAATTACAACCGATTGCAGTTTAATTTCCGCACCTACCTTTTTTCAACCTTCAACAAGCTCACTGAATTACTGATGAAAACCCCGTCCCTTCAGATCCAATTACTGACTTTCCTACTTTTTTCTACCCAGTTTCTGTTGACTGGCCCACTTCCGAAGGCAGTTGCTCAAAACCAAAAAGCCAGGAGCCGCCCATCGGTGAACCAGCAAAAGGATGGCTCAGGAGCGTACGCCACGGGCAAATACCGGAATCTGTTTGCTGAAAATGGGCATTCGGCTGACGAAATCGCGGCCAAAATAGAGGCAGGTTTTCAGCAGTTATTTCACGGCGACTCTGCCACCCAGGCCATCTACTTTCTGACCGGGGCGAATGAAAACGGCCCCCTGGCCTACGTCAGCGACGTCCTCCACAACGACATTCGCAGCGAAGGCATGTCGTACGGCATGATGATCGCGGTGCAGATGAACAAAAAGGCGGAGTTTGATGCCATCTGGAATTATGCGCTGACGCATATGTACGAAACCGACCCGAAGCATCCGTCCGAAGGCTATTTTCACTGGTCGCTGAAGCGGGATGGCACGCCCAACGCAGAAACGCCCGCTCCCGACGGGGAAGAGTACTTCGTGACGGCCCTTTACTTCGCCTCCGGCCGCTGGGGAGATGGCAAAGGCATTTACAATTACAAAGCCTGGGCCGACAAAATCCTGCTGACCATGCGGCATCACCCGCTTAAAACGGGTCCGACGAAGTTTGGGCCCCGTACTGTGCATACGATGGTGCACGAAGAGCGCAAGATGATCCGCTTCGTACCCAACACCGACCACTGGGAATATACCGATCCCTCCTACCACCTGCCGGCCTTCTACGAATTGTGGGCGCGTTGGGCACCCCGGTCCGAACAAGCCTTTTGGGCCGCGGCAGCCGATACCAGTCGTAATTTCTTTCAGCGCACCACGCATCCCGAAACCGGCCTGGCTCCCGACTACGCGCATTTCGACGGCTGGCCTTACCCGATCGAATGGAACAAAAATGCCCACCACTTTTCCTTCGATTCCTGGCGTACGGCCATGAACTGGTCGGTAGATTGGGCCTGGTGGGGGAAGGATCCGCGGGAACAGCAGTTGAGCAACCGCATTCAGGCCTTTTTTACCTCACAAGGCATCGATCAATACGGCTGTCAGTACACCTTGGAGGGAGAAAAATATGACAATCGCCACGCCAAGGGACTGGTGTCGACCAACGCCGTAGCCAGCCTGGCCGCCACCCACACCGTTTCCAAAGAATTTGTGGAAGCACTCTGGAAAACGCCCGTTCCCGCCAAACTGTTCGAGCGGTATTACGATGGGCTGCTGTATCTGATGAGCCTGATGTACTGCAGCGGAGACTTTCGCATCTGGACACCCAAAAACGCCGCCAGGGAAACCCGCTAGCATTCAGCTCCGCATGTTGTCCATCACCTGGCGGATGGCTTCTACTACTTTTTCCGTCTGCTCCCGGCTGGGCGTGGTATCCCAGTTGCCTACGATGCCGTTGCCGCCCAGGTAGATGCCGTCTTTCCGGGCAATGATGGAACCGCCCTTGGCGCTGAGTTTATAATTAACGTCGCCCTGTGGGATAAGGCACGACAACTGTCCGGATACGGGAGTGATTTCTTCGTCGTTGAACAGGGCTTTGGCGCCCAGTCCGGTGCAATTGATGACGCAGTTTTCGCTCAGGGCATCGACGTCTTCCAGGCGGGAGAATTCCCGGATCACGATTTTGCCACCGAACATGACAAAATCGCTCATTTGCCGGTGCAGGTACGAAGGGATGTTGAACATCATGGAAGAAAGACGGGAAACGTAACGTTCGCGGAAGGGATGTTCGTTGCGCTTCAGCCAAACCCTTTGCGGAAGCAGTCCTTCGATGGTCAGCCTTTCTTCCAGGGGATTGGCCGGGGGCATTTCATCCCTCAGCGTGTATTCATCTACCCAGGAAACAATGTCGTTGAGGCCCAGGAAATACTGATAAGTCTGAAAGGAAAATCGGCAGGCACGTTCCCAGGTCGCCCGTAGTTCGGGGGTAATCTTATCCGGGTCACAAAGGCGGTAAGCAGGCGACCAGGTGCCGGTAGCCCGGCTGGAGGTGACGTGCGGCGGCAGTTCTTTGGCGTAGATGGTCACTTCGTTGCCTTTTTCCTGCAGCAGCCGGGCAGTCGCAATGCCCACTACCCCACAACCCAGCACGGCAAACTTTTTCTCCCCGGTAGCCATCGCCTTTTCGCGGGCAATGCTGCCGGTACCCCAGGACAACGACCAGCCACTGCCACCGTGTCCGTAGTTATGCACAATGGTTTTGTTACCCAGCGTTTCGCAGTCGAGCCGTGGACCGGAAGGCCGGAAAGGTCGTAGCCCCACGGTCTCCTTCACGATCCGGTCCATGGATACTTTCACTTTCGGTATGCGGGGCACCCGGGTTACGTAGATGTTTTTGTTGGTAAAAGCACCGCAGGCACTGGCCCCCATCGCCAAACCAGCCATTCCGGCAGAGGCGATAAAATCTCTTCTGTTCATAGGAATTCAGTAAACAGTGAACAGTAAACAGTAAACAGTTGATAATTTGATTACTCATTAACTCCTCAACTCTCAAACTCATCACTCCGGATACACGGCCACCAGTTCAATTTCAATGAGTTTATCGGTACTGACCAGACTGGCTACGCCCAGGGTAGAACGTGAAGGTTTGGTAGGATTGTCGGGCGTGCCAAAGAACTGGGCGTAGGCATCGAACCAGCCCTGGAAGTCGATCTGGTGGTGGTTGAATTTGTCGGGAGCTACGTAGACCCGCAGGTAGGTAACGTCTTTGAAGGTGAGTCCCTCGGTTGCCAAACTGTCTTTAAGCCGGTTGAGTATTCCGATGGCCTGGCTTTTGGTATCGCCGTGCTTCTCCCTTGCTCCTGCGGGCGCATCCGGGTCCAGCACCGGACTCACTACGCCGCTCGACCAGTAGTATTTTCGGTTGGCCGGTACGACAACCGCCGACGAAATGGGGGCAGACGGGTTGCCGAAATACCGTACTTTCCCGGCAGAGGAGATACTGGGCTGGGTGCGACAGGAAACCAGATGGCCCGCCAGAGTGACAATCAGCAGTGGAAGGGTGATTCGGGTAGAAAGGAGCATAGGACGGAGGAATAACTGGCAAAAAATAAGAAGCTTCGCTTAGCTCCCTCATTAGCCGACAGCTACCAGCGAAGCCAGGGGCGTCGGAGGCGAAAGCGTTACAACCCCACTCCTACTCTACAACCCATCCTTCTTTCCGCACCACGCCCTCCTCCTCCGACATTCAACCAACCCTTATGCCAGTTGCTTAAAGGCCTCCGCAAAGGTTTTCATCTGCTCCATCGTACCCATGCTCACGCGACACCACTGCTGGTTGTCAAATTCCCAGCTGCGGATGCTTACGCTGCGCTTTGCCATTTCTTCCACGAACCGCTTGCCGTCCATCCTGAGCGGGAACAGCACAAAATTGGTCTGCGATGGCAGGTAGGTGTATCCGCTTTCCTTCAATACTTTGTACAGATACTCCTTCGATTCATTGTTTTTGCCCACCGAATACTTAATAAAATCCTTATCGGCGTAGCTGGCCAAGGCCCCTTTGATGGAAGTAGCGCTGATGCTGCTGCCCGCCGTACCGAACTTGCTGATCTCCTTGATCACTTCGGGCTGGGCAATCAGGTAGCCAATGCGCAAGCCGGCGAAGCTGTGTACCTTGGAGAAAGTGCGCGCGATAATCACGTTCTGCCCTTTACGCACGCATTCCACCATCGACATCTTTTTGGGATCGGTGGAATAATCAATGTAGGCTTCGTCCACGAAGATCGGCTTGGTTTTGGAAACGGCTTCGCAGAAAGCCGCCAGCTTCGATGCGTTGGCTACTACCCCGGTCGGGTTGTTGGGATTGCAGATGTACACCAGGCTGGTTTTGTCAGCTACCTTGGCTCCCATCGCGTTGAAGTCGTAATCGTAGTCTTTGTTCAGCGGCACCTTTTCCCAGCCGATCCCGATGTTGGTCGAAGCCCGCACCAGTTGCATGTAGCTGGGGTCGGCAGAAAGGATGTGGCTCCCGGCCCCGTTTTTGAAAGCGTAACACAGGGCCGTCGCCACCAGCAGTTCGCCCGAACCGGCACCCAGCATGACGTGCTCTTCGCTGACCCCTTCCTCTTCAGCCACCATTTTTCTGAATTTCATCAGCGATTCCCTGGGGTACAGGTAGCTGTCGGACACGGCCTCCATAATGGCTTTTTTCGCCTTTTCGGAGGGGCCAAAGGGGTTTTCGTTGGCCGAAAGCCGGGCTTTGATGACCGGCAGGTCGGCCAGGGGCAACGAGGCCGGAGCGGACGGAGCCGCCTGCATATCGCTCCACTTGCTGGTGCCCAAAGTGAGACCGGCGGCCAGCATGGCACTGGACTTGAGCCAATTACGGCGATTTAACTGAGTAGACATAGGAATAAGATTTGGTTGTTTAGGAATTGTAAAATGATCTTGAATTTGAAACCCCTTCTGAGCAACTTATTTAACCGATACCCGGCTTTGTTTCAGAAAGGCCTGGCCTTTGTACTCACCCTTCCACTCCAGGTTCACGGTGTTGCCTTTGGTTGGCGTCGCCAGGCCCAGCTCCGGCCAGCTTTTCGTAATCGTGAGTACGCCCTGCGGATTGGTTGCTACGTCGGCTATTTTGGCACCGCCCGCCACTGATACCGACATGGGCAGATTGGCCACCGGAATGGAATCAATCCCCACCTGGTGGTTGAGGAGCCCGCTTTTGTCCAGCTCCAGAATGGTCGCCGAAAGGACCACTTCTTCGGTAGGCGTAAAAGATCCGGAAGAAACCATTATCAGCACGGGCGACACCGCACGGTCTACAATCATCTCGTCTTTTTTCGTGCAACCAGTCAGTTGTCCAAGCATACAGCCAGCTACCAGCAGCGTGCAGGCTGCCCGGAAAAAAGGAGTAGTCATTTTATTCTTGAAGTAGGTATTCATCATTCGTTTGATTTAAGTAGTTCATTCGCCGTCAGCTTTCGGCGGGGCCGCCCAGGCTGTTAGCCTTCTGGTTAATTGGTTTTGCAACACAATCCATTGCGTCTCTGCGCATTCACGCCTCAAACTCTTCAACTCCCACACTCCCTCTATTCCGCCCACCAGAGTTTTACTTTCCGGTCGTCGGCACCGCCGTTCAGGGTGACGCCTTTGTCCAGGTTGGCTTTGTTGAGGGAATATTCGGTCGTTGGATAGAACAGGCGGGTGGGCAGTACGCCATCGTTCTCAAAGATGGCACGCGGGTCGGCGGCGGGCATCACGGGCAGGCCGGTACGGCGGTATTCGGTCCAGGCTTCCACCGCCTGACCAAACAACGCGATCCACTTCTGCTCCATAATCTTCTCTTTGGAAACCGGCCCCAGATCGGCTACGTAGGTGGCGGGCGCAGTCAGGCCGTACTGTTCAAAAGAAGCCGCAATGCCTTTTCCGAAGTAGTCAGCCGCATCGGCGGTAATGTCGCCGTCGAAAGCAGCTTCGGCCAGGGTGAGCTGTAGCTCCGCGTACGTCATAATCACGCTGGGTGTAGCAGCCTGCGTGAAGACTTTTCCAATGACCGAGCTGGTACCCAGGTAAGTAGTGGCAATCCCGTCCGGCAGACCGTTGGCGTGGCCCATGTACTGTCCGTCCTTGTTGGGTTCGGCGAAGACCGTAATGCGGGTATCGCTCAACGTTTTGAGCTTGTCTACCAGGGTCTTGCTTACGTTCCAGTCGGTACGGCCGTCCTGAATCATCACCTGGTGCCATTCGTTGTTGCTGGGCAACACGGCCGTGTGCTTCAGCGTGGCATTGTCCGCATTGGAACTGAACAGCGGATAAGTAACCGGATCGGCCAGTATTTCGGCCAGGATCGCCCGCGATTCAGTTGGCTTTTTGGCGGCCTGCCGATTGGCCAGGCGAACGCGCAGGGAGTTGGCGAACTTCTTCCACTTTAGGATGTCACCTCCGTACAAAATGTCTCCGGCAATGGCCGGACCACCTACCAGCAACCGCTCATTGGCCAGCTTCAGGTCGTTGAGCAAGCCCGCGTACACGGCTTCCTGCGAATCGTAGGCGGGAGTGTAGATGGGCGTTTCGGCGGTTCCCTTCAGGGCTTCACTATAGGGAATGGCTCCGTACAGGTCAGTAAGCAGGGAGAATACCCAGGAGCGCATCACCAGGGCCACACCTTCGTAATTGCGGTGGGGCGTCTTGCCACCTTCCTGAGAGAGGATGACGATGCGCTGAAAATTCAGCTGGGCATCGTTGAAAAAAGAAGCCCAGGTGTTGTTATAAAAGGCCGGTGAAATGCCGTAGTTGTCGCCTTCGTTGGAATAGATGTTCCGGGTGAGGTATTGCATCCAGAGCATAGTTCCGTCCAGATTCAAACGTTCAAAGCGGGTGCGGTGGCCCCAGTAGCGGTCTACCGCCCGTTCGATGCCCGTGGGCAGCAGGTACTGGGCGCTAATGGAAGTCGGACTGTTGGGGTCGGTATTCATTTCGTCGAAATCCTTGGTGCAGGAGCCGACTGTCATCAGGGCCGTCAGGGACAGGAGAAAGAGGGTATAGTTGGGTGCTTTCATGAAGCGGTGATTTAGAAGTAAAAGAAAGTCTGGCTTAGAAAGTCAGGTTGACGTTGAATCCGATGCTGCGGGTGCTGGGCAATTCGCCGTAGGCAAAGCCCATACGATTGCCGCCGTTGGCATCCACTTCCGGATCGATGTGCGGGGTGTTTTTGAAGAGAATGGCCAGGTTGCGTCCTACAGCCGATACTTTGGCCGAACGGATGAAGGCGTTTTTGAACCAGGCCTGCGGAAAGGTATACCCAATGGTCACTTCGCGCAGTTTCACAAAGCTGGCGTCGAAAATGGCGGCTTCGTGATAACGACGGGGATTGTTGTAACCGTAGAACTGCGTAGCATCGGCAATCACGTCGTTGGGCACGTATTGCGGGCTTTCGGCCGTACCGATGTTTTTCACGCCTTTCCCGATTACCCCTTCTTCGCGTCCGAAGCCGGTTTCTTCGTACTGCCCCGTCCAGCGGGCATTGGCCGAGCCTTCGTCATAGATGTCGCCGCCTTTGCGCACGTCGATCAGGGCGGTGACGGAAACGCCTTTGTAGCTGAATCCGTTCAATACGCCGCCAATCCAGTCGGGCTGCACGTTGCCCAATATCCGGGGCGTTGCTGCTACCACCGGAAAGCCATCCTTGTAGATCAGTTGGCCGTCGGGAGCGTGCTCGAATCCGATGCCGTACAGGGTGCCGTAGGGCTGTCCTACCCGGGCTTCGGAAGTCAGACCGCGGCGCTCATTCAACACCAGCGTGGTTAAGCCTTCGGCCAGTTCGACCACCTGGTTGCGGTTGCGGGCGAAGTTCAGGGTCAGGTCCCAGGTAAATCCGTTGGGCAGTTTCACGGGCGTACCGCTCAGCACCACTTCAATGCCCTTGTTGGAAATTTCGCCGGCGTTCAGAATCCGCCGATCGTAGCCCGAAGCTTTGGAAATTTCTACGCCCAGAATCTGGTTTTTGGTGTTCTGACTGTAGTAAGTCACGTCCAGCCCAATACGGCCACCCAGAAAGCGCAGGTCCAGACCATATTCCTGGCTGGTGGTAATTTCGGGTTTCAGCGTAGCGTTGGCAATGCTGGTATTTTCGTAGAATTCCGGAATGGAACCGTTCCATGAACCGCTTACGCCGGCCGTCGTCTGGGCCGGCGTTGTGGCACCGGAGCGGTAAATCTGCATCAGTTGGTAAGGCAGGCCATCGCTGCCCACCTGGGCCAGGCTGGCCCTTACTTTTCCGAAAGAGAGAATGCCATTTTGTATCCCCAGCAGTTCGGTCAGCACGGCGCTCAGGGAAACGGAGGGATAGAAGTAAGAACGGGCGTTGGCGGGCAGGGTGCTGGCCCAGTCGTTGCGGCTGGTTACATCCAGGAAGACGGCGTTGCGGAAGCCAATTTGAGCCGAACCGAACACGCTCTGCACTTCATTTTTCTCAATGCGGCTTTCCACGGTATTCTGGCTGGGATTGGAGTTGCCAGCGTTGTATACGCCGTCTACCACCAGTTCGCCCACGTTCAGGAAGTTGCGCTTGTAATAATTGGTCCGCACGGCCGCTCCGACCATGGCATTCAAAGAAAAGTCGCTGCTGATGTCCTGGTTGAAGCTCAGGATGGCGTCGTGGTTGGTTTCCTGGCGGCGCAGCACTTCTTCGGAATAGCGGCCGGGTGTCCGGTTGCCGTTGCGGACCCGCTCGAAGTTGGTTACGTTGATGCGGGTATCCGTCCACACGTCCGTACCACTGCGCAACATCAGGCTGAGCGAAGGGAGTATCTGGTAGTTCAGGGCGATGTTGCCCACCAGCCGGTCTTTTTCGTTGGAATAGGGCAGCATTTCCTGAATGTAAAAGGGATTGGTAAAGAAAGTATGCTGCCAGTTGGGTGGGTCCGTATCGTCCGGCTTTACGCCACCACCTTTCCGGTTGATGTGCACGTCGGTGTAGCTTCGCCAGTCTTTCAGCTGCGCCCACGATACGTGCCGGTGCGACCAGATAAATTCCTGTCCGGAAGTATAACTGCGGTTGTCGGCCCCCGATTTGACGTATTCCGCCGACACGGTGGCACTTAGTTTAGAAGTAAAATTGTAAGCCGAATTAAGTTTCAGGTTGTTGCGGTAGAAGTCGTTGAAGGCCATAATGCCCTTCTGGTCCAGCCTGCCTACGGAAAGGCGGAAGCTGCCTTTGTCATTGGCTCCTGATATGGCAATATTGTTGGTGATGCTGCGCCCCGTATCCCAGAATTCGTTCCAGTTGTTGGGCTGGGGCGTAAGCGGTGCCACCTCCGTCCCTGACCACCAGTGGCGCACCAGCCTTCCGTCCATCGGGGCACCCCAGCTTTCGTCGGTGCCGTCGGTGCCGTTCAGTGCTCCGGTGGGGTAAGACGCCCGGTACTGGTCGATCGCCAGCTGGTCGGTGATGGGGCCGCTCCAGCCATCGGAATACCAGGTGCGGTAACCGTTGCCACCGCCGTAAAGGTTCTGAAACCGGGGTTTTACCAGGGGCCGCTCAAAAGTTACGTTGGCGTTTACTTCCACCCCGATGCCCTTGGTTTCCGATCCGTTTTTGGTCGTGATGAGAATGACCCCGTTCGTAGCCCGCGAACCGTAGAGTGCGGCGGCATTGGCTCCTTTCAGCACGGTCATGCTTTTGATGTTGTCCGGACTGATTTCGGAAATACCCGAACCAAACTGCTTGTCGAAACTCTGCTGGATGGGCACTCCATCTACTACGATCAGGGGTTGGTTGTTGCCGTTGACGGAGGCCGCTCCCCGGATCTGAATGGTAGAACCACCACCCGGACCGGCATTGGTATTGACCCGCACCCCGGCTACCCGGCCGTTGAGGCTGTTGGCGACGTTGGTCGAGCGGGCTTCGGCAATCTCAGTCCCTTTGACTTCCTGCACGGTATAACCCAGCGCCTTCTTTTCCCGCTCAATACCGAAGGCTGTTACCACAACTTCACTGAGCTGTTTTACGTCCGATGCCATCTTCACGTCAATCACTGACTGGGCGCCGATGGGAATTTCTTCGCTCACCAAGCCGATGAACGAAAAGATCAGTACGCCATTCTCAGTCGGAACATTCAGGCTGTACTTTCCTTCCGCATCGGTGGCCGTACCCGTGGTGGTTCCCTTCAGCAGAACGCTTACCCCCGGCAGGGCCGAACCGTCTATCATATCAGTCACTTTGCCGGTAATGGTTTTGTTCTGACCAAAAACGGAACCGCTCAACCCCAGAGAAAAAAGCACCAGAAACAAGAACCGCCGATGACGGGACTGGCGGACAATGCCCAGTTCAGGGTGGGGAAGCTTTTTTGGAATGCCATGTTTAAATAAGGAGTAGTTTTCTTTCATCTTTCGTCAGGATCTTTGGTTAGACTTTGGCATCAACTGTGGTAGCGTAACAACAGGCAAATACATTCCTGGCCGGCCTCTGAGAAGGGCTGGATGAATCAAAACAGAGGGATTGGCAAGAGCAGATTCAATAGGAAGTAATTCGCGTGGCTTGCGAATTGCCTACCCGAACAAAGACTTAAGTGAAGAAGTTGATGAAGAAACGGAAGAAGTGCAAGGAAACAGAATTTTCTGCGTGATCACAAAACAAATATAATGCGTATTCGCAGTTTGTCAAGTAATAATTTTTATTTTTTAATGTAAATCAGAATTTTATTTTAATTATTTCCTAATATCGAAATTTATTATAAGTAAAATTGCTTAATCTACGAACAAGGGTTTAATAGTTTTATCTTGTTAAAAATCAATCATTTAACCCAAAATAGCCAAATCAGGCGCTATATATTTCTGAGTAGTTTATACAGCGTCATTGCCCGGGGCCTACGGACCTTCTCCACGGGGCCAATCCTCTGAAACACCAAAGCCAGATAATAATCCTATCTGGCCTTGAATACTTATTCCTGAATCGTGCTTCCTATTGCTGCCTTACGCGGGTATGAATGGCATTGACCGTACGGTGGGCCGATTCGAAGGAACCGGCCATCCAGGCGGTCAGGTAAGAGGTGTGTTCGCCCGCGAAGTAAATGGCCCCGTCGGGCTGTAGTAAGGCCGGATAGTATTTGGCCCTTGACTCCGTCGTATAGGAAGCCCAGCCACCCAGGCTGTAGGGAATCTTCTGCCAGGCCAGCGAAAAAGAATTTTCAAACTCCTTGGGGTACTGCGGATGAATTTTCGCCCCCTGCTCAACGGCCAGTTTTTCCCGTTCCTTAATACTCCGGTTACCGACTTTCTCTGCCCGCGACCCGAAATTATAGTAGCCCACCAACACGCCTTTTTTAGAAAGGAAACCCGTGGACGGGTACACAATCTGCGTGATGTCCATATTGGTGCGGCTGATGCCGCCGAAGATCTGGTCGTCTTCCTCCCAGAAGCGGCGTTTGAACTGCAGCCCGATTTTGCCGCTGTTATTGTACTCAATAAAGTCAATGGCCCGTTGTACCGGTGAAGAGAAATCGTTGGCGATGTCGCGCAGTACGGGCAACGGAATGGTACAGATGCAGAAGTCAGCTTTCAACTCTTTGGCGGCTCCCGTCTTGTCGTTGTACACGATGCGCACGCCTTTCTCCTGCTTCCGGATCTCCGTTACTTTCGCCTGGTACACTACTTTATCTCCCACCTTTTTGTCGAACGCCTTCACGATCTGGTCCATTCCGCCCGTGGGCGTGAGCATGGTCATCTGTTGTTCCAGGGTATAGTCGGGCGTATTGTAAAAATACGGATCCAGGTAGCCCGATTTGATCAGTTCGGCCAGTTCGTAAGGCGGAGCCAGTTTTCCGGTCTGGTCATACGCGCCGGGCGGCGTAGCATAGCCCCGCTGGGCGTTGCCTACGTAGCGGCGATCCGTGCCCAGTCCACCCTCCGCCTTCAGGAATTCAATCAGTTTTTCCTGGTCGTCCTTGCTCAGCGCCAAATCGAGCGAAGACTGGTCCATGACTTTGGCCAGCAGTTCGGCGGTATAGCCCCGCATATCGTTGTGCAGTTCGCGCAGGCGGATGCGGTGGTTGCTGAGTTTGCCGTTGCCCAGGCCATCGCTGTAAAGAAAGGCGGCTTCGTTGACGTTATTGAACGTCTCCAGGGCCACGCCCAGCTCCCGACAGTACTGCACCACCGATTCGTGGTGATGCGGAATCCGGGTGGCACCGGCGTTGAGGTACAGACCATCATCAAACTGAGATACCTGTTCGGTGCCGCCTGTTTCGGTTTCGCGGGTACCCTTGCGGACGGTCCATATCCGGCCTCCGCTGCGGCTGCGGGCTTCCAGAATGGTGCAGGCGTAGCCCAGTTTACCTAACTGATAAGCGGCTGCCAGTCCGGCCAGTCCGGCTCCCAGGATAATCACTTTTTTGTCGGCTACTTTTTCGGTCCGGAGTAAGGGAACGGCGGGCGCTTCGGGAATCAGGCCCAGGCCCAGCATAGCGGTGTAGCCGGAGCCGGTTAACAGGGAGACTTTGTTAATAAATTCGCGCCTGGTAATGCTAGTCATTAGCGGATCAGATTATGTGGAAAAAGAGGATCAGGAAAAGAATATTCGCAAGCCCAGCCTGCTTCCGTATGCCTTTGCCAAGTAAGTGAGTTTAAAAGATCGAATTTGACTGAGTTCATATCTAACACTGGGTTCCCCATTTCAGAGGGAATCACGAAAAGTGGTATGAATCAGACCAGGTTGCGATGAAGCGGGATGCTTTTCCAGGAAAAGGCTTGCTAAAAATAAGGTCCTTTCACAAAAAATCAATATTTAATTTCAAATAAATTATCGAATGCAGAATTTCATTGGCAAGACATTACCAGGACCTGTACTCAGCGGGGCAAATGCCATTGTGCCCTTACGTCGGGATACACAAGCCCATTAGCCTGTGATTGAATCATTTCTTCGCCGATCAGAAATTTTCGTGCGCGCTTACAACTCCTGCCAATGGGTGGGGGTCCTACTGGCAATTTCACACCTTATTCGATAAGACGATGAATGGCATCAAATGGATCGGGCTGGTAGCCATCTGCTTTTCTGCTCTCTCCTGCTCAATTACCGAACCTGCCAAGGTTTTACCTCCCGAAGAAAATCCGCTGCCAATCCGGGTTAGTACATCCAGGTACTATTTTTCCGACCGTTCCTCCGGCCAGATTTACTACCGCTACGACCCCCAAGGCAATCTGCTCAAAAAAGAATGGTACACTCCCAACAATGAGCTGGATTTTCTGGAAACCTTCCACTACGAAAAAGGAAAGCTGGTCCGGATTGACCGCAGCGAAAAGAACCAACCGATTGCAGAAGCCCGGTTTACGTACGCCAATGACCAGGTCAGCCAGATGGAGTACTGGATGTATAACCAGCAGGGTACGTTGGAGAGAAAGCATACCACCCAATACGAATACCAGCAGGGACAAATGACAAAAACCACCCATCAGCAGGAAGATGGTACGCCCTCCTACTTCAGCTTGTACACCTACACCAACGGAAACATTACTAAAATCAAAAGCTACGACCTGGCTCAAGGTAATCTGGTAGGCGAATCGGTCTTTGAGTACGACGGAAACCCCAACCAATTTTATCAGCAGAATGCCATGTACCTGGGCAGCCCGAAGTTTTCTTCGCGGAACAACGTCATTCGCGAACGTACTTTTTCCACCCGAAGCAGTCCCCAGACGTCTGAGCTGGCTTATGCCTACTCGTACAACGAAAAGGGCTATCCTACCGAACTCTTTCTGATTGGACAGAACCAGCAACGGCACCTGGATGAGTCTTATACCTACGTTAAATAATAGAAAACCGAAAAGGAATTTTCTTCGATGAATTGGCATTTAGGAAAAAAACCTTTTTCAAAATCAATTTAAGATGATGACTCAATCGAAAGTAATTCAGACGCAGTGGTATCCCGAAAAGCAGCTGGTAGTCACCCAGATCAGCGGTGACGTAGACCAATCGGACATTGAGCAGTGGGAAAGCTCATTGCAATCGGCATTGGGGCAGCTCAAAGAAGGAGAAGCCTTTAAAATCTTCGTCAATCTCTACGGATTCAAAGCGGTTGATTTACCCGCCCATAAGCGATTCAGGAACATTGTGCCCCTGACGTTGGCTCAATACGGCTGGAAAGTAGGTTACGTGGATCTGTTTGAGGACGAAGCTCAAACCCTTCGCTATTCGAATACGCGCGGAATTCAGTGCACAGGGGCTGCTCACTGCCACGACGATCGCACCAAAATGGAACGCTACGAATCGAATTACAGCCGCGACAGAGAACATTTTTTTACCGACCCGGAACAAGCCCTGCGCTGGATCGAAAGCTTGAATTAGCCCATTGAAAGGCAAACCCGCAGCAAAACCAGATCACTTAACCAGCTCCCGACGCATAGGTGAACCGCTTTGAAAGGCCGTTCACCTATTTTTTTTGGAATGGGTGTAATGCCGGAAGCCTGGTGTCGTCTATCAGACAAATTGAGCCGAATACTCTTTGCCTGATCGCCACCTCACCCAGTCAATTCTATTTTCGTTATGATTCGCAACTATCTGAAAACTGCCTGGCGCAATCTGCTGCACAACCGTGCCTTTTCAGCCATCAACATCCTGGGACTGGCCCTGGGAATGGCTTGCAGCTTGCTCATTTTTCTTTGGATCGGAGATGAGTTGGCCGTAAATGCCCACCACGCCAACGGTCGCTATTTGTACCAGGTAATGGAGCGGCAGCTGTACGACGGCAAAGTAGAAGCCGCCGACGCTACACCCGGACTGCTGGCCGTAGAACTGAAGAAAAGTTTTCCGGAGGTAGTGCACGCAGTCAGTTTTTCTCGGGCTGAAACCCACACTTTTGAGGTAAAAAATCAACTTAATAAAGAGAAAGGTGGTTTTGCCGGCCCCGATTGGTTCCGGATGTTCAGCGTGCCGCTGCTGGAAGGCCGCCCGGAAACGGCCCTGAATACACCGCTCAGTCTGGTCATCTCCCGCCAACTGGCGCTCCGCTATTTCGGCAGTCCCCAGGCCGCCCTTGGCCAGACCATCCGCGTCGACAACCAGGCAGACTATCAGGTAACGGCGGTATTTGAAGACCTGCCGCGCAATGCGCCCGAACCCTACGATTACCTGCTCAACTGGGAAGCTTTTCTGTCTCAGAACGAGTGGGCCAAAGACTGGGGCAACAATGCCCTTCGTACCTACATTCAGCTCCGGCCGGATGCGAAAGCCGCGGTCCTGAATGAAAAGATGAAATCATTTTTGCATACGTACAATCCCCGCCTGCAAAAAGGCAGTTTCGACATTGAACTCTTTTTACACGCTTACGAAGACGCGTATCTGTATTCCGGTTTCAAAAACGGCTATCCGGACGGAGGCCGAATCGAATACGTGCGCCTGATGGGGATCATCGCGGCTTTTATCCTGCTCATTGCCTGCATCAACTTTCTGAACCTGACGACCGCCCGTTCGGCCAAACGCGCCAAAGAAGTGGGCGTACGCAAAGTGGTGGGTGCGGTGCGCAGCCTGCTCATCGGGCAGTTTATGGGTGAGGCGCTGCTGCTTACGGGGATAGCGCTGTTATTGGCTTTCGGTCTGGTCTGGCTGCTACTGCCTGCCTTCAATACCCTTACTCAAAAGTACCTGGTGATCCCTTTTTCACAACCCTCCTTCTGGTTAACCTTACTGGGCATTACCCTGTTTACCGGATTGGCAGCGGGCAGTTATCCGGCGCTTTTGCTTTCCTCCCTGAATCCCATTCGGGTGCTGAAAGGCCCGGTTCGCCTGGGCAGCGGGGCCAAACGCTTCCGGCAGGGGCTGGTGGTTTTTCAGTTCATGCTCTCTACCCTGCTCATTATTGCCACCATCGTGGTGTATCGCCAACTGGAATACGTGCAAACAAAAAACCTGGGTTATGACCGGGAAAACGTCATTTACCTGACGGCCGAAGGAGCGTTGGCCAGCCAATACGCAACTTTCAAATCGGAACTGCTCCGGCAACCGGGTATCCAATCGCTTACCTACATGGACGGCACGCCTACGCAGCCGTTTGGCAGTACCGGCAGCGTAAAATGGCCCGGCAAAGACCCGGCGCTGAGTATTCAGTTCCAGTTCTCTAGGGTCGATTATGACTTTGCCAAAACCCTGCGGGTACACCTGAAAGGAAGGGATTTTTCCAGGGAATTCGGTACGGATACGGCCAGTTACCTGATCAACGAAACGGCGGCCCGGCGCATGGGTTACGCCGATCCGATCGGCCAGCCGCTTACCCTGTGGGGCAAAGCCGGGAAAATCATCGGCGTGATGGCTGACTACCACATGGGTTCGCTGCACCGCTCCATTGAACCACTCATTATCAAGTTGAATCCGAACGCGGCCGGAAAAAGTATTCTGATTCGCACCCAGCCGGGACAAACCAGACAGGCACTCCTGAGCGTGGAGCGGCTCTGGAAAAGCATGAATCCGAAATATCCCTTTTCTTATCAGTTTGCCGACGAAGCTTATGCACAACTGTATCGCAGTGAAACGATGGTCGGCACGCTGGCGAACTATTTCGCTTCCCTGGCCATATTTATTGCCTGCCTGGGCTTGTTTGGATTGGCGGCCTATACCGCCGAACAACGCACCAAGGAGATTGGCGTGAGAAAAGTACTGGGCGCATCGGTAACCCGCATCGTAGTATTGCTGTCAGTTGACTTTCTCAAACTGGTTGGGCTGGCTATTGTGCTGGCCATTCCCCTGGCCGGGTGGGCGATGCACCAATGGCTGCAAGGGTTTACTTACCGGATCAGCGTGGAGTGGTGGATATTCGCAGCGGCCGCTTTGCTGGCGATGGGCATTGCCCTCCTGACGGTGGGTAGCCAGGTCATACGGGCGGCAGCGGCCAATCCGATCAACAGTTTGCGTTCGGAGTAGATCGTTTTGCCGCCCGGTCCATTTCAGCGCTGAGACCGACGGGGCGGATTATTTTTGAAAGTCAGGCAGCATTTCGATCTCAATGATAAATGAACCGGTCGCTGGAAAGCTCTTTCAGGTCCTCACTGGGATGATGCCAGTGACTGAAGTACGTGCTGACGGCCTGGTTGTTCCAGTAAAAGCTGATTCCTTCCAACTGGGCCTGACACAGCAGGTCCTGCAGACAGAAAGGCAACTTCTGGATGGGTCTTTCCAGCCAGCGATAGCCCAAAGTACTGAACTGGATACGACAGGCCTGATCAGTTAATGCGCTAAAAATGCCACTTCCATTGCCCTGGTTCCAATTGGCGAAATACTGCAAACAAGCCTCTCCGATCTGCTGACCATCCCAGTTGCGTTGTTCCAGTCGGAGTGGGTGGTGATAGAGCCGGTCGATGCGTTTCCAGCTGGTTTTCAGATCGGCGTCAGACACGCCACGTGAGGGATTGAAGGTCTGCTGCCATCCGTAAGAAGGTTTTGCCTTCAATTGCTCAAAAGTAAGGGCTTTGATCATGGGTTTTTCGCTAAATTCGATTCAGTCTTTAACAAGTAACAACCCATTTCACCCACTAATTGGCTTGAAACCTGTTTCTACGAAAAGGATTTTTAGTGTATCCTCATCGAAAAATCCGTTATTTTTCAATTTTCCTCGTCCACATTACGTGAATGAAACCTACAATCCGGATCGTACCAGGTAGGCTTTAAGTGATCAAACCGGTTCGCAGATTTGCTGATTGAGTGTGTAGCACTGAGTGAGGAATCGTTGCTTACCGAAGCGGGAGCCATTATTGGTCAGTTGGTTCTGAAAATGGTGATGAGGCCGCTGGGTAACATGTACGTTGCATCGCCGCTGCATTCGGGCGACCAAACAATTTGAGTGCAGGCCGTCATTTCCACTGTTCCCTTACGGATGTGAGTTGGCCTTTTTTCCGGTTTCGCATTCTATGGCAGAACCCGCAACCAAACGGGCTGAACTTCGTGCGGGGTCATTGAGAAAGACGAAATCAGCGCAGAGGAAAACGCAACGAAAAGAGAATGCTTATTACCTGGACCTCATCCTGCCCGGTAAACGGAGTGAGTACTTACCGGCTCCCTGAAACAGAAACAGGATGCTGCTGAATAAAATGGCCAGGGCGGGCGTCATGCCTTCAAACGTATCGTGGAAGTGAACCATCAGCAGTGCCACCAGAAAATTGAGTATCATCAGCAGGGCAGCGTAGCGGATTTGGAGGCCCAGCAGAATCAGCAGACCGGCGAAAAACTGCGCATATACCGACAGCATGGCGCAGGCCAACGGAAAAGGAAAACCAAACTGCTGAAGGAAATCCCTGAATTTCAGCATATGCTCCCAACTCACGATGTTGTCGACAACCCCGTAGATCAGCCGGACGCCGATGAAGATCCGCAGCAACAATACGCCCAGATCACGATGCCGGTCCATCCAGGAAAATAGCTTATCCATCGTTTTTGGTGTTTTGATAATTCAAGCGATTGAAGGCAGCCTCCTTTCCGATTCTTTCCCCCTGGTCCGATGCCCAGGGCTGCCCACGAACTGCCTATTTACCGGATTTCTTCGTCGGATGGGCGGTATCATAAATGGTCTCCAGCAGTGAATATGAGCCAGAAGCATCACCCAGCAGTTGCCAGATCATAATACCGGACGCTTTTTTCCCGGCCAAAGCGGTCTTTCGCCGGATGGTACGGAGGCCATTGTAATACATGGTCTGTCCGTTGGGCATTTTCCACTGGTCGGCAGATTGGGCACCGGGAAAGGTGGCTACAATGGCTTTATAATCCATACTGCTGGCCGGTGAGCTTAACTCCGGCCCAAAGCCATACCCATAAAAGGGTACGCCCAGGGTCATTTTTTCTTTGGGAATGGACCTCTCCCGGCCGAAATATTTCAAGTCTTCTCTGGCGTGGGCATAGGTAGCGTGCGGTCCGGGCTTTTCCGGTCGCCAGGGACCAGTCCGGTCGTAGCTCATCACATTAACAAAGTCAAACTGTGCCAAGGCTTGGTCGGTCAGCTGGTCTTTGTAATACACCGCAATGGCCGCCGTGAGGAGCTTATTGTGCGCCCGCAAGGCCGTAGCCAGTTCTGTCACAAACTTTTCATAGTTCGCATCAATGTTGCTTCCCTCCAGGTCTACGTCAACACCGTCCAGTTGGTGCTGGTGTGCGATGGCAGCCAGACTGGCAACCAGGGCTGGGCGCTGGTCGTCCTGTAATAACCGATGGTACTGATCCTGCCGACTGCCCCCGCCAATGGAGATCAGCACCTGCACCCGCTTTTCGTGCGCTGTCCGAATGAAAGGAGCCAGGGAGGCAAAATCCTGACTGAAGTTGCCCAGCGAATTCGGATTGACAAACCAGAGATTGACGTGCGTTAGCCGGTCCAGCGGCACCGTCGCAGGATCAAGCGTGGCTGCTGCCTTCCAGGACAGGTAGCCGACTATCCTGAAAGCCGGTGGCGTATCTTTGGGCTGCCCCTGCACTGGACGAAACAGGCAGGAAACGGCAAGTGCCAGTAAAAGGAATCTTGATTTCAAGTTTGGGAGTCAGAATCAGAATGATAAACAATAATACCCGCTTTACTGCGTCCGGAACACCATCGAAACCAGGCGGGGTACGCTGGTACGGTCGTAGTCGTCAAACCACTCCTGGATATCGATGCACTCAAAACGGTTGCTGCGGGAGGCTTCAAAAAAGTCGGAAATGTGGTGCACAAAGCATTCCAGCTCCACTGTCCCTTTCTCCGTGTCAAACCGGGCTTTGCTGCCCTGGTACTGCTTGAACGGATGCAGTTCGCCCAAATAAAACAAGCCGCCGTCTTTCAGTACGCGTCGTACCTGGCGAAACACAAAGTCAATGTCCTGAATGTGCTCCAGCGCCAGACTACAGGTAACCAGATCGAATTGTTTTTCGGCAAACTGCCATTCCAGCCGGATGTCGGTCTGAATAAACTGCACGCGTTCGGAAGTGATCTTCTCCTTGGCTTTTTTGAGCATCTCTTCCGAAAAATCAGCACCAATTACACTTTGCGCTTTGGTAATGAGCCATTCGGTATTCTTGCCCGTTCCGCAGCCAATTTCCAGCACGTCGGAGAAGGGGACAGCAGTCAGGGTTTGTCGCAGGGCCAGGGCTTCGATGTCACGCGTCTTGTTCAGTACGGTGTCATAGTTGTCGGCCCAGGTGTTATAAGCGGTTTTATTGTCCATCGGAGTAAAATTTTAGGGTGAAATTAATATTGATTCGTTTTCAAAACTTAAAACGTTTTTCTTCTGAAGGGAACGATTAGCCTTTTGTCATTCCGAAGGAATCCGGCTTACCACTACCCATGAAGAATCTATTTGATGGGAATAGACATACATTGGAAGTAATGATTGACAAGATGCTTTCAGCATGACAAATGAGAAAAGCAGTTGCAGTGTGGGCTGACCAGCTACCTGACCATATTCACCTCCCTTCAGCTACGATCCCGTCTATATAACTAAGACCAGCGCTCCGGTTTGAAAATCATTTACCTGACAACATATTCGTGCAAGCTACATGGTAAAAACCAGCATTGGATCGATGGGATAACGACCGAAGCGCTCACCGTAAATGGCCAGTCCGCCCGGCAGTGATTCATCTACGGCCAGCCGGATGGTGAGTTTCCGGCTTTTGGCAGCCTGCGCCAGTACTTCCGCCGGGATCGCCACCTTCAGCAGATAGCCGTACGAACCCGCTTCCTGCAGGGTACGGTTCCGGGGCTGCGACATCCAGGACAAAAGGCCCTGATGATCTGCCGGATCATCTTTGAGTTCCTGGGTGGCTACGGGCTGCCCGTTGACCAGCACCTTCACCCGCGAAGGGAAGCGCTTTTCATCGGTCATCGGGTAAGCGTTAGGGTTTTTTCCCGGATCGTGCAGCCCTTTTCCCAGCATATAATCCCCGTCTTCTTTTTTTACCTTCTCTTTGTCTTTGCCCAGCAATTCCTTGGCCGACACTTCCAACTGCAAAGTAGTGTGCTGCACTTTCGCCAGATCCAGGTCTTTGGGCAAGCTCAATTCATACTCGAAGTAACCGGTGCCAGTCCCATTTACCTTCAGCCCATTCAGCACCTTCCAGCTTTTGCTGCTCCATTCGGCTTTGCGATAACTGTCGGGCGCGAAGCGAAGGATACGCAACGACTTCTCCCCTTCCGTACGCTTCTGATCGCGGGGCGATGGCCCGCTGCTGATGCGAAAAGTGCTGAAGTTGTACTGCAATACATTTCCGTTCTGATCTTTCAGTTTCATCCGCACAATGGCCAGTCCGGGCTGCTGGGGCATCTGGAGCACCAGGGGTTCTACCGATTTGGAAGCCCAGGGCTGCAGTTCCAGTTTCACCTGCTGCTGGCTGACCGACTTCTCTCCGCCCAGTTCGTCACGCAGCACCAACTCCGTTTCCAAGGTAGCCGTTTGCTGAGGATACGCGTCGCTCATCACCGATAGCCACAGCGGTAGTTTCACTTCGGCCCCCGGCTTGACCTGCCGTCCCAAATCGCCCTGCGGAGCCAGGTAAACGGGCGCGTGTAGGTCATTGAGCGTCATGCCCGGCACAATCGAATCCAGCCCGGTAAACTTGAGGGAGCGGTCGTAGCGGTAGTAGCCGTTCCATTCGTTGATCACGTCGTGGTGCTCGGTATACAACCAGCCGGCCACCTTGGGATGCGAACGGAATTCGTTCATCATCCAGTGGTAGTCCCAGCTCCAGTCTACGTCGCCGGTGCTGCCTTCGTAACCCCACACGTTGCCGCATTCGCTGTTGAACATCGGCTGATTGGCTTGCTGGGTATAGCCTTTCACGAAATTCCAGTTAGAGCCGGGAAAGGTTTTCTGACTGTATTCATCCAGGTACTTCTTCCATTCGTAGCCGGGCAGGTAGGCGTGCCAGGTGTTGATGTCGGTCACCACGTGGTCGAAATTGCAGGCGGAGTTGTCTTCGACCAGGCGGGTAGAGTCCAGGGATTTGGTCAGCCGGTACATATCGGCCACCCACTGCTGCGTGTCTTCCTTGTACACTTTCTTTCCGTCTTCGGCTTTGGAAAACAGGCCCCAGGTTTCGTTGAAATTGATCCAGGAGAAGATGGAAGGATGGTTGTAATCGCGCTGCACCATTCCCCTCAAAGCAGTTTCCGTTTCCTTCCGCATCTCCGGACCGGGTTCGCCCCAGCTGTTGGGCACGTCGGCCATAATGAGTACGCCCAGTTTGTCGGCCCAGTAGAGCTTGCGGGGCACCTCTACCTTGATGTGGATGCGTTGGCCGTTGAGACCGATCTGCTTGGTGCGCAGGATTTCCTCCTTCATAAACGCATCGCTGGGGAAGGTATAAAAGCCCTGTGGATGGTAAGACTGATCCAGGGTGAGTTGCAGGTACACCGGCTTGTTGTTGAGTGATACGTAGGGAATGTCGGTGCCCGGAAGCGCAGTAATCCCGATTTTTCGCATGCCAAAGTAGGTTTCTACGGCGTCGGTATGCGCCGGTTCATTGCCCAGTAGTGCCCTTACTTCGTACAGATAAGGATCTTCCAGCGACCAGAGGTGCATATCGGGAATGCCAAAAGTAAACCGGATGCGCTGCTGTCCTTTCACAACCTTTTGCTGAATGTCCAGGTCTTTCCCTTCCCGCTTGATCCTCAGCCTCAGATCGGTATCGGCCCCGGCCTCCTGGTTCAGTTGCGCATCTACCCGCACCTGCTGCCGGTCGATATCGGGCGTAAAGTGAAGGGTCTGGAGAAAGAGGGGCTCCCGGGCTTCCAGGTAAACGGTCTGCCAGATGCCCTTGGCGTCGCCGTAACCCTGCTTGCCAAACAACTTGAAGTCGTGGGGCGAATCGTCTACCTTCATCACCAGGTTCTGCGCCTGTCCGAAATTGACGTGGTCGGTCAGATCAAATTCAAACGGTGTATAGCCACCCTGGTAACTACCCAGTGGTTTGCCGTCCAGCCAGCCGGTCGTCAGCCAGTCGCTGGCTCCTACTACCAGGAAAACGCGCTTCCCTTTCCAGTCGGAGGGAATGGTGATGCTGCGCCGGTACCAGGCAATGTCGGCTTTGTTTTCCACCCCGGAGAGTGGAGAACCCCAGGGAAAGGGAACCAGGATTTTCTGGGAGAACGCTTCTTTTCCTGCGGTCCAGCCCTTGGCTTCTCCCGCGTTGGTGGAGTCAAATTCAAAGGCCCAGGTTCCGTTCAGATTGGCCCAGTCCCGGCGCTGGAAGTCCGGCCGGGGATGCTCCGGCAGGGGAATGGAGTCGGCGGAAGCCGTACCAGTTACCTTTTCCTGGATTTTTTCCTGGACTTTGTTTTTGCAACCGGTTGCCAGCCAGAGTGACAGGAGCAATAGGGTGATGCCGGGACGGAGACGAACAATTTTACGCATGGACGAAGCAGGTATAATTTTATCAATAATAACGAAAATGCCGAAACCGTGGCCTACCGATGATTGTACATATCGCGCCCATCGCTAAAAATTACCAACATGCAGGACTGCTTACTGTGCCCGAAGACTGGTACAGAATACCTAGAGCTACATTCCTCCCTCTGGTGAACCGGCTTCTTTTAATCCAAACTAAGTGAGTAGGCAGTTTAAAGTAAAAAGTGGATGAGTATAAGTATCTGAATTTTAGTTTCCTGTTCAAGAAACCTGCAGTAGATACTTTTGCCCAGGCACTTATCTTCTTGTTTTTCAGCAGCATTCAATGCTTCTTCTTTCTTTTCCATGTAGCAACAGGTTACTTTATCAAGCATTTTATCAATGAATGAGCGGAACATTCAATTGCTCGATCTATGAAGGAAATATTCAAATCCAGTGTAGTAGCTGTCCGCTTCAGCCCGGAGTACAATCTGGTTTACCTGACCTGGGATGGCCCATTGACTTTTGATAAATACCGGGAACCTTTTGAGTTTCTGATCAATGATTTTAAGCTGGAGGTAAACGGGATCGTATCAGATATTCGGAAGCAGGGTATCGTAGGACCGGACATGCGCAACTGGCTACAGAAAGAGGCAACTCCCAAATCCATTGCCAGGGGTTTGCGGTTTTTCTACGTGGTGAGCGATGCCAATGTATTTAAGCAGTACTACGTCAACACCATTTTCAAGATGCTTCAGGACAGCGACAAAATAGACCGGAAGTTGTATAAGGATTTTGACCGGTGTGAAAATGACATCAAAGCAGGAATACTGAGTTGGAAACACGAACTGGATCTGGCGTCTTAGGGCATTTAGCCTTCAGCAGTCAGCTAATTTGCTGATGTGCTAATGTGTTGATGTGCTGATTATTAATTTTTCAATTATTTATGGATTGATTGACAACAGGATTAGCTCAGCTACTTCAACCATTAATTTCTTACCATCCGTATTGTATGAATAAAAAGGCTCTTCCTGGCTGTAAGTAGGAAGAGCCTTTTTCGTTTATAAGCATATATTTAATTCTACTTAAACACTTTAAAAAAGCGGTTGCCCGTTGCCATTGGTAATTCAGTAAGCTGCGTCATTGCGAACGATAGTGAAGCAATCTGCTGCGGTAAAGTCAGCTCTCCACTTTATTCCAACCGATTGCTTCAGGTTGCTTTCGCACTACCCGGTCCTAACCTTCGCAATGACGACGCTATTTTACTATCAGTGTTAAAGTGCCAAAGTAGTATTAACAAACCGCTGAAAGCTGATTGCTGAAAGCTAATAGCTAAACGCCCTACCGGGCGGCAATGATGAGGCCCAGGCCAATGAGGTAGCAGAGAATCATGCCGTTCAGGATGAGGGTAGTTCCTTTGGGAGCGTTTCGGAACTCCTTCCAGACCAGAATGCCCCACAGGGCCGCTACCACCGTTGCTCCCTGCCCCAACCCGTACGAAATGGCCGGTCCGCCTTTGTCCGAAGCGTAGATGCTGAACGACATGCCCACGCACCAGATGGCACCACCCAGTATCCCGATGAGGTAATTCCGGAAAGAGCCCTTAAAATAATCGACATAGCTCACCGGCGCTCCGGCAAAAGGCCGTTTCATCAGAATGGTGTTGAAGACAAAATTGCTCAGCAGGATGCCCAGCGAAAAAAAGACGATCGCCGTATAGGGACTGAGCTTCCCAGGTTCGGGAACGGAAAAGTCGGGGAACATAGAGGCAGCCACGTATTTGTAGAAAAAGCCCATCAGGATGCCGGCGGAGACCGAAAGCAGCAGCCCTCTGGTAGACACGCCCCGGCTACTGCCATCGCCGGACTGCCGGCTGGTACGACGATACGGGTAGGCATTGAGCAAAATGGCAACGACTACCAATCCTACTCCCAGAAAAAGCAAGGCGGAGTTGCCCACCGGATTGTCAAGATAATTGACCAGTACCCCCCAAACCAGCGCAATGCCGATGCCCACCGGAAAAGCCACCGACATACCGGCAATGGCAATGGCCGCGACCAGTAAGATGTTGGCGGCATTGAAAATGATACCGCCTAAAATAGCAAGGCCTACGTGCGCCCTATCGGCCTGTCTCAGGTCTTCGCCAAAACTTCTGCCTTCCGTCCCCAGGCTCCCCAGCGTAAAGGCAAACAAGAGGGCCGTCAGCAGAATACCCAGCACGTAATCCCAGTAAAAAAGCTCAAATCGCCAGTTGCCAGCAGTCAGTTTCTGGGTATTGGCCCAGGAGCCCCAGCAAAGCATCGTAATCAGGCAAAACACAACCGCCGTTTCGTAGCTTCCAATGATGTACATAATAAGTAAATAGTTTAAAGTGGATGAGTGTAAAGCACACAGGAGTTAAATTATTTATTTTCAGGCATTTATCTAGATAAAGGATTAACTTATTACTGGCCAATTCGGTTAGGCGACATCTATATCCCCCTTCGCCCCCTTCAAAGGGGGAATTCGCTCGTCAAAATTCCCCCTTTGAAGGGGGCGAAGGGGGATGTCTAACCGGTTTGAAAATCAAATTATTCAGTAATGAGAAGGAAAGTTAATGTGCCAATGGGTTGATCGGTCCGCCGATGCGGTGCTGGTGGCTAACAAAAGATTCCATCTTTCTGATCTTACTCCCGCTTTCTTCCAGTAGAAGGTAAAAGATGGAATCTTGGGCTGGTAGCTGAATTGGTCCGTCGTTTTGTGTCGGTTATTTCAGGCTACGAGTTCAGCGAAGAAAAGCCGCTAGGGTATCAACAAAAAGGGCTTAGCTTCAGGAGTGGATTTCCCGCAGTTCCTTTCGGTAAGGAGCCGAAGCCTGGGCTCCCATCCGAGTCACCGACAGTGCTGCCGCCCGGTTGGCAAAGGCCAGGGCATCTTCCAGCGACCGGCTTTCAGACAAAGCGACTGCCAGGGCTCCGTTGAACACATCACCGGCGGCAGTGGTGTCAACGGCGGTTACCGGTATGGTTGGCACTACGCGCGAAACGGAGTCACTGTACACGAATGCCCCTTCCTTACCCAGGGTAATTACCACATTTTCGACTCCCTTCTGGTGCAGCACCCGGGCGGCCGCCTCCATCGAAGCATGATCACTCACCGATACACCACTGAGCACTTCGGCTTCCGACCGATTGGGTGTGAGCAGAAAGAGCCCTTTCAGCAAAGACGCTGGCAGGCCGGTGCCGGGTTCAGAATCACCCTGGCTCCTGCGCCCACGGCCATCGTGGCGGCCTGCACAACGGTATCGAGGGGAATTTCCAGCTGCATCAATACGATGTCGCCGGCCCTAAAGTCTACGTGGGCGGCAGACAGATCCTCCACCGAAAGGTTGCCGTTGGCTCCCGGGGCTACCACAATGCAGTTTTCTCCTTTGTCGTCTACCGTGATGAGGGCTACGCCCGACGGTAAATCCGGATCCACGAAGATGGTATTGGTAGCAATGCCCTCTTTCTCAAAGTTTACCAAAGCCTGTCTGCCAAACAGATCGTTCCCTACCTTGGTAATCAGGGCCACTTTTCCTCCCAGGCGAGCGGCAGCAACGGCCTGGTTAGCACCTTTTCCGCCGGGGTTCATCAGAAACTTTCCTCCCAATACTGTTTCTCCGGGCAAAGGCATGTGGCAGGTGCTGACCACCATATCGGTATTGGTGCTGCCGATCACTATTATTCTTTTCTCCATAAAGCAGGAACCGTGAATCGTTTGTTGAAGAGTTGACAGTTAAAATTGCACTACTTTCCATCATTCACAAGCGATCCGGCACTCGGCGCTTCTGCGCTTTATTTCTATATTCTGCCTTTCCCTCTCAGATGTAAGATAATGGCGGCTTGAAGTAAAAATAATTCCCCGCGGTTGCCTAATTTCTATCCGGTTTCCAAGAAAACGCAGAGATTTTGTATGCCGGAGCCCATTCCCAGGCATCTTATCTTTTCCAGACTAAATAATTGCATTAAAGCGACCTTCATTATTTAAAAAGTCATTTATGAATTCCTCACCCCGAATTTTGCGATTGATCAGGAAGAAAGTCATTCTTTTTTCCGCTGGCCTGGTGCTGACTCTGGTCGTTGTCAACGGAGCCTTGTTGCTTTACAACAACCATGTGCAAGCCCAGACCACGGCCATCACCGATGAAACCCAGCGAACCAAGGTGCTGCTTAACCTGATCTGGGACAATGTGGTACGTAATATTGATCTGGGAGTCAGGGGTTTTGCGCTTACCAAGGACGATGGGTTGCTGTTACCCTACAGGGAAGGAGTACGGATGTACGCCGACTATCATCCCCAGCTTCAGACCATATTACAGCAGCAGAATTTTACCCAAATGCAGCGCTTTGAGAGCGTAAAAAAGGGCTACGAAGCATACATTGGCTTCACCGCTCAGCTGATTGAACTGGCTCGGGCAGACAGCATGACCCTTTTTACGCAGTCACTTAAGGAAGACCGGGGACTGGTGCTCTGGCGCATTTACGAGCAGTTTGCCAAGGATGTAAACGCCTTTGAAGACCAACTCAGCCAGGAGGCCATCGCCCGGTACGAAACCACCAATACCTCTATGACCTACGTCCAGCTCCTGACCGTCCTGATTGGCGTACCTACCCTGCTGTTTATGATTTTCCGGATTATACGCGACGAAAAAGTCCGCAAACACCTCTTTGCCGAACTGGAAACCAACAACCGGCAGTACATTTTTGATCCGGGTACGTCGCTGGCGGCCGACAACGAAAGGGAGATCATCCGGCACTCTATCCATCATTTTCAGAAAGCGGCCAGCTTTATCAATCAGATTTCAACGGGCAACCTGCAGGTAGACTGGGAAGGCATTTCCGACCAGAACCGGGCGCTCAACCAACGCAACCTGGTAGGTGAGCTGATCCACATGCGGGAAAAAATGAAATTGCTCCGGCAGGAAGACAACAAGCGGATGTGGTCGAGCGAAGGGCTGGCTCAATTTTCGGAGATTATCCGGTCGTACCAGCACAATATGGCCCAGCTCTGCGATCAAACTTTATCTTTTCTGGTCAAATACCTTTCCGCCCAGCAGGGGTCCCTATTTGTGTTGCAGGAGCAGGGAGATGACAAGCACCTGGCACTGTTGAGCTGCTTTGCCTTCGACCGGAAAAAGTTCGTTGAAAAACGGATTGAGATTGGCCAGGGCCTGGTAGGACAGATTTACCTGGAGCAGGAAAGCGTCATGCTCACCGAAATACCCCAGGGATACACCGCCATCACCTCCGGCTTGGGCGATGCCACTCCTACCTGCCTGCTGGTAATACCGATGAAATACAATGATCAGGTGGAGGCTGTCATTGAGATTGCGGGCTTCCAGAAGTACGATACCTACCACATTGAATGGCTGAATAAAATCGGTGAAATTATGGCCTCTACGCTGGTTTCACTAAAAATATCGGAAAAGACCCGCCTCCTGTTAGAACAGTTTCAACAGCAGACAGAAGCACTCCGCGCGCAGGAAGAAGAACTCCGACAGAATATGGAGGAAATGGAAGCCACCCAGGAAGAAATGCGGCGAAAAGAAAAGGAACTGGAACAACGCAACCAGCAGATGCAAGACCTGATCAACGGGAAATCAGGGGACAGTGAGTAATGAGTAGTGAGTCCAATACGCCGGAGCGTGCTGGCGGAGTGCAATATTCAGCACCAGGAAATGTCCTGGGCACTTCGACTCCGCTCAGTGACCGGGACATTTCCTGGTACTGAGCGGACGGGGACGCTCCGTGCCGGCATGGATTTCTGCTTTGAATAGCACCTATTTCACCAATCGATCAGCGGGCCATGAGAATCGGCTACCCAGACTTCCTGCAAACATTGTCCAGCAAACCATTCACTGTTCACTGTTTACTGTTCACTGTTTACTGACAACCTTTCGCTGGCTTTGAAATACACCCGGAAAGTAGTGCCTTCCCCTTCCCGACTTTCTACCTTGATCTGCCCGCCGTTGTTTTCCACGATCCGCTTGATCATGTACAGACCAATGCCGCTGCCTTCCACGTGGTCGTGAAAACGCTTGAACATCGTAAACAGCTTATGTAGTTGTTCTGGTTTGAAACCCAGCCCATTGTCAGAGACGGAAAGTACGATGTGTTCATTGGTCTGTTGGGTATCGATCCGGATGAGGGGAGTTCGCTCCGGATGCCGGTATTTCAGGGCATTGTTCAACAGGTTATACAGAATGCTACGCAGGTTTTTGCGGGCATACTCAATATTGGTCAGCTGGAAATCGGTCTGGATGCTGGCACGCGATTCTTTGATGAGGGCCTCCATATCGGGTATTACTTCGCGGTACACTTCGTCAAAGGTAATATTTTCGCTGGGCGCACTGATGTCCTTTTGCACCTTCGTAATTTCGGTAAGGTCGCGAATGGTTTTCAGCAGCTTTTCCGTAGAGGCCTGCACCATCTGCATCATCTTCGCTTCCTTGTTGTCGAGCCTTCCGGACAGTCTTTTGGAGAGCAGCGTAATGAAGCCCTCCAGGGTCGACACCGGTGACTTCAGGTCGTGGGAGGCGGTGTAGACGAAGTTATCCAGATCAACGTTGATCCGGTTGAGTTCTTCGTTCTGGGTGCTCAGCTGTTGCTTCGCCAGGCTCAGCTCATCGAGCATTACTTTCTGGTCGTGAATGTCGGTGCAGGTGCCTACCCATTCCACAATTTTCCCGTTTTCATTTCTCAAAGGCAGCGCCCGCCCCAGCATCCAGCGGTACATACCATCTCTTCGCCGGATGCGGTATTTTACCTCAAACTCCTCTCCGGTGTTCAGGGAGTGCTTCCATTTGATAAAAGTTGGGTAGACATCATCTCGGTGCAGATGGGCCAGCAAGACTGATTTATTCTGGGGATTGGCGTCGCCTACGTAGTCGTACCACTGACGATTGAGAAAAGTATTGATTCCGTTGGTATTGGCTGTCCAGGCAATCTGTGGCATACTGTCCAGAATGAGCGCCACCTTGGCCGCGTGTTCTTCCATCACCTGGCGGGCCAGCACCTGATCGGTGACTTCGTAACCGAACGTGATCACACCGTCGACTCTCCCGTTTTCGTCCAGAAAAGGCTCAAACAGGAAATTGAAAAACTTCCGGTAGGGTGTCTGGATGGCCTCCCAATCCAGTACGATGGGAATGGCCTCCCCTACGTACCGTTCACCGGTGACGAATACCTTCCGGTGGATGTCGAGCAGGCCGGGCTCTATTTCGGGCAGGGCTTCGACCAAAGGTTTTCCGATCAGGTTCTGCTTACCAATGAGTTGCTGATAGGTATCGTTGGCCAGCTCAAACACCAGGTTGGGGCCACGTAACACGTTGATGGCCGCCGGCATCTGCGCAAACAGGTGATAGAGTGTGCGTCGTTGCTCCCGTACTTCTTCCAGCAGAAAAGCCTTCGCTTCCTCAATCTGTTTCTGCTCTTGTATATCCGTACAGGTACCTACCCAATGCGTAATATGACCATCGGCTCCCTTCAGGGGGTTGCCGCGCACCAGCATCCAACGGTATTCGTTCGAGGGCTGGCACCGAAACCGATACTCTATTTCGTAAGGGTTGCCCGTCTGCAGCGTCTGCTTCCATTGTTCGATGGTGGGTTGTACGTCGTCAGGATGAAGAAACTGGATCCAGTTCCAGCCTTCGCTTGCTTCAAATGAAGAGCCCAGGATATCGTACCACTGCTGGTTATAGTAGATACCATAACCGTCGGGCAGGGTCATCCAGGCCATCTGGGGAAGGCTCTCCAGGATACGGCGCAGCTGATCTACCTCTTTGCGCGCGTCTTCCTGCTTCTTCAGTTCGGCATTCTTTTCATCAATGATGGCATTCTGGATATCCACCAGGCCTTTGATGATGCGGATTTCCCGTTGAGCAGACAGGTTGGTCACGATGACTCCCAACACGAGCACCTCTGCGGAAAACAGCGCACTCATGGACAAAGAGAAGGGAATGTAAACGCCGGATTTGTTCTGCAACGGAATTTCCCCGCTGCATTTTCCTTCCCATCCGGACAGGAACAGCTCTTTGAAATAATCGTGAAAGTCGGAAGGGATGTATTTGTAAAATGAAGATCCGATGACCTCTTCCAGCGACACCTGGAGCAGGCGGGCAAAGCTGGCATTGCTGTAAAGGATGGTGGCATCGTGATCGAGGGTCACGGCCCCTTCGTTCATCTCTTCGATCAGCGTGCGATAGAGGTGGTCGGCACCCTGCAGCGTAAAAATACGCGGGCCGGCCGGGGTTTGCACGGCCAGGGCATCCACTTCTCCCGTACGAATCGCCTTGATCAGATCCTGCGCTTCTTCTAGTTGGGCTCGAAGTAACGCAATTTCATCCAACAGTTGTTCAGGGCTATTCGGTTGGGCACCGCTCATATATAATCACATTAAAGAAGTAATCCAAGACCGGACAGTACGCGACTCCGGTCTGACATATCACCAATGAGCCTGCGCAAGGGATAGGGCTTTTTCTTCACCAGGGTAGGTGCTGCAATGATCTGATCCTGTAGGGCCAGCTTTGGTTGCTGATAAATGTCAATAATAACCAGATTGTACCTGCCTTTCAAGTACTGCTCACAAATTTCTTTCACATTCCTGACCGCGCGAATGGAATTGGGCGTCGCGCCGGTGATGTACAGGTGAAGCAAATAGGATGTATCGCCTTCTTTCTGTGTATCAGCATATATTTCTTCAATTCCGAAAGCTTTCTCATCCATTTTAATATTGGTTAGATCGGGCGGATATCCAAGCCTACCAGAACCCGTTCCTGATTGGATAAGTCACCAATGATTTTCCGGATCGGCTCCGGCACTTTCCTTACCAGCGTGGGAATGGCCAGGATCTGGTCACCCTCCGCCAGTTGCGGATTTTTCAACAGATCGATGATTTCGATCTTGTACTTGCCTTTCAAAAATTCTTCGCAGTAGGTTTGAAGATTTTTCAGAGCAGTCATCGATTTGGGAGTCTGCCCGGCTATGTAAAGCCTCAGCTCCCAGGTTTCTTCTTTCATTTGGATAAGCATTTTGATGTTTTTTTGCTTTGTAAAGCATTATACACTAACGGCCTATTTCTTTTTTCCAGGTGTTTTAGAATGATTCACTTCCGTTTTGAATGTCCCGATTTCTTTCCTCCCTTCCGACCGGTACTTTGTCTGCTTTTCCTCCTCTACGTTGATTCGTTTCAACTCCTCCTCTACCGACTCAAACTCAGTGCGCAGATTGGAAATGGTGGCTTCTAACACCCGGCGTTTCCGCTCCAGTTCGCGGTCTTTGCGGTTCAACTCATTCTGCATAGCCAAGGCCTGGGTCCTTTCTTCCAACTCATATACACGGCGGGCGGAGCCCGTCACAATGCCGGCCGGCCCAATGTACACTTCCAGCAGTTCGATGCCTTCGCTGGTGATGACAAACTCCCGGATCTGATTGGAATGTCCCATTCCCCTCGACTTCAGAATGCTCAGGCCCCGGTTTCGTTCGCCCACCCCTTCGATGTCACGCAGTAAGATCCAGGTATCTACCAGCGAAGATACACCTTCTTCAGTGAGTTCCAGGCTGTTTCCGCGGGGCACGGTCAGCGCGGTAAACAAAGCGGTAATCCCGTTTACTTTCAGAAAATCGATCAGGCGGGTGAGCATGCTGCGCACTTCATCGATCTGCCCGATGGTGATCAGGTTACTGATGGGGTCTACAATGACCGCACTGGGCTTGAATTCTTTGATCATTTTATGAATCGCTACCAGGTGCATTTCCAGCCCTTGCACCGTAGGCCGGGAAGCGTGAATCTGCAGCAATCCCTTGTCCACAAAGGGTTTCAGATCAATGTTTACCGACTGCATATTGCGAATCAGTTGGCGGGGCGATTCCTCGAAAGCGAAATACAGGCAGCGTTCCTTCTGCCTGCACACGGCCTGGGCAAAAGAGGCGGCAAAAGTCGTTTTGGCCGTACCGGCCGTGCCAGTCAGCAGTACGCTGCTGCCCCGGTAGAACCCCGGCTTGCCAAACATTTTATCCAGTTCGGGCAGTCCCGACGAAACCACTTCGTCAGATACTTCATGGTCCAGTTTGAGCGATGTAACTGGCAGTACGGAAATGCCCTCTTCGTCGATGAGGAAGGGATACTCATTGGTGCCGTGATAGCTGCCCCGGTACTTCACAATGCGCAAGCGCCGGGTAGTGACCTGGTTGATGACCCGGTTGTCGAGCAGGATCACGCAGTCAGACACGTACTCTTCCAGTCCCTGCCGGGTGAGTGAACCATCGCCCCTTTCGGCGGTAATGATGGCCGTTACGCCTTTGTCTTTCAGCCAGCGGAAAAGCCGCCGCAGCTCCGATCGTAAAATGGCTTCGTTGGACAGGCCCGAGAAAAGGGTTTCGATGGTGTCCAGCACCACCCGCTTGGCACCGATAGAATCGATGGCATACCCCAGGCGGATGAACAAACCTTCCAGATCGTACTGCCCGGTTTCTTCGATTTCAGACCGGTCGATGTGCACGTAATCCAGCTTCAGCTTTTTCTGCTCTACCAGCAAGGGCAGATCAAATCCCAGTGAGGCTACATTCATGCTCAGGTCTTCGGCCGACTCTTCAAAGGCCATAAACACGCCCGGCTCGTCAAATTCTTCGATACCCCGAATGAGGTATTCCATGGCCAATAGGGTTTTTCCACATCCGGCACTGCCACATATTAACGTAGGACGGCCTTTGGGCAAGCCCCCGCCCAGAATTTCATCCAGTCCTTCGATGCCCGTGGGTGATTTAGGTAACTGATAACCCGCAGGAGAAGGAAATTTTTTTTTGCTTTTCATGCAATCAAGAATGTCTGATAAATTCCATTTCAAAGCCCGGACTCATTACCGAAAGCTTTCCGTGTTTTACGTCTGGTTGAATCAAAAATCTACGAATGAAACTTAAACTGCGTTTGAGAAGGGTAAAAACCAGTCATCCATGATTGTCTATTCCGGTCGGCCTGAGATGGCAGGCCCAAGGGAAATTTCTGACTGGCGTTTCTTATTCCGGTTCCGACATTTACTAAAAAGATCATTCACTTCGGGTGAATGATCTTTCTGGATAATAAGATATAGCTGGTGTGTTGGATCCCCTTATTGAAACATTCGTTAAGGCGGTATACGAAGATCGGCGGGCAAAGTTATCCTGTTCCATACCCTAACCCCGCCGGTCTTTCACCGTATACTCAATGCCGACCTATGACTCTGAAGTGCCATTATGAAAAAACTGGAAAAAATATTATTGATTGACGATGATGAAATTGCCAACTTTTATAATCAACTGATTATTGAAGAAATGCAGATAGCCAACAACATTGTGGTAAAAACCAATGGGGCGGAAGCGCTCCGTTTTTTGGAAGATCAGTGTTTTCTGGGCGATCAATCGTCGAAAGAAATGTGTCCTGAAATCATTTTCCTGGATGTGAATATGCCCGTGATGAATGGACTGGAATTTCTGGAAGAACTGAACCGTAAAAACCATCACCACATCTGCAGCACCTGTGTGGTCATGCTTACCTCCTCCAACAATACCCGCGATCTGGAAGCAGCGCAGAAACTGGGTATCCGGGCGTACATGAACAAACCATTGACGGAAGAGAAAATTGCGCTTCTTCTCAATGGCGGCAGGGCGGCCTAGTTTTATCAGTTAACAATTAACAGTTAACAGTGAGTAATGAATAGCGTAGCGTGAGGCTGGTGACAGTCAAAACATGGAGTAGCTGCATCAGAGGGTAACGCCGTAAAGCGTGCATAGCAAAAAGAAATTGGATGAAGGTCACCGAGCGTATCCGAAGTGACCTTCATCCGATTTCCTGGAGCGTACACCCTTCTGGCGGTTTCGTTCAGCAATTGGCTTACCCAATCACTCAATCAACCAGTCCTTCAGCCGGGCACGGCCCCGGCTCAATCCTTCAACTTTAGCGAAATGGTACCGTCCGACCGATACTATAACCGTGACCTGAGCTGGCTCTCTTTCAACTATCGCGTACTCCAGGAAGCCAAAGATGCACGGGTACCGCTGGCTGAACGCGTCAAGTTTCTGGCCATCTTCTCTTCCAACCTGGATGAGTTTTTCCGCGTGCGGGTGGCCTCCATCCGGAGTTTATCGGAAATAAAAAAAAAGAAAAGAAGTGATTTGCTGAATTTCGATCCCGAACAGGTATTGGCAGCCATTCACCGGGTGGTAGATGAACACTTGCGCGAATACACGGACATTTTTAGTCGGTTGCTTCTTCCGGAGCTGAAAAAGCACAAAGTCATCCTCTATTTTAATCAGGCCTTGCCTCCCGCCCACCGCGATGAGGCCAGCCGTTTTTTCCGAAGTCAGGTGCTGTCATTTCTACAGCCGATCTTTCCCAGTGAACACCCGCGCGGTACATCGATGAACTACTCAACGGCTTTGAGCAGCCGCACCCTGTACTTTGCCGTTTCGCTGCGCCGCAAAACGGCTCCTGCCGAAGAACCGGCCACTTTTGCTTACCTCAACATTCCTTCTGAAAAGCTTTCCCGGTTTATTGCATTATCACTGTTGAAAGGCAAAACCTGCTACGTTTTTCTGGATGACGTGATAAGAGCGAACCTGCATACGGTTTTCCCGGGCTATGAGGTGCTGGGTTGTTACAGTTTCCGTTTCAACCGGGCCGAAGACATTCACATTGAAGACGAATACGTGGGCGACCTGGTGGCCAAAATCCGCACCCAGCTGGACAAGCGCCGAACGGCTCCCCCGATTCGGTTTCTGTACGACCCGGACACACCGGACGCTTTGCTGGACCTGCTTGCCCGGTATTTCCAATTAAAAAAGGAAGACCTTATGGCCGGTGCCCGTTACCATAAACTAAGCGACCTGATGAAGCTGCCGCTGTCGGGGCTGCCTGGATTGGAAACGCCCGCTTATCCGCCGCTGGTGATTCTGCCGCTGGAACAAAGCGAATCCATGTTCGAGGCCATCGAAGCCCAGGACCGGATCATGCATTTCCCTTACCAGACCTACGATTACGTGCTAAGGTTCTTCAACGAAGCGGCCATCGACCCGCTGGTATACGAAATCAAAGTAACGCTTTATCGCATTGCCGCCAACTCAGTCATCGCCAATGCCCTCATCAGTGCCGCCCGGAACGGGAAAAAAGTAACGGTATTTGTGGAAGTAAAAGCCCGGTATGACGAAGCCAACAACCTGCGCTGGGCCGAAGAGATGGAAAAAGCGGGCATTCACCTGATCTACAGCATGCCGGGAATGAAAGTCCACGCCAAAATCGCCTTGATCAGGCGACGCGCCGCTTCCGGCGATCCGGACGATGCCCCCCGGAAGTACGCCTACTTCGGCACCGGCAACTTCAACGAAGTAACGGCCGACATTTACGCCGACCACGGCCTGCTTACCTGCCACCCGGGCATGATCAGCGACCTGGAAAAAGTATTCCGTTACCTCAAGAAAAAGAAGGAAATCACGACGCTGGATCATTTGCTGGTGGCTCCTTTCAACCTGCAGGAACAGTACCTGCGCCTGATCGATCGGGAAATAGCATTTGCCAGCCGCGGAGAAACCGCCCGCCTGGTTGTGAAGCTCAACGGACTGGAAGACCAGGTGATGATTGATAAACTGTACGAAGCCAGCCAGGCGGGCGTGCAGATCGACCTGCTGATCCGGGGCATCTGCTGCCTGCTGCCGGGCATTCCGGGCCTGAGCGAAAACATCCGCGTCATTCGCCTGGTCGATATTTTCCTGGAACACGCCCGGGTGGCCATCTTCCACAACGGAGGCGACGAAGAAATCTACCTGGCTTCGGCCGACTGGATGAACCGCAACCTGTACCGCCGGGTAGAAGTAGGCTTTCCCCTTTACGATGAGGAAGCCAAGGCGGAAATCGGGCAGATCATTGAATTTCAGCTCCGGGACAATACCAAAGCCTGCACCGTCGATGCCCGGCAGCAAAACCATCGCATTAGAAAGAAAGATCAGCCGGCCGTGCGTGCCCAGACCGACACCTACTTCTGGTTGAAAGACAAAGAGGAAATCACTACGCTGCCACTGGCCACGCCGGTAGGGAAACGGTAAGTCTGAATTTCAATATCAATTGAGAAGCCCCATCCGTCAAGTGAAAAGCACTATCCGTAAACCCACAGTACCAAGCATGGACCCTTTTTGATATCATTTTGTTAGTCACACCGAAGGACTATCCGAATGCGAAAAATACTGGGAATTATTCTGCTTTTATGGCTGCCCTGGGAAAGTACCCTGGGCCAATCGGCACCGGCCGCCTTGCCCGGCGACAGCTGGGCCAAGGTGGTGAAACAGCAAGGTGGAATCATCACGGTGTTATGGGACGATTTTCCTCCCTTTGCCTATCGCGACTCTACCGGCAGACTGGTGGGCATTGAAATTGAGCTGTTTGAGTCATTCGGCCGTTTCGTACGACAACGCTACGGATACGACCTGCGCGTGGACTTTGTAAACGGAGGGAGTTTCGAAAAAACGTACGAGCAGGTTCGCACCTCTCCCAATCCGGGCGTGTTTGGGCTGGCCAATTTTTCGGTAACGCCCGAACGGCAGCGCCAGGTACGATTCAGCATTCCTTACATGCCCGATGTCAACGTGCTGATTACTCACCCCCACGCGCCAGACTATTCCAGTGCCCGCGACCTGATCAACGAACTGCCCCGGCTGAAAGCCTACACCATCCGCAACACCACGATGGCCCAGGATATAGATTCGCTTCGCCGGGGGTTTTATCCGGCCCTGCCCGTCCATCTGGTAGCCAACGATTATGCGGTATTGAATCACATTGCCACGGACCCCAAAGCCATCGGCTACCTTCCGCTTGCCCTCTACCTGTACATCAGCCGGCAAGGGGTAAAACTGAAACGGCAAAAGGTATTACGGAGCGAACGTGCCGGTTTTGCGGCCATCTTTCCCCTTCACAGCGATTGGAGCGAACCTTTGCGGGCGTACGCCAATGCGCCCGGTGCCGAAAAAATTACTGATCAGATCGTAAGAAAATACTTAGGCGATGAGCTGACTGACATTATTTACAGCTCTCCTGAACGCCCCAGGGGATATCAACTGGAACTGCTTTCTCTGCAGAAGGAACTGGTAACCCAGCGCCTGATCAATACCGAACTGGAATTGCAGAGTCAGAAAATTTACCGGAGTCTGGCCATTCTGGCCGGCGTGCTTACCCTGCTGCTGGCGGTGGTGCAGTACATTCGTTTTGCCAGAAAGAAAAAGCTGAATCAATTGCTGACCGAACAGAATGAACTCATCCATTCGCAGAAAAAAGAAATTGAACTCATCAATAAAAAACTGGAAATGAAAGTATTGCAGGCACAAATGAACCCGCACTTCATCTTCAATTCCCTCAATGCCATTCAATATTTCGTGAGTCTCGATCAGAAAAAGCAGTCTTTGCAATACATTTCCGCCTTTGCCAAATTTATGCGGCAATTGCTTCAGAATGCGTCACAAGCCTATACGCCGGTGTTGAAGGAAGTCGACATGCTGCAGCAGTACCTGGCACTGGAGAAAATGCGTTTTGCCGATAAATTCTACTACCAGATCTCCGTTGGCGGCGACGAAACACTCCCCGAAGCCCGGCTTCCGTCATTGCTGGTGCATCCCTTCGTAGAAAACGCACTGTATCACGGCATCCTCAACCGGCCCGATAGCCAAGGCCTCATCAGCATCCGGTTTGAAGGGTCGTCGGCGATGGTAACGGTAACGATAGAAGACAACGGCATTGGCAGACCCGCCGCATCGGCGCTCTCCCGTCGAAAGCAGGGCTCTGACCTTACTCCCCACGAACAGGTAGTAAAAGAACGGATTGCACTACTCAACGAAGGAACCCGTTCTCAGATCACGCTCCACACCAGCGACCTCCGGCAACCCGACGGCAGTGCTGCCGGCACCCGCGTAGTAATGAATTTTCCCGGTGTGGAAACGGACCAGTGATTTTTTGCTACCTTCCTGACCGGTTGATTCTGATCTTTAGCCTTATGCGTCTCATCACTTTTTGGAACGACCTTTCTCAATTGGGCATCCGTCCCGATATGCCCACGGATTTGCTGAAAAAGCTGGTGCTCTGCAATCGCATTTCCGTCACGGTAGGCATCGTGATTCTGGCTGCATCGTCTTTGTACTTCAGCGTGCCCATTCTTTTCACCATCTACCTCGCTGCCGGACTGACCTACGTATCGCCGCTTTTGCTGAATTTTCTGGGTCATTATCACCTGAGCCGCTTTGTTCTTACTTACACGCCTCCGGTGTACATCCTGGTCGGAGCGGGCTTTTGTACGCAGGGACCGTGCATCAGCCAGAAGTTTGCCCTGTTGTCGGTACTGATTTCACCGATGCTCCTTTTTCAGGTGACGGAAAGCCGGAAAATGTGGCTGGGCGTAGCCTGGATTGGCCTTGCCCTGCTCCTGTACGAGCCGATTACCTTGGCCATTCCCCGCCTGGATGAATTGCCCAGCGACAGCATTACGGACAACCCGGTTTCACAAACGGCTTCGGCATTGGTCAGCTTTGTCTTGTTCGTGGCCGCCTTTGTGTATCAGCAACGCATCAATCAGCGGGTAGAAGGCCAGTTACAGGAAACATTGCGGGCTTCCGACGCGCAGAACGAAATTATCAGCAACCAGAACGAACAGTTGCGGGAGCAGTTTGAGGAAATCGAACAGCAGAAGGAAGCCATTGAAAGCATCAATCACAACCTGCGGCTGCAGGCCCTGAAAGCGCAGATCAATCCGCACTTCGTATTCAATGCGCTCAACTCCATCCAGCACTTTGTGATGCAGAAAAACAAACTGGAAGCCCTGAGTTATCTTTCCAAGTTTGCCAGGCTCATCCGGCAGGTGCTCGAAAATTCGGTCAACAACCGCGTATCCGTAGCCGACGAACTCAAGGCTTTGGCTTATTACCTGGACCTGGAGAAATTACGGTTTGGCGACGCTTTCACGTATTGCATGGAAGTAGACGAAGAATTGGACCAGTTCAATCTGGAGATTCCGTCGATGCTGTTGCAGCCCTACGTCGAAAACGCCATTCTGCACGGATTACGTCACCGTCCGGCGAACGGAGGAATGCTCAAACTGCACCTGCTCGGTCAATTTGATCGCTTACTTTGCGTCATCGAAGACAACGGCATCGGGCGGGAAGCGGCCCAGCAGCTGAACCAGCGCCAACCCGCTGAACACATTTCGCGGGGCACCACGGTGACGGACACCCGCCTGCGCTTACTCAATCACGACACCCAGGAAAAGGTCAGCGTGGTCACCATTGATTTGTTTGACAACTACCACCAGCCGGCAGGTACGCGGGTGGAAATCACGATTCCTATTTAACCCAACCAAAAACCATGAACGCGGTCATTATTGAAGATGAATTTCACAGCCGTGAATTTTTGAAAAACGTACTCACAGAGCTCCATCCGGACGTACCGGTGATCGGCACGGCAGAGTCGGTACCCACTGGAATCGCCCTGATTGAGCGCACCCGTCCCGATCTGATTTTTCTGGACATTGAAATGCAGTCGGGTACTGGTTTTGATCTGCTGCAAAAACTTCCCCAACGCGACTTTGACGTTATCTTCACCACCGCTTACGATCACTACGCCCTGCAGGCCATCAAATTCAGTGCGGTAGATTACCTGCTCAAGCCCATTGACCTGGAAGAGTTGGGATTGGCCCTGCAGAAGGTAAAGGACCGGCGAAGCCGGCAAAACGGGAATGCCGCCCTGGAAATGCTGCTGGCGAACCTGAAGAACCCGACCGCCGAACCCCAGACCATCACCCTGGCAACTTCCGAAGGTCTGGAGTTTGTCAGCCTGCAGCAGATCATTCGCCTGGAAGCCGCCGGGGCCTACACAACCTTTTTTCTGAAAGACGGGCGGAAAATCATGGTCAGCAAAAACCTGAAGGAATATGAGCAGTTACTACCGGCCAAACACTTCTTTCGCCTTCACAACTCCCACATTGTCAATATCAACGAAGTAAAGCGCATGCTGAAGTCCGACGGCGGCTACGCTATTCTCAACGACGGAAGCACGATTCTCATTTCTCCCAAGAAGAAAGAGAGCTTTCTGCAAGTACTGATGAACCGATAGCTTGTCTGACGTTTCACTGCAAAACGGAGCCATCGAAAGGTGGCTCCGTTTTTTTGTATTAAGCCAAAACTCCCATCCATCAAGTCCCGTGGGCCAGCCGTCAAGCGGTGCTTTTTCGCGGTCAGGGCTTCTTTACCTTTGATCAACAATCAGAAAAAACAATTGCTTTCTGACAATAAAACCAGTCCTCATCTAAATCCTAATTCAACATTCCAATGAAAAGCTCATTTCAAACCGCTCACCAATCAACTACGCTTGCCTTCAGCAACCTGAAGATTTTTTTGAACCAGCACCTCACTTCAACCCGTTATGTAGGTCATTGCCTGCTATTGATTACGGCGCTACTGCTGTCGCTTACTAGCCTACACGCACAAAGCTTCTCCTGGGCCCGGAACGTAACGGGCACTTACCACAAAACCAAAATCCTGGTTCAACCCAACGGAGATTACTTTGTAGCCGGCGAATACACCGGAGAGTTGAAAATCGGTAACTACGTCAACTGCCCGGCTGGCGGCAGGGACGTATTTGTGGCTTTTTTTGACGGGGTTAGCGGCGATCCGAAATGGGTAAAGCGCATTGCGGGCCCGGAAGACGATCTGATCGGCGGCCTTAGCTTCACGGATGACCACCTGTACATTACTGGCTCGTTCCGGGGCAAAGCCATTGTTGACAACTTCCGAACCTATGAAGAAGATGGTGTATGTAGCAGTTTCTTATCAAAGACCATTCACAGTAACGGGAAAAGTGACATCTTCATAGTCCGTTACTACATAGGCTCTGGTTCACTGAAACTGGCTGCCAGTGCCGGCGGACCGGGAGACGATGCGGGACTGGGAATAAAAGCAATTGGTTCGGGAGATAACACTAATCTCTTTTTAACGGGTTACTTCAGTAAGCAAGCCGAATTTACCAGTTTGAATGGGATTGATCAGATCAGCAAAACCACGATCGTCAATGGGGAACACACGTACCGGGATGCCTTCGTAGCCCGCTATAAATTAGCGCAGGATGCCACTACCTATATCGCGTTCAACCTGCAGTGGGCCAAACGGGTGGGCGTTGGTACTGGCGATGACTACGGCGCCGACATTGACCTGGATAATAGCGGCAATATTTATATGACCGGTGCTTTTACCCACCACATGGTTTTCTACGGCAATCAGGCCCAGAATTTTACAGATCTGAAAACCAATGGTACACAAAGCCTGGGTAATGCGGATATGTTCGTGGCTAAGCTTAATTCATCCGGCACCTACATCTGGGCTAACCGGGCAGGCGGTACCGGCTTCGACGTGGGAAATGATCTGACGGTAGACGGAGCGGGCAATGTATACGTGGCTGGTAGTCACCTGAGCAGCAATAACATTTTTTACAAAAATGTAAGCAGCAGCAACATGCAGATATTCAATATTCCATCGGCCGGTGGCAAAGATGGATTCGTGGCTGCTTATAACATACTGGGCTGGGTACAGTGGGTGAATCCCCTAGCCGGTGCCAAAACCGATGACCTTACCAGTATTACCAGAGACAATGCCGGCAACCTGTACGTAACGGGGTATTTCAACGACAAAGCCACTGCCTCCGGAAAAGAGGGCAACAAGCACCTGGCAGCAGCTGGCGCTTTGGATCAGGACGTGGCCATCATTAAATATAAGCCGAACGGAGGCATTATCTGGCACCTGACCGGTGGAGGCGCTACGACCAACGAAGCCCACGATATAGGCGTAGATCAGCAGAACCGTGCGTACATCAGTGGTCTGACCGGCCCCAATGCCGCCTTCGGAGCACAAAAGCTGACCAAATACGGCACCTTCGTAGCCAGAGTCAACCCACCCATCGATAAAGTGGGGTTTCGGGTAGATGCAGAAGCAGCCGCTCAAAGCGCTGAGCCACAAACTTTGGTCGCGTATCCCGTTCCCGCCACGGATCAGGTAACGGTCGAATTCACGCCTTCCGTCACGGAATCTACTTCGGTAAACGTGTACGACCTGCAAGGCACCCTGACTGCCACGCTGTTTGAAGGAGAAGCCGAAGCTGGAAAACGGTATCAGCTGCCGCTGGATGCCAGCCAGTACACGCCGGGCATGTACATTGTGAAAATGGCTTCCTTGACCCAAAGCCGGCATACCAAGATTTCAGTAGTTCGCTAACGTTTCTCATTAAGGCACGAAGCCCCGTATCTTGATCGGATACGGGGCTTCGGCATTGGTGCGCGTTCAGATCATTATTCGGTCAGTTGTTGCCTCCACCCGCCCGGTTACGTTCGGCTTCGGTGCTGGTGCTGCGCTGGCGGGCTGCCTTTACGTTCTGGTTACCAAAATTATAGGTGAAAGTAGCCCGCACTACGCGGCTTTCCCAGCGGGCATTGATTTTGAAGTTAATGTCCTGGTAGCTGGTTGAACCCCTGAATTTGTTCATCCAGAAAGGATCGTTCACGTTGACCTTCAGCATGCCTTTTTTGTTAAACAGCGATTTCTGCATCCCAACGCTGAAAGCTCCCTGAGGCTGGCTGGCAAAGAATCCGTACAATCCGGCGGAGTTGTACCATCCGGAAAGTTCGGCCGAAAAGCCTTTGCCCAGCGTAAAGGTGTTGGATACGTAAGCGTTCCAGGCCACTACGCTTACGCTGTACTGCGCTCCCAGATAAGGTGTATCGTACTTGTTGTAGAAAACGGTCAGGTTGTTCTGCATCATCCACCACTTGCGCACGGGTACCGGGAAGCTCACCGTCAGATTCACGTTGTGTTGCGTGGCCAGGTTGTCGGCGCTTACGTAAGTGATGTTTTTCTCCGGAATCTGGCCGGGCACTTCCCGCACAATTACGTCGGAGGTGCGGTTGTAGCCCAGCGAAGTTGAGAGCGCCCCCTTGTAAACGTGGGTTAACTGCAAAGCGTGGGTATACTGCGGCTTCAGGTAGGGATTGCCCTGCTGATAGGTATACGGATCCAGGTAGAAGACGAAGGGATTCAGATCCTGGTAGTTGGGCCGGTCAATCCGCTTGCTGTACGACAGGTTCATGACGTTGTTGGTGTCCAGTTGACGAGAAGCGAAGAATGTGGGAAAAAAGTCGGTGTACGAACGGTCTACTAACCGGTTCAGCGTTATCGAATGCCCCTGTGAGTTGGTGTGCTCCACCCGCAAACCCAGTTGCAGACTGGTCTTTTTGTCCAGCTTGCCGGCGAAGTTGAGATATGCCGCCTGGATGTTTTCCCGGTACTTAAAACGATTGGATTTGGTGGTATCCAGCACCCATTCTCCATCCCGGTCATTGTCGTAGATCAGGTTGTTGTCCGACCTGACGGAACTGCTCTTGATGCCTCCCTCCCATTTGCCGCCTTTTTTGTTCGGATGCACGTAGTCAGACTTGAACGCCCAGATGTCGATGGTGGCAGGCATGGTATTGCGTATCTTCTCAGTTGGCTGAGCTACCTGCCCGGCTTCATTCGTGTAGTTGGTAGTAAGCGCGTTTTTTGAATCCCGGTCGAAGCGCGAATAGTCCATGTCGGCGGTCAGTTCGCGGCCTTTGCCATCGAAGTCGTACTTGTAGTTGAGGTTGCCGGTCAGGTTGGCCCACTGGTTCTTTACCATTACATTGGTAGTCGGACGAAGGGTAATGGCTCCGGCCTCATTGCGAATGACTGAGTAGTTGATGCCATTGTCCTGGTTCCAGTTGTTGAAAAACCCGCTCATCAATATTCCCACTGTGCTCTTTTTGTTGATAAAATAGTCCAGTCCGGCCCGGTAGTTGTGGCCTCTGAATAGATTGGGCCGGGAGGAGTTCTGATCGAAATACGTCACCTGTCCGTTGAAAGGAATGGTCCGGTTCAACTCATTTTCCTGGAATGAACGATTGTACGCATAACTGTAATTGCCAAAGGCATTGATTTTCCCTTCCCGGTGATTCAGCCGCAGGCTGTTATTCGATTTTTCGTACCGGCCGTAACCGGCTCCGATGATCACCGAACCATTGGTGCCAAAATTCTTATTCTTCTTCATCCGGATGTTGATGATGCCCGAATTGCCGGCGGCATCGTACTTGGAAGAAGGATTGGTAATGATTTCGATTTTCTCGATGTTGTCGCTGGGCGTGTTTTTCAATAGGTCGGTCACTTCCTGCCCGGAAAGATACGTCTGCTTGCCATCGATCATGATGTTAACGCCCTGCTTGCCCCTGAGCTGAATCTGATCGTTCTGGCGATCGATGGTGACGCCGGGCGCCTTTTCCAGTACTTCCAGCGCCGTATTGCCACTGGCAACGATACTGTTCTCCACGTTGACCACTGTCCGGTCGATCTGCTGTTCAATGAATGGTTTTTTGGCCGTCACCGTCACTTCAGACAGCACCTTGTTTTCCTCTGCCATCACCAAAGCCGGCAGCGTATGCTCAGGGTGGCTGGCATCCAGGCCAAATACTTCGGAATGGATTTTAGCAAAACCCAATTGCGTCGCCACGATCCGGTATTTGCCTTCGCCTACGTTCTCAAACGCAAAAGTGCCCGATGCACTGCTGAGGTCCCCTTTTACTAAAGTGGAATCGCTGGCTTTCACCAGCAAAACGGATACAAACTCCAGCGGTTTGCCGGCTTTGTCCTGGATGCTGCCTTTTACTTTGCCCTTTAGTGGACTCTGCGCCCAGGCCTGCTGGCACAGCACATAGAGCATTACGAACACGAAAGTAATGGTACGTTTCACGGGTATTGGATTTAAGGAATGGATAACTTTTACGACAACCGGTGAAACAAATGTAAGTACTCTGCATTACCAAGTACTGTGTTTTATATAAGTGGTAGAGACGTCAGGATAAGCGGTTGGTTTTAAAAGCCGATTAGAAAAATAGCAAATGACAGGATGGAACTACTTCACCTATTGGATGGTGCGATTCGCATGGCTCGTATCGGCAATGCGCGGGCTTCTGGACAGCGGACAAGGTTACAGAAGCCCTTTACTGGTCAGTGTCCTAACAATCTTGGACACGGATCAGGAGGCTAACTCCATTTCTTCAATGAGCAAACGAAACGTTTGATTGGCTTAACTGCATGTGCCAGGTCGGCACAATTCGTCCGTGCGGTGTGCGATTAATGGGAAGAAGGCTCTTCTACTGAGGGACCTGAAATCGATTATTGAACAGTATCATCACGGAAGGTTTGTGGACGATTTCATTGGCCGGCAGGCGGTTCCTCCATTCCATCAGAAAAGAACCCAGAACGATGTCCGTATCACCATCTTCATCAAAATCGGCAGCATCCATGGTCATCCACTTTCCCTGATTCGCTGACTCAAAGGTTTGGGCAGCGAATTGCAAACTGCCTTGGTTTTCAAAGTAGAGAAAGCCCTGGTAGGGTTTCTGGTTTTCGTCGGGAAAGAAGGCAATTGCCGCCATATCCAGGTCGCCGTCTCCGTCGAAGTCACGGGCCAGGGCTTTGGAGGCACCGTGCATCGGATAAAACCAGGTCTGGTGAAACTGATTGGCACCGTCGTTCAGGAAGATGCGGACTCCGTGGTATTTCTTCAGCGAATACGAATAGTCGGCATTGTCACCGTTGGTATACAGAATATCCGGCGCTCCGTCGGCGTTGAAATCGGCCAGTTCGATGTAGCTGGAGCCATTAACCGGAGGAAAGCGCAGTACCACTTCTTCGCGGAAGCGCCCTTTTCCCTGATTATAGTAAATAAACACGCCTTCAGTGCCCTGGGTCATCAGCACCACCAGATCGGGTAGCCCATCGGAATTGAGATCTCTTACGATGGCCTGTCGGCCCCCCGGCAATTGCTTGAGCACGTGTTCACGGTACTGCTGGTTTTCCAACTGTTCGTACCACGACAACCGACCTACGTAGTTGCCAAATCCGCAAACGATCAAATCCTCCCGGCCATCTTCGTTCAGGTCAGCCGAAGCGTACTGTACCGGGCGGGGAAGCTCTTTCAATACGGTTACGGGCAAACTGGCTCCCAGTTCCGGAGTACCCAACGATAGCAGTTGGCCCAGTGGTTCATCGGAAGGGTCCATCTTGCCCATCGTCAGCAAGCGCACGCTGCCGTCCTTTCGGAAATAAACGTTGGAGGGAGGACTATCCAACTGTAAAGAATCCAATACCTGACAGTGGGCATCCATCCGAAACAATTTTCCCCGACGATCGCCGATGAATAAAGCAGCGTGCAAGGTGTCAAATTTGGTTAGGGTGGTGAGTGGTACCTGGCCTTGATTGAAAGCGGGCGTCCGTACCGAAAAACCGGGTAAGAAACATTGAATGGAATCTTTGGCATCCTGAGGGAGCGGCGACTCCGGTGCCTCCGACAAATAGTAGTCGACAATCTTTTTCCAGTCGGTAGCTGAAATACGAGCCGAATCCGCAAAGGTACCCGCCTCTCTCACCAGGTACGATTCCATCATCGTCATCCGGGTGAAAGGATTGGCTTCCGGGGAGCCAATACCCAGCCGGAGGGCCATGTTGGGCAATACCCCATTTTCCCAGGTTTTTTTATCCAGCAAGGCGGGCTCCGGAAACAAATGGCAGGCCTGACAATAAGCCTGGGCCAGCTGCTGGCCGCTCAATCCGGCCGTTTCAGTTGGGTAAACGGGTGGAGGAGGCATCGCCGTTTTTTCCGCGTCTTCCGAATCACCTGAGCAGGCAATCAGAACATACAGAAAGAGGCTTGCCAAGAGGCAGTATTTCCGCAAATTAACACCAACCGGCGTTTTATTTTCCGACATATCGGAACAGAATTAGATGGTTTGCTCCTTAAGTACAATCAGCAAATACACCCGAAGTCCAGCCTGATTTTGTACTTATTACATATCTGACCATGAGGGGGTGTATGAGCAAACAGCGCAGGGGTCCTTAGCGGAAAAGAGGAGTGTCTCTCAATTTCCTATTCAACAAACTTAATATTTGCTTGAAAGCTGCAACGGGATATTATACCGTCCGGCACAAATGATCGACTATAGCAGGCGATTCTTTGACAGATGGGGATAAACTCAGCTGTAGCAACACATAAAATGAAGAGAAAGCAGTGCTAATTTTTGCACTTAACCAATAAAAAATTAGCTACGCAAAATGAAGAATTCCAGAAAAATTAAAAAGGAAGGCATTACAGGCAAACAACTTCAGGAGAAGCCGGGCAGGTAGCGGATGGCTTCGGGGAGGCTTTCTTAGAACAACAGATGGGTGGTTGGGGTTGCGGAAACTTCGACTGGCGGCGATCAGTTAAATCCCATTCAACAATGACCAGACAGATGATCATCCACGCCACCGATAGCATTCCACCAATAAGGCACGTTTTTTTCATGCGTAAAACCGAAAGATGGCCCAAAATATTCAATTGGCTACCGCAACGAAAACAATATCGGCTGAAAGGCAAAAACGCCAGGCTGAACGGAATGAATGACTTGCCGAATTCCGGCGAACTGCTTATGGATCGAATCCAGTCCTTATCTTCGCGACCGGTTTGGCAGGTATCCTGAGCGCCCGGGAACCCACTGTGTTTTACTTGAAAAAATGACGCTACAATCAGAAAGGGCCTACGGTTGACAACCCGCTTTCTTCCCTTCCGTAAGTTCAAATGCGCGTTAGTTACCTGTTTGCTTTACCTTGTTCTCACTTATAACTGATTTTTATGAATGATCAACCTAGGGCCGGATACGTGATGAAATTTGAGGAAGACCGACTCAATGACCCGGATGTGAATTTCAATTATCCCGTTTGTCAGGACTTTGTGAATCATTACCGCCACCACCGTCCCAAGAGCATTGAGGAGTACCTGGGTGCGGTACCTGACGAGCACTTAGAGCGCATTGAAATCCGTTTGAATGGTTTCTATCTGGGAGATCAGCAGCACGTGCAGGAGTTGCTCCTCCTTTACACGCTGTGGTATGAGATGGAGAACGGCTCCCGCGAAATACCCATTGACGGCAATCTGCATTGGCTGATTAGCATTATGCGCAATGTAGCCCAAGAAAAACAGAACCGTGGCAAAGAAAAAGATCTACCAGACGAAAGTACCCACTAGTGACAAACACCGGGTTTTTATTGAAGACACGGGGCATCCCCCGTAGAAATATTGGCTCGCTTCGTGTCCCAAATTCAAATTTACAAAAGCAAAAAGCCTGAACGGATGCGTTCAGGCTTTTTTAGAAATGAATAACCGATCATCGGCTTATTTTTTGGGAATCAGTTTCACCATCATTCCGGGACCTTCGGTAATCAGGTAAATGAATCCATCGGGACTTTGGGTTACGTACCGCACCCGCCCGATGTCTTTGAGCAGCCGGTCCTCCGCAACGAATTGCGTACCGGAAAGCTCCACCCGGGAGAGCAGACGAAAAGCCAGTGCTCCAATGAGTATATTGCCTTTCCAGGCCGGATAGCGATCGCTGGTCACCAGCGTCATACCACAGGGAGCAATGGAAGGCACCCAATAGTGTACCGGATTGGTCACTCCTTCCATCTCCTTAAACTCAGTGAGAACGGTTCCATCATAATTGATGCCGTAGGAAGTTTTCGGCCAGCCGTAGTTTTTTCCCTTCTCAATCAGGTTCAGTTCGTCTCCGCCTTTGGGTCCGTGCTCTATGGCCCAGATGCGGTCGTTGGCTGCATCGTACACCATACCCTGCGGATTGCGGTGCCCGTACGTCCAGATGGAACCTTTGGCCCCGGCCTGCCCAACAAACGGATTGTCCTTGGGAATGCGTCCGTCATCGTAAATACGGTGTATTTTGCCGTGGTCATTGTCCAATTCCTGTACTTTGGGCTGCGTACCCCTTTCGCCCGACGAAAAATACAGATAGCCGTTTTTGTCGAAAATGATCCGGCTACCGAAGTGAAAAGCAGCCTCCAGGTAGGGCTTGGCCAGAAAGATATCTTTTAGTTCCACGATCTGGTTGCCTTTCAGCTTGAAACGGGCAATGGCAGTGGTACGGTTGCCTCCCTCTACGGGTTTGGAGTAGGATATGTATATCCAGCCATTTGTTTTGTAGTTGGGATGGATCTGAATGTCCAATAACCCTCCCTGCCCGGCATCGGACACTTTGGGCACCCCGATTAGTTTGGCTCCGGTAAACTTATCGTTTTTGAAAACCAGGATTTCGCCTGATTTCTCCGTAACCAGCACGCGGCCATCCGGTAGCCAGGCCATTCCCCAGGGGTTCTTAAATCCTTCATAAAGGACTTGTTTCTCGAAGTCGGGATGGGCAGAATCGGCAAAAGCCTGAACGTCTGGTTGAAACGAATGGCCTGCGGCAGCCGGTGCGGAAAGCAGTCGGCAGGACAATAACAGGGTAAAAAGGGTTGCTGATAAGAAAGAATGCATTTGATTTAGAATTTTACAAGGAATGATAGCTATTTTATTTAATCAATGATGACGGAAAATTAGGAAAACCCGCATTAAATACCGAATGGCTCTATCACCTTTGTTCGCGGCAGTTGAGTACCCGAGCCGTCGCTAAAGCAGTCGTGTTGTGCGGGCACAACAAACAGCTAACGTATGTGATCTGCATTTCATTGATAGCCCTTCTGGATCAGGTCATTCATCCAGCGAATACTTGACTTGGTATGCTGAAAGTAGAGTGGAAAGTTGGGGCTTCGGTCCGATCAATTACTTCCTGCTGGTGGGTGGATAACCAGTTGCGGAAGCATACGGGTAGTCGTTGGAGACGGTTGGCTACTTTGACAGGAGCAATTAGCGGGTCATTTAGCCGTTTTTGGTGGATTATCGTAAAAGTAGCTCAGATAAGTAATTGAACCCAATTGTTTAGCTTAGTACAAAGGGCTAAATATCAGATTGCTGCATTCATCTGCTTTGTACTTAAAACTGTTCATTCAAATAGATACTCTTGTCTGGGTTTTAAGAAAACCATTGGGCAACTTTTGGGTAGCCAGCAAAGTTCATTTGCTCATTCTTGAATTGAAATCTCCCGGTACTCAGTGAGATGCATTGTGCAGCACAGCCATAATACTGAACCGTACCGATAAAGGTCGGTTGGCTGAGGAAGAGCGCAAAGATTTGTCCGTATCAGCAGCCAAACCGGATGTCCGTGCTTCTCCATTTTCCTGCACTACCGCTTTTCTCTTTTTGCTTTCTCTCAGCTTTCTTTTTTCATCCCTCTTGCTGCCAGAAGAATTATGAAAAACCTCCGTCGGAGCTTTGGGGTCCGTACTGATGGTTTCCAGCTGGTTGTTTGTCTTTTTGGTCTCTGGGGAAGTAGCATTTTGGGCGTAGCCTGCCAACGTAATCAAACAACCGGCAGTCAATAAGTATATCTTCTTCATGGCTTCCAAATTTGACGTAATACCTAAGCCAAACTAGCTACCTAAGATGAAGAAATGATGAAAGACCAACTTTCCTTCCCTGAGGCAACATGTCTTTATTGCAAAACCCATTCGAAAGCGTTACCGCTTCCCTGGAAAATAAGTGCATAACTGATTGATCAAGTGTTATAACGGGCCAATCAGATGATTGGTTTTATCGCCTGACTTTTTTAATAGTTCTATTCCCGGAATAAAGTATCCAATACCTGCGCAACCGGATGAAATTTCGCACGGATGTGAACGCAGTGGATCACAACATAAAAACCCCGAACCAACTGATGTACAGCTCGTTCGGGGCGAACAAAGGCAAAGTGAACTTAAAAGAGATCTTAGCCCAGAATCAGCTTCTGGCCGGCTTTCAGTTCATTGCTTTTTAGTTTATTCAATTTCTTCAGCTTTTCTACCGGTATATCACCGTACTGACGGGAAATACTCCAGAGCGTGTCTCCTTTTTGCACCCGATGGTAACGGGGTGCCGCTGACGACTTGGACTGCTTTTCCTTATTTATTGAAGAATGGCTCTCTTTGGAATGACTACCCGACGACCTGGCCGCCAGGGCACCGGCATCCGATTCCGATGTAGTCGTGGAAGTGCTGCTTTCGTTTGAATCTTTGGCTGCATCGGTACTGACTGGCGCGTTTGCCTTCCAGATTACCAGCTGCTGACCGGGATATAGGTTGCGGTCATTCAATTGATTCCATTCCTTGATGTCATTCACACTAACGTGATGAATGCCGGCTATTTTGAAAAGCCCCTCGCCTTTTTTTACCGTATGTAAAATCTTGTCTTCTACCGGAGCGGAAGGCTGGTTTTCATCTACGGGACTGGACGACGGAACGGGCATACTGGCCTGGGCCGTTTCGTTCATTTTGGGCTGCTTGGCTGTGTCAGCTTTTGCCAGGGTGGTAACTGGCTTTTCTACGGCAATTTCCTGCTCAATCACAATGGTCAATTTTCTCCCCAACTGAGCCGTATTGCTTTTCATATCGTTCCACTCCTTTATCTGATCGATCGTCACGTGGTACTTTTCGGCAATGCGGGCCAAAGATTCACCCCGGCGAACGGTATGAAGTATTTTTTCCTGAACTTTGATCTTCTTTTCTATCGGAGTGGCCGCAGGGGTTGCAACAACCGGAGCGGAAGTCGTTGCGGTAGACGACACCGCCCCCGAATCCTGGTCTTTTTGAGAGGCAACTGCACTTTCTGAAACGTTAGCCGCCGGCTTGTGGTAAACGGGCACCCGCTTTTCAATGAAGATGGTGAGTCGCTGTCCTGAATTGACCCGGTTTGCTCTCAAATGATTCCATTTGGCTATTTTCGACGCGGGTACATCGTACTTACTGGCGATCCGGGCCAGTGATTCACCTTTCCGCACTTTATGATAAATTTTTACCCGCTGGATATCGAAGCCGTGATCGACCATCAGAAATTTGGCTTCCGGATGCTCCGCTTTCGATACGGAATCCAAAATGGCTAGCCGGTTGGACTTGAAGTGTTCGTAACGATCGGACGGAATCCGGATTGGATAGTTTTTCAGGTACTGCGGCACCACATTTCGCTTCAGGTGGGGATTCAAATGGCGAAGATCCTCCAGCGGGGTATCAATGTGTTTGGCCAAGGCCTCCATATTGACGTACTGGCTCACCTGAACGGTATCGAATGGGATAATTCTTTCAAGCGAATCCGCCCGCAGCTGATAGTCGTCGGCATAATTGAGCACGTAAGCCAGAGCTACGAACTGAGGCACGTAGGAGCGGGTTTCGCGGGGCAGGTTGTTATAAATTTCCCAGAAGTTGGTGCGGTTTCCCGATCTGCGGATTGCCCGTCGGACGTTGCCAGGTCCGCAGTTATAAGACGCCAGCGCCAGTTCCCAGTCCCCGAACAAGTTATAAAGCTGCTTCAGGTATTTGCAGGCCGCTTCGGTCGACTTGTACGGATCGAACCGTTCGTCTACGTAGGTATCCTGATACAAACGGAAATCCCGCCCGGTGCCCGGCATAAATTGCCAGAGCCCTCCTGCTTTTGCCGGAGAAATGATGCGTGGATTCAAGCCAGACTCTACTACGGAAAGGTATTTCAGTTCCGGAGGGAGGTTGTACTTCTTGAGGTAATGTTCAAATATGGGGAAGTATAAATCGGTTCTTCCCAGTACCATTTTCGTGTAATCGCGCTTTCTGACCACGAAAAACTCAATAAACGACTGAATAGTACGATTGTATTCCAGATTGATCTCATTCTGCAGACAGCTTATCCGGTCGGCAATCAATTCTTCGGAGATGTACGGCACAAATCCGTCTCCGTAAGAAAGGGTTGTTCTCTCCATTTCTGCAGCCAGGCTGTCGGCGGCAGCCACTACTTGTTCCTCGTCCGGTGCTTCCGACTCAACCGACTGCGCGTGCAAATAAGTAGTAAACAACAGTTGGGCGGAGATGGCCACCGAAGTCAGGATCAGGCTGGGCTTGAAGTACAAAGTCATACGAAATTCGTGGCTAACCACACAATTAATCTAATATTATCAAGGTACGAACTTAAGGCACCGGATCGGCAAAAACCAAGTGCTTGTGACCGTTTTAGATTATGTGTAATTTTTACTGAAAAATATGAGAATAAGTAAAATCAAACCATAGAAAACAACCAATATAATAGTTTATTGAATTAAACTTCCTGTGCCGGATGGAGCATCAGGTATTGTGAAAAAGCCATCAGTTCGGCCTCCTCAAAATAGCTGGCCATCACCTGCAGTCCAATCGGTAGTCCGGCTTCGTCCACCCCGTTAGGAATGGAAATGGCTGGGATACCCGCCACATTGGCTTGTACACTAAAAATGTCAGCCAGATACATCTGCATCGGATCATCGGACTTCTCCCCGATCCGGAACGCGGTAGTTGGTGTCGTGGGCAGGATCAGAAAGTCATACTGAGAAAGAATCTCTTCGGTTTTCTCTTTGATGATCCGTCTTACCTTTTGCGCTTTGGTATAGTAAGCGTCGTAATAATTGGCGCTTAGAACGAAGGTCCCGAGCATAATCCGCCGTTTTACCTCTTCCCCAAACGCTTCCGTCCGCGTTTTCTTGTACATCGATTCCAGATCCTGGGTATTGACACTCCGGTAACCGTATTTTACGCCATCGTACCGGGCCAGGTTGGAACTGGCTTCGGCAGTAGTCAGAATATAGTAAGTAGGCAGCAGGTATTCCAGGAAAGGAAAATCAACTGCCTCCACAATATGGCCTTCTTTTCTGAGAAAGTCAATCCGTTCGAGGGTTCTTTCCCGAATAGCCGCATCAATGGCATCACTTTCTACCGTTTCGCGGATGTAGGCGATACGTGGTTTGCTGCTGAGATGGAGCTGTTGGGAATAAGCGGGCACTTCTCTTTGGGAAACCGTGCTATCGAAATCGTCTTTGCCGGCCATCACTTCCAGCAGCAGGGCCGCGTCGGGAATGGTATGCGTGATAATGCCGATCACGTCGAAGGAAGAGGCGTAAGCAATGAGTCCGTAGCGGGAAATGCGCGAATACGTGGGTTTCAGTCCGACTACGCCGCAAAAAGCGGCCGGCTGCCTTACCGACCCGCCCGTGTCGGAGCCCAGCGATGCCAGGCAAAGGCCCGCCTGCACGGCTACCGCCGAACCGCCGGAAGAACCGCCGGGTACCCGCGAAGGGTCTGCCGCATTGAGAACGGGGCCGAACGCGGAGTTTTCGTTAGAGGAGCCCATGGCAAATTCGTCGCAATTCTGCCGCCCGATAATGATGGCATCCTCATCCAGCAGGCGCTGTACGGCGGTACTGGTAAACTGCGACACAAAGCCGTCCAGGATGCGGCTGGATGCCTGCAGGTGATGGTCCTGATAACAGAGCACATCTTTGATTCCCACCACCATACCAGCCAGGCGGCCTTGCCGGCCTTCGGCTATTTTCTGGTCTATTTCGGTTGCTCTCTGCCGGGCTTCCTGATCAAATACTTCCAGGAATACATTGAGATGCGAATGGGCCTGAATAGCAAACAGGTAATGTTCCACCAGTTGACGGCAGTTGACATTACCTGTCTGCAAATCGGCTTGTATGTCTGCTAGAGAATGATAGGCTTTCAATGATAGATGCACCAAATTACTTGACTGCTTTCTTTTCTTCCTTTAGTCCTTCTTCCAGTTCGTCTTTGATTTCGCGGCTGGCATCCTTGAATTCGCGGATACCCTTACCCAGACCGCGTGCCAGTTCAGGTATCTTTTTGGCACCGAAAAGGAGCAGGATAGCTAAGAGAATGAGAAACATTTCGGATCCGCCCAAAGAGCCCAAAAAGGCGAAAATTGATGTAAGTTCCATGATTGAGTAAGTTAAATGATGGGTAAATATAGGGATTTATTCTGTGGCCTGCCAAAGAAATTTGAAATCCTGTACTGCATTACCTTTTCAAGCCTCAGACCTTCCAGTGATTATTGGAAATTACCAGCCCCCGAAAAAGCTTTCTGCCGTTGAGTAACAACTCAGTTTATAGCACCTCTACCGCTCCGGTAGCCGCCTCCATTTCCCAGGCCCGGAAATGCATAATGTCTTCCTTGAGCGACTTAACTACCCAGAATATCAGTGCAATGTCGTCAGTAAGACCGACAATGGGCAACAGATCGGGAATAAAATCGAGGGGCGACACGAAGTAAATCAGGGCGGTAGTGATCAATAACAGGCTGCGCCACGGAATGACTTTGTACTCACCCCTTTTGAATGCCCGCAGCATCCGGATCAGCGTACCTACCTGATCCAGAAAAGAAGGGTCAGTGCCAGTCTCTCCTTGCAGTCGACTGCTCTTCTCGGTTACTGCCCGCAGAAGTTCCGCCAGCCGCTGCGTGTTGCGGACATAAGAACCAGCTTTTCCCTGCGCTTTTTTAAAAAAGACGGATTGAATAATCCGTTCAACAAAGGATGAGTTTTCCATGGGGCTTAAATGAAGTGGTTTAATTGTCTGGGATGAGAACGTAAGTGCCGCACAAAAAATTTCGCCTGCCACATCAGAGAACGACCTTTCATCCGGTTTAATTTCCCAACCCTGCTATTTACACAATCAGTCATCCCTCCGGCTATTGAAGTACCAGAATCACCACCAATACCGCACTTTTAAATCAACGCAGAAGGGTGAGAGAAAAAATTCATCTATGAATTTGTAACATTCAACGACAAAAATCCCGGTATAGTAGAATAAAAGTTCGAGAAGTTTTCAGGCCTTATAATATGATATAAATTTACGTAAATCTTGATTTTCGTCTTATAGCAGACTCAATCAGGGAAAGCGACCTTTTTTATTTTAAATTATTCACTCTTACAAACCCATTTTCTATCAAAAATCCCTTTATAAGACGGTGAAACACACTTTTTCCAACAAACCAGAACATATGGATGCGCTTAGCGAATTGATTAAGCTAGTTACAAAGAAAAGGGTAAAGAAAGTAGAACTTTTTGATGAAAACAGCCGCAATAAGTCCAGTAATTATTTTAAACTCTTCGATGGTATCCATACCCGCCGGTACCAGTCGGACAATGATGCGGCCCAGGACATCTATCAGTGCGATCCTTCGGAAAAGAAGTATCTGATTCTGAAAACCCGACTGAAACAAAAGCTGCTGAACACGCTCTTCTTCCTCGACTTTGAAGACGATGAGAATGTTCCTGCCTATAAAAATGCCCTCTACGAATGCAATAAGACTTTGTACTGTGCCAAGGTACTGCTCATGAACGGCTCCAAGCGGATTGCCATTCCATCGGTAGAAAAGACCCTGCGAAAAGCCGAAGAATTTCACCTGACGGACATTGAGCTGGAGTGCGCCAAAATTCTCCGTTCTTACTACAGTTCAAGCAACCAGTACAAAGAGTTTCTTCAATACCGGGACCTGGCTGAAATGATTGAACTTCGGCTGGCAGTAGAAAACCTTTCGGAAAAATTTTATCAGGAAATCGTTGCCACGTACGCCAAATCAAAGTCCAACAAATCGAAGGTAAAGAAGCTGGCGGGCAATTACCTGAAATCCCTGGAGGAGAGTATAAACAAGTACGAAAGCACCAAGCTGGCGCTCAACTATCACCGGATCAAGACCCTCTACCATCAGTTTGCTGACGACTACGAAGCCGCCATTCAGGAAACGGAGCGCATGGAAGAGTACGTAGCCAAAGCTCCGCAATTTCACCCCAAAAGCCGGCCGGAGGAATTAGCCATCCAGAAAATGAACTTTCTGGTACACCTCAAAGATTTCAACAGGGGCAAGGAACACGCCCAGGCCAGCCTGGCCAGGATCAAACCGGGCAGCAGCAACTGGTTTGCTTTCCAGGAATACCATTTTCTGCTGGCCATGCACACGGGAGAATACCTGCACGCTGCCGAAACCTTTAGCACGGTACTGGATCAGTCCGCTTTCCGCTCCCTTTCCGAAGCCAAAAAAGAGCGCTGGAAAACGTTCCAGGCGTATCTTCACTATATTTATAAAACCAAAAAGATCCGGGAAATCCGGGGATTGATTCAAAATGCCAAGACGGGCTTCAAACTGAGCGACTACCTGAATGACCTTCCACCCTTCGATAAACAGAGGAGGGGTCTGAATATCGCCATTCTGACGGTGCAGATTCTTTTCAACCTGGAAAAATTCGAAACCGATGCCATTAATCAACGGGTAAAGGCAATCCGGAAATACTGCCGTCGTTATCCCAAGAAAGACATCAACTTCCGCAGTGAGTGCTTCATCAACCTGCTCTCTAACATGGCGGAAGAAGAATTCCGGTTTTATCAGACCCGGAAGTCATCAGAGAAAGCCCACGAAGAAATGGTGTCGGTGATGATGGAATACCACGGAGGTAACCGGGCACTGGAGGTACTCCCCTACGAAGTGATGTGGGATACGGTGCTGGAAAAACTGAAAACGTACAAATACGGCTGATTAACAGCTAAAAGAGCATTGAATGGTAGGATTTAGGGGGAGTATGTTTATCATATTTTCACGGGTCATGGGAACCATTCAATCATAGGGTAAGCCCTTTGGGCTTGCCCTATATTTTTTTATTCCCAGGTCTTCTTCTCAAAAATTCTTTTTCTCCATTAGCATATCCCATCTTTACCTGTAAATTTACCGCGCTCAAAGTGGAGGGATTGAGGGGAGGAAAGGAGACGGGAGGCCGGAAGGATTGATTGAGTGATGTTCTTTATGGCTTGTTCACTATTCATTACTCATTGTTTACTGTTAATTGTTTCCTGATAACTGTTTACTACTCACTGTCAACTGTTCATAACTAATCAATTTTAAAACATGAAAATTACCGTTATTGGAGCGGGCAACGTGGGCGCTACCTGCGCTGACGTACTGGCCTACAAGGAGATCGCCAACGAAGTAGTATTGCTCGACATCCGGGAAGGATTTGCGGAAGGGAAGGCTTTGGATATCTGGCAGAAAGCGCCGATAGATCTGTACGACACCCGTACCATTGGGGTAACCAACGACTACTCCCGCACGGCCAACTCCGACGTAGTGGTGATTACTTCCGGCTTGCCCCGCAAACCCGGTATGAGCCGCGACGACCTCATCTCTACCAACGCCGGCATCGTCAGATCGGTCACTGAAAATGTCGTAAAACACTCTCCCAATACCATTATCGTGGTGGTGTCCAATCCGCTCGACGTGATGACCTACTGTGCCCACATCACGTCCAAACTGCCCCGCAACAAGGTGATCGGGATGGCTGGTATTTTGGATACGGCCCGTTACCGGGCTTTCCTGGCCGACGAAATCAACTGCTCTCCCAAGGACATTCAGGCCGTGCTGATGGGTGGCCACGGTGATACGATGGTGCCGCTTCCCCGCTACACCACCGTTGGCGGTATTCCGGTAACCGAACTGGTCGCCAAAGACAAGCTGGATGCCATCGTCAACCGTACCATCAATGGTGGAGGAGAACTAGTGAAATTGATGGGCACTTCCGCCTGGTACGCACCCGGTTCGGCCGCCGCTCAGATGGTGGAAGCCATTGTAAAGGACCAGCGCCGCGTATTCCCGGTTTGTATCAAACTGGAAGGCGAATACGGCATCAGCGACTGCTACCTGGGCGTGCCAGTGATTCTGGGCAAAAACGGAATTGAGAAAGTAATCGAACTGCAACTTACTGCGGAAGAAAAAGCCCTGCTGGAAGTATCCCGTCAGAAAGTACGCGAAGTGATGGACGTGCTGGACAAAATGCCTGCCAACGCCTAATCACCCTTTGCTCATCATATCTCAAGCCTGGCAATCAATTGCCAGGCTTATTTTTTGCCTCACCAAGCAGGAGGAACTGGCTTTTTATGGCGTTGCGCCAATTTTTGGTGAATTCTGGGAACCAGGATACCCGCTGCTGCTCCAACCGCATAACCAGTCAGAATATCCGTAGGATAATGCATTCCCGCCTGGTAGCGCAGGTAGCCGGTCACGGCGGGCATAACAACGGCGTACGTCCAAACGACCGGCTTCCATTTTGAATCAGGATAGTACTGACAGAAGGTCGTGGCCGTAAAAAAAGACATCGCCGCTGACATCGCAGTGTGACCGGAGAAGAAACTTTCCTTCGCATTCAGGGTTAGCTTCCCATCCAGAGGAGCATTGAGGTTATACACAAAGGGACGGGGACGGTCGGCAACCATTTTGGTAAGCATCACCATTCCTCCCGCCACCAATCCCGTTTCAAATTGCATGAGCGCAATCCGGCTGAAGTCTTCCCGGCTCCTTTTCGCCGTCAGGTACAACAAGGGTACCCCAAGGGAAGTGACCACGGTTGCGTCGCTCAGCCGGGCGCAGGAAGTGGAATAATTGCTGGTTGCTCCCCGGTCAAAGGCCCAGACTTGGCTGCGGTCGAAAAGGTGGACTTCTTCCGTAGTGAGTACCTGCCGGTTGTTTCTGATGAGTACGGCCGTACCCAACAACGCCGAACCCGCTGCCGCTACCGGCACACTGTTGCGATAATGAATGCGGTACGGTGAATTCTCTTCCGGTCCCCACCCGGGAAATCCTTTTCGGGTGAGCTGATGCGTTTCATAAGCCGGAAGGTCAGTCACCCAAACGGCTTTTTTATCTGATACCCTGGGCGCTTCCTGAACCCATTGAAAATGACTTCCGGTTCGGAGGGTAGTTAGTTGCAGTGTTTGCGCTTGCGCGGGAAAGCCGCTCCACAAGGACAAAACTAAAAACCAGGAGAAAGAGAATAGTGGACGCATATTAGAAGCCAATGGCAATCAGTAGGAAAGAATCTTCAAGCAAAGCATTTCCGGTCATTCACAATCGTTTTCATCTTCAATCTAAGCAGAAATATCCAGCTTCTTAATCCATTATATAAGGGTTACTTATCTGGTGACTGGGTCAAATACACGCTGCGATTGAAATGTTGGGTTCATAGCCAATAACCCAATCGAGCAGGGATGGTTTAAAATGAATTGTCCTTCATACTAACTTCACATTTTCATAACATGAAACTTACATGGACAAAAGTTAAGTGCCTGTTATATAGACACTTAATATTTAAACCATTTTTAATGTTAAGTTAATGTTAACAAATCTTTTGGTTTTGCGCTATATATATTAATTTAGTGTTAACAAATTCTTACACTCTAAATAGGAATAGCGATGAAAAATAAATTGATTCTCTCTTTGGCTGCTTGCTTATTGCTTACCTGTTCGGTGGCTGATGGCTTTGGTGGAGACGAAAAATTATACCGGAAAGCCCGTAAAGAGGCCCGTCTGCTTTCCATTGCCGACCAGATCACCCGTTACGTTGAATATCCGGATTTTGCCATTCACAATAATCTGGAGGGAGTGGTCAGGCTCAGCTACTACATCAACGAACAAAACCAATTCCAAGTTGTGGATATACAGAGCCCGAATACGGAACTCCGGGACTACGTGCTGGCCCAGATTCACGGTAAAACCGTAGCTGATCCGGGCAACAACCACCAGACCCTTAAATACCTGAAGTTGAATTTCAAACTGAACTGAAATCCATATTCCGCACGGGAATCCGATTCCTGCGCATAGATATCCGACTGATACGGGTATCTGTGCGCAGGAATTTTTATTTTGTGCTCCTATCTCATTTCAAGCCCTATGACCACCGAACTACACCGAATCATTTCTCTGCTCCAGTCCACTTTTGAGGGAGATCCCTGGCATGGCCCTTCGGTACAAGCTACCTTAAAAAACATCACCTCTGGTCAGGCCTCCGCTCGTCCCCTGCAGGCTTGTCATACCATCCACGAACTGGTCAGTCACATGACCGCCTGGCGTACGTTTACCCGGGAGAAGCTAAGTGGCCACCGCGAATACGATATCACCAAGCCTGAACAGGATTGGCCCACAACCGTCAATGATTCGGAGAAAGCCTGGGAGCAGACTTTACTGAATCTGGACATCAGCCAGCAGCAATTGTTGGAAGAATTGGCAAAGGTGACGGATGACAAGCTGCGGGAAACGGTTCCCGGAAGAAAGTACGACTTTTATTTTCTGCTGCACGGCATCATCCAGCACGATCTGTATCACCTGGGCCAGATTGCGATGCTGAAGAAGTCCCTTGCCGCGGGTTAAGAAAGCAAATCAATTTCCGCCCGTAGGTTTTCTCTGGCCTGGGCTTCATGGGTGAGCTGAAAATAAGGGGTACGATAGATCAGGGGCATTGCCAGGAAACGGCGCAGGAACTTCAACCGGCCGGGCTTGTAAACCAGATCGGGGATGATCCAGTATTCCTTCCGGATCTGCTCCAGGTACTCCTGGTATTGGTCCGGGCTGGCCCCCAGAATCAGCAAATCACAATCTACCAGAAACCGCGTATCTAAGTCATCTTCGGGCAGTTGTATCGAATGGTCTTTGGTTCGCAGGATAAGTTCTTTCACCCGCCGGATGCGGTCAGGGGGGAAATGGAGTAAATTCAGGATGGTTTCGGCAAATTCCGCGCTCTTTTCTTCATTGTCCTTGTAAATGGGCTTATAAACGACGTCGTGAAACCAGACGGCAAAACGGAGAGCGTCCGAATCGGCCAGGTCAGCAGCGTGGGCTTCTACCTGGGAAAGCATGGTCTGAATGTGCCGGAGATTGTGATAGTGCCGGCCGGACTGAGTATACTGTTTCACCATTTCAAAATGGAGTCCCTCAATCAGCACCAATTCATCCGAATACCGTTGCGCCAGTTCAATCCAGTCTGCCTTTAGTTGGTCAGGGTGCATAGGGGAAGTCTTGTAATTGAAAAGATCATTTTCCACTTCGTTTATACCAGTGCCTCCCAAAGAATTTCTACCGGGTGCAGCGACTTTCGCCCCGTTCCATCCTTGATCTGATGGCGGCAGCTGGTACCGGGGGCCGCAATGATCACCTCTTCAGGTTGCTGACGAACCGTGGGAAACAGGACCAACTCCCCTACTTTCATGGAGACGTCGTAATGCTCTTTTTCGTAGCCAAAGGAACCCGCCATGCCACAGCAGCCCGAAGGAATCAACTGAACCGTATAGTTTTCCGGCAGCGTCAGCATTTTCTTGGAATACACGAGGGAAGACAGCGCCTTCTGCTGGCAATGACCGTGCAGTTTGACCAGCTTTTTCTCCTTGGTAAATACCTCTTTGGAGATCCGACCCATATCTGACTCCCGCGCAAAAAATTCATCGAACAGGAAGGTATGTTCGGCAATTTGTCGCGCATCGTCCAGTTGGTCCGGCCCTACCAGGTCCAAATACTCATCGCGGAAGGTCAGGATGGCCGAAGGTTCAACACCCAGCAACGGCGTCTGCGCCGTAATCATTCCTTTTAGCAATTCTACGTTCCGACGGACTATTTTCTGTGCATCGCGGAGCAGGCCTTTCGACAGGTAAGTACGACCGCTTTCCAGGTGTTCGGGAATGATGACTTCGTAGCCCAGTTTTTCCAGCAGTTGAATGGCTTTGATGCCAATTTCGGTATCGTTGTAGTTCGTAAATTCATCACAGAACAGGTATACCTTCCGTCCGGTGCCGGTCACTTTTTCACTTTTCTTCCGGCTTCGGTGCCATTTTCTTACGGTAGTCGCGTGCAGCAGTGGCACGGAACGTTCCGGGGCAAATCCGATCACCTTCTTCGCCAGATTGGCCGTGGCGGGGGTTTTGAAAACGAAATTGTACGCCCAGGGCACTAAAGCTGCCAGTGAGGTGAGTCGGGTAAAGTTGCCGATCAGGCGGGTGCGGAGCGGCACCCCGTTGGCATCGTAGTAATTCTGCAGAAATTCGGCCTTCAGCTTGGCCACGTCTACGTTGGAAGGACATTCGCCTTTGCAACCTTTACAGGAGAGGCACAGGTCCATGACTTCGTAGATTTCCTGGTGGTCGAAGCGGTTGATCTTATCCGAATTGGTCAGAAATTCCCGCAGCACGTTGGCCCGTCCGCGCGTAGTATCCTTTTCGTTGCGGGTCACCATGTAGCTGGGACACATCGTGCCTCCCGAAAGCTGGGTTTTGCGGCAATCACCGGAGCCATTGCACTGTTCGGCGTGTTGCAGCACGTCCATCTTCCCGAAATTAAAAACGGTCTTGAATTCGGGTGTCTGTTGTCCGGGCTTGTACCGCAGCGAAGTGTGCATGGGAGGCGTATTCACTATCTTGCCCGGGTTGAGGATATTGTCCGGGTCCCAGGTACGTTTAACCTCCTCAAACAACTGGTAGTTCCTCTCTCCTACCATTTGCCGGATAAACTCTCCCCGCAATCGCCCGTCGCCGTGCTCACCGCTCAGCGAACCGTCGTACTTCTTCACCAACGTGGCTATTTCTTCGGCAATGGTGCGGAAAAGCCGGTTTCCTTCCTCCGTTTTCAGGTTGATGATCGGGCGCAGGTGCAGTTCGCCGGAGCCGGCGTGGGCATAGTGAACCGAATACAAGCCGTGCTTCTTCAGGATTTCGTTAAAGTCGCGGATGTAGGCGGGCAGGTCTTCCACGTCGACGGCCGTATCTTCAATCACGGCCACGGGTTTAGCGTCACCGGGCATGTTGGTGAGCAGGCCCAGACCGGCTTTGCGAAGGGTCCATATCTTCTTGGTGTCTTCCCCGAAAAGCAGCGGAAAGTGATATCCCAAACCCGCCGCCTGCATTTCGGCCTGCATGGCCGCCGCCAGTGCTACCACTTCTTCGCGGTTTTGCCGGGCCAGTTCTACTACCAGAATGGCCCCCGGATCTCCCTGCACGAAGAAGCGGTTTTTGCTCTGTTCGATGTTGTCTTTGGTACACTCCAGAATGTAGTGATCAATCAGTTCGCAGGCGCTGGGCGCGTATTTCAGGGCAATAAGGTTGGCCCGCAGCGATTCGTCGATGGAATTGAAGTGTACGCAAACCAGTCCGATTTCTTTGGGTGGCAAGGGCACTACGTTCAGTTTGATTTCGGTCAGAAAAGTCAGCGTGCCTTCCGAACCGGCAATCAGCTTGCAGAAGTTGAAGTTTTCCACCGCACCTTCGGTAAACGGAGCTGTTTCCAGCAGTTCGTCAATGGCATAGCCGGTATTGCGGCGACGAATGCTCTTTTTGGGAAATTCGCGGCGAATCTCCTCCTGATTGGCCGGGTCGGAAAGCATCGTCCGGATGGACTGGTAAATCCGTCTTTCCAGGGTGTCAGGTGCCTGATAGCCCCGGGGAATGGCCTGACGAGCCGGAATGCCGGCGCATTTGGACTCAAATTCATCCTTGGTCAGGGAAGTAAATTCGGCTTCAGTCCCGTCGCTCAGGATGGCTTTGACGGAGATGAGGTGATCGCGGGTGCTGCCGTACACCACTGAATTGGAGCCGCAGGAATTGTTTCCAACCATCCCACCGATCATCGCCCGGTTGGCCGTGGACGTTTCCGGTCCGAAGAACAGTCCGAACTCCTTCAGGGCCATATTCAGCTCATCGCGGATCACGCCCGGTTGAACGCGCACCCACTTTTCCTCCGGATTGATTTCCAGTATTTTAGTAAAAGTCCGCGACACATCTACTACGATGCCGTTGCCCACTACCTGACCGGCCAGCGAAGTTCCGGCCGTTCGGGGTATGATGGAAGTCTGGTTCTTACGGGCAAAGGAAATGAGTTTCCTGATGTCTTGTTCCGTTTTAGGGAAAGCGACGGCCAAAGGCATTTCCTGATAGGCAGAAGCGTCGGTGGCGTACAGGAGCCGCATGGTGCGGTCGTAATGAAGTTCTCCTTCTAATTGCGCGGCCAGCGCGGGCAGTTTATCTTGAATCATCGAATGTGACCCACCGCGGCATCTTGCGTCGCTGCGGCGGATAGAAATCAGTTGAAGATGCGCAAAATTACACCGAAAATGCTACGAAACCCATCTTCATTCAATCATTTATAAAAGCGGATTGGTAAGCTTAAAAAAACACTTGGAGAGTTTAGCACCCTTCAAGCATTCAGCTCTTTTAAAGTCTAAACCGCTTCAAATACGACAAAAAAGCCCCCTGTTGTGCAGGAGGCTTTTAAATCACTTCTATTCGTTTCAAATACTTTCTCAATTTGCTTTACTCAGCGGTTGAATTTCAGAAAAAAGTATACCTGTGCCTTGGCTACATTGACATTGGTCGGATTGGCATTGACCGTGACCAGGTAAGTAGCCAGCGGTGTCAGTTTAAAATCGGGCCGCAGGCTGAGGCTAAGGCTATGAAAGCGGTATATCTGCTTGAAATGCTGGTCTTCGGGAATGCCCATCGTGAGGCAAACCTGCCTGGCCCTGGCGATTGGCTCCAGAATTTCCTCAAAGGTTTCCATTCCCAGCATCGACAACAGTTCGCTGGCGTAGTGCTTGAAAGGCGGATTTTCCTCGAATAATACCAGACTGCTTTCAGCAGCCAGACCCGGGCGTTCCAGGGTGTCTACGAAATGATCAAGACTGTGCAGCATATGTTGATGAGTTTAGTTGTGCCAGTTGTCTGAATAATTCTGTTTCCCGTTCCGAAAGATTCTTAGGGACACTTACATTGATTTTAATGTAAAGGTTACCGAATTCGCCCGGGCGATTGTATACCGGCATTCCCAACCCTTTCAGTCTCAGGATCTTTCCGCTATCAGTTCCTTTGGCAATATCCACCTTGATAATGCCTTTGAGCGTTCGGATGCTGGCTTTCCCTCCCAGCACCGCCGTGTACAGGTCTACCGGTGCCTCCATATGCAGGTCGTCGCCTTCCCTTCGGAACCCCGGGTCTTCGGCGACCTTTACTGTAATGAGCAAATCCCCGTTGGGGCCACCCGTAGCGCTGGGGCCACCTTTGCCCTTGAGTTTGATCTGCTGTCCGTCGGCAATGCCTGGCTTGAGTTTAATGCGCAGGCGTTGGCCTTCCAGGTCAAATACCTTTTCGGCACCCTGATAGGCATCCAGCAGGGATATTTCCAGGTCAGCCTTGAAATTTTGTCCCTGCGTAGGTGCCGACCGGCTGCGGCGGTTGCCAAAGATGGATTCAAAAAAGTCAGAAAAGCCGCTACCACCTCCGCCACCCCCGAATATATCCTCAAACTCCTGGGTGGTGTAGGTGCGCCGTTGCCCCGTTCCGTTCCCCTGACCACCGTAGCCGCCTCCCTGCTGGGCGTATTTCCAGTTTTCGCCCAGTTCGTCGTACTGCTTTCTTTTTTCCGGATCCGTCAGTACGGTATTGGCTTCGTTGATTTCCTTAAATTTTTCTTCAGCCTGTTTGTTTCCCGGGTTCTTGTCGGGATGATACTTCACCGCCAGTTTGCGGTACGCTTTTTTAATATCCTCCGTGCTTGCTTTCTTGTCTACGCCTAAAATCTTATAATAATCTTTGTATTCCATAGGTCTGTCGTCAATCAGAGTAAGGTAAATGTATTGATTTCAATTAAACATGCCACGTCTTGGCCGGCATTTAAATCCTTTCCATGTAAAATCAAAAAAAGACAAAAAAATTCCGGAAATCGCCTGTTTTTAGCTTCCGGAAAGAAGGACCTACTCTGCAGTTTACCTGATTTGCCATTGGTGCTGCAAAGCCAGCCGGAAAATATCGCGGTCGAGAAACTGGTAGCCCGACTCCCTCTGCTGGAAAGACTTCATGTAGCCCGCCTCAAAAGCCCAATGCTTTGAAAACTGGTAATTCAGCCCCGCGTAGAAGCGGAACTGGTCGAAAAAGTTATAGACGATATTTTCTCCGGCATTGAGCATCACTTCGGCGTGGGTTCGCAACCGAAGCGCACCTACCTCCGCAGGCGGCTGATTGAGTGTATAATTGACCTCCAGCCGGTAGCGGAAACGGAAATTGAAGCGGTATCCTTCCAACAACTCTTTGCCATTGGTATTTCTGAAAAAACGCTCCTCCAACCGGATATGGTGAACGGTCAGCCAACGGCCGGCTTTGTGCTGATAGATGGCTTCCTGATGGGGCCTTATTTCCGGTACATCCAGATTTCCCTTTATGCGGGGTTGATTATTGGTCTGGAGAAAATAAGCCATCCCCAGGCCGATCCGCCAGCGATCGTTCAAATTATACTGTACCCGCCCACGTACGTAATACTGAAAACGGTGACCCGTGAAGTTGAAATTCCGGATTTCCGTTTCCAGGCCGATCCGCCACGCCGAACCCAGGTCGATCCGTTCCTCCAACCGGTACCAGGCAATGGCTTGCTGGGTAATTTGCTTGCTGGTTGGCTGGGCTTGGGCTACTTGGTCAGCCAAACCAAGCAGTATCCAGATAGTACACAACAGCCGAATCCAAACGGAAGCTTCCGGCCATTGATTGTCCAAAAAGCGAACTCTCCGTAGAGCAAAAAAACGCCGCCAGGAATATAAAAAATGTTTCATATTTAAATTGTTCCTGGCAGTAAAATTCAAGCAATGAGCCAAATGAACCGAAACACAAAGGTAGATGGTTAACCCATTTCCATACTACTTTAATATACAATAAGTGGCTTTTCAGGAGTAAAAAAATTAAAACCCTTTTCCGGCAGATTAAACTGTTCTGCCGGAAAAGGGTCAATAACTTTAGTGTGCTGGCCTGGTAAATGCTTATCGGCCTCTATTGATAATCAGTTTTTTTGAACTGATCCCTTGCTCAGTACGCACCGACAGAATGTACATACCCGCCGGAATTGTGCCCAGGTCAGTCAGACGTAATTCACCCCCCGCTTCGGCCATCACCTGCTTTCGGCGATAAATCACCTTTCCCTGCGCGTCAGAAATGACAATCTCCGTAGCCTGATTTGAAAAAGGATGTTTGATACTGATCCAGTCGGTGGCCGGGTTGGGATAGATTTCACCCTCCATTTCTTCCTTTGCATCTTCGGGCAAACCTTTCCGCATCGCCGACTCCTGGTCAGTAAGCAGGTTGTCCAGCAGATTGACGCACACTACGCTGGCCAATCCCAGATGCAGTGCAATTCCACTACGACCTGGAGCCATGGTGCCCTTTAACTCTTTCACAATGCCATTCCACTTTTCACGGGCCAACACCGGATACATTCCGTTGCTGATGTAGCAGCTGGTACCAACAATCAATGACTGCTGGGCATTTTCACAGATAAAAGCCGGTGTGTCGTCGTCTGTAAAGGATCTTACCGGGTAAAGTAGCCCTCCCAGCACCTCCGTTCTCCCGCAATCGGTCGTTTTTACTACGTATCCTTTCCGTTCGGTCTTGATACCGAAAATCCATACATCCCCTCCGTTGTTCCAGATTTTCTGAACATCTACTTCATTGTTCCATTGTCGGGCGAAAACCTTCTGCTGGGGATGAATTGTAGTAAAACTGTGCATCTCCACGTCTTCCAGATACAACTTCCCGGCTTTATCAGATGAGACGTAGTTTTTGATCCGGCAGTGCTTGATTACCAGCGGGCGGCGGCTCAGGTGTTCGATGCTGATTCCATACCCAAAATGCTCGATGATCAGCGGTGGGCTGTTTTCATCGCCATCCAAAATCTGCAGCTTCATGCCGTGGCTATCTCCTTCGTTGATTACCGACCCGAAGCCCATCAGCTTGCGGGCCGACACCGATACCGTATACGTACGGTTATAAGCCAGATAGCGATCAGCCGGCCAGTATATTACAGGGTTGCCAGAGTTGATAATGTTCTGCCATTCGCGGTTGTCGCCGTACCAGCCCGGAGAGGTAACTTTGGCCCACTTCCGCAAGTCGCTCTCAATGTATTCGGGCGTTTCCTCAATGGGCAACCTCAAAGACCGGGAAGAAGTGGAAAAGATGCTGGGGTTGGAACTAGTCGTGTATTCAGACAAAGAAGTGCCATTCTCCACCACTCCTTCGTTTTTGAGCACGGATTCGTATCCCCTGGATCTGACGTCGCGGGCGTACAGGTATCCCTGATCGTTTTCGATGGCACTTCTGGACGAGTTACCTCCGTACAAATAACTGTTCATGAGGGTAATCATTCCTGTTGAATGTACATTTCGAACGGCGGGTACGGCATTGTTGCTGGTTAGCTTTCGGATTGTTAGGATGTTTCCGTTGTTTTCGATGCCAGCCACCTTCTGGTAGCGAATGAATAGGTTTTCCATGACAATACTGTACTCTCTTTTATCAGTACGGATGGCATAGTCAAACCCGGTGACCGAAACATTTTTCAGCATGCAAGGCCCCGGGGCATAGCGCATCATGCTGATGGCCGCCACTCCTTTTTGATCTTTCGACCGGATGTCTACATTGATGATGCCTCCGCTATTATTGGCCACAAAATCTACCGCAACCACTCCCGGATTTCCTTCTCCGATATGGATACTCAGGTCCCGTATGTAATTTCTGAATTGATGGATACCGTCCGGAGTCTGAATCAGGGGCTGTGGTTGATCCGGGTCTTTGAATTTAGACGTGTTGTCTTTCAACAAAATCACTGACTGCCCTTTGCCTTGCCCAAGCAACATCATAGCCTGTCCGATCCAGTTCAGTTTGTCAGAAACCAGATAAGTTCCTTTGGGAAAATACACGGTTTTGGGAAAAGGGTGAAAATAATCCAGCTTTCCTTTGGTATCAACTCCTTTGCGATCCGCATCCAGGGCAGCCTGAATGGCTTTAGTATCATCCGTAACCCCGTCGCCGACTGCGCCAAAATCTTTTACATTGTACTCACTTACATCCGGTGGCAGATTGACAAGCTGGGCCTGGGTTTGCCTGCCAAACAGTAACACCGCTACGAGTAACCAGGCGGACAGGAATCGTCTTTGTACATTCATAACACAAGGGGTTTAGGTTAGAAAAAACTGGGCACTATTTTGCAACAACAGGAGGCGCAGGAAAGCACCTTTGCAATATTTTGAGAGACAATCTTTTAGCTGATAAAAAGAAATAAATAGCCAGCAGGTAAACGGACGTTCGGGACGCAATGAAGAACCAGCACCACAAAAAAAGGCATCTAATAGAAGGAGTCGAAATCAAAAACTCAGAAAAAGGTGCACAGGTGACCGATTGCTTAGACACTGATTAAAATGCCTTTAATCAGGCAAAACCCTTAACCCAAACAATTCCTCTCAAATGAAGACAGCTTCCCAGAAGCAGGCGAAAGTTGCGGGCGCATGAAATACGGGCTTCGAGTTGTTTTCTATTGGCAGGGCCGGATTTAGGTTTGTTTTTTGAAAGAATGCTTTGTTTCTTTGCCCGCCGACAAGTGGGCGGATGTGATTTCAAATCGCTAAACCCTCTCAAAAAACAACAAATTTAAATAATTGAAATAAAAACCCGTTTTCAATAAAAAAATATTAAAAAAGTACGGGAAAAATTACATTTATATTACCCAATTGATTGTTCAGAAAGCATTTTATTTTCAATCATAATCAATATCTCCTAACGGAATGAACATTCACGAATATCAGGCAAAAGACATTTTGAAAGGTTACGGCGTACGTATCCAGGAAGGGATTGTGGCCGACACGCCCGCCCAGGCAGTGGAAGCCGCCCGCGAACTCAATCAACAAACCGGAACCAAATGGTTTGTGATCAAAGCCCAGATCCACGCGGGTGGCCGGGGTAAAGGTGGTGGCGTAAAGCTGGCCAAAACCTATGACGATGTGCGCGAGTTGTCGAAGCAGATTCTGGGTATGCAGCTGATCACGCACCAGACCGGACCGGAAGGGAAAAAGGTAAACAAAGTCCTGATTTCAGAAGACGTCTACTATCCGGGCTCCAGTGAACCCAAGGAATACTACATCAGTATCCTGCTGGATCGGGCCAAAAGCTGCAACGTGATCATGGCCAGTACCGAAGGCGGAATGGACATTGAAGAAGTAGCGGAACACACCCCCGAGAAGATCATCAAGGAATGGATTGACCCTAAAGTAGGTCTGCAACCTTTTCAGGCCCGTAAAGTGGCGTTTGCCCTGGGGCTGGAAGGCGATGCCCACCGCGAAATGGTAAAGTTTATCCACGCCCTTTACCGTGCCTACGTCGAGACCGACTCTTCGATGTTTGAGATCAACCCGGTACTGAAAACGTCTGACAATAAAATTCTGGCCGTAGACGCCAAGGTAAACCTGGACGACAATGCCCTTTTCCGTCACAAAGACTTCGTAGCCCTGCGCGACACCCACGAAGAAGATCCGCTGGAAGTGGAAGCCGGCGAGTCGGACCTTAACTACGTGAAACTGGACGGCAACGTAGGCTGTATGGTAAACGGAGCCGGTCTGGCCATGGCAACCATGGACATTATCAAGCTGTCGGGTGGTGAGCCCGCCAACTTCCTGGACGTGGGAGGTGGTGCCAATGCCAAAACCGTGGAAGCTGGTTTCCGCATTATCCTGAAAGACCCCAACGTAAAAGCCATTCTGATCAACATTTTCGGTGGTATCGTACGTTGCGACCGGGTAGCCAACGGGGTAGTAGAAGCCTACAAGAAAATCGGTAATATTCAGGTGCCGATCATCGTGCGGCTACAGGGCACCAACGCCGAAGAAGGTGCCCGGATCATCGACGAATCGGGGCTGAAAGTTTACTCCGCCGTGTTGCTGAAGGACGCCGCTGAGCGGGTAAAAGAAGTGCTTTCCAAGATTGAAGCTTAACCGACCTTAGACCCCAAATACAAAAGCCCGGCAGTTAAAGAAACTGACCGGGCTTTTGGTTGTTTGGATAAAAACCCCACCCTTCTGGCGGGTCAATCAAGTCAGTGGTACCGGAGGAAGTCAGGTAAAATTACTTAGCTTCCGGTTTGGGCGCACTTTCCGTTTTGCCCCCTGACTTCCGGGGACGGGAGTTGCCGTACGAGCCCTTCCAGATTTTCCCCTTTTTCGATTTCTTATCTCCTTTACCCATACAATGGTTGTTTTAAGTGAAAGAATGTTGATTAGCCCCGCAAAGCTACGTGCTGTCTAAAAAAAATTCAAGGGAAAAATCGGGCAGCTATCCGGCAAAGGACATTTGCAGGAACTACTCAAGCAGAGGCATATATCATTCGCATTCTCTCAATAAAACTTTGTTTTCTCTATACGCATTCCGTAATATTGCCTCGCGCAATTAAAATTTGTAATTATCACTTAACTAACCTTTAGAAAATGGCAAAAATTAAAGTTGCTATCAACGGATTCGGCCGGATTGGCCGGCTTACCTTCCGGGCCCTGCTGAATAAAGACAACGTGGAAGTCGTTGCCATTAATGATCTTACTGATAACGCCACCCTGGCTCACTTATTAAAATACGATTCTGTTCACGGTCGCTTCAACGGACAAGTAAGCTCTGACGCTGAAAGCCTTACCGTAAACGGAAAGAAGATCCACGCTTACGCCGAAAGAGATCCCAAGGCATTGCCCTGGGGCAAACTGGGCGTCGACGTGGTACTGGAATCTACCGGTCGTTTTGTAGACGAAGCCGGAGCCGGACAACACCTGACTGCCGGTGCCAAGAAAGTGGTGATCTCTGCCCCTGCCAAAGGAAACGTACCTACCGTGGTATTGGGCGTAAATGACCACACGATGACCGGTAACGAAACCATTCTTTCCAATGCTTCCTGTACCACCAACTGTCTGGCTCCGCTGGCCAAAATACTGGACGAAGCCTTTGGAATCGAAAAAGGATACATTACTACCATTCACGCTTACACGGCTGATCAGAACCTGCAGGATGCGCCTCACAGCGACCTGCGCCGGGCCCGTGCCGCTGCGCTTTCCATTGTACCGACTTCTACCGGTGCTGCCAAAGCCGTAGGGCTGGTGCTGCCCCACCTGAAAGGCAAACTGGACGGTGTGGCCATGCGCGTTCCCGTACCCGATGGTTCGTTGACCGACCTTACTGCCATTCTGAAGAGAGAAGTTTCCATTGCCGAAATCAATGCGGCCGTGAAAAAAGCCGCTGAAGGCAGCATGAAAGGCATCGTAGAATATACTGAAGATCCGCTGGTTTCTACCGACATCGTGGGCAACCCGCACTCCTGTATCTTCGACGCCGACCAGACGGCCGTAAACGGTACCCTGGTAAAAGTAGTAGGCTGGTATGACAACGAATGGGGCTATTCCAACCGCACTGCCGACCTGATTACCCGCCTGGGCTAATCCCTGATCTTTGATTTGAATAAAAACCCACCGGATGTTATCATTTCGGTGGGTTTCTTTTTACCAGCGCCAGACTAACCCCACCGAAGCGTAGTCGAACCAGGTGAAATTGTAGACTTCGTCGTTGTCCGCTCCACCTTCCAGCAAGCGATACCCCGCTTTGATCGTCCACTGTTCACCCAGGCGATAGCCAAGTCCGGCAAAGATATCCTCCGCCCTTCCCTGCGGGGCCGCCAGGGCATCACCTTCCAGGAGGAAGTGCAGGCGATCCGTCATTTGCCAGTTCAGATAAAAATTCACGAGCGGTACAAAGCCCAGATTGGTTTTTTCCGAACGGGTCTGCCCGTTGTCCAACTCAATGGCCGCATCCCGAATTTTGGCCGTCAGGCCCAAGCCAAGGGTAAACCGCTCCCGACTGATGAGATCGTACCGATAGGTGAGGCGATACGAATTGAATTGATAGCGGATATTGAGTGGTTGATCGGGCGCAAAGCGGGCCCCGTTGAAGTCAATATTTTGAGAAGAGGATCCCGTACTTTTGACGCGCAAAGGCGCAAACAGTGCCGATACCGTATGCCGTTTCCCGAACGTATATCCGGCCCGAATGCGGTAGAAAAAAGCAGGCTTCGTATCAAAATCACGGGCAATATCAAACTGAGTGCCGCCATTGCCCGGTACGCGCACTTCGTTGTAACGACTTCCCACCACGGCTCCCGTTTCCAGGTCCAGCAGCCACTGGGCTTGTAACGGAGAATACAGACCACAGGCGCAAGTTGAGATGAATCCCAGCACGTATTGATAGAATAGACTTTTCATAGTTCACAGGGAAAGTTATTCTACCGGATACGCGAATACAGAAACAGAGTTCTCAGTTAGCTGAATCTGAACTGCAGGTATTTAATGCTGAAGCCTTTTTCATAAAACATGGCTTCGTAGCGGGTCTTGATGCCGTGGTGCAGGTCATTCATGTCCGACTGGTAGAGATCGCGGGTAGAACGGAGGTCAAGCACGGGAAAATTTTCCAGGACTTCCAGGGTGTAGTCGAACAGGGAATCGCTGTCAGTCTTGAGGTGCACGATACCGTCGGGAGCCAGCAGCCGGCGGTAGCTTTCCATAAACCGGGGATGGGTGAGTCGGTGTTTTTCGTGGCGGTCACGGGGACGCGGATCGGGGAAAGTGATCCAGATTTCGTTGATCTCTCCGGGCGCAAAGATGTTTTCCAGCCATTGAATCTGCATCCGGACGAAGGCCACGTTTTTCATCCCATTTTCCAGGGCAATGCCACTTCCCATCCAGATTCGGTCGCCCTTCACGTCGATGCCAATGAAATTTTTATCGGTATATACGGAAGCCAGTCCCACCGTATATTCGCCCCGGCCACAACCCAACTCCACAACAATCGGGTGATCATTCCCAAAAACTTCTGTCTGCCACTTTCCTTTCAGGGCTTCGTCGCCGGTACGCCCGGGTTCAATTACGTTGGTACGTTCGGTAATCTGCCGGAATTTTTCCAGCTTTCTTCTGGCCATGCTATGCGATTCAGTTTAAAAAACGGCAAAGATAACCGAATCAGTCGGAATAATTTCTGTGAAGAGTAAGCAGAGCAGAGTATAGCATTTCGTTCAGCTCTGGTTGAACGTACCACTGCTTCCACAGCCTCACGTAATCTGAGGACAATATTTTCGCTTATCCTCAAACTCACAACTGCTCATAGCTTGGTAGTCTTTCTTGGCTTCTATGGGTCAAAAGTCAGCAAACCATTCATAACTTTCTATAGTATAATATTCTGCTGGAACCGCCTTCAAAACAATCCCGTCTTTTCCGGTTGATTGGTAGGCCGCTTTTTTGGTTTTTATAAATTGCCCTTTGTGGTGAGCATCTGGATAAATATATTCTATCGTGTCAATTTGAAGCCCATTCCATTTGTATTTATAAAGTCCCGCTTCTCCTGGGTGTCCGTATTCAATCCCTCGAATAATTCCTTCTTTGGCTGAGAATGTCGGATTCATAAATTCATAGTCAGCCGTAAATTGTTCTTTGTCCGGCAAATTGAGATAAACATTATAAATGTCTCATCTGCAACAACCTGAAGCAGGATACCAATGAACAAGGAAGTCTTTATGCCCATCACCGTTCACATCAACCAGGGTGTCACGAATGTAGGTCATGCCACCTTGTTCTCTGGTTATTAACTTTTCGGTCTTGTCGTCCACAATTCTATACAAGTCTATGTACGTTGCCCAAGGCACGTGCCTGCGCAACAGAAAGTACTTTCGGTTGTCGCTAAGAAGTTGGTCAATCAGCATGTCAATATGAATCGCATAAGAACTGTCATCTGGTTGCAATTCATATTGCTTTGTAAAATTTTCTGTCCTGAAAGCGTCCTTTGCAATGTTGAAAGCGTCTTTTAAAGCAACATCAAGTCGTACACTATCCATTCTATTTTCTTCCTCTATTTGCTTTTTCCTCTCTTCTTTGGCAAGCTCTTTTTTTATGCCGTTTTTTTGAAGACTATCATTAACTGCTTGTACTTCCCGGTTCTGATGGGAAGGCAGTCCACATCCAAAAAGAAGGATCAGAATAGTTAAAGTGAACCTATTTATTGTAGGCTTCATTTGCTTTCCATTAACGTTAACTTATGAACCGGAGCCAAGCTTAATGAATGGTCAACCAGGAAGGTGACTACCCCACCAATCAAAGACCCGCAAGGTTTTAAAAACCTTGCGGGTCTGGATGGCAAGTCTGGTTGTGTCTTCTCCCCTATTTAAACGCCGGAATGCCCGTGATTTCGTTGCCCAGAATGAGCAGGTGGATGTCGTGGGTGCCTTCGTACGTGATGACGGACTCCAGGTTCATCATGTGCCGCATAATCGGGTAATCGCCGGTAATGCCCATGCCGCCGTGGATCTGCCGGGCTTCGCGGGCAATCTGCAGCGCCATATCCACGTTGTTGCGCTTGGCCAGTGATATCTGGGCCGTGGTGGCTTTGCCTTCGTTTTTGAGCGTGCCCAATCGCCAGCAGAGCAGTTGGGCCTTGGTAATTTCAGTGAGCATTTCGGCCAGCTTTTTCTGAACCAGTTGAAAAGAAGCAATGGGCTTGTCGAACTGAATGCGCTCCAGGGCGTACCGGCGGGCAGAATCGTAGCAATCCATGGCAGCCCCTACCGCTCCCCAGGCAATGCCGTAACGGGCCGAATCCAGGCACTTGAGCGGTCCTTTCAGACCATCAATGTTGGGCAACAGGTTCTCTTTGGGCACCTTCACGTTGTCGAAGACCAGTTCACCCGTGCAGCTGGCTCTCAGCGACCATTTGTTGTGGATTTCCGGTGTCGTGAATCCTTCCATTCCCCGTTCCACGATCAGCCCTTGGATGCGGCCCTGCTCATTCTTGGACCATACCACGGCCACATCGGCCATTGGAGAGTTGGAAATCCACATCTTGGAACCATTGAGCAGGTAGTGATCGCCCATATCGCGGAAATGGGTTCGCATTCCGGAAGGATTCGAGCCATGGTCGGGTTCGGTGAGACCGAAACAGCCCAGCCACTCCCCGGATGCCAGCTTGGGCAGGTATTTGTGGCGCTGCGCTTCGCTCCCGAATTCGTAAATCGGATACATCACCAGCGAACCCTGCACCGAAGCCGTAGAACGCATGCCGGAGTCGCCCCTTTCTATTTCCTGCATAATGAGTCCGTAGGAAATATAATCGAGCCCGCCGCCGCCGTATTGGGAAGGAATGGTGGGTCCGAACGCCCCGATGTCACCGAATTTTTTCACCATAAAGTAAGGGAACTCCGCTTTTTGGGCGTATGCTTCGATGATGGGCGAAATTTCTCTCTTCACAAATTCCCGGATGGAGTCGCGGATGAGTTTGTGCTCTTCGGTAAGAAGGTCATCTATGGCATAAAAATCAGGCGATTCGAAGGCGTCCTGCTGGGTTTTGCGGTTGGTTTCGGTCGGTTGATCGATGGAGGTTGCCATGCAGCTTGGTTTTGTTTTACGTACGTAATTAGTCAAATTTACAACATACTTGTCATTTAAGTTGAAGAGTTGGTGAGTTTAAGAATTTTAAGGGAGTGTTTTTAGTTCATGGTAGTAAGTTATCGCTCGAGCAAACGTAGTTGATACCTGCTTGATTACTCAATCACGGTTTGAATATGAAGAACTCAGAAAGGGATCCGCATCAGCCATTGTCCCAAGAAGTGCCTGCCGGCGCACAGGATGGTGCTGATCCAATCCATCCGGTCAGTCCGCAATTGCTGGAGAAACTGAAGGCCCTGGAGGAAAAATACGCCGCCATGGGCCAGGATATGCCTTCGTACCTGGATGGCCTGCTGTACGCCGATTACCTTACCTACTGGGACTACATCCACCTGGATACCTTGCTGTCGTTGCAAACGCCCAAAACGGCTTTCCCCGACGAACTGATCTTCGTGACCTATCACCAGTTTACTGAGTTGTATTTCAAACTCATTTTGTCTGAAATGCGCCAGATCGCCGAACACGAAGCACTGACGCTGGACTTTTTTACGCAACGGGTGCGGCGCATCAACCGGTACTTCGAAATCCTGGTGCATTCGTTCGACGTGATGACTGAAGGCATGGACAAGGATCAGTTTCTCAAGTACCGGATGTCTTTGCTGCCGGCCAGCGGCTTTCAGTCGGCCCAGTACCGGATGATCGAAATCTGCGCCACCAAGTTTCGCAACCTGGTCGACCGCGAAAATCGGCACCAGTTGCCATCGGACGCAACTTTTGCGGAGTTGTATGAGTTTCTCTACTGGAAACAGGGAGCCACCGAACTGGCCACGCGTCAGAAAACACTTACGCTGAAGCAATTTGAGAAAAAATACTCCCAAACCCTGATCCGGCTGGCCGAAGAGTTCGAATACAAGAACCTGTGGATGCGCTACCGGAAAATCACGCAGGAACAGGGAGAACACCCGGATCTTTTCCACGCACTGCGCCGTTTCGATGCCCTGGTCAACGTAAACTGGCCACTCGCTCACTATAAGTCGGCAGTGCGCTACCTGCACCGCGACCCACAGGTAATTGAGGCTACCGGGGGCACCAACTGGCAGAAGTACCTGCCTCCCCGATTTCAGAAGCGGATGTTCTATCCGGAATTGTGGACCGAAGAAGAAAAAGAAAACTGGGGCAAAGGATGGGTAGAAGAACTATTGAATGAAAAATAATCAATAAAGGGCTTTTTCTGCTGTCCGGATGACTGGTGTCAGTGGTCTGAAGCGGCAATTAATTAGGCTTTGTTGATATTTATGCGCTTATTTGTAATTGTCGTATGCAAAAAAGAAGTCCTTTCACTGGAACCACAGCATTCAAAACCTCCTGGAGATCTTCTCTTTCTTTGGGCTGGCGGGGATTTCTTTTGTTGTACATCTGCATCCTGTGCGTAGTCAACACGGCATTTGTAGTACCCGCCGGGTATGGAAAGAAAAAATCCCCGCTTCCAAAAGAAGAACAAACATTATTGGAAATCGTGCTGGAGAAGTGCGGCGAAGCCTGCGACACGCCCAATGATGAGCAGGAGGAAGTGGATGACATCGTAAAAAAACTGGAGTTTGTTATTTCCCCCTTTGCGCTTCCGGCCCCTTCGTACGTGATTCAGTCCAAGACCGAACAATTCCATACCTTTTTTCTCAGTCCTCCCTTTACTTCCCTGGTTACTCCTCCTCCCAAGGCCTGATCTGATCTCTTTTACTCGTATTTTCCCAACGCTTCCGAACCGGATTGCGTTTTGGTTACATTTGCCGGCATATTCTGGCACAAGGCTAAAAGCCATTTGGCTAATAACCTACGAATTAGTATTATATAAATTTTATCACCACTGTCTCTTGAATTGAAGAGGCTTAGATGCATTCAAAAACCATGGATAAAATAATCAGAGGAATTTACGAATTCCAAAACAACGTCTTTAGTTCGAACCGGGAACTGTTTGAACGCCTGGCCAATGGGCAAAAGCCTGATGCCCTGTTCATCACGTGTTCTGACTCACGGGTACTGCCCAACCTCATTACCCAAACCAACCCGGGAGAGCTCTTTATACTGAGAAATGCGGGCAACATTGTTCCTCCGTTTGGAGCCGTGAACGGCGGGGAAAGCGCTACCATCGAATACGCCGTGACGGCACTGGGCATCCGCGACATCATCATTTGTGGACATTCTCACTGTGGTGCCATGCAGGGATTGCATCAGCAGGAAAAGCTAACCAACATGCCCAGCGTGATTAGCTGGTTGAAACACGCGGAAGCCACCCGGAGAATCATTGATGAAAAATACAAGGATGAGCAGGAAGAAGACAAAATTCTGGCGACGGTAAAGGAAAACGTACTGGTGCAGCTGGAAAACCTGCGTACCCACCCATCGGTAGCAGCGGGCATTGCCACCAATACGCTGAAATTGCACGGCTGGGTATATCACCTGGAAACCGGAGAAGTATACGCGTATCATCCGTCTCAACGCAAATTCCTCAAAATAGAGGAAGCGCCCAAAGTAATGGAACCTCAGAGCCAGAGAGCAAATTCCATTGCTATTTAATATAGCTGTTGGCGGTTAGTTTTCTGTTAGCAGGCCTTGAAAGCATTAAATGAAAACACACGGGAAGCCTATGTGGAAGAAAATAAATCTTCTGCATAGGCTTTCGGCTTTATAAACCCAACTCTGGAAAACGATTGACAAACGGCCGGAAAATGAAGCAGCAAACATCCTTTCCGCCTTTTCCGCTGATTAGTGGGACACGATCACTTTCGAGACAACGGTTCGGGTTCCGTTGGAAAGGTGGAGCAGGTACAGGCCATTGGACAAGGTACTGACATCCAGTTGAGGCGCTGATTGTCCCTTGGTATCCTTTGTCAAAAGCAGACGGCCGGAAAGGTCGTATAAGTGGGCTTTAGAAAAGAGGGCGTCGTTCCAGTGTACCAGGCCATTCGTCGGATTGGGGTACACTTCCAGGGCCGGAATGGGCTGGCGTGGTTCCTCCACGCCCGTCACCTGCGCCTGGAACGGACCCACCACCGGGCGAATCATCAGGCTTCCCGTTACCGGGACTTCCTGTTCGGCATTCGCGGCCCAGTCTCTTCTTCCCTGAATGTTGGTTCCCAGGTTGATGAAAATCCGGTTTTGGGAATTGGTATTCTTGTCCAGACCAATGGGCAAAGGCGTTTCGCTGGTCTGCTGCCAGGCCACGTAGAAAGTATCTCTGACCACCGGAGTGGGGATGAGCGGGTATTCCACAAAGCCGTTCATAACCTTCGAATAATGAATCAGGGTGTCTTTCTGATACAAAGGCACTTCATCCGGCTTACCGTTCTTATGGCCGTAAATCTGCAACACGAACGTTTGCCCTTCCAGATCGGCATTAGCCTGCGCGATGTGGATACGCACGGCCCTGAGGGTATCGGTCTGGTTAACTGCAAACTGCACGGCCGCGCCGCCGGTTCGCTGGTTCACCCCCGCCGCCGCTTCGGCCGTACCATCGTCGTAGGCAAAGTAGTCGCTCAGCGTGGTATAACCCGAAATGCGGTTGTTTTCGGTCACGTCCACTTCTGGCATGAACTCACCGGTAATGTTGAAATCAAAAGTCGTCCGCAACACCATGGGTCGTTTGGCCGTGGAAGCGGGTAATGAGAAAGGCACAAACGACTTAATCTGAGCAGCAAGCGAATTGATCCCTTCCGGAGTAGCATTGCAGGGTGCCTGGCTCTGCTGGGGAGGCAGGTCGCAGGATTGAAAAACCTGCTTGGACAAGGTATCTTCTACCCGGACCCGGAATGTAGTAAAGGTAGGAGTGTTGAACAGGTTGTTGATATCGGTAGTAATGGTTGGCGCAGTCGCACTATCCGGTTTACTCAGGTACTGATGTACCGGCATGGCGGTATACGTCTTCAGAAACGAACTCACCGATTGGCGGGCAGCAATGTCTTTGGGGTGCTTTTCCGAAGGGCCGGGCCGACCGGGATACGGTGTATTCAGGTTTCTTCCCCGATCCATATAGATGTAATCCAGGTGCCACACGTCGTAGGCACCCGCCAGCCGACCGAAAGCCTGGAACCGAAACTGGAAGCCCGCGTGAAAATAGGCTGCCTCCTTTACCGGAATCAGTACCTGCACAAATTCCGTATTGGAAACGTTCTCCACCGAACCCGTCTCCGGGTTGACCCGCTGCCCCCGCTGTACCCATACCTGATGCCAGCTGTCCAGGTTATCTCTGAACTCCAGCGTAATGGAATCGTTCAGGTCCGGCTGCTCGGTCAATCCGCGGGCTTCCCAGAAAAAGCTCAGGTAGATGGAATCGGCTGGTTGGTAAATACCCAGGTCGATGGGTCGGGACGTAAGCGTATCGGTGGCCCCTTGTACCAGCGGAGAACTGAAGTCGTAGGGAGTGCCGTTGGCCCGCAGCCCATCAAAAGTAGCTACATTGTACGTGGGGTGATTGAGGGGCTGGTTGTTATTGATGTTCACTCCGCTTCCCGGCATCCAGCGCATCGAATCGGGGTGGGTACCAAAACGCACCTGCGAAGAACGCGCAAAGTCATCAAAGAAAGGGAGGGTAAGGGGATCAACGGCGGTAATCCGGGCGGCCGCAGTGGAGCGGGAAGGTTCGGCGTACGCGCGAACCGGTCGGATCGGCATTTCCACCAACTGCCCGAAAGCGGTGTGCCCTGTGGCCAGCAGAAGCACCGTTCCCCATTGTCGACAGTGGAACCAAACGGATTGAAAACTTTTGCCCATTGACTGATTAATTACTATCTCCGTCATTCCCTGCAGCAGGCTCCTGACCAGCTACCCACAAATCCATTACTTCGCCCATCCGGATTTTATTGCTTTCCAGGCTGGGCGGGTTTTGCTTGATTACGGTACCGGGTGCTTCAGCACTTTGACTGTCATAAATAATGTGGCCTAATTGCAGATCCGAACCTTTCAGGATGACTTCCGCATCGCCCAGCGCCATGCCGACCAGATTGGGTACCGGAAACTCCGTAGCTCCCAAACCGTCGCCTACTTCCAGATCCACCTTGGCTCCCTTGGGTATTTTCTCTCCCTTTTCGATGGTCTTGCCGTTGTATGATTGTTTCAGGACCGCGTTTCTGGCCAGATCCGGTACATGCTTCACTTCACCCAGTTGCAGTCCGAAGCTTTGCAAAGTAGTCTGGGCGCTGCGCAGGGAGAGATTGACTAGTCCGGGCATGTCTACCATGGGTGGGTTGCGCATGGTCACCGTCAGGTACACCTTGCGGCCTTCTTTCACCTTCGAGCCCGGTTTGGGGTATTGACTGATCACGGTGTAGGGCTTGGCGTTGAGAACGAAGTCAGAATCTCCTACTTCATACCGAAGGTCTTTGGTAACCAGAAACTCTTCCAGTTCCTCCACACTCATACCCGATAGGTTAGGTACGGTGATGGTTTCGTTGTGGTGGGTAAAGGTGGGAAGGTAAACAAAGAAGAACCCCAGAAAGAAGATGGCCAGAATCGATAGGAGTATTCCTACGTGCACCAGTACGTCTTTCTTGGAATTGGTTTTGATGATGGCCATAAGTTTAATGTGCTGATTTGTTAATGTGCTGGTGTGCTAATTGGTCCGCCGATGCTGTATTCCTCATGCGCATCTTTATCTATCAATCTATTAGCTCACCACGCGGTTATAATCACTTTTATTCAGGTACTCAGGTTTAATGCGCTGAATTTGATTGGATGAATAGCCGGTTCTTCTGTTTGAAAACGTGTATTTAACGGAAATAGTAAAAAGAAATTATTCCCTGATCAAGGCCCGACGCTGGTTGCATCCGCAGCGGCACTGTCCGTTTGAGGTGCTTTGCGGGCGGCCACCCAGATGGTCATCGTAGCGCCTCTCCGGATCATGCCGCCATTGTTGCTGTCGGGCTCCTGCTTGATGATGGTTCCTTCCGGCTCTTTGCTGTTGTAGTCGTAGCGGGTTTTCAGCCTTAAGCCCTGACCGCGCAGCAGAATTTCGGCATCTTCCCGAAGTTTTCCGACAATGATGGGTATTTCAAATTCCACCGGCCCTACCCCATCGCCCAGCACCAGATCTACCTTTGAACCTTTGGGTAGTCTGGTTTTTTTCGTGACGGGTTTTCCCTGGTATTCCTGGCGAATCACGTTGGTGTTGAAGGCCGGTTCTTTGGTCAGTTCACCCAACTGTAAACCCACACTTTTCAGCAGCGTTTCCGCATTGCGAAGCGACAGGTTGACCAGATCGGGCATCTCCACCTCGGGCGGGTTGTAAGCAGCCACGGTGAGAAAAATCTTCCGGTCCTCTTTGACCCGGGTGCCCGAATCCGGAAACTGGGAAAGAACAGTGAGTGGCTTAGCCTCCGGAACGTAGGTAGAATCGCTCACTTCGTACTCCAGATTATATCGGGAGAGGAAATCCTGGGCTTCATCCAGCGTTTTACCCTTGATGTCGGGCACGGCTACGGCTTCTCCGTGGTGGGTAGTACGCGGCAGATAAACCAGAAAAAAAGCCAGAAACAAGCCTACCAGCAGACACCCAATCAGGAACAAATGAATCAGAACGTCTCTAATGGCTTTGGCTTTGGTTGTATTCATGCTACATGTTTTAAGCGACTGATGAGAATGCAGGAATGCATTACCGAAAATACACTTACCGTTTACTGCTGCTGGTCTTGGAAATAGTGCGCATTCATACAAAAAGCAAAATTGACCTTTTTTATGAATATTCAATTGCCAACCAACCCATTTATAAACCGGATAAAGCCTTTCGGTTATAAGATGTTCAGCCGTTTGATAAAGCTTTCCTTGTAAGACGTGCCGATGGGTATGTATTTTTTGTTGATCAATACCGAAAGGTCTTCTATGGCGTCGATTTTATCGGTATTGATGATATAGGACCGGTGAATGCGGATGAATTCTTTTGGTGTAAGTTTTCTTTCGATTCCTTTCATGGTGGAGTGAGCAATGTAGCGGTTACTGACCGTATGCAACATTACGTAGTCAGCCAGGGCTTCCACGTAGAGGAGATCCTTTAGATTTACTTTCACAATCTTGGAATCAGTCCGGATGTAGATATCGTGCGGCGGTTCAATTACCGTAGCACGGGCTTCGAGTCTTTCCTTCGCCTTGGCCACTGCCTGCAGAAAGCGCGGGTACGTAATGGGCTTTAGCAGGTAATCCGTAACGCTGTATTCAAAAGCCTCTACTGCCCGATCGGTTTTAGAAGTAATCAGAATCACTTCTGGCCTGACAGTGAGCACTTTGAGTAAATCCATTCCTGACATTTCGGGCATTTCTATATCGAGAAACAAAATATCTACCGAATTTTCCTGCAGGAAGTTTGACGCTTCAATGGCATCGGAGCATACGTGCAGTAGAGTCAGGTTGGATGTCTGTTCAACAAAATGCTTCACAATGGTCCTCGACATTTCCTCATCATCTACAATAATGCAATTCATAACAGATCCTTTAGTAGTCGAAGTAAAAGTAATCTTATAAAATCACTTTAAGATACTAAAAACTACCGTAAATGACCCGAGATGATTTTTTTCAAATACTTGCCAATAATATCAAATTCCAGATTCACGCGGTCGCCCGGCCGGAGTTGGTGAAAATTGGTGTGCGCATACGTATAGGGAATGATGGCTACCCGAAAAGTGTTTTCACCGGAGTTAAATACGGTCAGGCTCACGCCGTTGATGCTGATGGAACCTTTCTCCACGGTCATGTTGCCCGTTCGTGCATCGTATTCAAAATCGTACAACCAGCTGCCGTCCTGTTCGGTTACTGCCGTACAAACCGCCGTCTGGTCCACGTGTCCCTGCACAATATGCCCATCGAAGCGGCCGTTGGCGGGCATGCAGCGCTCCAGGTTGACCTTCGTACCAGCCTGCCATTCGCCCAGGTTGGTTTTTTTCAACGTTTCGTCAATGGCCGTCACCTGGTAGCGGTCGGCATCGACGGCCACCACGGTCAGGCACACGCCGTTGTGCGACACACTCTGGTCGATTTTCAGTTCCGGAGCCAGCCCGGAACGGATGCTAAAAGTCAGGTTGGTACCGCTCTTTTCGAGCCCGACCACCTCCCCGACGGATTCAATAATACCAGTAAACATATTGAGTGATTGAGTGATTAAGTGATTGAGTGATTAAGTGATTGAGTGATTAAGTGATTGAGTGATTGAGTGATTGAGTGATTGAGTGATTGAGTGATTATCTAAAATTACAAGGCGTTTTTTCGGGCTTTGGATACCACGTATAGAATTTCAGTAGCTTCTTTCTTAAGCTCAGCCAACTTTTCGACAGATACCAAACCGGTCTCTTCCAGAATTTCCATCCAAAACAAAGTCTCATCTGCTTCTTCTACAACAATGCTCATCTTGGCAGCAAATTCAGCTTTAGATCTTGCCCTACAGGCAGCCCGATAATTGGCTGCTACTGAGGTAGCCGATCGAATTAATTGTTTTCCTACGATTCTTAATTCATCCGTTTTGGGAAGCTTGGCATACATTTGAATAATGCGAACAGCTACGTCCTTTGTTCTCTTTCTGAAAGCCTCATTAAATTCCGCCTGTTCCATATATCATTGAGTGGTTAAATGATTGAGTGAATTGCTGAACAAATACTCAAGTATTGCCAAAGCTTCCCTTTAAATTTTCAAATTGACTAAAGTCTTCATAAATCAGTCAGATAGCCCCTCTGGATTAGACATATTGATGAGAATACCTAGCCACGCAATTGATCTAACGACCGTTCTTATCCCTTTATCTTATAAGAAATATCAATCACTCAATCACTCAATCACTCAATAAACTTACAAAACCCCCTTCGTGCTGGGGAGGTTTTGGAGGTTTTTGATGTCGCGGCTGACGGCCATTTTGATGGATTTAGCGAAGGCTTTGAAGATGGCTTCAATCTTATGGTGTTCGTTCTCTCCTTCCGCTTTGATGTTGAGGTTGCACTTGGCCGTATCGGTGAAGGATTTGAAGAAGTGGTAGAACATTTCGGTAGGCATCTCACCTATTTTCTCCCGCTTGAAAGCGGCATCCCAGACCAGCCAGTTGCGCCCGGAAAAATCAATGGCGGCCTGGGCCAGTACATCGTCCATGGGCAGCAGAAAGCCATAGCGGCTGATGCCCCGCTTGTCGCCCAGCGCCTTCAGGTAGGCTTCACCCAGCGCCAGGGCCGTGTCTTCGATGGTGTGGTGCTCGTCGATGTGCAGGTCACCCTGCACGTGGATGCTCAGGTCGGCACCCGAATGCTTGGCCAGTTGATCCAGCATGTGATCGAAAAAGCCCAGGCCGGTGTGCATGTCGGCTTTGCCTTTGCCGTCCAGGTTGAGCCGGATGTGAATCTGGGTTTCGTTGGTAATCCGGCTGACTTCGGCAGTCCGTTCGGGCAGGCGGAGGAAGCGGTAAATTTCGTCCCAGTCGGTAGTGACCAGGGCGGTGCATTCAGACAATTCGGTGGGAACCGGTGCCGCCGCTGGGTTTTCGTGCAGGAAGATGGCCCGGGCTCCCAGGTTTTTGGCCAGCTGAATGTCCGTCAGCCGGTCTCCAATCACGAATGAACCAGCCAGATCGTAATCGTCGGTCAGGTAGCCGGTGAGCATGCCCGTGCGGGGTTTACGGGTAGGTGCCTGGTCGGCCTCAAAGCTGCGGTCGATGTGCACCTGGGAAAAATGGATGTTTTCGCCTTCCAGGGTTTTCATCATTTTCTGGTGCGCCGGCCAGAAAGTATCTTCGGGAAAAGAGGAAGTTCCCAGTCCATCCTGGTTGGTTACCATCACCAGTTCATAGTCCATTTCTTCGGCAATTTTGCGGAGGTTGGAGATGGCTTTCGGAATGAATTCCAGCTTTTCAAGCGAATCAATCTGAAAATCGGTTTTGGGTTCCACGATGAGGGTGCCATCGCGGTCGATAAAAAGTACTTTTTTCATGGATGGAAGAGCAGACAAATCCTTTTCCTGGTTTGACTGGAAAAGTTGTTTTTACGGCGCAAGTTAGTGCGTTCCTCCTACATTCATACGGCTTTTCCTTAATTTTGCCGCCGCCCGCAACCCGGGCCCTCCGTATGTCCAAACGCCTCAGCCGCACTTTCCCCATTGATTCAACCGCTACGATGCGCCGGAAAGCCTGGCTCTGGGCACAACGATTTGAGCACCTGCATTTTTTCAACGGGATGGAAGTACCCGCTTATCCCTACGGCGTTTTTCCCCAAAGGCTGGCGGCCGGTTGTGTACAGGAGTTTCGGGTGACCGGCGCTGACACGGGAAAAACCTTCGCCCGACTACAGGACTTCCATCAGCAAACCGGCGACTGGCTGGTCGGCTACCTGGGGTACGACCTGAAAAATGAGATTGAAAAGCTCCGGAGCAGCAACGAAGACCGGCTGGATTCCCCCCTGGCCTGCTTTTACCAACCCCGCCACCTGATCGACTTCAGAGAGGGAGAAATGACCGTCTGTTCGCTGGACGATCCGAACACGGTATTTGAGGAAATCCGCCGGATGCAGGAGCCGGAAACCGAAGGTATTTTGATGAGCCGCTTAACCAGCCAGCGCATTCAGGCCAGGGTACCACGGGAAACGTATCTGGAACGCGTGGCAGCCATCCAACAGCACATTCTGGAGGGCGACGTGTACGAACTGAATTACTGCATGGAGTTTTTTGCGGAAGAAGCGGTTTTAGCCCCCGTTGCCACCTACCAACGGCTCAATGGGCTCTCTCCTACTCCCTTTTCGGTTTTTCAGCGCATCGGTTCCCATTACCTGCTCTGCGCTTCCCCCGAACGATTTCTGAAGAAAGAGGGCAACCGACTCATCTCCCAGCCCATCAAAGGCACCATCCGGAGGGGCGAAAATGAATCAGAAGACCAGCACCTGAAGCATCAGCTGCGGAATGACGAAAAGGAACTGGCCGAAAACATGATGATCGTGGATCTGGTCCGGAACGACCTGGCCCGAAGCGCCCGGACCGGTTCGGTAAAAGTGGAAGAAATGTTCGGGATCTATACTTTCCGCCAGGTGCACCAGATGATTTCTACCGTTACAGCTCAGTTGAAAGACACCCTTCCTTTTACCGACGCCATCCGGCAGGCGTTTCCGATGGGCAGTATGACCGGGGCACCCAAAATCCGGGCGATGGAACTGATCGACCAGTACGAGCAGAGCCGGCGGGGCCTGTTTTCGGGAGCGGTCGGTTACATTACGCCCGAAGGCGATTTTGACTTCAACGTGGTTATCCGCAGCATTCTCTACAATGCAGCCAATCAATACCTGTCCTTTCACGTGGGCAGCGCCATCACCTACGATTCGGTCCCGGAAAAGGAATACGAAGAATGCCTGCTCAAAGCCCAGGCTATTTTCCGTGCCTTGATCGACTAAAAACGGGTTGTCTACATGGGGACCAGGTAGTTGCCTCTCAGCACCGGAATGACGTCGAACTTATCGGGTTGCAGACAGAAGTTGATGTCCTGGTAAATACCCAACCGGTGCAGGCGTCCCACGTGAGAGGAAGTAGCCAGAAAAGCCATCAGGTCTTTTTTCCCCACTTTGTATAAGGTCTGGGCGATGAGTGCCGTGTCCTGGCTGATGGTAAAATCGTACTGGAGCGCATTGACGACGGCTCCCGCAAATAAGGTATCTTCCAGGTTGACCTTTCCTTTCCAGCCGGCGCAGAGCACCAGCACGTCGTAGGACTGTTCCAGCAGGTAACTGGTAATGGCTGAAAGGTTGAGAAAACTACCGATCAATACTTTGACGGCTTCCCGTGATTTGGTAATGGCCAGGGTGCCATTGGTCGTAGTCATGGCAATGGTTTTTCCTTCCAGATGGGGGTCCATGTAACTGAAGGGTGAATTGTCCAGATCAAAACCTTCGGCTTTTTTGGCGTCTCTTTCAGCCGCCGCCAGGTAACCCTTCATCTGAAGTTGCCGGCATTCTTCCAGCGTCGCCACCGGTATGATGCACTTTACCCCGTGGGCCAGGGCAACGGTCATGCAGGAGGTAGCCCGCAGCACATCCACCACGACGACAACGGTATTTTGCAGGTTGTATAAGTGAAGTAATTCGGGGGTAGGACAAACGTCAATATTTCGCATATCAGCTATCAACTTCCTGATCGACCGGAAAAGAGCGCCAGGCTATTTCCGGATCGAAAGGCAAAGTAAAATGATTATAGAATAAAAAATTGAATTAGAAAATACAACCTATCTCCCAGTAAATGATTATCGGCCAAACCCATCAATTAAAAAATCCTCCTGGGATGGAGCCTTTATTTTTTCCCGACGAAAGGGAGTTTGACCACCTCCGCTTTGGTGGGCTTGTTACGGATATTAATAAATATTTCGCTTCCCGGAGCCGCGTACGCTGCCTGTACGTAGCCCATCCCGATGCCTTTGTTGAGCAATGGAGACTGTGTACCGGAAGTCACCGTACCGATCACTTCTCCGGCACTGTTCACGATTTCGTAGTGACTGCGCGGTATGCCGCGATCTACCATGGCAAAAGCGACCATTCGGCGCTGTAAACCGGCCTCTTTGCGTTTCTGCAGGTTTTCGGAATTTTTGAAGGGCTTGGTAAATTTAGTGACCCAGCCCAGACCAGCTTCCAGCGGACAGGTAGAATCATCAATGTCATTGCCGTACAGCGCGTATCCCATTTCCAGTCGCAGGGTATCGCGGGCACCTAACCCGATGGGTTTGATCTGATAAGGAGCACCCGCCTCAAAAATCCGGTGCCATACGGTTTCCGCGTGTTCATTGGGCAGGTATATTTCAAAACCGCCCGCTCCGGTGTAGCCGGTGGCCGAAAGGATTACGTCGGGAACGCCCGCAAACGTTGCCTTCACGAAGGTGTAATACTCCATAGCAGACAGGTCCACGCTGGTCAAAGGTTGTAGTGCCTTTACGGCCAGCGGCCCCTGAACGGCAAACAAGGCAGTCTGGTCAGAGATATTGATCATCTCTGCTCCTTCCGTATTGTGTTCGGCAATCCAGTTGAAGTCTTTTTCAATGTTGGAGGCATTCACGACCAGCATATATTCTTCCGCGTGAATCCGGTATACCAGCAGGTCATCCACCACGCCGCCCTGTTCGTTGGGCAGGTAGGAATACTGCACTTTGCCATCGTACAGTTTGGAAGCATCGTTGGAAGTAACGCGCTGGATCAGGTCCAAAGCCCGGGGTCCCCGGATCAGAAACTCACCCATGTGCGACACATCGAAAACGCCCACTCCGTTGCGTACGGCCAGGTGCTCTTCGATGTCGGAACTGTAGCGAACCGGCATTTGGAATCCGGCAAAGGGCACCATTTTCGCACCCAGTTTTTCGTGTAAGTCGTTGAGTGCTATTTTTTTAATTTCCATGGTAGGAAGGAAGGGAGAAACATTCATTTTTCCGGGCGCAAAGGTATTTATTTAATACATAAGAATGATCAAGTATGAACCGGTAATTCTCTATTTTGCTCTCCCTATACGCAGAATTTTCTTTTATGCTGAATTTAACTGATTACCTGAAAGATGCTTACCAGCACTGTCCCTATCTGAAAGACTACGATTTGCCCTGGGAAATAACGGCCCAGGCAACTACCATCATCGGACGGATGCTGACCGAACTGGATTCGGATTTTATTATCCAGGGAAACACGGCCATTCATAAAACCGCCGTCATTGAGCAGGGTGTGGTGCTGAAAGGTCCTCTGATTATATCGCAGAATTGCTTTGTGGCGGCCCATGCTTATCTGCGGGGAGGGGTATTTCTGGCACCCCGCGTAACCGTTGGTCCCGGGTGTGAAGTAAAATCCAGTTTTATTTTGGGTCACAGTGCCCTGGCGCACTTCAACTTCGTAGGAGACTCCCTGGTCGGATCAAACGTCAATATGGAGGCGGGCAGCATCCTGGCCAATCATTATAACGAACGGGAAGAAAAGGAAATCTTCGTAAAAGTGGACGGCCAACTGATTCGGACCGGGTCGCAGAAATTCGGTGCCCTGTTGGGCGATGGCTGCCGCATCGGTGCCAATGCGGTCACTTCTCCCGGTACCCTTCTGCCACCCCGGAGCGTAGTAGGCCGACTGGAACTGGTGAATCAAGTGGATTAGGCAACGGGTGATTGGTTCCGGCCAATGAAAGATCGGCAGTCTGCTTATCCATAAAAACAGGGAACAGGCTGACATTTCGGAAAATACCAGCTAATTTTGCGGTTTGCTATTTTTCCGTACTATCATTATTCCAATCAACCCATGAGTCTTCAATGCGGGATTGTCGGGTTGCCCAACGTGGGCAAATCCACCCTTTTCAATGCCTTATCCAATGCCAAAGCCGAAGCGGCCAACTATCCCTTCTGCACCATCGAGCCCAACGTAGGTGTCATTACCGTTCCGGATGAACGCTTACAGATATTGGAACAACTGGTCAAACCCCAGCGCGTACTTCCTACGGTGATCGAATTTGTGGACATTGCCGGTCTGGTAAAGGGAGCCAGCAAAGGCGAAGGCCTGGGCAATAAGTTTTTGGCCAATATCCGGGAAGTGGATGCCATTATCCACGTAGTACGCTGCTTCGAAGATCCCAACGTAGTACACGTAGCCGGCAGCGTAGACCCGGTGTTCGACAAGGAAGTCATTGATAACGAACTGCAGCTGAAAGACCTGGAATCGGTAGACAAGAAGGTTGCCAAAACCGAACGGACGGCCAAATCGGGCGATGCCAAGGCCAAGAAGGAACTGGCTACGCTGCTCCTCTTCAAAGAAGCACTGGAAGCCGGCAAAAATGCCCGCAGCGTACAAATAGCCAAGGAAGATCGGGAAGCCATCGCCGACCTGCACCTGCTCACCGTCAAGCCGGTCATTTACGCGGCCAACGTAGACGAAGGTTCCATTCTGACCAGCAATGCCCTGGTAGAGCAACTGAAAGAAGCCGTGAAAGACGAAGGAGCGCAGGTGGTGATCGTGAGTGCGGCACTGGAAGCCCAGATTGCCGAAATCAGCGATCCCGAAGAGCGGCAAATGTTTCTGGAAGAGTACGGACTGAAAGAGTCGGGTTTGAGTAAACTCATCAAAGCTTCCTACTCCCTGCTTGACCTCATTACTTACTTTACGGCCGGCGAAAAAGAGGTAAGGGCCTGGACCATCAAGCGCGGCTGGAAAGCCCCGCAGGCGGCCGGGGTGATCCACTCTGACTTCGAACGCGGTTTCATCAAAGCCGAAGTCATTAAGCTGCCCGATTACCAGAACTATAAAACGGAAGTTGCCTGCCGGGAAGCGGGTAAGGTTTCCATCGAAGGAAAAGATTACGTAGTGCACGACGGCGACATTATGCACTTCCGATTCAACGTATAGTGCCGTGAACAGGTAAGATAACCCAGCCCCCTTTTCATAAAAGCCCCTGAATTGATTCAATTCAGGGGCTTTATTTTTGGGAAGATCAAAAAGTTTCAAACGATTAATTACCTCATCAACAGCGATATAACAACCAAACTACTAATCAGGCGGATGAAAAATAGTTACATTTGAATGTAATTAGGTATGAATAGTACAAATGTAAGATTTGAACACTTTCAGCCAGCAATATGAAAAAGATTCTACTTCTCACCCTGCTGCCCCTCTTCTTCGCTCTTGGCACTCAGGCTCAGGTAATCGATTTTGGCCAGTTCACTTATACCGAAACCATCAAACTGGAAGCTTTCCCCCGCAGTATGCTACAGGAAAGAGCCTGGGAATGGAGTGCCTCCCACTACAAATTTGCCAGAGAGACTTCCAGAAAAAAACGCAAGGAAAGCGATCGGATTATCGCCAATGCCTGGCACGATATTTACCTGCCGACCCAAACGGGTCCGAAAGCAGTGCAAATGTATTACACATTGGAAATCAGCGCGGAAGAAAATCAATTGAGCCTGAGCATTACCAATATTCACTATAAACTGTACGCAGACCCGGTATTCAAGTCCGAATCAGACAGCTTTACGGCGGAAATGATATTTGGCAAAGGTTTCCGCAATGATGAAATGGATATAGCTTTGGTAGAAGCGTATAAAGACGCTTCGAACTCATACTTAAGTCAACTGATCGGAAGTTTAAAAACTACTTTTAACCGGGAAGCAGTACTGGCAAAAAACGAATGACAAAAACAAAAAAAACATTATAGTATCAGCAATACCCCTTTATAATTAAGCTTCAAAATCAAATTAACGGCGCATTTTATCAAAGCGCCGTTAATTTTTTTACACCTAAGCATAAACACGTATATATGCCGCCATCTCACAAAAAATTGTATGTAGCAATAGATAATTTTTAAACATTTTTATCTAATCTAGGTTTTATTTTCATTGCTAATCACTTTACATTCTACCGGCGGGCTTTCAACAGAATTGTATATTCGGAAAGCGATTTAGTTAGTAGTATAGTTTTGTAAATGTATAAGCAGCAAACCTATTTTTTTAATTTAACTCCATTCAACTGTGAGGGTTAGACTAGTCTTTATATTAAAAAACAAGGGAGCCCAGGTACCTTTTCATCATCAGTATCTGATTACCCATTTGATCAACCAGGTGCTGCAAAATGTGCCTCGGGAGTTCAGGCAATTTCAGAATTATAATTTTTCCGGACTCAAGGGCCAGACCAAGGTGAGTAAAAGCGGTCTGCACTTTTATTCAAGTCGTATTACACTGGTGTTTTCAAGTCCGAATGCCACCTTTGTCAATCACGTCACGAACTGTCTGTTTGAGAACAATGAGGTAAGTATCGGAAATTTGCTGCTGGAGCCGGAAATAGTGGAAAAAGAGGAACCGGCTGAACTGGGTGACGCCGTCAAGTACGTCTGCATCTCTCCCCTGGTGTTGATCACTCCCGACACGAATGATTTTTACGCCAAAAAGTTCATTGCCCCCGATAGCGACATCTTTTCCGACCTGTTGTACGATACGACGATGACCCGGATGGAAAAAACAGGAGCTTATACGCCGGAACAAATTGCCTCTTTTTACAAGTTTCAGATCGTTCCCGATAAAACCTATCTGAGTAAGATACAGGAAGGAGAGAAGAAGTTTGCGCGCATCTATCCCATTTTCGAGGACTACGCCAACGACCAATCGGCCAAGCACGAAGTAAGGGGCTACACTTTCCCCTTTACATTGTATGCCGCCCCGGAAGTGCAACAGTTTCTGTATGACTGCGGCCTAGGTGCCTATACCCAGAACGGGTTTGGTATGCTGGATCTCGCCAACTCGGATCAGAAAAGAAAAACAACTCCTTATCTGCTACACCCCAATTCAGCAAATCCATTCCGGATTTCGATGCAGTGATGGGCTTGCGTATGAAAATACAACTGGATCACTACCGGGCAGGAAGCTTTTTACCTATTTTCTGGTGTTGTGATACATGACTTTGTAGCCAATAATGAGGTCAGCCCGCGAACCTAACGGACGGAAGTAAGCGATGATTTCGTAGGTATTTTCAGTATTGAAAAAGCTTCCCTCCAGCAGGGTCTCATCCCGTTTGTCGCTCCCAGGCTGAGCCACCGCATAATTATAATTATAAATCCCCTGCTTGAGTAAAATTCTGGCTTTGTATTCCTGCGCTTCCGGCGAATAAATCATCCGGTTCTTTTCGTTGAGCAGCCAGTCATTGAACTTTCCGTTTACGTACACCTCTCCCTTCACTTGCGGGCTTTTCAGCGTGAAAAAAGTCTGCACATAATCGGCTTCCGTGGCTCCCTGGTGGGTTTCGTAATTGTCGATGACAAAACCGCCGTTGAAGTCGTCCACCTGCGAATAGGCTTCTCCCGACCGGGGTTTGTCGGTACTCAGAATGACCTGATTCTGACCGGGCGCCTGATTGATCTTGGCCATATTCATTCCCAGAAAACGAATGCTGCGCATATCAAAAAAACGGAATTCATTCCCGGCTTTGAAGTTGTTTTCCAAATCGAACTGGTTGTACTCCAGCCGGCTTTCGTTGATGCGCACATTCTGTGGCTTGAGCGTAGTGATGGCGTTGTCCCAGCGGTAGTTTTGCCGGAGCACCACTTTTACTTCGTCGCGCGGATTGGTGATTTGGTAATTGCGGTAATTGATGGCAAATTCAATCTGGTGATTGGTTCTCCGCTCCTGCACACCAGCCGCCAGCGTTACCTGAGCCGTGAGATCAACTGTGTTGTCGTAAACCATAAAACGACGGGTCAGCACCAGGTCTTTTACGTTGCCTTCGCGGTGCACCATCACCACGTAATTGCCGGGCAGTTTGACTTTGGGCACTTCCATCCGGTAGTGGGTATACGGAATTTTGGTATTGACCGAAAGCTGGTAATTGGTGATGAGAAAATCGTTGTATTCGGAAAGAAACTGGATGTCGGTCAGCAGGGAGATGGTCCAGTCGGCATTGCAATGGAACAGTTTGGCGTGGTAATTATGCGTTTCTTCGCCCAGTTCGTCAAACTCCAGCACAAGCGGTGAGCCTTGCTCAATGGGTAAAACAGCGGGTTGCAAATTGGCCTGCACCGGATTGGGCAGGTCGTTGGCCTGCGGATACAGCAGAACGGTCCGGATGTTGTCTTCGTAAATGTAGTCGGAAGTACGCAGCTTTTCGTCGGCGTAGGGAGTCGAAAAATCTTCCGTTGAGTCGGGGCCTCCACCTACCGACTGATTGCTCTGCTGGGCCACCGGTACGCAGGCGGTGCAGACCAACAGGAGCATGATCCACGCTCCTACGCTTCCCTTCAACCAGGTATTTTTTACTGATTGATACTGGCAATGGTGAATTAAAAGGAAAAGGGAGGGAAATTTCATGGATGATTCGGATATAGGTTTGGTCCGGAATGTAAGTCAGAAGCCGGCAAAGAAAAGCAGCGCAATGCTATTGCGATAAAGCGTATTCAGCTCACCAGCTTCTTTTCAAAGCTTTCAACGGCCGTGGCGGTTTTGTCCCACTCTTCCTGCAAGGTTTCCAACTGCTTGCTGATTTGTTTGTACCGGGCATTGGTGGTCTGCAACGATTCCGGATTGTTGTATACCTGCGGATTGGCCAGTTCTTTTTCTGTCTGTTTCTGCTGACTTTCCAGTTCGCTGATGCGGGCTTCTACCTGCTCCAGCTGTTGGTTGAGTTTTTTCAGGTCGCGCTGCCATTCCTTCTTTTCTTCTTCACTGGCCGAAGGCTTTTTAACTTCCCTCACTTCCGCTTTTACCGCTGCCTGGGGCTTGCCGTTGTCCTTACCCGCGGCTTTGTCATTCCTGGCTCGTTCCGCCTTCCAGATTTCGTATTCTTCAAAGGTGCCCGGGTATTCCTTGAGTTGGTAGTCCTCGATGTACCAGATTTTGTTAGCGACGTGGGTCACGAAGTACCGGTCGTGCGAAATGACTACGTAGCTGCCTTCGTACTGCTGCAGGGCCTGGATAAGGATGTTTACCGAAAGCATATCCAGGTGGTTGGTGGGTTCGTCGAGCAGCAGAAAGTTGGCTTCCGAAAGCAGGGTTTTGGCCAATGCTACGCGCGACTTCTCTCCTCCCGACAACACCTTGATCTTCTTGAACACTTCGTCACTGGAAAACAGGAAGCAGCCCAGGATGCCGCGCAACTCCATTTCAGTCTTGGCGCTGCCGGCCTGCTTCAGTTCGTCGAGCAGGGTGTTGTCCAGGTGCAGGGCCTCCAGTTGGTGCTGAGCAAAGAAGGTAGAGCGCACGTTGTGGCCGGGTCTTCTTTCTCCCTGTATATTTTCGGTACCCGCAATGATGCGCAGCAGGGTAGATTTCCCTTTTCCATTGGCTCCGATCAGCGCAATCTTATCGCCCCGTTCGATAGAGGCATGGGTGTGTTCCAGGATCTTCTTCTCTCCGTACGACTTGCTCACGTCTTCCAGCATGAGAATGTGACGCCCCGGATGCTGGCTAAAAGTAAATTTGAAGTTGACACGGGCATTTTCGTCGATCACGTCGTCGATCAGGTCCATCCGCTCCAGGGCCTTCACCCGCGACTGCACCTGGCGGGCTTTGGTGGCCTTCGACCTAAAACGTTCAATGAAACGCTCCGTCTGCCGGATTTTGGCTTGCTGGTTTTCGAACGCCCCTTTCTGAATTTCAGAACGGAGGGCTTTTTCTTCCAGGTAGAAGGAGTAATTGCCCGAATAGACGTTCAGTTTCTGGCCACTCACTTCCACGATGGTCGTTACGGTATTGTCCAGAAACTGCCGGTCGTGCGAGACCACGATAATGGCACCTTCGTAATTGTGAATGTAGTTTTCCACCCACTCAATGGAAGGAAGATCCAGGTGGTTAGTCGGTTCGTCCAGCATGAGCAGGGCGGGGCGTTGCAGGAGCAATTTGGCCAGCATTACGCGCATGCGCCAGCCACCGGAAAATGACCGGAGCGGTTGTTGCAGGTCGTGCGTGGTAAAACCCAGCCCTTCCAGTATTTCCTCTGCCTTCGATTGAATGGTATAGCCACCCAGCGCCTCAAACTCTTCCTGCAACTTGGTGAGTTTATCCACTAGCTCATCCCGGTAATTGGTTTCCATTTCGTGCAGGATCTCATCAATCTGCCGCTGTAGCTGGTTTTCGCGCTCAAAAGCCTGCAGCGCCACCGACAAAATGCTGTCTTCCGTCTGGTACGAAAGCAGATCCTGGTTCAGAAAGCCGATGGTACAGTTGCCGCTCTTGGAAATTGTTCCGCTGTCTGGTTGGTATTCGCCCGTCAGCAGGCGCAGCAGCGTGGATTTTCCGGTTCCGTTGGCCCCAATCAGCCCGATTTTGTCCTTGGGCTTGATGTGCAGGTTGGCGTTTTCGTACAGAGCCCGGCTGCCGAAATAGAAAGAAAGATTGGTGATGGATAACATACCGCAAAGGTAAGCATAGAAAATGGAAAGAGGAAAGCAGGCTCTGGTCACAACCTGAACCAGACCATTTTGTGAAGTAGCTTTCCTCCTGCTGTTTGCCTGAGAAAGACGTATCGCGACCTTCGATGGATGTTCGGCTCTCTTCCGAAGCGGCTGACTCCTGAAATCAGGGCTTTTCAGAGATGTCCACTTCCTGCACTACCCGTTCAGGAATATTTTTCACTTTTTTCAGCTCTTCGATCTGCGGTGCCATTTCCATCGTGTGCTGGTAGCCAATTTCAAATATTTCCCGGGCCTTGGCAATGTCAAACGTAGTAAACCGCTTGAGTCCGGCCGGCTCAATAAAGAGATCGCAGCATTTGATGCGCTCCTTCACGTTGTACTGCACCGCCAGCAGCAGGGTGCGCTCCATAACGGTTCGCATGGAGTTGAGCGGCTGCTGGGTATCGTACGGATTGGAATGCACGCCGATGATGCAGTCACACACATCCAGCAGGGGTTCTACGGGCAGGTTGTTGAGAATGCCCCCGTCGACGTAGGTGCAGCCGTTGAACCGGATCGGCTCGAACAACACCGGTATGCAACTGGAAGCCTGAACGGGTTTAATAAGTTCGCCCTGGGAGAAATACACCGTTTCGCCTTCGTTCAGGTTCGTCGCCGACACAATCAGCGGAATCTTGAGTTTTTCAAAAGAATTTCCTGTGAGATATTTCAGGTACAGCTCATCCGTCTTTTCCATTTTCAGCAGGCCCATTTTGCTCATGGCAGGGCGCAGAAAACGGAACATTTTGGTGGTAATGAATATTTCCAGCACTTCATCGGGTTGGTAACCTACGGCGTACAAAGCCCCGGTAATGGCTCCCGCACTGACCCCGGAAATCATATCGGGCTCTATTCCCTGTTCTTTAAGCGCCTTCAATACCCCCAGGTGAGCGATTCCCCTTGCTCCACCGCCGGATAAGGCCATTCCTATTTTCATAAGTCTATGATCAGATTGATGACTGAAGCATTGGCTGCTCCCTCCTATTCTCCAATAAAATCCTTTAACTGTCCCTTGCTGGCCACCCTTATCCCTTTTTCCGTGTGCTCTACCGTAGCGCATTCGTACACCGGATCGTGCTCAAACAGCAGTAAGTGCCCTTCATCGGCCGCCTCCGTCAATATCCGGGTCTTCTCCTCCATTGTCAGTAATGGGCGCACATCATACCCCATTACGTACGGGATCGGTACGTGCGCTACTGATGGAATCAGATCGGCCAGGTAGACCAGCGTTTGATCCTTATAACGCAGTTTTGGTAACATCATTTTCTCCGTGTGCCCATCCACCTGAAGTAAGTTCAGGTTGGGGAATGGCGCATCGCTGTCAGAAGACCAGAATTTGAGCTGTCCGCTCTCCCCAATCGGCAGGATATTTTCCTTCAGAAAACTGGCTTTTTCGCGGGCATTGGGTTGCGTAGCCCAGGCCCAGTGCGCTTCGTTGGACCAGTATGTGGCCCTTGGGAAGGTCTGTTGCAGCTTACGGTCGGCCCCGTAGCATACGGCTCCTCCGCAATGATCGAAGTGGAGGTGGGTGAGCAATACATCGGTAACGTCGTCGGGCGAAAAGCCGGCTTTCCGGATAGATCCGAGCAGATCACCTTCCCCGTGCCGGTAGTAGTAGCCAAAAAATTTAGCGTCCTGCTTATCTCCCATCCCCGTATCGACCAGCATCAGCCGGTTGCCCGCTTCGATCAGCAGGCACCGCATGGCCCAGCTGCACAGGTTGTTTTCATCGGCCGGATTGAGCCGGTTCCAGATGGATTTGGGAACGACACCAAACATGGCGCCGCCGTCCAGTTTGAAATGCCCGGTGTCTATGGGGTGTAAGGTCATCCGTTATGGTTCATTTTGATGTCTCCAAAGAAAACACAAAATGTGTAGGAAAGGAAGGCTTTATTCGGATATCCGGAATCGGGCGATTGGGCTCATTGCTTCTGAAGTGACGAAAAGAACAATTCGAGCCCTCATAATCAATACGAAATAAAACGACAAAATGAGGGCGATTTCTCCGTGAGAAACAAACCATTCTACTGCATATTTTGTATTAAATACAGAGATTTGTCACTCAACATTGTAAATCCTATGAATCAGTCAAGCATTATCAAAAGCACGCAAATCGGATTGGATGAGGAAAACCGCCTGGGTTCGGCCGACATCCTGAACAAACTCCTGTCGGATGAATACGTGCTGTATACCAAAACCAGAAATTACCACTGGAACGTAACCGGTCGGGACTTCAATCAGCTGCACAAGTTTTTTGAAGAACAATATACCCAACTGGATGCCATCATCGACGAAGTGGCCGAGCGGGTTCGCGCTTTGGGTTACTACTCTTTTGGCACCCTGGAGCAATTCAGGCAAACTGCCCGGCTGAAAGAACAAACCGGCGACATTCCGCCTGCCGAACAAATGCTGAACAAACTGCTGGCCGACCACGAAACCATTATCCGCCAGTTGCGCGAAGACCTGCGCGTGAGCAATGACCAGTACAACGACGCCGGCACCAGCGACTTCCTGACCGGGCTCATGGAACAGCACGAAAAAATGGCCTGGATGATCCGCGCGCATTTACAGTAATCCGCTCAGGAAATGCATTCCTGCCCTCAGGTCCAATTCACTGGGTCTGAGGGCTTTTTTTTATTTCATTTCCTCAATGAGACCTATCAATTTTCGGCATTGTGCCCGCCACCAAGTGATTTTTAATTTAATTTTAACTACCCCATTCGCTCCGCAGACAACCTACTGACCACATTCAGCGTAAAAAATGAAAACCGTCAATCTTTCAATTCTCATTATGAAAAAGCACTTTATTTTCAACGCATTATTCTTTTTTGTGCTTAGTCTGAGCCTGACCGGATGCTCCGTGATAGGTGATATTTTCAAAGCGGGTATGTGGACTGCCATCATCGGCATCATCCTGTTGGTCATGCTCATCATCTGGATTTTCAGAAGATTCAGCTGATTTCCGTTTAGCTGCTTACGTTTTCCAGTTGGGCTGCACTTTGGCCCAACAAAAGTATTGACCGCTATGAGCAGGAGGCTTTTCTTGTAAAAGCCAGTAATGATGCCGGCAGGCGCACACGTGTAAACCAAGGTTTTATTCGTCCATTCATTTCCTGGATTTCTATGATGGCAGAAATACTGGTTACCAAAGCTTCGATCGACAAGCACCGAGACCTCAGTCAGCAACTCCAGCGCCTCTCCTACCGTGTGGAGGACCTGGGCAAATTTTTTGTATACACTACCAAGGTAGATTACCGTCACGTCACTGGTTTGCTCAACCTATTGCAGGTCCGTTACGGTGTGAGGCTCGATGCGTGTTCGTATATGCTGGATACGGAAATCAACGTGGCTCTTAATTGAGAACTTTCAGACTTTTTCTTCCCCATCCGTTTCCCGCAGGAAGCCATTTGCGTCCGTGCTTGGTCAGTTGCCTACTGTCATTCCCATTTTTTAGTGCCACGTCGACCTGTCCATTCCTGATAGATAGGTAAATGAAATGCATCGATTTCGCGCAACATTCCCAGTAGCATACGTCTAAGGCTTCTGATACCTCCATAATCAGCAAATTCCGTTTAAAATTTTTTAACTATATTTTTAGTTTAAAAACTAATTTATTAGTTTTACTTATTCATTTCATAAAAAACCCCCTTATGAAAGAGTTAACCAAAGCCGAAGAGCAGATTATGCACATTCTCTGGAAGCTGGAACGGGCGCTGGTGAAAGAGATCATCGAAGAGATGCCCGAACCCAAACCGGCTTACAACACCGTGTCGACCATTGTGCGCATACTAGAAACCAAGGGCTTTGTAGATCACCTGGCCTTCGGGAAAACGCACCAGTATTTTCCGCTGGTTTCCAAACCCGAATACACCCGATTCAGCCTGAACAACCTCATGTCGGGCTATTTTGGCGGATCGTTTCAAAACCTGGTTTCCTTCTTCACCAACGAATCGAAGCTGAACCTGCAGGACATTGACCAGCTCATCAAACAGTTGGACGAACTGAAAAACAAAAAGCCATGACCACCCTACCCGGCTACTTCCTGGAAGCCAATCTGTATCTAATGGTTTTCCTGGCCTTTTACTTCCTCTTCCTGCGGAAAGAAACCCAGTTTTCTTTCAACCGGACTTATCTGCTCCTGGCAATGCTTGCTTCGCTGGTCTTTCCACTTATACCGTTGCCGGTGGATGCCAGCCCGGCTTTTGTCCGCTCCTTCCGCCAGTCCATTCAATCTTTCTGGCTACCCGAAGTGGTGATTCGGTCAGTTGGTGCGGCCGCCTGGGAACGGCTGGTACCAACCGACACCCGCACAGTGATTTACTGGATTTACTTCCTGGGTCTGGCAGTCTTCCTGACGTTGTTTTTGGTCCGGCTCATTCGATTGTTGGCCCTCATCCGAAATGCCAGTTCGTACTGGTGGAAAGGGTGCCGGGTGGCGGAATTGAACGACGGCAATGGTACTTTTTCCTTTTTCCACTTCATCTTCATTGCCCAGTCATCCCTCCTCAGTTCCGAAGAAAAAGAGCAGGTGCTGCGGCACGAACGGGTCCACGTGGCGCAGTGGCATTCGGCCGATATGCTGCTGAGTCAGTTGCTTGGTATCGGGTTCTGGTTCAATCCCTTTATCCGGCTCTATCACAAGACGCTGGTTCAGGTGCACGAATTTGAGGCCGATGCGCAGTCGGTCGGAAATGGGGATTGGAACGCATACTGCCAACTCCTGGCCAGGGTGGCTTTACAATCGGCGGGCGTACCGCTGGCCAATCACTTCAACCAATCATTAACTCTCCAACGAATTACCATGCTGCAAACGATGAAAAAGAAAATGCGGGTCTGGAAGATGGCCGGAGTCATTGCCGTGTTTCCGATTGCCTTTCTGGCAGCTTCCTGCCAGAAACAAGGTCTGGATGAAGTAAACAAGCCGGACGCCTCTCTACGAACGGATGCAAAAAGCGCTCAGTCGACAGATGGAGAAATTTTCACTGTTGTCGAAAAGATGCCCGAATTTCCCGGCGGTTTTTCGGCCTTTAGTCAGTTTATGGGTGAATACATTAAATACCCGAAAGAAAGCCTGGAGAAAGGCGTAGAAGGAACGGTCTTTCTGACCTTTGTCATTGATGAACAGGGCAAAATCATCGACCCGAAAGTGATGAAAAGCCTGGATGCCGCCTGCGACCGGGAAGCGCTCCGGGTGATCAGCCAAAGCCCAAAATGGATTCCGGGAGCACAGGATGGCGTGCCGGTAAAAGTACAGTACGTATTGCCTGTTAAGTTCGCACAATCAACCGAATAGACTCCCAGGATTCAGGAACAGGGAGATGGATGTTAAAGCACTCAATATATACAACTTACTGTTTATCAATACGCAACAAGCGCATTTGCTTATTACAACCCCTTCTTAACCAGTTGAATATTCTACAAACCCTTGCCCTTGCAGGTGTTATCACCTGCAAGTTTTGACAGCAGGCACTTTTTGAGTACTGACCCGTACAGCCAACGTATGCTACAAACCCTTCCTGATCAGCTGGATATTGACGGCGAAGTTGCAGTTTTCGCACTTATCCAGCTTGGCCGTGGCAATGCCGATCACGTCGCCCTGCATGTTCATGACCGGACTGCCACTGCTGCCGGGTGAGATGGCGGCATCGATCTGAATAAAATCGTTGGAACCGTAGCGGTCGCGGAAGGCGGAGACTACGCCGCGGGAAACGGTACTCTCCAGCCCTTTCGGGTTGCCCAGCACGAAGATGTCTTCGCCTTTTTCGGGCAACGTTTCCGATAGTTTGAGGTAGGGCGATTGCGGCAGGTCCACCTTGAAAGTCAGGTAATCCATCCGCTTGTCGTAGTCGATAATTTTTTCCACGGGAAAGGTTTTGCCGGCTTTGGTCTTGATGGCCCAGCGTTTGGCTCCTTCAAATACGTGGTAATTGCTGACGGCCAGCCCTTCTTCATTGATAAAAAAGCCCGTACCGCTGGCAATGACCTGGTTCGATTCGTTGAGCGCATACACCAGAAACACGCAGGGTTCGGCTACCTTCACCAGTTCACGCAAAGACTTGCCCTCCAGCGGCTGGTAGGGCTTTTCGGGAAGCCGCGTTTCTTCGGCGGGTTGGCGTCGGGTGCTTTTTTCGGGAGCTTGGGGTGCCGGCCTGGTTTCCTCCTCTTCGCGCGAACTTCCCGCTCCTGCTCCGTCGGCGTACTTTTCAAAGGCGTTCAGACTATCGCTCAGGTACTGGGTATCCAGGGGAGACAATTTCCGCTTCAGGATTTCTGCATTGACTGAAAGGCCCCGGTTGGTCTTCAGGTAGGCGTAGACCCGCTGCCCGGCGCTTTCAATCCGCTGCTGGTGACTGCGGTCGTTCACGAATTTGATCCGCTCATTCAGCAGGCTCCGTTTCAGGTATTCGTAGGCTTCGGGCGTATCCCGGATGCCGATGAGTTGCACCGTAAGGCCGTCTTTCAGCTGGATGGTGCGGCCGTCGATCACTTTCACCACGGTATGGCTGCGCTCTTCCACCGACTTCCCGCAGGCCATCAGGCCGCAAATCAGTGTGCATACGCAAATAATACAGATGAAAAAACCGTAGCCGGATGCTTGTTTCATAGATGGTTCTTAGTTGCCAATCAAACCATCCGTAGTGCAGGCCTTCAGGCCTGCACTACGGATGAGCAATTCCTTTTTCCCTTTTTCCTTTCTCCTACTTCCCTTACTCCCTTCAATCTTTACTTCTGAATAATGCCGATTTTGGGAATGATCTGAATGAGGAAGCGTTTGTTTTTGTATTCCTGCCGCCCTTTGTAACGACCCGCTCCGAAATAACCGCTCCCGGCGATGATTACTTCCATCCGGTTGGGGTCGAAACGGACGCCGGCGCTCTCCCAGAACTGGAACAAACGTAACGCCCGCTGGTAACTTAAATTATACGTCTCCTGCACCACGTCGGGACGGGTATTGCGCGGGTCGCCTTCGGGGTAACGGGCGGCCATTCCTTCGATGATGACCAGGTAACGCACGGGCTGTTCAGTCTTAATGCCGCGAATGGTACGGGTGAGCGTCTGCCCTGCCCGGCGCAGCGGTTCGTGGTAACGGGGGTCAATGTCGGAACGGCCGGAGCCGAAGGCAATTTCAATCTTCAGTTCGTGCCGCCGGTTCAGCGAATCGAATTCAAAGTATTCCCCTTCCAATGCCTCCAGCGCCGCTTCAATCTCCTGGATTTTCTGGTACTGTCCGGCCAGCACTTCCAGTTCGCCCTGCCGCTGCTTGAACAGGCTGTAGCTCAGCACAAACAGCACCAGCATCACGATGAACAGGGCCGTCATCAGGTCGGCATAGCTGGCCCAGAAGAGGTTGGTTTGCTTTCCCTTCATATCCGGAATAAGAGTGAAAGCAGATAACCCAGCAGGGTAGCCAGCCCCAGCGTGTAGAAGGCACCACTGACGTACACGAACACTTTGAAGGGAAGTGAATCGGCAAAGCTGCGGGCTTTGGCGGGTTGCTTCATGCTTTGCAGAATCTCCCGCGCTTCCTGCAAAGTAGCCGATTCGGTGGCGGCTGGGCGTCGCTGCATCTGCTCCACGCCCGCTCCCAACTTCTGCACTTCCGTTTGTAACACCTCTATCTGTCGGGCCAGCCGGACGTGCACATTGTCTTCGCGCAGTTTGGCAAAGTAGTCCTCAATCTGCACGGCGGCTTTCCGCGAATCTTCCATCAGCGTCTGAATGCGCCTTTCCACGAAAGCAGTGATGGCATCGTCGGCCCGGTCGAAGTGCTTGCCCATGCTGTCGGTGGCCTGCGCCGCCGTGTTGATGTAGGCATTGAGGTACTTTACCTGCTTGTCGATCAGGCTATCATTTTCGCGGATGTAATTCCCCAGCCCGTTGATGCCTTCCCGGAAGCCGCGCAGGTCTTCCATGATCTGCCGGATGGCTTCGAAGGAATTCCGGGCCTGGTCGGTGAGCACGTTGGCCTCCTGAATGGATTGTATAAAGCGGTCGAATACGGGCAGGCTCTTTTCAATCTTGCTGAAGACCTCCACGTTGGCCGTCGCCATCTGGTTGTAACCGATGCTGCGCAGGGTTTCCAGAAATTCCTTTTGCAGGGTGATGTTTTCTGAAATGTTGGAAATCGTGCCTTTGAAGGAATGAATGTTGACCGAAAACTCCTGGTTGAACGCGTCCAGGTTGCTCTTCAGCGTGGTCAGGCTGCCGGCCATGTCGGAAGTCAGGGAAGGCAGCAGTTCGGCCTGCAGGAAGGTGTAGTAGTCGTTTTTATGGCGGTCGCGGTAGAGCTTGGCCTGCTTGAAGTGGTAATTGCCCAAGGTCGTCAGCAGCAGACCTACGGCGCTGGCCGTCATCCCGATGAGCACGCCACCCAGAAAAGACTGAATGGAGGCGTCGTTGATGCCTTCGAAAAAAGCCAGTTTGATCAGTCCGATGATGACGCCCAGGAAGGTGCCCATCAGGCCGATGTACAGGGGGAAAGCAATGGTGGTGTCGATTTCGTTTTCCAGCGCATCCGACTCCCGTTCAGAAATGTCGCGGAGGATGTTGAAGTCGGCGGCAGCGCCTTTGTTTTTGTACAAATAGAGATTGGTAGCCGAAATCAGCCGGATAAAGCCCTTACTGAACTGCTCCTGCGGTTCGATCACGTCTACCCCATCGGAATACTGCCGCGAAATGCGCAGACCGGTTTCCGGGTACAAATCTTCCAGCACGGAGATTTTGGAGCGGTTCCGGTTGAAGGCAAACAGTTGAAGCGCCACCAGAAAGGCCACCAGGGCGACTTCTACTGCAATAATGAGATCCATAGCTTACACAAATTTAATTTTCGCCTTCGACTGAATCTGCCAGGCGTTCCCGTTCATCAGCAGCGTGCCCGGCTCCACCACTTCGATGCGGGTGTGTTTGGAAGAAGAGATTTCGAAGTCGCAGGCATCGCGGAGCAGTCGTTCCCGGTTCTGGATGGCGTATTCGTGAATGGCCGGGTCGTTGACAATGGAAAACGTAGCCCGCTCCTGTCCCGGCTGTAAGCTGATTTCAAAGATGCTGCGGCGGTCGCTGGTATCGGACAATTGCCCCACCGGGAAGCCGTTTTCCTTGGGATAGTCGGTGTACTTCTTTACTACCGTCGGCTTTTCCGGCTCCGGCACGGTTTTCTTCACTTCCATTTCTATGGTCTGGCCCACAACCGGATGGGTGTCCGTTGCGGGTACGGTTTTACCCGACACCGCCGGATTGGACTTGGGCTGGGCGGCAGGGTGGGTACCCGGCTTCGATCCGGTCACCGCCGTTTCCTTTCCCTGGTGGTCGGCGCCGGCAGGTGCAGCGCCCTTTTTCAGTTCTTTGCGCAGTTCATCCAGGTCGCGTTTCCATTCCGACCTCAGACTTTCCAGCTTCTTCTCCAACTCTCTCACCTTCCGGCCGGCATCGCCCGAAGCACTGTTATCCACTGGTAAACTAGCTACCTGGCTGGTTTCAGCGGAATGACTCCGACGGCGGTTTTTGTACTGCCGGAACTGCCAGAAGTTGAGTACAGACAAACCTGCCAACAAGACCAGCAGTAGCGATATATACCAGGGAATACCGGCCGTGGTGGTTGGGCTGGCACTGCCGGACGAAGCAGAAAGGTTGTCGAGCCGTTGTTGCAGGGCATTGATCTGCGCCTGCATGCGGGTCAGTTGTTCCGGATCGGCAGTCGCGGGAGTGGCGGGTGCTGCCGTTGGGGCCGATGTTACGGCTTCTTTCAGGGCGGCTTCGCGCACCGCTACCAGGTCGTTTTGGAGGCTGTTCAGATACGGCTTGTCTTTGCGGTTATCGTAAATGAGTTGCAGCACGGGCGTCAGTTGTTGCGCCAGCGGTTTGCCCGAGACGAATTTGCCTTTCTGCTCCGCAATGGTGCTGCTCAGCGTTTCCGTCTTCGACTTCCCGTTGTACACGCGTTGCAGTTCTTTGGAAAGCCCTTTCAGGTCGTAAGCCGGGTCTTCCAGCTTTCTGGCCAATTCGGGTGCTTCCGGATGCTCCGTGTCGGCGGCCAGCACGTAGCGCATCGTGATGCGGTTGAACTGATCTACCGTGCGTTCGTAAATGGCCTTTTCATTCTGAGCAAACGCCGGAAGGGTCATTAGGCTGAGCAGAAAGAGCAAGAAAACATCCTTAGCACAGGTCTGAATCGCAACGGCGAACCGGCCTGCGCTAAGGACGAAAACCGATTGGGGCTTATTCATAATAGGCAGTGTTGAGCTCTTTGGAAAGGTTGAACAGACTGTGCACGAAGGGATAGAAAAACAGGGTTTCTTCCAGCGTTTCCTTGCTGTAAGCGAAACGGCTCAGTCCTTCCTGCAAGCCGTCTTTAAGGTGCTGCCTCAGACTGGATTTCACCACTTCCAGGTCGGTGTCGATGCCGAAGTAGTTCTTCAGGTTCAGGTCTTCGTGGTCCAGCACCAGCCGGATCAGGTGTTCGGCGTTTTCAATCACCTGCCCTTTCAACTCTGCCTGCACTTCCTGGTAGCGGACTTTGGGATTCTCCTGCGCCGTATCGCGGATGCCCGGCAGCACCAGCGACGCCACGTCCGCTTCGTTGTGGTTCTGATCGAGCAGTACGCCGCCGTTGGCCGTGGCCTCCTTCGGCTCCCGGGTCAGCACCAGTTCAAAGTTCGCCGGGATGGACAGGTTGGTGTCCGCGCAGACTTCCTGCAGAATGTGCCGCGTCAGCACCTTGATGCCCTTGCCGCCTACTCCGCCCAGCGCATTCAGGTACAGACTGCCCTTGCCGCTGAACACAAAGTAACGCGGAATCTGAATGCCGGGCTCTTTGTTCAGTTTGATGTAGCGAATCAGTTGGGCAATGTGGTAAATGATGGCGCTGTAGTGCAGCAGCAGGATCACTTTCAGGTGCCGGTCGTTCTTCAGGAAATCCTGGAAGCGCAGTTGCGGCCTGGCTTCTTCATCGTAATTGAACAGAAAGCTGATGATGTCGGAAGAAGCCAGCGTGATGTCGAAGTCGGCGTTGTAGTGGATGAGGTCGTTGTAAAATTCCTCAATGCTCTCCCCCGTCGCCGTCGATTTGCGCGTGCTGGCCGCGTCTTTCCGGGCTTGCTTTTTGAAGGCCTGCAAAAAGCCGTTGCTCTTGTCGTGAAATTCGTGGGCATTGAAACCGGCACCCCAGAGCGCATTGCCGCCAAATTTGAACGAAGAACCGAAACGCGGCTCCTGCCCGATGAAGAAAAGTACGTCGGTAGTGCCCCCGCCAATGTCAATATTCACGATGTTTTCTCCAGCAATGAGCTGGTTGGTACGGCGTAGGAAGTAGTACGGCGCCACCGATTCGGTGGTGTGCGTAAGTCTGCCGCTGCCGCTGAAAATGGCTTCGAAGTTGCGCTGCCAGGTCTGTTCAAATTCGCCCTTCTGGAAATCGCTCATGCTCAGCGGTGAAAACCACACCACCCGCGATTTGGCCGGATCGCCGCCGTTGAGAATGATCTTGTTCTTGATCAGCAGCAGGATTTCCTTGAAAAAGGCTTCGATGCGTTGTTGCCCTTTCACGTCCAGCTGAGGCCGCCACTTCAGGTTGGTCTTCACGGGCGCCTTCTTGTCCAGCCGCTCTTTTTCAAAGCTGAACGCGATGTTGATGTTGCCCAGCAGCGAAGCCGGTTCCAGGCTGAAGTTTTCCGTTTCGCTGGTGGCCGTCCGGATGGGAAAGCGGAAGTTGGAGCCAAACTCCGCCCCGATCACCGAAGGCAGAAACTCCCTTTCCTGCAAAATGAGGGCTTCGCGCAGGTTGTTGAGGCCCTTGCTGTACTTGGAAGCCACCAGCGCCCGTTCGCTGGACTCCACTTCGGCGGGTTTGTTCAGCATCACCACTTGTAAATCTTCCTCACCCACGTTGAAGGGTTTGGGCATCGGACTCAGTTCGTCGGAATAGGCCAGGTGGGTGTTGGTCGTGCCAAAGTCGATGGCAAAGTTGAAGGCCCGGCCGCCCACGTTTACTTCCCGCCAGCGCGGAATGATGAGCCCTTTGATGTCGTTCTGCCGGTTTTTCCGGGGATGGATTTCAATAAAGTCGAAGGGCCGGTCCAGTTCGTAGTAGGCCGACGTACCGATGATTTCCTCCTTCTTGGAGCGCCGCACGTTGCGTTTGACGTTGTTCTGAATTTCGGAATTGCCCGCAAAAAACTTCAGATCGTACTCTTCGCCGATCAGGTCTTCCTTGTCGTCTACGTCGATCAGCATCAGCTTGTAGTAGGAATTGTACTGAGGCTGATTGATCACTTTGTAGAAAGGAAACACGCCCATACCCGCCCGGCATTCCACCACTTCGCCGTCTTCGTCTTTCCGTTCCAGCGCCGGATAATCCTTCAGCCGGGGATAATAGGTTTTCTCAAAATTGATTTCGCCCTTGCGCACCGGAATGTTCAGCCGCACCGTAACGCGCTCTCCGGCCAGACTGGATTCCTTGATTTCAAAGCTCAACTGGCGCTGCAGGTCGTTCAGGTCGAAGTAGTCGAAGTACTGCCGCTTGATGGGCAGCAGGTAGGGAAACACCTTACTTTGGGTCAGAGAAGCGTTGTGCTTGCCGGTAAAGAAGCTTTTTTCGTTGATGCCGTAGGGCAGTTTCAGCAGGTGATCTTCCAGAAAATCGCCCACCGACAGGTAGGGATACACCGTATGGGTATCGGGCAGTACGCGCTGCTCCAACGGGAGCGGATCTCTGGCCGGTACGCGGGTATTCTGCTGCCATTCGCCAGCCGTGTAGACCATGCCCGCCCGGTCGAAGCCGTTTTTGAGCACCAGCGGTTTCACACCGTTCATGGGTTGGCTGGCCTGGATGATAAAATCACTCTTTACCTCAATGCCGCCCGTGTCCGGCCGTTTCTGACGGAATTCCACGCCGTTTACGTTCACGATGTTGTTTTCCTCATCGCGCAGGAAGTCGTATTCGCCCTCAAAATCACTGCGCTGGTAGCCCGAATCCACTTTGAACAACTGGCTTTTGACTTCCGGCGACGCGTATTCATCGCGGCTTTCCACCAGGTATTCGAACATTGTACGGCAGGAATTGCGCAACGAAGGATTGGCCTTGAACAGCTTGTGGACGTACACCTGGAAATCCTCACTGCGTTGGTACAACGGCACGTTCCGGTCGAAGTAACGGTCACCCTTGGGTGTTTTGAGTTCCAGTGGCTTCAGGTCAGGGTGCGTAAAAAAGAGCGTCAGCGGCGAAGAGCCCCCGATCAGCTGGTGGTTGTAGCGGATCAGGTAAATGTCCTTAAGGTTGCTGAATTCGTTGTTGCTCCCCTCCTGCTCCAGAAACAACTGCAGCGTGCGCCCCAGCAACTGCTGGTTGGGGTGCCGGCTGCTCAGCATCGCCTGGATTTCATTGTCGCGGCTCCACTTGGTGATGCTCAGGTCGGCCTTGGCCTTCCGGTATTCGCCGTAGTTGAACAGCAGTTCCAGCATATCCAGACACTGGGAAACCATTCGGTGGTAGACCGATTCGTGCTGGTGCCCTTCCCGGTTGGCCATGTCAAAGGCCGTGTTGAACAGGTGCATCCGGGCGAAGGGGCTGGGCACGGACGTGAGGCCGCGGGAGGCTTTGCGTCCTTCGGTATCGGCAATTTCCAGGATCTGTTCGCTGTTGATAGCGCCACTGATCTGGTGCCAGCCTTCGTCGGTCGGGTTCTTGGATTTGTGCAGGGTGAATTTGTTATCGCTCATGGGGTAGTGTTGGGTGACATTCCCTCATCCGTAGCGTAGGCCTGAAGGCCTACGCTACGGATGAGGGTGGAATTTGTGCCAATAATTTCATTTGATTAATTTCGTCCTGGTATGACACCTTTCGGTGGTGCTCAACTTGCTTTTTGATATATTTCCGAACGGCTGGAACATTCTGATTGCTTACCGAAAAAGCGCCGTATCCGTCCTGCCAGTCAAACGGTTCATCCAAAATTTCTTCTTCATTTATCCAGCGGGATGATTCTCCTTTCAAATCATTCACCATTTTGCTCAAAGCACAATTAGGTTGCAGGGCAATCAGGCCGTGAACGTGGTCCTCTACCCCATTGATCATATCCAGGTAATATCCTTTCGTCAAAGCTGATTTTCGGATATGCTCGAAAATCAGTCTCCTTTTTTCTTCGACCAGAAAAGGTGCCCGATTTTTGGTCGCCCAAACCAGGTGAATCCATATCTGATGAAAAGTTTGTGGCATTGAAAAAAGGTTGGGTGAAATGGTAGTAAAAATTCCCGTGATCCACATCCGTAGCGCAGGCCTTAAGGCCTGCGCTACGGATGTGGATCACGGCAGCGGCTTGATGTTTTCTTCGAAGAGTTTGGCGGTACCCTGGTACATCATTTCCATAAAATCGCGGGGCGACTTGTCGCGGATCACGGAAGTACGCAGGTTAGTAAACAGGCCGTCCAGGTAGGTGAAGTCCACTGCGGTCTTGAATACCTTACCTTCGCGGATCTGTTTGCCGCCGTTAATGAGCAGGCTCAGGTCGCCATTAAGGTTGTACAGGCGAAGCGCCCGGTCGTTGTCGTTGAGTTCGCGGAGCCAGGGATAAAAATGATCGCGAAAAAAAGTACCCAGTTCGCGGTAGAACGGGTCGGTATCCAGCTTTTTGCCCAGTTCCAGACTTTCGTAGTAAGGATGCCGCGTGGCGTCTTTCAGGTGTTCGGTGTAGTGTTTGGCCAGTACCTTCAATTGCGTGAGGGGCTGCCCGATCAGGTTCTTGGTTTCTCCGCTCAGGTGTCCGAAGCCGATTTCCTTCACCGAACGCGCATCGCTTTTCAGTCCGTATTCGTGGTGTACGGTGCGGCCTTCGTTGAGTTCGGCGTCGCGGTATTCCAGGAAGTCGATCACCGAGAGAGCCCCGATAAGTTCTACCACGTGGGCCTGGTTTTTCTGCTCTTCCCCGCCTTCGCTGTTGGAATAGCTCTTGTTGATGCTGTCGGCCAGGTAATACAGCGCGTTCAATCCTTTCAGGTTGTTCTGGTAATAGGAAAGCGCCGCCTTGGTTTTGGTAATGAAGGTATTGGAGTCGATGGCGCTTTTATCGTTGTCCTGCAGCCCGAAGTAGGGCTTGACGGTGAGCGCCCCGATGAGGGCGTTACTGATGGCCCCGGCCCCGGAGTAGGTCGATTCGGTGCTGCGGAATTTTTTGAGCAGCAGCGGAAAACCCGAAGCGCCCGTACCGCCGAAAATGGAGCTGATGATGAAGATGCGATCGCCGGGATTGAAGGCCTTGCCGAAAGCGCGGAATTCCGGCGAGTCGGTCAGCTTGTTGAGCACGATGCTGCCGATGTTGGGATTGCCCTTGAAGCCCACTTCCAACGTACTTTCGCGGCTTTGCTTGGAAAAAAGCAGGCTGAGCAGGTCCTGCGACGCGTTGGACAACGTATGGTAATCGACGAAGTTTTCAAAGGTTTCGTTGTTGGCCAGGAAGGGAAAGTTGAAGCCAGAACTTAGCTTCCCGTCCTTGTCGTCCCACACGTCCTGCAGGGTGGCGATGTCGGTTTTGAAAAAGCCCTTTTCCCGGTTGCCCAGTTGACCGTGAATGCTTTTGTACAGCTTCAACAGGTTGAGCGTACGCACCGTATCGCCGTTGCGGGCATCCGGATCGATGAGAATGGGCACAATGCGCGAAGCTTTGATATCGACCCCGGCGGCCATCAGCATCACCAGCGATTTGATTACCCTGGCTCCCGTCCCCCCGATTCCGAATAAAAACAGTTTGCTCATAGTTTGATGGAGTAGTGCGTCCTTCCGAAACGCGATTTAATGGGTGAGACCATACTTTCCCAGTCAAACGAAAGGGAAAGGAAAAAATTCTATCAGACCAAAGCCGGTGCGCCAATCTACACAAACCTGCTGTCCGTGCCGGTATTTCTACGCCAATGGTTGAACCGTCGTTTCATCGGCGCAATGATAGATCATTCGTCAATGACTTGCAATCGGAGCCGGTTCTTCGCTGAACAACCCAATCGTTCAATATAAACCGCTGACTCCTAATTGCTTTTCAAATTGCTGAAATTTTCCTACTGATTACTTTTTTTCGCTGTCGGAACTAAAGACAGAAGATCTTCCAATCAGCTTACATCCCATCATCCTTTCCCCTTCACTCTTCAAATGGAAACAGTTCCTTCAATTCTGAGCCTTCATGACCGGCCGCTGAGCCGGTATGAGTTAGTTGACCGCGGAGACCTGGTTATTTTTCCTTATCTGCGACCTTGCCGGGTAAGCATCCTGATCGTCGTAGATGCCTCTATCTCTTTTAGTCACGCGTATTTTGGTTTGTCTACGGTGCTGGATACCCTTCGGAACAATCCCGAGTTTTACGTCAAGTTTGACGTGACCCGAGCCCACCGACAGACCGATAACTTCAAACCCAATCAGGCAACGGAGCCGGATGCCTGGAGCAAGTATGGTCCGCACTACGAAAATTTCCGTTTCACACAGTCAGGATTTAACATTGATAATTATAATCAGATCTGGTTTTTCGGTTTTTACGGAGAAGGGGGAGCCGGCTCTTTGAGTCAGGCCGAACTGGAAATTTTGAGCCGCTGGATGGACCGCGGTGGTGGCGTTTTTGCCACTGGCGACCACGCCGATCTGGGTGCAGCGCTCTGTTCAGCCATTCCCCGGGTGCGAAGTATGCGGAAATGGACCAATGCCCAGGGCGTACCCATGCCCAATGGCTCCAACCGCCACGACACCCTGCGCAAAGGAATGAATGCCAGCTACACTTTTGACGATGAGTCGGATGATGAACCCATGCCCATTACGCCGATTTACGAAAACCTGGGTAGCTGGTCGCCTTTTCTGGAGCGCCGAGCGCCGCATCCGCTCCTGTGCGGCAAAGACGGCGTGATCGACATTCTGCCCGATCACCCGCACGAAGGCGAAGTGCTGGATGGTTGGCAGATTGACCTTACAGCTAATTTTGGTTTCTGCAGCTATACCAACCAGCCAGAGTATCCTACGGTTTCCGGCCACACCGAAGAACCTAAACTGGTGGCCCGGGCCCGCGTCCAAAGCGACCATTCGGCCACTGATTTCAAAGGTATCGTCAACGCAAAAAGCTTTGGTGTGATCGGGGCCTATGACGGACACACCGTGAACGTAGGTCGGGTGGCCGTCGATTCCACCTGGCACCACTGGTTCGACGTCAATCTGATTGGACGCCCGGTCTCTAACCTGGATTCTTCTCCCATGAATGCGACCAATCCCAAAATTCACGGTTTCAATGCCAGCGTAGCCGGCCAGCATGCCCTGGCCCGGATTCAAAACTATTTTCGGAATGTAGCGCTGTGGCTGGCTCCTAAAGCCAAACAGAACTGTATGTTTACGCGAGCCACCTGGGGAGTCGTGATTCGTTATCCCTTGATCGAACGTTTGCATCCGCTGTTGCCCATTTGGGAACTGGGTGGCGTAGCTCGGGATGCCATTGGCTTACGGGCCAGCCAGTGTACCGTTTCCAGATGGATTCTTGACCTATACTTACCCAGACTGGTTGACATTTTTAAATTTCGTCCCGATCCCTGTTTGTCATGCCCGCCTTTCGAACTGGTAGAAAGATACCTACTAGGGGCCATTACCCGTGAAATGCTCACCATTGCTTATGAGCTGGAAAAGAGAGAAATAACGGACAAGGAAATGGACCTAAAACCGGTACAAGAGGCCTTTGCCAGAGGCGTAGAAATCGGAACCAAGGAACTGGTTAAGGCGCTCAATCGATCCCTGGAGGACGGCCGTAAGCTGGTGGAAGAACTGGCTCCCTTACTGGAGCGAAATCGGATCAAAGATTTTTCCTTTGACGATAAACCCTCTGAAAGAGAAAACCCCAAAAGGAAGAAAAAATAAGCCTTAAGGCCTTGAAAAGAGCATCTACCGTTGTGCGTTTGACACGCACAACGGTATTTTTTTACTCTTCAATTGATCGCCGTTTATATCTTTGTGCAAATCCCTTTTACGTATAAGCCCCATGCATTTCCAGAGAACCCAAGCCACGGATTCACACTTTCAGCAATTGATTGCCCTTTTAGACCAGGACCTCTGGTCGCGCTATAAGGAAGAACAGGCCAAGTTTGTAGCCCACAACTTTATGGATCTGACCGCCCGTGTCATCGTGGCTTACGAAGGTGAACAAGCAGTGGGCTGCGGCTGCTTCCGTCCCACGGAAGAGAACGGCACGGTAGAGATCAAGCGCATGTTTGTTCAACCCGGATCGAGGGGAAAGGGCATTGCGGCGGGCATCTTACAAGAGCTGGAAAACTGGGCAAAGCAAGAGCGTTTTAACCGGGCCATTCTGGAAACCGGTAACCAGCAGCCCGAAGCCATTGGTTTGTACCACAAAACGGGCTATACGCAAATTGAAAAATACGGACCTTACAAGGATATGCCCGAAAGCATCTGTATGGCCAAAAAGTTGGGATAAGGTAGCTACGTCCAAGCTCCCTTCCGATCAATCAAGTCGAATGGAAAAAGATTTATTACCGCCGAATTCCAGGCTGCTCTTAGAGCTGTCCAGCCTTTTCTCAATTCAGGCGATATTCCCGGGCTTAGCCGCGCAGTGAGCGGTCTCTTAACTTTCGCACCCGGAATCTCGTACTATCGTTTACTCTGAACTGGCAAAGTGGTTGAAAAGGGTTGCCAATCAGCTACCGGGTTGCCAGGCTTGAGAAGTAATTGAAAAACCCGAACTCATTTCTGTTATGAACGTGAGAACCATTCTTTTCCCGATCGATTTTTCGTCCGTCGCCTCCAATGCCCTGGATTTTGCGGCTCAGGTGGCCCGTCAGCTGGGTGCCAACCTATTGTTGCTCCACGCCAACAATCAGCCTTATTCGGCTCCGGCCCGTAGCAGCGACAACATTCCAATTGAAAGCGTCAATAATACGCTCATCAACGAAAAGCTGAACAGTGTGCTGGGAGACGTTCAGCTTAGGTACGGTATTTCTTGCCACACGCACATTGAAGAAGGCCGGCCGGAGCAGATCATTCCGGAAGTAGCCGAAAAATCGCAGGTGGATCTTATCATTATGGGTACGCAGGGTTTCGTGGAAAACGAAAAACTCCCCACGGATAGCCTTACCACGCGGGTAATGGAAAAGACCAACCTCCCCTTGCTTGTTATTCCGCAGGACGCCCGGTACGATTCCCTCAGTCACTGGCTTTATGCCTTTGAAAACCTGGACAAGGAAAAAATAGTGATGGAAAAGGTGTTCAGACTGGCGGCTAGCCTGAAAGCCAGGGTGGAACTGCTGCACGTAAAAACCAACCGCCAGGACGGAGACGAAGGCAACCTGGCGCTGAGCAAAATCAACGGGCAACTACCAGACGTAAGTGCCGGCTACAAGGTCATCAGCGGCGATAATGTGCTGGAAGGGCTGAGCCATTACATTGACGAATCGCAGCCCGACCTGTTGGTGATGTCGCGGCACGACCGGAGCTTTGTGGACCGGGTGTTTAAGCGAGACATTGTAAAAACGGCTGCCAACCAGATCAATTTTCCCTTGCTGGTGTTGCACGGCTAATTTTAAGTTGGCAACCCGCCTGTTTGCATAAAACGTTTCCGGCTGTTGCGATTACGGGATGGCTTGTGCAATTTCGGCGCATCAAATCCTTATCCTTTCATTTTTAAAACGCAGTCACTTGGATCAATTGAAGGAAACCCTGAGTGTATTTAGAATTGGCATTACCGTTGGGCTCATCGGCCGGGAAAAGCTGGTGGAATGGATTCGGAAAACAATTGCCAACGAAAAAAAACCACCCCAGGCATTGACCGACCTTCTCACGCTTGATCCCAAGGCCAATTTGGTCGTCACCTTCAACCTTTTGGACAAGCTCATTGGCCCGGCCGTGCCGGAAAACGCCGGAAAGATTGTTATGCGCATGATTTACGACGAGTTGAAAGCCGGTAAGATCAGTCCGGTCAAGGCAGTACAGTTGGCTTACCACGCTTCAATGGAGTCGAACCAGGACGATACCGAGCAGCAATACCTGAGCGATCTGGACGATGAAGGCTATCTCATTCAGCTGGGTACGTCTCAACGGGAAGAAAAGGAGCTGGAAGCCGACATTCTCCAGTTTCTGAGTCAGTACGAAAGCTATTCTTTTTCGCTTTGAGATATCCATTTACTTTGCTCCGGAGATTGCTTCCAGACTTTCCAAGTGCAGAGGCTGCTCCCTTGCGTAACGAGACGTAACCTGACCGCAGGCTTGACAGCACCAAGACGCATTCCTGAACCGAATTCATTTTATTTCCCATTTCTAACCAGCCTATGATTTCCTTTTCACTTTTTCTGTTGATCGGTCTTTTTGCCTTCGCTGCCGTACAAGCTTCCCCAGCGCGTATTGCCATTCGGGTGATGTCTTATAACATCCGGTTTGATAACCCGCTCGACGGCGAAAACCGCTGGGACCTGAGAAAAGAACGGCTGAGTGACCTCATCCGCTACCACGATCCGGATGTGCTGGGTTTACAGGAAGCCAAGATCAACCAGGCTAGGGACTTGGCTACCCTGCTTCCTCAGTACGAATGGTACGGCGTAGGACGGGACGATGGGCAGGAACAGGGAGAGTTGATGGCGATTTTCTACCGGAAGGAACGGTTTGAATTGCTGGATCAGGGCACCTTCTGGCTGTCGCCCACGTACCAGCAGCCCAGCCGGGGTTGGGATGCCGAACTCAACCGCATCTGCAGCTGGGTCAAGCTGCAGGACCGGGAAAGCCAGAAGATTGTATTCCACTTCAACACCCACTTTGATTACATGGGTCGGAAGTCACGGGAAGAGTGCGCCCGCTTACTACTCAAGCGCATTCCGGCCATTGCCAGCCACCTGCCGGTCATCCTCACCGGCGACTTCAACGATCCGCCGCAAACGCCCTTTTATGAAGTGATTGTAGAAGAAAACTTTCTGTGCGATGCCAGACACGCCAGTAAAAGTCCGCACTACGGGCCGGAAGGTACCTGGTCTACCTTCGACGTACTTACCGGCATTGGCAGCCAGATCGACTTTGTCTTCGTGTCGCCGCAGATTGAAGTGACTAAACACGCTTTTCTGACCGATTCCCAGCAACTGAGGTACCCTTCTGATCACCTGCCCATCCTGGCCGACCTGAAAGTGTGATGTCAGTGAACAGTAAACAGTTATCAGTAAAAGTGGGTAATGAGTAATGAATCGTAGAGACGCAATTTATTGCGTCTGAGGCGTTACGTTGCACTGCCCTGTGCTTCGACCGCTGTAGTAGAAGCACGAGCGGGGGCGCAAAAAGCAGGAAGTCCATCCGGTGGCTTCGATTGATCGCTGCCGCTGGATGGACTTCCTGTTTACTCCTTTTTATTTATGCACACACGGCGGTTTTCGTTCGGCGAATGTCTGTCTGAGGTCGTACGTGAATCATGGATTGATGCTGGTCTCCAAACTTCTGGATGCACCACTTTTTAAGGGTAGCGTATTCTTCCGTATCTAAATGTAACCGGGCTTTCCGCAATTCTTTTTCAAAAAGTCCGGAGTCGAAGCTTACCTTCTCCAGTATGAGTTTTGTGTAGTCCAACATATTACTTTTCATGGTCTTGAAGTGTTGTAAGGTTTAATAATTGATGAAGCGAACCGGTTGTCCGGCCCTTGGTAATGCCCTCTACGAAGAGGCCTGGTATCAGGTTGGGCTTTCTCCCTTCCCGAATAAAAAAATGCATTTTTCTAAGTATTCCCAAAAACTAAGCTCCGGTCATCAGACTGGTAAGCGGGAATCATAACTACGCAAATATACGGCATTTGGCCCAGGAAGATATTAAAAGGAGATTAGAATACAAAATACTCCGCCGCATTTGGTTGTCATTGCTCACACATCGGCAAATAAAAAAACGGTGACGCAATCGCGATTGAACACCGGCTGCTCCGGTCCGGATGTCCAGCTTTTAACTCAAGCCATCTCTATTATTTTCAAACTGTTTCAACCTCTCAACCATGGTTCTCTTCTCTCTGCTTCGCCTTTTCGTGCTGCTGTTTTTCCAGGTAAGGCTTAAATTCATCCAATTGGGTTTTTTCCCAGAAAGGCACTTTGTCGCGGGTAGCGGCGCGGGCAATGATGTGCGCGGATACCGGGGAAGTGAGCATCATAAAAGAAATGATGGCAAGAATTTTACTGCCAATGATCAGGTCATTGAAATAGATACCAATGCCGATCAGAATGAGTGTGATGCCCAGTGTAATGGCCTTGGTAATGGCGGAAATGCGAACGTAAAAGTCCGGTAACCGGATCAGCCCTATACTGGAGATGACAATAAAGATCACCCCGGCGAAGATGAACAAAGAACTTACTATTTCGACCCAGATTGGCATGGGAGTTTGGGAATTTAAGAATTGATGGACAGATTGAGTGAATAAGTGATATTCTGTATTAGTTGTCTGTGTTTCTGGTTTCGCTTAGCCACCAAATCTCTCAATCCCTCCGTCACCTATTCACTGTCATTCGGCTCAAAGACGCAATAAATTGCGTCTCTACGATTCATTCATCACTATTCATTGCTCATTCATTATTTATTGTTTACTTTTTTCTCACCAGGTAGTAGGCGAAGAACATGGAACTCAGGAAGGCGATGAGCGAAAGAATGATGGCTACGTCCATAAAAGCGGCATCGTTGGTCAGTACGGAATACACCGCGATGAGACCAATGATAATGGCCGCCAACAGGTCAAAAGCCGTAATCCGGTCGGGCAGCGTAGGCCCTTTGAGAAAGCGCACCATACCCAGCAGCAGACAGCCGCTCAGGATGATCATCGTAACGGAAATGGAAATCTGAAACAGGCTCATCGGGTGATATCTAGAATTTTTTTCTCAAAACCATTTTTTATCTCCTGCTTCAACGCTTCCAGGTCGTTGTTTTCCACGTACATCGAATGAAAGTAGAGGATCTTCCGGTCGTCCGACACGTCGATGGTCAGCGAACCCGGCGTGAGCGAAATCAGATTGGCCAGCAACGTGATTTCCAGGTTCGTGCGGGCTTCCATCGGATAAGCTACCACCGCCGGTGACAATAAAAACCGGGGCGTGAGCACATCGTAAGCTATTCGCCAGTTGGCCTTGATCAGCTCTTTGAGGAAGAAGAAAATCAGACTGAAGACTTTGGGCAGCTTCCGGAAGTGATTAAGGTCATAGAAATACGAAAGCAGCCACAGCAGGAAGTAAACTACGATGAACGCCAGAAAGGCATTCGACGCATTGACCTCCACCCCCGGATTCTGCTCAAAGAAAATCCGGACTATGCCTATGCCAATCAGAAAGTTGATGATAAAGGTTTGCATAAAGTGAATGTGCTAATGTGCTAATGTGCTAATGTGCTAATGTTATTAATTTAAACTGTTAACCTTTAATAGGTCACTGTTTACTGTTGACTGCTTTCCCAGCACGGCTTGAATGTATCCCTGGGTATCCAGCAACTGCACTGCGGCTCTCTTAGAGAAGTCTACCAGCGGTTCGGGGTTCAGGCCTACGAACAGGATGAGTACGCACATGGCCATCACGGATAGCAGAACCGGCAGGTTGGCTTTTACGAATTCTTTTCGGGAAAGCATCGGTACCGGATTGTCCGCTTCCCTTTCTTTCAGGAAGGCCTCACTCCAGATTTTGGTCATGGAAAACAGGGTGAGCATGCTGACGGCCATGACCAGGAATACCACCCAGTAGTCGCCGGTGCCCAGCCCTGCCTGCGCGATCATAAATTTGCCCCAGAAGCCCGACAACGGCGGAATGCCCACCAGGGAGAAAGCCGAAACGGCAAAACAAAGGGATACCACCGGAAAACGCCGGTACAGGCCCCCCAGCTTTTTCAGGTCGTACGACCGGTTGATGAGGTGACTTACGCCGCTGAGCAGAAAAAGATTGGTCTTGACCAGGATGTGGTGAATGATGTAAAAAATGGCTCCCGCAATGGCCAGGGGCGTGTACAGCGCCAACCCCAGGATCATATATCCGATCTGGCTGATGATGTGAAAAGAAAGTATTTTCCGGAAATCGTTCTGGATGATGGCCCCCAGTACCCCGAACACCATCGTGCAGGCAGCGGCGTACAGCAGAACGGTGTGCGTAAACCCGGTGTCGGCCGTGAAAATGAGCGTAAAAAACCGAATGAGCGCGTACACGCCTACCTTGGTAAGCAGTCCGGCAATGAGTGACGCAATGGCAATGGGTGGCGTGTGGTAGGAAGCCGGCAGCCAGAAATACAACGGAAAAATGGCCGCCTTGATGCCAAAGCAGATGATGAAAAATACCGCGGCCAGCAACACCAGGCCGGAATTGTTCACCTGAGGAAGTTTGACCGCCAGGTCAGCCATGTTGAGGGTGCCAGTAGTGCCGTACAGCACGCCTACGCCGGCCAGAAAAATGGAAGACGCCAGGAAATTGATGGAAACGTACTTGATGGCGCCTTCCAACTGTGCTTTCTTGCCTCCCAGGGTAATGAGTACGAAGGAAGCCATGAGCATCACCTCAAACCAGACGTAGAGATTGAACACGTCGCCGGTCAGGAAGGAACCCATAATGCCGAAAATCAGGAACAGGGTCAGCGGATAGAAACCAAACTCCCGCCGGGCTTTGTCCAGGGTGCCACCCGCGTAGAAGAAAATGACCAGCCCGATAACGGACGTGATGAGCACCATAATGGAACTGAGCAGGTCGGCCACCAGCGTAATGCCGATGGGTGCCGTCCACTTGCCCACCTGCACGAATAAAATCTCTCCCTGCCAGGCTTTACTGACCAACCCAATGGCAGCGGCCAATGTAAGCAGGGCCCCGACCAGGTAGATGGCTTGCTGCACTTTCACCCGCTTCCAGCTTCCCAGGCAGAGAATGGCGGCGAACAGGGGAATGAGTAGCGGAAAAAATATCGGAGAGATGTTCATGCTTTCGGGTCCAGTTTATCGGTATCGTCCAGGTCGTCCAGGTCGCTGGTGCGGGCGGTCTGGTACACCCGCTTCAGTAAAATAATGGCAAAAGCCTGGATGCCGAATCCGATCACGATGGCCGTCAGGATCAGGGCCTGCGGTACTGGGTCGGCAAAAGGCGCATCGGGCTGCTGGGCTCCTTCGGCCACCATGGCTGGTTCACCCCGGGTGAGCCGGCTGATGACGAACAGGAACAGGTTGGTAGCGTGCCCCAGCACCACAATGCCAATGATGAGCCGCACGAAACTACGGTTGAGCATCAGGTAAATCCCCGCGGCGTACAGAATGCCCACTATCAATGCCAGTTTTACTTCCATAAAGCCCCTAACCAAAATGTCGGACCACCAAAATGTTGGACCACCCGACAGGTGGATGATTTGCTAACGTATTGAGCTAACGCAGGCATGAATGCCTGCGCTACGAATATTATCTGTCTATTTCTAACCATTCCATCATCAATCAATCCTTCAGTCTTCCAGCATCGTGAAGGTGATTTTCAGCACTACGCCCATCACCAGCAGGTACACACCGATGTCGAAGAGAATCGGGGTGCCGGGTTTGCCGAAAAAGGGCAGGTAAAAACCCGACCACAGGGAAGTCATGTACGGATCGCCCAGCAGGAACGAAAAGGTACCGCTGACCGCCGCCAGCAACAACCCAATGAAAATCAGCCGGAGCGGGTCGAAGGGCATGAGCTTTTTGGTGGCTGCTGCCCCGTAAATCATCCCGTGCAGAATAAACACGATGGTACCGATCAGGCCGCCGATGAAGCCGCCGCCGGGTTCGTTATGGCCGCGAAATAGCATGTAAAATGAAAAGAACATAAACAGGGGAATGAGCATCTTGACGACGGCTTCCGAAATCAGGCTTCTCATAGGGTTTCCTCCTTATCCAGTTTCAGTTTCAGCAAGGAGAAAATCCCGATGGCGGCAATGCCCAGCACCACGGTTTCGCCCAGGGTATCGAACGCCCGGAAGTCGACCAGGATGACGTTCACAATGTTCCTGTCCTGCCCCAGGGGCACGCTTTTTTCGCCGAAATACGTCTTCAGTTCCGAATCCAGCGGCCCTTCGGTCACCATCAACAGTACGTAAGTCATGAGTCCGCCAAAGGTCAGCGACAGCATCAGGTAATTGAAGCGCCGGACTTTCCCCATGAATGATTCGAAGTGCGGCAGCTTGTGCAACACCAGCACGAACAGCACCACCGTCAGGGTTTCGACCAGGAACTGCGTCATGGCGGCATCGGGAGCGCTGAACAGAATGAACACCAGCGCCAGCCCGTACCCGACTACGCCCATAGCGGCCAGGGCCGTCAGCCGTGACTTGGTGACAAACACGACGTAAATCCCCATCGCAATAAAAAGTCCGATAATGAGTTCGTACAGCCGAAAATCCAGCAGATCAAACAGCCGGTTGTGCAGCTCCAGCGACAGGTTCCGACTGAACAGTATGTACAGCGACAGCCCGATGAAGGTCCATAGAATGGCCGTGAGGTAATAGCGCAGGTAGCCGTTTTGTGTGACCAGCGTAAGTACCCTGGCCAGCCGCAACAAGTACTCCATTCCCTTTTCGTACAGGTTGGCCGGACCGAACTTTTCCAGTCGGAACAGTCCGTTGGCCAGTCTTCGGAAGCCCATCCGGAAGCGGTACACCGCATAGCCCAACAGCAGCGTAGCCAGGCTCAGGCCCAGGATCAGCGTGAAGCCGTGCCAGAGGGAAAGGGTGAGCACTTCTACATCTTTCAACACCTGACCAGCCGTCACGTTGAGCAGCGGCTGGATGAACAGTTGCGGAAACAAACCCAGCACCAGACCACCCGCTGACAGCAACCAGGGTCCCGCCAGCATAGGCCAGGGAGCTTCCTTTACTCCCCCTTCCGGACTGCGTAGGGGACCGAAGTAAGCACCGTACCCAATCTGGATGGCAATGGCGGTAAAAAGTACGCTGGAAAAAACCACTGCTCCCAGCAGCATCCAGTTGTAGAGTTCGGCGTTGAAGGCTGCTTCGTAGATCAGCTCCTTCCCGATGAAACCAATGAAAGGCACCACCCCCGACATGGACAGACAAGCCAGCCCGGCTGCCAGCGCGGTAAAGGGCAGTACCTTCCGCAAACCCGAAAGTTCGGCCAGGTCCCGGCTGCCCGTCTGGTGGTCCAGGTTGCCCGTCATCAGAAAGAGCGTGCCTTTGTACAGGGCGTGGGCCAGGACAAAAATCAGGGCGGCCTGCACGGCGTAGGGCGTACCGATGCCCAGCATCAGAAACAGCATACCCAGGGCGCTGATGGTGGTGTAGGCCAGGATCTTTTTCAGGTCGGTGTAGCGCATGGCCATCAGGGCACCCAACAGCATCGTAATGCTCCCCGTCACGATGAGCAGGGTTTGCCATAATGCCGTGCCGCCCAGCAGCGGATTGAACCGGGCCACCAGATACACCCCGGCTTTGACCATCGTAGCCGAATGCAGGTAAGCGCTCACGGGTGTGGGAGCCGCCATGGCATTGGGCAGCCAGAAGTGAAAAGGAAACTGGGCCGATTTGGTAAAGGCCCCCAGCAGCACCAGCAGCACAATTCCGGTATACCCCCCCTGCCCTACTACCTGGTCATGCATGGCCAAAAGCGAAGGAATGTGAAAAGTGCCCATTGAAGCACCCAGCAAAATAAATCCGGTTAGCATGGCCAGACCTCCGCCTACCGTTACCATCATCGCCTGCAGGGCCGACTTGCGCGAAGTTTCGTTGTCGTGATCGAAGCTGATGAGCAGATAAGAACTGAGGCTGGTGAGCTCCCAGAACACGAACAGGGAAATCAGGTTGCCGGCCACCACCAGACCCAGCATGGCCGTCATAAACAGCAGCAGGTACATAAAAAACCGTCCCAGCTGCGGATGGCCTTTCAGGTAACTGCCCGCGTAGAGAATAATAAGCGCACCGAAGCCGGCAATCAGGATCAGAAAGAAAAGGCTGAGTCCGTCCACGTAAAAGCTCAGGTCGACCGAAAGCGCGGGTATCCAGCGGTATTGTATAAGATAAGGCTCATTGCGCACGGCCAGCGGCCAGAGGGTGCTGAAATAGACCAGCATGCCCAGGGGCAGCAAAGACAATACGGCTCCCGTTTTGCTGCCCAGCAGCCGGAAGATCAAGGGCGAAAGAAAGGCAACGAAAAATCCGGCAAGTAGAATAAAAATCATGAAAGCCAGGTTTGTAAAATGGTACGTTCAGCGGAAGTGCCTGATTGATTTACAATTAGGTTTCAGGTAGCTTTTCATTCAGTACGCAAAAGCCGGCAAATGGATATGATGAAATGAATTTTTAGCTAAAATAAGTCGGATTCCATTGGGGACTGACTCCGTAACCGACAATGACAGCTCGCGCTCTGGTAGGTAAGTGTTTTAAGTTGATAGAGTCGCTTGATCCGGTGGTCTGGACTCTTCACGAGTGCTTTTGTCACTTTTTTCTTGACAAAAAGTAATCCCGGCGGGGAACCGCAAAAAGTCAAGCGGGGCCGCCGCCCGGCCTGTCCAATGCTTCCGCCCGCTTGGCTTACGCGCCCCTCGCTGGACAGGCGGCCCTGCCCGCCTTGAAGGATAAAGACGCGTTTAAAATAATTTAAGTAACTATCTGCAATTAGATGTCGGTGGGGTCCGCCTATATTATCAGTTTGAAAATAAATAACTTAAACAGAAAACAGTATAAACGATTTGTGCTTCGCTACTTAGAACGTGTTTGGGATGTACTGTTAGGATAAGACCCTCCAAAATGTTCCATCTAGGTGGGCTGGCCCAAAAATCCAGCGAGGGCGTGTAAGCCCTGAGCGGGGAAGCATTGGATTTTTTGCCTTTTTTTGGTTCATTTTTTGGGCAAGCAAAAAAGAACAAAGAGGTAAGATCAAATTTCACAGTATAAAATTAAGAATAAGATGGGTTTCGCAATTTATTCTTCCCAAAAACGCTCTTACGTTCAATTGTACCAGGCTCGCCGGTACGTGCACCCAAGACTTTGAAACACAGGTTCCTCTTACCAGCCCAGCTCCATTTCCTGTCCATCGCGCCGCTTTGGGGTTCCATCCGCTCTTTGGCTGGCTTGATAATAAATGCCTGGCATCTGCCTGCCCGACTCTTTTACCTTAGCGATTCATCTATTTACCTACAACCTGAATTCAAATCCATGATTCGCAGTAAACGCCTTTTAAAAAATCTCCTGCTCGGTATGGGAATCAGCTTGGCACTGGTGGCCTGTAAAGACAAAACGGAGCCTACTCCCCAGCCCGAAGAGCCGCCCCTTCTACTCAAGAAAATTACCTGGACTGATAAGGACTTCGTAACGATTGCCTACAATGAGAAAAAACTGCCCACGCAATATATTTCCCAGTGGCAGTTCGACCCGGATGGAAACGTTTCTACCTACCAGGTGACCTTTGATTACGACACCCAGCACCGCCTCATCCAGGTCAATGCCAATATGGGCCTGAAAAATAAGTATTACTATCAGGGAAACAGGGTGCAGAAAACGGAAGAGTACGACCACAAAAACCGTTTGGTCATCACGCATACGTACACGTTTGACCCGCAGAATCGACTGGTACAGGTAATTGACGACATCACCGATCCGGACGACCAGACATCTGCCAAATTGAAACACACCTACGAATACGACCAGCGCGGCAACCTGACCTACCTGAAAGATTACCAGTTCAATCCGACTACCCAGGCTTACGACCTGACTTACACCCAGGCCTGGGAAGGATACGACAACGGGAAAAACCCCGATAACCTGCGGCTGCTATTTCCCTATTTGCCTGGCGTGGTTTTACAGGTGAACAACCCCGGCAAAAAGCGCGTGATTCAGAAAAGTGGCATGGTTACGGAAACGCAAACGTATACCTATCAGTACAACGAAAAAGGCTATCCCAGCCAACGGACGACACTACTTCAGGCGGGAACTGCAACTGCTACCCACACGGGGGTTTATGAATATGAATAAAAAGAGGGGCCAGGAAAAATAATCTTCCTGGCTCCTCTTTTTTATGCAATCCGCTTGCTAATCCCGGGTAATGATACTCAGTTCGGCCACTGACAATCCGGCGTCTTTTACATCCGCCGCTTCCAGACTGACCAGTTTCAGATACCGGGCGGGCTGAAGCTTCTCAAAACGAATGCTTTGCTGTATGGGATTGTTGCGAATATTATTGAAACTTCCCTCACTGACGGGCTGACCCCAGTTTTTCCCGTCCTGACTTACATAGACTGCGTATAGGTATACCATTCCCCGGGTTTTTCCATCTTGGCGGGGCAGGTACGTAAAGCCTTTCAGTGGCAGGGTTTCTCCCAGATCCAAGGCGAATTCCTTTGCTGCTCCACTGGTGGTATCGCTTTGCCAGAACGTTTTCGGGTCGCCGTCAATGGCTTTTTCGGCTTCGGGCGATTTGGCGGCGGCATTCGTTGACAGCCCTTTCCAGCGGGTCGGGCTCAGGTCGAAACGGGCGGATACCACGCTGCTGCTCCGTTTCATTCCCTCTACAAACGCCCGGGCTTTCACTTCGCCTCCTTTGGGTAGCGGAAAAGGTTGGGTAAAACGCTGACTCTGCGCCGTCGGCTCCGAACCGTCGGTGGTATAGGTGATAACCGGGTCGCTGGTTTTTTCGCAGACAATCTTCACCATTCCTTGCTTATTCCGGCTGATCGTGGGGTTGACAATCAATTCCGGGGCGTTGTATACTTCCACGTTCCGAATGAGCGGACTGGCCTTGGCGGCTTCGATGCGGATGCGCACTTTACCAGTTGTCACCGTTGGGAAGCGCAGAATCCGCCGGTTGCCGATGGTGGTGCCCTTGGCCACGGTCTGGTATCCATTTCCTTTCCACACGGCCACCGAAAATTGCTTCACCCTTTGGCCCAGGGCAATGAATTCTTCAATCAAAAGTCGATTGAGTTGCGTAGGTTTCCCCAGGTCAATCTCCAGGTCCGCTTGGGTCACTCCTTCATCGGCAGCCCAGTAAGTGTCCGCCTTTCCGTCTACTAGGTTCTGCGCCTGATAGGTTGAACTTTTTCCCCGCACGTTGCTGGCATTCGCTTTTTTCCCGGCTGCCAGATTATGAGAGGCCTGGTCGGTATAGGCTTTCAGGGCCATCAATTGCTTCACGTCGTTTTCGTGCACCAGTCCCCGGCGATCTACCGGCAGGTTGAGCAGCCAGTTCCCGTTCCGGCCGATGGAGCTGTAGTAAATATCGACTAAGTGTTCCAGGCTTTTCACCTGATCATCTTCGTTGGCGTGGTAATACCAGCCCGGCCGGATGGAGCAATTGACCTCCGCAGGCACCCAGTGGGTTCCGTCTTCGTGGCCGGGCGTCAGCTCCCAATAATCGGGATAGCCGGGGTACACCTTGTCGCGATTAAGCGTGCTCCAGTTGGTTTCGCCACCGTAGCCGTTTTCATTGCCCACCCAACGGATGTCCGGCCCGGCATCGCTGAAGATGACGGCATTGGGCTGGTATTTCCGCACCGTTTCTATAAAACCCGGCCAGTCGTATTCCTGTTTCTTGCCGTTCGGACCTTCGCCGTTGGCCCCGTCAAACCAGACTTCAAACACGTCACCGTACTGGGTCAGCACTTCCCGGAGCGTATTCTTGAAGATTTCGTTGTATTCGGGCGTACCGTAGGCCGGGTGATTGCGGTCCCAGGGCGACAGGTACACGCCAAACTTCAGCCCGTATTCCCGGCAAGCCTCTGACAAGTCTTTCAACACATCACCTTTACCACCTTTCCACTGGCTGTTTTTCACCGAATGTTCAGTGTATTTGGAAGGCCAGAGACAGAAGCCGTCGTGGTGCTTGGCCGTGATGATGACGCCCTCCATTCCCGCGTCTTTGCAGACTTTCGCCCATTGCCGGCAGTCCAGTTGCGTCGGATTGAACGTATTGGGTGATTCGGTGCCGTGCCCCCACTCAAAATCGGTGAAGGTATTCATATTGAAATGTACGAAGGCGTAGTACTTCAGCTTGTGCCACTCCAACTGCCGGGGCGAAGGAACCGCCCCGTAGGGCTTCGGTGCCTGGGCCTGAGCAAAGGAGGACAGACACAGAAAGAGAATAATTCGGGTGAATGAACGCATATTAAGAATAGGTTAAAAACGGGTAAAAGTCGAACGATTACTGCGCATCCGGTGCGAAAGCCAGCGCCAGCGCGGGATAGCCATTCAGCTTATTCCGGAGCGCCGCTGGCAAAAACACCCGGATCTGGTCGCCTTTTCTTTCCCATTTCAGGCTTGCACCATTCATCAGCAGCTTGACGGAAGTGCCGGGCTTTGGCGCATTCCCCTTCCATTCCAGTGTCGCTGGTAATTTTCCGTTTTCGGGCAATCGAACCAATGCGTATAGCGTGTTTCCATTCTTGGCCTGGGTAAAGAACGTTTCGCCGTCCCGGTAATGCTTCGCGTTTCGGGTGCCGTAAATCGCGTCTCCGTTGACACTCACCCACTTTCCAATGTCCGTCAGTCTTTGCACCACCGGTTCGCCCAGCAAGCCATCGGGCTGCGGACCCACGCCCAATAACAGACTGCCACCCTTGGCGACTACCTCAATGAGCGAATGCACTACCTGCGCGGACGATTTGAGCCGGTCGTTGGGCACGTAGCCCCAGGCCCCCCCCAGCGTAATGCAGCTTTCCCAGGGATGATCTTTCTGTTCTTTGGGAATCTGCTGCTCCGGCGTCTGGTAGTTTTCGTAGGGGCCGTGTACGGTCCGATCGACGATCAGCAGGCCGGGCTGGGCTTCCCGGGCCATTGTGGCAATGCGGGGGATGTCTACTTCCTGGCTCCAGGGCGGAATGGCCGCTCCCCAGCTCCGCACTTCGTCGTTGACCGTTTCCAGTGGCCGTACCCAGCCGCCGTCCAGCCAAAGAATGTCCACTTTTCCGTAGTTGTGCATCAGTTCACCGATCTGGTTATAGGTAAACTGTTTGAACTGGTTCCAGCGCCAGGGGTGCTTGCGGATGTCGTAATTGGCGTTGCGGTCGGGGGTGGCGTATTTGGGCCACCAGAAGTATTCCGAATGCCAGTCGGGTTTGGAGAAATAGGCCCCGATCAGCATGTTTTGTTTGCGGAATGACTCAAATACGTGTTTGGCTACGTCCGCTTTGGGATGCTTCGCAAAGGGGCCTTTGGCAATGCTGAAATCCGTTTCCTTGGTGTCGAACATGCAGAAGCCATCGTGGTGCTTGGTAGTAAATACCAGGTAGCGCATGCCCGCTCCTTTGGCGGCTGCGGCCCACTGATCCGGATCGAAGCGAACCGGGTTGAAAAGCTGGTTTTGCCCCCAGTACCATTTTTTATAGTCTTCGTACGCCACGGTGCTGTCCCGCTCGATCCAGTCTTCCGAACACAGCTCCCAGGACTCAATAATGCCAGGCACGGCGTACAGACCCCAGTGAATGATCATCCCGAACTTCTGATCCCGCCAGTTTTCCAGCTTTTCTTTGACCAGGGGATCAGTCGGCCATTCGTACTGGGTAGAGGATTGGTGTACGTTTCCCTGTGCCTTTGCCCACTGAGCGCCCACGGCGATGAGCAGGGTCAGCATATGTAAAAGTGACTTTTTCATAGGTTAAAAGGTATAAAGAATCGTGGTTATTCGGTAAGGATTGGGCTGACTATTTCTCCCGGAAGCCTATCCTACCGCTTTGAAAATTCCAATGAAGGATGCCCGTTCATTTGCGGCTCCGTGGTCAGCTATTGCCTTTGTTTTCGCCTCAGTTTCATGTCTTCCCTGATGGGATGAATGATCTGATGGGCATAATACGCATTATCGATCAGGTAAAGGACCGGGACCACCACCAGAAACCAGTACCAGGTCGTTAAACCGCTCAGGTACAGCAAAGCAAAAGCAATGGCCAGTAAAACGGTCAGCGTGAAGAGGTGGGTGCCAATCGCCAACCTCAATTGCCCGCGCACTTCGCGTTCATCTTCGTGAAAAACGTACCATCTCTGGTTGAAAGTCGATCCGAAATTGATCAGTAAACAGCCAAGAATGTATAGTCTTAATACCAGAAACCGCTCTCCTGCCCTGCTTCGGTGGTGCAGCTCATCCAGGAGAATGCGCAAGGCCGTTTCATTTCTGCGCAGCCCCCAATGGATGGTCTCATACAGTAGTCGTAAGGAAGAACTCTCCGATGCCTTCTGCTCTATATCATTCAGCTGCTCTTGCGTATACCTGGATTCCATGCTGCTTTTGTTTGCTACTGATTGAGTAGGAACCATAGAGGAACAGGATCGGAGGTGGCAATTGCACTCTCATTTTTCAACCTCATTCTTTATTATTCTTGGTGGCGTTCACCTCTTTCAAAGTAGCTAACACTTCGTCGCTCACGTTGCCAAACAAAGAAATGCCGGCAGCGCCGTTTTGCAGGGCGTATTGCATTCCCTGCTTCAGTTCCTCATTCGTCTTAAAGTCGGGCAGGTAGAGCCCGGCGTACAGCGGAAACTTCCCGTTAAGAAAGTGAACCCCTTCTTTGACCGCATCGCCGATCCAGCGAACGTCTTCCTTATAAAAGCCATGGTAAATCATGGGGCAAACGCCCGACAGGTTCCAGTTGGTCCAGTCCTGGCGCACAATGCGGCGGGCTACTTCGGGCGTCGGGAACACGGCCGCCGTAATGGGCTTCCGGTTTTCCAGCGCCACGTTGGCCAGCCGGTTTACGACCTGATTGATGGCATTGTACCTGAACTGCCTCCATGAAAGGCTGGCTTCCGGGTATTCCATGTCGGCCACGTCCACGCCCCGCCAGGCCTTGAACTGGCTCCGGCACACTTCACAGTAGCAGTAGTCGTACTGTGGCAGTTCCTTGGTCTGTTCAATTTTATACTGACTCCAAAGGTTCAGGGGCAGAATCACGTCACAGAAGCGCACGTAATCCAGGTGAATGCCGTCGACGTAGGGTTTGCTCAAAATGCTCCGCACGTCGTCTTCTAGGTACTGCTGCACTTCGGGTCGGGAGGGACACAGCCAGCGGTAATAATCGACGTAGGGCGGCTGATCGGCGCACGATTCTCCCTTGCGGTTGCGGGCGTACCACTCCGGATGGGCGTTCAACAGGGCTTTTTCGCCCCGGTTCATCGTCCACATCCAGCGATGGGCTTCCAGTTTCTGGGCTTTGGCCGCTACGAAATGCTTCTCACTGTCGGCCTCAAAAAAGATACCCCGGATACCCGCCGCATAATACTGGCCGTATCGCTTCCGTAAATCGGCTTCCGTATCAGTCGCCCGTGGATTGATCCAGACCCAGTGTTTGAGGGCTTTTTTCCGTTCTGAGCCGGCCGCTTTTTCCGCCGCCGCTACCGAAAGGCCGGAAGCGGAGAGTCCCGCTACCAATCCGGTTTTTAAAAAAGTTCTTCTTGCGTTCATGGATTTAGGAGATGTGATTGTATGCGTCCATCCTGGTCAATGCGCCAGACCGGCTGCTTCGGACTTTCGATCCAGGCGGTAAACTGATACCTGCCCGCTTCCAGATGGAGTTGTTTCTTTTGGTTATCAATGAAAAACTGCTTCTGTTTTATTCCCAGGTCAGCCAAAGATGTAGCATAGCGCCGGTGCTTTTCGTAGTACTTTTTTTGCTGGTAGTAGATCTGCCACAGGCGCTGCTTCTGTTTTTCGGCGTAAGGCAATTCAAAAGCCCCCTCCTCCCCTCCCTGGTCTTGACGGGTAAATGTCAGATAGCCCCAGCGTTCGGGATAGTGCATATTGATTACTCCCTGCGGCGACCACACCCAATTGTGCTCGGGTAAGGGCCGCCCGTTGGAATCGGTTTTCTTCCGGTACTTCCCCTCACGTATCTCCGTGTCCCATTCTACCCGCGAAAAGTTGATGCGCCACCGGGTTCCTTCTTTAGGCAGTTGCGTAACGTTCCCCAGCGACAAGGCCCGGAAGGGAATGGCCATTTCGACGGTCCAGCCGGTATCCTGATCCCCCGGCTGATTGAGCGTTCCCTGTATCTCCACGGCCGATTTGAGCCGGTCTGCGTGCCAGGAAATCATGGCGTTTCCCCCGTTGCGGTAAGGCCTGGCCAGAAACAGGTCGAAAATGGTATTGAGGGCATTGACTTCGATTTCGTAGTACTGATGGGTATCGTTGTCGGGGTCGATGAACACCTCAAAATCATTGTCGTGAAAAACCACTTCGTCGTGCTGCTTCAAAGTACCCCACACGTGCGGTTCCTCCATTTCGGCGGCAACAAACAGGCAGGTGTCGTTCCAGACCATTTTCACGCGGGTCAGTAATGCCGGAGCCGGCTGGCGGTCGCCTTCAATGTCCACAAAAGCATTGCTCCAGCGGGCCATCTGCCAGGCCTGGTCATTCAGATTGCCATCGACCACCGGTGCCACCGGCACGAAAGGTGCGGCATAATGCCGGGGAGTAGTAAACAATTCGGCTGGTTCCAGCTCAATCGGTGCCTTCTGCGCAATGCAGGAAAACCCGCAACAAAGGCCGAATACAGCGCTTAAACCAACAAGAACCGAACGCCATTGTGGAAAAATGATTTTACATCTATTTGATTGTTCGGGCATGAGTACTTGCAATGAATTAACAATCATTTTCATCCTTCCTCCCTGGCGGAGGCATTGAGTCCTCCGCCAGGGAGGAAGGATGAAAATCTATTCCAGCACCACTGATTCGCCTTTTTCCAGGCTCCAGTCGTTTCCATAAAAACCGGCGGCTTTTACGCCTTTGGCTCCTTCCTGCAGCATACGCAGGGAAAAAACCATGTAGTCGGGAAAGCCACTGCCCGCAGCAAAGTACTGGTTGGCATCAGCTGCCCGCATGCCTTTTAGTCCGGAGCCGGTCACCACCGCTACGGAAGCCACCTCACTATCGGCCCGGGGCCACATAAAGTAAGCGCCCAGGTCGTCGCCCGTGTATTTCTGCTTCCCTACCCGGATTTCTCCCCGCTTCACCTGAATCGGGCACCCGGCTAGCAGTTTTTTCCAGGCACTGTTGGTGCTGGCATTACCGTAGATCACGACACCCCGGTGGGCATAAGCTGCCGGGTTAAAATCTTTGTCTGCCACGATGTCAATCGCCCCGTTGCCCCGATAGTACCATACTTCCGCGTCGTAGCGGGCTTTCTGGTACGCCCACTGGTTTTCTTCGGGCTTCCCGGAGGTGCCGTACACAAAAACCATCCGATGGTGGAAAGGTTCTTTGAAAGTACCATTGCGGGCAATGCCTTTTTGGGTGGCTGCCGGAGCCGCACCCAATTGCCAGTTCCCTTTCCGATGCAGGTACACCTCCGCATTGGAAGCAGCAACCACGTACTGAAGCGCGGGTTGATCATCCAGGCGGAAGGTAAGGGTATCGCCCTTCTGAAAATCATTCAGTGAAAAACGGAGGATAGACGCGTTTTCTGTATTCCCGCTGATGGTTTTGGTGGCTTTGTTCCGGTTCAACTGCACCCGGCTGTGCTTCAGCCCTTGCTGTTGTTGCAGAATGGACGCCCAGTGAAATTGAGAAGAAATGGCGGGATTGGCGGTACTGAAATCAATTTTGTTGACCGCACTGTCGACCGGGATGGTATGCCATTTAAAATAATCAAAAATGGGTGCCCAGTCTACACTTTCGTTGCCAAACCAGTGTGAGCCACCCGGGTATTCGTAATAGCTGAAATCGGGATGAAAAGTGCCCAGCAATTGCCGCATCTGCCGGGCGTAATCGACCGACACCACCTTGTCGCTGTCACCGTGGTGGATGTAAATGCCACCGGCCAAGTAGTTTTTAGAAAGTTCAAATACATTGCTGCCGTTGCTGGCCTGCAGCAAGAGCTTTTCGACACCCGTTTTTCCGGCTTCGGGAATTTTACCGTCGGCCGAACCGTAGGCGGCCAACGAAGGATAACCGGCGCAGGGCGCAATGGCTGCCCATTTGCCCGGATAAGTAGCCCCCAGGTACCAGGTGCCGTGGCCTCCCATGGAGTGCCCGGTCAGGTAGATGCGCTGCGGATCGGGATTGAACTGCTTCTTTCCCAGTTCCAGTACTTCCAGGGCGTCTAGCCTTCCCCAGTCTTCCCAGTTGAAGCCCCGCGGCCGACGGTTGGTGGGTGTCACTACCACGCCCCAGCTTTTGGGTTGATACGCCCTTGCCTGACCGATGGCCTCTACGCCCGCTCCGTGTACGGAAAGAAACAAAGCCGGCGATTTTAGATTCGGCTGGCTAGGCGGTGCTACACCGTAGTACTGTACGCTGCCGTCGATTTCACTCACGAAGGTATGACTCTGGTGTTCTTGGGCCTCTACCGCCTCTATTTTCAACTCCTGCTTATCCAGCAACTGGCCTTTTTGCGAAATGCTTATTTGAAGTGGATACGTTCCTTTTTGCCGGACATTGCTGCCATCCAGCCGGAAACCAACTTTCCGAATGGTCATTGGAGGAATGGAGGCAATGGTAGTCACCACTTCTTTCCCTTCCAGCTGACTGGTCAATTGTACACCGGCCATAGACTGGGCCGAAGCGTTAATCAGCACCACAGCTCCCCAAAGCGGCTGGATAGATTGTCCCAGCACAATGTGGGGCAGTGTTGGGTCTTCTTTATGAATGCTCAGTGGCTGAGGCGAAAAAGTCAGTTGAGCGGTAATGCCTTCCCAAACCGAAAAGCGGGAGCCCCGGATGTACAGTTCGTTCAGGCCCTTTTTCAGTTGCACGGGCAGGTTCAGCCAACCGGAGGCGTAAATGTCGCCCGTGCGGGGTTGCCCGTTGAAATACAGCATACTGTGGCCGGTCACGTTCAGCAGCGCCACCCGTTCCCGGTCCGATTCGTAGGTCAGGTACAGGTAGCCGTTGGCCAGGGTAGTGTCTTTGAATTTGTGCTCCTGATTGGCCGTGAGGGCTTTCCAGGCCGAAGGTTTACCGTTTTCCCGGGTCAGCGCAGTCTGACCTTCACTGGGTTTCTGCAGTTGGCCACTGTACAACTGAAAGACCAGCTGATCGGTGTACAGGGCTTCGCGTCCGTATTGGTGACTGCCCCCTACCGCCAATCCCTGGGTAAACTGATGCTTTTCCTGCGCTGGTGAGTGGAAGGCGATCATCAGCAGCGTGATCACACCAATCCAATGAAGTTTTTTCATTTTATAGAAATGCTCGGGTGTAAAAGACAGATGCGTTTAACGCATTCTGGATTTGAATTCAAGCGACTATATAAACGCCTGTATATTGGCAACCTAATACTTGTAACAGAGAAAAGTTGCACTGTTTTTCTGCCGATTGGGCAAAAAAAAGAGGTTGCCAGGCAACCTCTTTTTTTAATCAAGGAACCCTTAGTTCACGTCCCAGAAAATCTTCGTAATGCGCGTATCCTTGGGCTGTACCGCCTGATAGTTGGCACTGTTCAAAGACCGCTCAGTAGAAGGATACTCCAGACGGGTAGGCGGTGTTTCGAACCCCGACAAGGTAGCGGCCGGAAAGGTCAGCTGCGGATAGTTGGTTCGGCGGTATTCCGACCAGGCCTGGGTAGACTGCAGGAAGCCAAAGTGCAGCCATTTCTGCGTCCAGATATTCGCCAGTTTTTCCTGCGCACTACCAACGTAGGCAATTGGAGAACCAGGGTCACTCACGAATGCATCGATGATGGCATCAGCGGGCTTGTCTTCTTTTTTCAGTCCAGCCGCATTCAAGCTGTTCAAATAATAGTAGAAAGTTACGGACTGCTTTACGGCTGTTTTGTAAGCTTTTTCGGCTTCAGTACTGCTACCCCAGCGTTCAAAGGCTTCTGCTTTCAGAAAATTCACTTCAGAAGCAGTAATCACAATGCCTGGCAAGTAGGGATTCAACAGAAAGGTAGCAGAATCCAGGATGGCGTAATCAGGAGCCAGGTTACCTTGCTCTGTAGAAGTTAAGGTAATCGGCATTGCCCGGAAAGTCGGATTCGGCGTAAACTTGTTGTTGGCAGTACGTCCGAATTTATCAAACATCACGGGAATGCGGGGATCGGCGGCCGGCAGCATCACGTTGTTCAGCATAAAATCGGGAGCGAAATGGCTGGGCAATTCGGTCAGGGCATCCCTGAGGCTATTGGTGTTCGTTGCCAGCGGCCTTAGCAGGACATCCGTGGTTCCGGGATTGTAGTTAGCCACCTCTCCTCCATCTATCAAAGGATATTCGTCCTTCGGGGCATTGAGCATGGCCATCACCTGAGATTGAGAAGTCGATTCGCTCACGTTGGAGATGCGCATCAGCAACCGCAACCGGATAGAATTGGCGTATGCTTCCCACTTTTTCACATTCCCGTTCAGCAGAATATCTGCTTTGCTGAAAGTAGGATTGGTGGCGTTGGCCTTGAAATAAGCCGCTGACGTTTGAAGGCCCGCAATGAAAGTGTTGTATAACTCTGCCTGGGCATCAAACTTAGGGTTCGCAATGGTACTGCTGACCTGAAGGCTTCCTGCTTCGCTGAAGGGAATATCTCCCCACAGATCCACCATCTGGGAAGCCTGATCGAACAGAACCACCCGGGCCGCCTGCATAAATATTTCCTGGCTGGCCTTGTCGGCATCATTCAGTTTCGCGTAAGCTACTTCCATAGCCCGGTACATACCCATCGGCCCGCTGCCATTGCCGGTACCGTTGGTATTGCCATCCGTTGCGTAGAAATTGCTCCAATACTGGCCAGTGTATCCATCATTCTGCTGATATACGCTATTGCCATTGGTAAAGAAAGCAGTTTGGCTATAGATAGCCGGTTGTTGTAACAGAAAAGTACGCACGTTCCAGTAACTGGGCCTGACACGGTCATTGTTGAGCATAGCCGTGAAAAAGCCAGGCAGATTCCCCTGGGTCGATTTCTCCGGATTGTTATACTTTTCCTCGAGTTCCTTCTTACACCCACTGAAAGTAAGGCTAAGTGACAGGAAGAGGGAGGCACTAATGAATATTTTTTTCATCTTATCTTATTGAGTAGTTATGAATAAGAAGTTCTTGAAAATTAGAAACTGGCATTCAGAGAGAACCCGAAGCTGCGGGTAGCGGCTGTAGAACCCACGTCAACCCCCTGCGACCACCACTGGTTACCCAGCGGTGCTTCCGGATCCAGGTTCTCCAGTGTTCTCCAGATGTAGAAAAGATTTCTACCTACCAGGGAAACCCTCAGGTTGTTCAGGTGCAATTTATTTGAAATGTCAGCCGGAATCCGGTAGCTCAACACGGCTTCACGTAGTTTCACGAAGCTGTTGTCAAAAATGGCTTTCTCATTCCAGGCATTTCCACCCCAAGCAAAAGTATTCATATAGTAGTAGGGCGCACTGATAATCCGCGTGTTGGGCTCGCCGGTATTCTGGTTAATTCCTTGCAAAAGCACGCCATCATTGTAAGTCACCCCATTCTCGGTATAAGCCAGACCACCATTGGCCGCATCGCGGTACTGAAGGGTATTTTCGTACAAGCCAGCGCCCGTTTGATATTTGGTAGCCGGCGAAACCATTTGTCCACCCAAACGGTAATCAATGGTTACGTCTAAGGAGAAATTACTATAAGACAAGGTGTTAGAAAAACCGCCAACCATTTTTGGCATAATGTTTCCCGCGTTTACGTAGCGGCTTCTGTCAATCACGTACAATCCATTGTCATTGATCAGGAAGTTGCCATTGGCGTCGGTTGCTCGCGGATGCACATAGATATTGCCCAATTGCTCACCGGGCTTAGCGACCAGTTTGATGGCACTTTGCTCGGTATCGTAAAACGTAAGTTGTTCTACATTACCAGCCAGTGAAATAAGTCTGGACCGGTTAAAAGCAAAGTTAATTCGGGTATCCCACCTCAGTGCGCCAGCTATAGGATTGGCATTTAAAGCGATTTCCACACCCTTACTACCCACTTCGCCTACATTGACGATTTGTCCAGTCGCCCCGTTGGTAGGTGCCGTAGCCAAAGGCAGAATCTGATTTTTGATGCTATTGGAATAATAACTGATATCAAAGCCTAACCGGTTGTTCAATACCCTTACATCCAGCCCCACCTCTTGTTCATATTTTTTCTCTGGCATCAGTGAGTTATTGCCATAAACACCACCTAGGTAAAGTTGCGGTACGGACCCATTTCCAGTGGTTTGCAATGAAGTCTGATAGTAAGCGATGTTGGATTCGTATGCGGGCGGGGCATTACCCACAATTCCGTAAGAAGCCCGCACCTTGCCGAAAGAAAGAAAGGCAGGCAACTGAAAGGCATCCGTAAATACGAAGCTGGCATTCACGGAAGGATAAAAGTACTGATTGTTGGCCGGGGGTAAAGAAGAAGCGTATTCCTGACGGGCAGTCGCTTCCAGGAAAAGGAAGTTTTTATATCCCATATTCAGCATTCCTAAGTACGCATACTTCAGCAATTGCCTGCGTGAAAAGGACAAACTGCTACCGTTGATTGCATAAGAGTTGGATATGCTGAACCAGTTTTCGGTTACCAGGCCTCCTTGGGTGCTGGTCATCTGGTCTTTGTAACTTTCAGAACGCGACTGAAAACCACCACTTAGCGAGAAATCGAAATCGGATCCCAGCTGATTGGAATACGTAGCCAGCACATCTCCGTACAATACAGAATACTGTCCCGATGAAGCCACGTAAGCACCAGTGCTTCTCGTAGGTTCATTGTAAGCCAATGCATACTCATTGTGTTGCTTATCCTCGATGCTTCTTCCCGTGAAATCATTGCCGATTCTTCCCCTCACCTTGAAATGATCCGCCACATTCCAATTGAGGGTAGCACTGGAGATCAAACGATTTTCCGTTTCATCGTAGCTATTTTTTAGCTGATTCCAGTAATAGTCGAGCAGGGTCGTTCCCCGCATATTGTAAATAAAATGCTCCGGACGATTTTGAGCCAGCGTAGAGTATTTATATCCATTACTGGTTTGGAACCGTTGACGCATCAGGTTGATATCTTCAGCCCGACTGACAAATCCGTCGAAAGAATTGACCACCTGCCCCAAATACGCCGCCCGGTTGTGGGTTCGGGTGTTGACGTAGCTTACCACGAGATCAGTAGTGAGTTTATCGTTCAATTTTACGGTGCTATTCAGACTGAACGTGTTTCTCTTCTGGGTATTACCGGGGCTAATACCCTTGTAATCCATGTTCGTAGCCGACAGCCGGTAGTTGATTTTATCCGTTTGGTTAGAAAGGGCAATGTTCAGGTTGGAGTTGAAACCCTTATCGAATATATCGGCATAGTTGTTAGGTTGCGCGGTAAAAGGACGGATGGAGCCATCCCACCACATGACCTGCTGACCTTCCATTTTAGGTCCGAACTGGGCGTAAGCGCGGAAGTAAGGGCGGAAACCCGTAGGAGAATTGGGTTCGGGAATCCAGCCTTCGGCATTGGCACCGTTGGCCAGGTTGGTAGCCCGGTCATAACCGGGTCCGTAGATGGACTGGAACTTGGGCAGAAACGCTGCTCGCTCCACCGTGAAGTTGTAGTTGAGGTCTACGCCCAATCCCCGGCTTTTAGAGCCTTTTTTGGTGGTAATGACAACCACCCCACTGGCAGCATCCGAACCGTACAAGGCACTGGCGCTGGCACCCTTCAACACGGAAAGGCTTTCGATGTCAGCCGGGTTGATGTCCAGTATCCCGTTGCCCCGGATGCGCTGGTCACCCCAATAGTTGTTGGCATTGTTTGCTCCGGTAACTCCGTTCTGCGCGTCATTGCGGATCATAATCCCGTCTACTACGTACAGGGGCTGCTGATTATAATTAAGGGAATTGATCCCCCGGATCTGCACGTTGACTGCACTACCCGCTCCACCCGGAGCAGTGGTAATTTTCACCCCGGCGACTTTTCCGTATAGGGCAGAGGCAAAGTTGGTATTAGCCGCCTGGGTAATTTGCTCAGCACTTACGGTACTTACGGCATACCCCAGGGCCTTTTGCTCTCTTTTGATACCCAAAGCCGTAACCACTACTTCCTGCAGTGACTTGATATCGGGCATCAGTGTCACGTCAATCACGGTGCGGTCGTTGATCGGCACTTCTTCGGAGGTATAACCGATGAAAGAAAAAACCAGGGTGCCGTTTCCGTCCGGTGCCACCAGCGAATAGGCTCCGTTGACGTCGGTGGCCGTACCGCTGTTCGTGCCTTTCAGCAAAATGCTTACTCCCGGCAGTGCCTCTCCCTGATCGGAAACCACTTTTCCGGTTATGGTAAGGGCCGCCACCTGCAAAGTTTCGGTAGAGAGGGAACCCGTGGCGGGCGTTTTGCGTACCACGATCTGCTTGCCAATGACTTCGTAAGTCAGGTTCAGCGGTGCCAGCAGGTTTTCCAGGATGGTCGTCAGGGCTTCATTGCGGGCACGCAGACTTACTTTGCGTTCGCCCTGAATCACTTCCGGACTATATATAAATTTTACCTCCGTTGCCTTTTCAAGCCGGTTCAGTACGTGCGCCATTGATTTATTTTCAATCTCCAGCGTCACTTTCTTGTCAAGCAATTCCTGTGCTTTTGAATCAAGCGCAAGTGCCAGACTGCTAAAGGCAACAATGGCAAAGACTTGTACAATAACGATTCTCATAATTTTGAAGAGAATTAAATTGCATGGTGGTCGTTTTTTCATATTTTTATAAGCTTTTTGTTTATGGTTCAAATAGGCAAAAGCACTTCTGTTCAACCCGGTTGGGATGCTCATCGCGTACAAAAGGGAGGATCAACGATGCCGGTGATGGTGGCACATTACCGGCATTACTTTTTTAGGGGGCAGTAACGATCATTTTATCATAGGCACGTGAATAATGTGTTTAGAATGAATATGGATGAACACCTAATTATTTCTTCTTAAGTGAAGGCCGCAAGTATAAGTCAATTTTGTAGTGTCGTTCAATACCAAATACGGTCATAACTTACGCTTACTGCAAGCACCCCTTCCCGGTAATCTCCACCTCACTGTTTTCCATCCGGTAGTTCAGCCCAACGCTTTTACAGATCAGGTCCAGTTTGGTCGTCAGGGGTTCGTCCGTGAGTGACGCCGTGATCGAGCATTGGCTCAGCATTTCCCGGTCGTAAGCAATCGTAATACCGTAGGCTTTTTCCAGCGACGCAAATACCTGCGGCATCGGCGTGCTTTCGAAAGCAAAATGCGTATCGGGAATGGGTTGGGTAATACCTTCCGTTACCCGCCAGGCCGCTTTGGCAGCCGGCGTTTGGTGGGCGGGCTCGTATACACTCTGCTGATTGGGTGAAAGCACGGCATCGGGGCGACCTTCCAATGCCTGGGCCAAAGGCACTTCCGCCGACACCGCGTAGACCGACACTTTGCCCGTCTTCACGGACACCGTAACGCGCTGGTTCAGGGAATCGGTTTTGACGTAAAAACTGGTACCCAGTACTTTGGTCACCACTTGCTGGGCGTGCACAAAAAATGGATTTTTCGGATCTTTCTTGATTTCAAAAAAAGCTTCTCCCGTTAAATAAACTTCCCGGCTGTTGCCGCTAAACACGGAGGAATAGCGAACCTGGCTATTGGGTTGCAGAATAATCGTGCTTCCGTCCGACAGGTTAATGACCAGGGGATTCGTAGTGTTATTAACCTGAACCACGGGCTGCTCCGGGGCGTGGCTGGCTACTGGTGCTTGAGTCGGCTGCGGGTTCACTTTTTCCCGGTTGCTGGTCCACCACCAGGCCAGGCCCATCACGATGATGACGGAAGCGGCTACGCTCATCCAGCGGTTACCCAGCATTGCCCACCCACTTCTCTGACGTGTTCCCTGGTCTTCGGCCGCCTGGGCCAAAATGCCCCGGATTTCGTACTGTACTTCTTCGTCACCCAGACTTATGTGTTGCATACCGTTGATAGAAAGGAGCATAATACGCGCTTGCTCCACCATTTCCCGTTTATCAGGATGGTCCAGCAGCCACTGGTTCCAAAACGCATCTTCCGTGGGAGTAGGATTATTCACCCACCGCTGAAAACGGGGGTTTTGTAATAGGTCTTCTAAATTCGAATCAGGATTGGGTAGCATAGCAGTCGATGAAAGCCTTCTTATATAGGGATAGGCCCACCTTTTGCTTTTCTACTCTTTTTTATCAAAAAAAATTTCTTTTTGCCTGGCAACCAAAAGAAGGAGGTGTTTTCGGGCTGATACAGCCTAATAAGAAAGGGGTCAATGCAGCAGATGAAACAATACCAGGCACCAGATGCTTTTGTTCAGCCAGTATTGCCTCATCTGCCCCAAGGCTTTGTGCAGCAGGTTATAAACAGATTGGGGGTTGATTTCCATCACCTGCACGATTTGCTCCACTTCCAGCTCCTGATAGAAACGCAGGTAGATGACCTCTTTTTGCCGGCGGGGCAGTTGGTTCAGCAGGCGGGTGAGTTTTTCGGTTCGCTCTTTTTCGTGTTGTTCGCGCACCATCACCATTTCGGCCGAAAACTCCAGGTCGAAGCTGTATTCCTCATCCAGGCTTTCCACCTGGGTGCGCCAGTTGTTTTTGTACAGTTGCCGGCCCAGTTTCCGCCGGAACGCTTTCAACAGGTAGGATCGAACGAAGGAGGTTTCACCCAGGGTCTGCCGGTTTTTCCACAGCTCCAGAAACAGGTCCTGAAGGCAGTCTTTTACAAATTCCAGGTCTTTTGTAAACTTGGTACCGTAATTGAAGAGCGCCCGGTAGTGGGCCTGCATGAGTTCTTCAAAAGCCGCATTCTCCCCTGCCCTGAATTGATTCCAGCGAATTTTCTCTTCTTCCAATGTCAGGTTGCGAATGCTCAAAGCAAATAAAGACCAGTACCAAATATACAAGAAATAGTGTATCAAATAAATAGCCTGGGCGATGATTGTACAATAGAAATAAAAAATTTAACCAACAGCCCAGGATGGTGCCAGGGAATGTCTCCTTCAGGAAGGTGCATCGACGGGTATGGAAGAAGTGCGGACAAGCGTACTTTTATAGAGGGTAAGACCATTTCTTACCGGAAACGATCCGAAGATTCATCGTCGTATCTCAAACTTTCCGATTTTTTTCCGGCCTTCGTGCAACGCCGCCCCTTTGTTTATCGTCTATTTTACGATTGTTCCGGAACGAAAAGCAGCGGTGCGTCTTCCATTGGTTGTCCCCTTTGCTTAAAATGGCGCTTTCGGGAATGTTTTATTACATCTATCCGCATTATTTTTTTGACTGCTTCGTTTTAACCCAAATCCATTTCCTATGAAAAACATCCGAATTTTATTGTTTGTGGCCCTGACTACGCTTTGTGCGCAGCTGAGTCTGGCCCAGCAAAAACGGGACATGCCCGTAGCTAACTTCAACAAATTAACCCTGCAGGGAAACCTTCAGGTGGAATTGACGCAGGGCGACAAGGCGCAGGTATACATTTTCGGAACCGAAGAAGAAATCAACGAAGTAACCCTGAGCACGTCGGGCGATAAACTCAGCCTCAAAACCAAGTTGTCCGACCAGCTGTTTGAGAAGGAAAACCGACGCGGCAAAAGAATTAAAGTACAGATTACCTATACCAACCTTTCCCAGCTGACTGCCTCCCGGGGTGCCGAAGTAAAGAGCCGATCGGTATTGAGCTCCGACGACCTGGAAGTAAAGGCGCATTCGGGCAGTATGCTCAACCTGGAGGTGCTGGCCACTAATCTCCGTCTCGAAGTGAGCGAAGGCGCCCAGGCCACCATTGCGGGAAAAGCCACCGTACAGAAAACCACCGTCAGCACCGGAGCGGAGTTGATAGCTGACCGGCTGGAGAGCGAAATCGTGAACATTCGCACCAACACGGGAGCCAACGCCAGGGTGTCGGCCAGCAAAAGCCTGGATGCATCGGCGGGTACCGGCGGCAATATTCGCTACCGGGGTCGCCCATCCAAGCAGGACATCAATACCTCACTGGGAGGCTCGATCAGCCAGTTGTAAAATACGCCCGTTATTTAGGTTCCACCTTTTTCAATAGCCAGTATTTACCCGGAAGCTGGTTTGAAAGGGTGGAATTCTCTTTTATTCTCACGAAACCGCCGTACGCTGGTTCGGTCTGCCCACTTGCTGCCAATGTGCTTTTCAACCCAAATGCATTCCTGACCGTATAACCCGGTAAAACATTCGAGCTATGGACTATATATCATTGGTAGATACCAGCACCCTGCTGGCCAGCCGGGTTTTCGACAAAATGGGCGAAGACCACGGGAAAATAAAAGAACTGATCATTGACCCGCAAAGCGGACAGATCGTCATGATCGTGATGTCGAGCGGTGGACTGATGGGCGTGGGTTCCACCGATCGGATTCTGCCCTGGCAGGCCGTTCAGATGAACCCCAACACCAACGACTTCGTGCTGGTGGTAAGCAAGGAAACCCTGTACGAGTCGCCGGTGCTTCAGCGCGAGGACCTGGGCGACCGCACTGCGCTTAAGAAACTGTACGATTTTTACGGTGTACCGGCCTACTGGGAAGAACACGTACCCACGCAGTCGAGCGACCCGACGTATATGAATGTGGAGGAAACCAGTCACCAGTCGTACGCGGGCTCGCACCAGATATCGCACGACACGCTGTCGCACAACCCCAACAACGCTTTGAACGATGAATTGGACATTGACAAAGTACGAGGAGAAAGAGCCGGAGAGTAGATCTGATTCCGCTTTCAAGAAAGGGCTTCCGGAAGTATTCGGAAGCCTTTTTTATTGACTAACTCCATTCACTTCGCCTCAGTTTTCCAGCACCCGCAACCGTTTGCGTTCGCCGATGCGGTGGGTTTGCGTTCTAAATGGCCTGAGTAGTAAACCAGCACCGATCAATGCCGCGCTTACAATCACCGAACCCTTGCTCACGGATAAACGATCCTGTCCCAGAATAACGGGATTCAGGTTATCGAGCAGAAAGTACATAATGCCTGCCTTCGGGAGCTTATCCGAAGCGTGGTACAGCAAGCCCCGCTCCTTTCGCACAATGACCTGATCCACCTCCCTGAGCGGAATCCGGATGCCGGAAATAGAGAAGCTGCTGTCGTCGACGGCGGTAATGACGTCGCTGTAGGTGGTGGGATCGTCTTTGATTCGAAAAGTAATGCGGCTGCCCACCGAAAAACGCAGTCGTTTCACTCTGCCTGGCTTGTCCAGTACCAGATACTTTTGCGCGCGGAAAGCAGCAGGCTGGTTATTAAGAAAAAGGGAATCGGCCATCGACCTGGCCGGTAAAGAGTCGGTTTGCAGTACCTGACTCTGCGCTGAAAGGGACAGTCCCGTCATCAAAACCAGCAGCCATGGTATTCGTCGGATCATTGAGAAAGGAGAAGAAAGCGGGTTTGCGAATGAGGTGATTACGGCAGGCAATATGAGAAGAAGGCCCACAGCCAAGCGTTAAAGAGAAGTTAAAAAGAGTTAATAATTCTTAATTTCCAGGTGGTTGGCCGCACTGTACATTCAAACCAAACCCCTCCACAGCGGCGTCATGGCGAAGGGCAGTGAAAGCTGGTGCGTTGGTGAGCCCTGAAGCAATCGGCCAGGTGAAGTTGGATTATTGACTTTACTCCAGCAGATTGCTTCGCTACCATTCGCAAGGACGCGGCGGTTGGGTGGTAGTTATTGAACGGATTAAGGATATGTTCAGTAATCAGTAAGCGCTGCTTTCAAAAAGCAACCACAATTTTATATAGTGCGTGCCGAGATTCAAACCGGATTTCGTATCATTCGGGTATGATGACAAGCCTATATCCGGAAATCCAGCCTTTTGATTCAGGAAGACTCCCCGTTTCCGACCTGCACGAAATTTACTACGAACGGGTAGGAAACGCCGATGGCATCCCGGTCGTATTCCTGCACGGTGGTCCGGGCGGTGGCCTGGCCCCGCTCTACCGGCAGTTTTTCGATCCGCAAGCCTTCCACGTCCTCCTTTTCGACCAGCGCGGAGCCGGGCAGTCTACGCCCCACGCCGAACTGCGCGAAAACACCACCTGGGACCTGATCGCCGATGTGGAAACCCTGCGCCAGAAATTTGGTATTGAAAAGTGGTACGTTTTCGGCGGTTCCTGGGGAAGCACATTGGCCCTGGCCTATGCCGAAACCCACCCCGAACGCTGCCGGGGCCTGATCCTGCGGGGCATCTTTCTGACCCGAAAAAAAGAACTGGACTGGCTGTACCAGTCAGGTGCCAGTGAAGTGTTCCCGGATTTCTGGGAGCGTTACCGCGACGAAATCCCGGAGGAAGAACGTCCCGATTTTATGAGCGCCTATTACCGACGCCTCACCAGCGAAGACGAAAACGTACGGCTGTCGGCCGCCCGGGCCTGGAGTGTCTGGGAAGGCTCCACTTCCAAACTACTTCCCGACCCGGAGCTGATGAACCACTTCGAAGGTGCCCACGAAGCCCTTTCGCTGGCCCGGATCGAATGCCACTACTTCATGAACAACTCCTTCTTCCCTACCGACAATTACCTGCTCGAAAACGTCCATCAGATCCGCCACATTCCGACCGTGATTGTACAGGGCCGCTACGATATGGTCTGCCCGATGGTGTCGGCCTGGGAACTGCACCGGGCTTTTCCCGAAGCCGAACTGGTCATTGTACCCGATGCCGGGCATTCTTCTATGGAAAAAGGCATCACTGCCGCTCTGGTAGAGGCGATGGACCGGGTCCGGGACGGAAAGTTCTGATGGTCACACCGCGGGCATTTACCTATAACCCGTTGGCGATGTTTTTTGAATTTTTTACCAATATTACACGACCTTTTACCGTCCGACTTTGGACAATTCTGCTTAATTTGTCTTGAAATTAAACCAATCACATCGCATGGCTACTTTCAAGCTGCAAATCAACAACAAAAGTTACCAGGCCGACGTGGAACCGGATACCCCGCTGCTGTGGGTGTTGCGCGACCACCTGGGACTGGTAGGCACGAAGTACGGCTGCGGAATCGCCCAGTGCGGCGCCTGTACCGTACACCTCAACGGCGAAGCGACCCGCTCGTGTATACTGCCGGTATCGGCAGTGGGAACGGCGAAAGTCACCACCATTGAAGGGCTTTCTGCCAAAGGCGACCATCCCGTGCAACTGGCCTGGGACGAAATAGACGTGGCCCAGTGTGGCTACTGCCAGGCCGGACAGATTATGACGGCGGCGGCATTGCTCAAACGCAAGCCCAAGCCCACTACTGAAGACATCGACGCGGCCATGTCGGGCAATATCTGCCGCTGTGGCACGTACCACCGCATCCGTGAAGCCGTCCAAGTAGCCTCCACCAAAACCAAATAACCATGTCCACTCTACCCAACACCAGCCGACGCAGTTTCCTGAAACTGGCGGCTACTGCCGGAGGCGGACTCCTGCTGGGCTTCAACTGGAGTTCTTCAGAGGCGACTCCCACGGTCTTGAACGAAGCGGCCGTTGCCGCCGGAAACATTGACTTCAACAGCTACCTCTCCATTTCTCCCGAAGGTGTCATCACCATTTTCTCCCCCAATCCGGAAATCGGCCAGGGCATCAAAACGGCCTTCCCCATGATTGTGGCCGAAGAACTGGACATGGACTGGACGAAAGTAAACGTAGTGCAGGCGCATTTGAACAAGGAAAAATACGAACGGCAACTCACCGGTGGCAGCGGGGCCATTCCGCATTCCTGGAAACGCCTGCGTCAGGCCGGAGCTACTGCCCGCCATATGCTGCGCGAAGCCGCCGCCAAACGCTGGAACGTACCCGTAGCGGAATGCACCACTGATAAGGGATTCGTCGTACATGCCGCCTCCAAGCGAAAACTGGCTTACGGTGACCTGGCAATGGAGGCTTCCCAACTAACGCCTCCCACCGACGTACCGCTGAAGGACCGCAAGGACTTCAAACTAATTGGCAAGTCGGTGAAGAATGTAGACAATAAGAACATCGCCACCGGCAAACCGCTGTTCGGACTGGATTTTCAGCGCGAAGGCATGCTCATTGCTATGGTGCAGCGCCCGGCGGCTTTCGGCATGAAAATCAAATCGCTGGATGCGGCAGCTGCCAAAGCCATGCCCGGCATTGTCGCCGTGGTGCAGTTTAAGAACAACGTAGCCGTGGTAGGTAAGTCTACCTGGCAGGTGAAAAAGGCCCGGGAAGTGCTGAAAGTGGAGTACGAAAAAGAGGAAGCCCTGGAAAGCAGCGCCGACCACGACCGCCTCTTTGCCGAACTGCTCAATAGTGGCGAAGCCACCGTGCGCCGCAAAGACGGTGACGTAGAAACGGCCTTCAAAGGGGCCGCCAAAGTGGTCAAGCGCGAATACCAGTGTCCTTTCCTGCCCCACAGCCCGCTGGAGCCGATGAACTTCTTCGCCCACGTGCGCCCCGATGGCGTGGAACTGGTAGGACCCACGCAAACGCCCGAACTGGCCCGAACCGAAACCGCCAAGCTGCTGGACATCGCCCCGGAAAAGGTGACGCTGGAACTCACCCGCATGGGCGGTGGCTTCGGCCGGCGGCTCAAGGCCGACTACGTGCTGGAAGCCGTGGAAGTATCGCGGCTGGTGAAGGCCCCGGTTAAACTGATCTGGACCCGCGAAGACGACATGACCGGCGGCAGCTACCGTCCGGCCGTGCGTTACCGCTTCGAAGCCGCCCTGGATGCCAATGGGCAGATGATCGGCTATAAGCTGCGGGGCGTGGGCATCAACGCCGGCAACAGCACCCGCGAAAACAACTTCCCCTCCGGTGCCGTCGACCACCTGCTCATCGATTCGGTAGAGCACAAGTCACCCATCACGACGGGTGCCTGGCGGGCTCCGATCACCAACTTCCTGGCCTTCGCCGAACAGTCATTCCTGGACGAAGTAGCCCACACGGTTGGTAAAGACCCCGTACAGTTCCGGCTCGACCTGCTGGACAAAGCCAAACAGCAACCCGTCGGCGACATCAAGTACGATATCGACCGGATGAAGGGCGTGATTCAGCTGGCCGCCGAAAAATCGGGCTGGGGCAAGAAGAAAGGCGTGTTTCAAGGCTTTAGCGTCTACTTCTCCCACGCCTCTTACGTGGCGCAGGTGGGCGAAGTGGTGATGCAGAAAGGCAAGCCGGTGCTGAAAAAGATCTACGCCGCCGCCGACTGTGGCGTGGTGGTCAATATGAGCGGCGCCCGGCAGCAGGTCATCGGTGGTGTTGTCGACGGCCTGGGCCACGCGATGTACGGCAACATGACTTTCGTCAACGGTGCGCCCGAACAGACCAACTTCAACAATTACCACCTGATCCGGATGAACGAAATTCCCGAAGTGGAAGTGCATTTCGTGGACAATGGCATCGACCCGACGGGTCTGGGCGAACCGGCCCTCCCTCCCACCGGAGCCGCCGTGGCCAACGCCATCTTCAAAGCCACTAACAAGCGCCTGACCCAACAGCCCTTTATGAAGCAGGACGTGTTTAAGGGGGTGATGTGATAGTGAGGAGCGGGAAGCGAGGAGTAAAAAAAGAATCGTTGAATGGTTCGGAGTGAGGCTGAACGCTAACGGCAAAGGAGAAACGAAGGGAGTGAGGACGGTCACTGAGCGGAGTCGAAGTGTCTGTCCTCACTCCCTTCGTTTCTATAATTTAAAAAGGGCAGGAAGAAGGGTGAAGCGCATGATATAGTTCCAATATCGGCTTCACTGCAACGCACAGTGGAATTTCTAGTTGGTCGTTTTTCGTTAGGCATCACTTGGGTGCGCCTGGATTTCTTCTTAATACACCCCATTCAGAAACAACGGGATTGATAAGTCTAAGGGTTCATTTTATTTGCCTCAGGTACGCAAATATTTCTATATTGGCAGGATATACGCACATGGTGCGGCAATAAAGAAGTTAGGCACAATGTTAATGGACACTTCAATCAAACGAAGAAATGCTAAAAATAGACGACTCAAAAAATAATTTTGAAACCTACAAGAAAAACATTGCCGACTTTGTTAAGAACGACCTTAACGAAAGCGACACACGTTCCAAACTAATTGACACGTTACTCATAGAAGTTTTGGGTTGGTCGGAAGCTGACATTAAACGAGAAGGGAAAGTTGAATCAGGATATTTTGACTACCAAGTTTCAGCACCAGGAATTACTTTTTTAATTGAAGCAAAAAGGAATTTTAAAGATTTTGCGATCCCAACAAAACACAAGAAAGCTAAAATCAAATCTATTTACTCTGAAAACGAAATTTTATTTAATCAAATCCGCAGTTACGCAATTGACATCGGATTACAATATGGTATTTTAACAAATGGACGGCAATTCATTTTTGCTAAATTGTTTAATACTGACGGGAAAAATTGGCAAGACAATGAGTGTTTGCTCTTCAACGGAATTGAAGATATTGAATCACGTTTTGTAGAGTTTTACGAGAATTTATCAAAACATTCCGTTGTAAACAACGGTGGTTTTATTTTTGACTTTCCTGTAAAAAAATTTGAATCAAATACAATTCTTTCAACATTAATTGAAAGAGATAAGGAATTAGTTAGAAATTCACTTAGTATCAAATTAACACCAATCATTGAAAAAATATTTGGCGAAATTTTTAGTGATAACAATGAAGATGACAATGAATTTATTGAAAAATGTTTTGCAGCCAACGGGGCTTTGTTGTACGAATAGGTTTGGAGGGAGTTTGAAGAAGAGAATGAGCCAGAAGCGGGTAACTTTGGGATTACCACATCTCAAAAATCACCCACCTCAGACTCACTCATGTCAAAGATAGATGCT